>Ga0307308_10000785_pt1 | contig 11947 bp, 10 predicted proteins | sample ER_DNA_195_FD_194501 | JGI IMG/M metagenome (GOLD analysis project Ga0307308, IMG submission 194501) | Bulk soil microbial communities from the East River watershed near Crested Butte, Colorado, United States - ER_DNA_195 | ecosystem: Environmental > Terrestrial > Soil > Floodplain | place...
TTCCACCTCACGCCTTGAAATACGCAATCTGATGCGTGGTCGCGAGCAGGCGCCCCTTCGGCGACCAGAGTTCGCCGGTCTGGTCGCCAAAACTCTTGTGAAAAATCCTGGCATCGGCCACGGCCAGAACGCGGCTGATATCCTCGGTTGCAAGATCTTCCGTGTCGGCGTGAAAATAGGTCGTCAGCGACACCGTGCCGAACGGCACCAATTCGCGCCTCGCATGAAACACGCGGCCGAAGAACGCATCCGACATCGCCATCAGCGACAGCATGTCGATCTTTCGCGGAATGCGGTCGCCGATCCATAATTTTGAGAAGGCGTTTGCCGTCGCACCTTGAGCGGCGCCGCTGAAATCCGGATCTCCCTCGACAAAACGAAGATCATATTGCTTGACCCAAGGCGCCGCGACCTTCGGATAGGGCGGGATCTGCTCGAACGGCTTCGCCTGCGGAAATTGGGCCTGCTGATGCGACCACGACGGACGGGGTTCAGCAAACACGGCGGTGGCAAGCGTCGCAACCTCGGCGCCATCCTGCGACAGCTCGACCGACCAGTGCTGCGTCGACCTGTTGGCCTTGACCAGGCGAACATCGAGATCGAAGGCGCCTTGCGCGATCGGCGCGCAAAAATTGACGGTGAGCGCAAGCGGATCGCCGGCACGCTGCGGGTGATCGATCAGCGCCCGCAGGATGGTGGCGGCCGTCGCTCCGCCGAACGGGCCGACGAAGGCCCAGTAGTCGTCGCTGGTCTGCCCTCGCCAGCGGCTGTCGCCGGCGCTAACCCGCGTGGCATCGTCGAAAAGGTGCTGGGTCTTGGTGAGCATTTTCGGACTTTCCGTCATTGCGAGCCAGCGGGTCGCGCGAATGCGCGCCCGGTGACAGGCTCCGCGAAGCAATCCAGAAGCAACGAAGCAAGTCTGGATTGTTTCGTCGCTCCGCTCCTCGCAATGACGCTCTGGCTCTCTTGTTCGCAGTATCGCGGCAATTCTGCCGCTTTCAATGACGCCAGAGGTAATGGATTTTCGCTCGCCGGAATTTAACGGGTGCCGCCGCGTTGCGCGCCCGCCCCTTGCAAGGCGCGCGGCAAAGTCCCGCGTACCGGCACATTCCAGATATCCTGGGCATATTCGCGGATGGTGCGGTCGGAAGAGAACCACGGCATCCGCGCGACGTTGAGGATAGAAGCCCGCGTCCACGCTGGCACCACCTGCCAGCGCGCGTCGATGCCGCGCTGGGCTTCGAAATAAGCGTCGAAATCCGCGCTGACCATGTAATGGTCGAGATGGCGCAGCGCGTGCGCGATCGACTCAAACCGCCCGGGATCGCCGGGCGAGAATTCGCCGCTCCCGATCGCGTTGATCGCCCGCGAAAGGCGCGGCGATCGCCGGATCACGTCGGTCGCATCCAGTCCCTGCTTGCGCCGCACCACCACGTCCATCGCCTCCATGCCGAAGATCGCAATGTTTTCGGCGCCGACATGATCGCGGATTTCGATATTGGCGCCGTCGAGCGTGCCGATGGTCAGCGCGCCGTTCAGCGCGAGCTTCATGTTGCCGGTGCCGGAGGCTTCCATGCCCGCGGTCGAAATCTGCTCGGAGAGATCGGCGGCGGGAATGATCACCTCGGCGAGGCTGACATTGTAGTCGGCGAGGAAGGCGACCTTCAGGCGTTCGCCGATCGCCGGATCGTTGTTGACGATTTCGGCGACGTCGTTGATGAGCTTGATGATCAGCTTGGCGTAGCGATAGCTCGCCGCCGCCTTGCCGGCGAAGATCTTTACGCGCGGCACCCAGTCGCGCTGCGGATCGTCCTTCATCGCCTGGTACAGCGCGACCGTTTCAAGGATGTTGAGCAGCTGCCGCTTGTATTCGTGGATGCGCTTGATCTGGACGTCGAACAGCGCAGTCGGATCGACCTTGACGTTGAGGCGTTCGCCGATCAGCCGCGCCAGCGCGACCTTGTTGTGATGCTTGACCGAGCGAAATTGCTGCTGGAACGCGCTGTCGCTGGCGCGGGCTTCGAGAAGTTGCAGCTTGGTTGGATCGTCGAGCACGGCTTCGCCGCAGGTCTCGCGCAGCAGATCGGTCAATTTTGGATTGGCCAGCATCAGCCAGCGGCGGAAGGTGATGCCGTTGGTCTTGTTGGTGATGCGTCCGGGATAGAGATGATTGAGATCGTGGAACACGGTCTCCTTCATCAGGTCGGAATGCATCGCCGAGACGCCGTTGATGCGGTGGGATCCAACGAACGCCAGTTGCCCCATCCGTACCCGGCGCCCGGACTTCTCGTCGATCAGGGATACCGAGGCCTTGAACTCGACATCGCCGGGACAGCGCACTTCCGCCAGCGCCAGATGCGCGACATTGATGCGATAGATGATCTCGAGATGCCGCGGCAGCAGGCGTTCGAACAGCTCGAGCGGCCAGGTTTCGAGCGCTTCGGGCAGCAGCGTATGGTTGGTGTAGGACAGCGTGTCGACCGTGATCTTCCACGCCTCTTCCCAGGGAAAGTTGTGCAGATCCACCAGAATGCGCATCAGCTCGGTGACGGCGAGACTGGGATGGGTGTCGTTCAGCTGCACCGCGGCCTTCGATGCCAGGTTGCGCAACTGTCCGTCGGCGGCGAGATGGCGCTTGACCAGATCCTGCAGGGAAGCAGAGACGAAGAAGTATTCCTGACGCAGCCGCAGCTCGCGGCCCGCCGGGCTCTCGTCATTCGGATACAGGAACTTGCAGATCGATTCGGCGCGCGCCTCCTCGGCGCTGGCGCCGAGATAGTCGCCGGTGTTGAAGACGTCGAGCTTGAGCGGGTCCGGCGAGCGCGCCGACCACAGCCGCAACGCGTTGACGTGCTGGCCGCGCCAACCCACGATCGGGGTGTCGTAGGCGACAGCTTGCACCGTTTCCGCCGGATGCCAGATGGCGCGCTCGCGTCCCTTGGTTTCGACGTGTTCGACGCCGCCGCCGAAATGCACGTGATAGACCACCTCCGGCCGCTGGAATTCCCAGGGGTTGCCGAAGCTCAGCCATTCGTCGGGATATTCCTGCTGCCAGCCCTGCGCGATGATCTGGCGGAACAGGCCGAAATCGTAACGGATGCCGTAGCCGATGGCGGGAATGGCCAGCGTCGCCATGCTCTCCATGAAGCAGGCCGCAAGCCGTCCCAGGCCGCCATTGCCGAGCGCCGCATCCGGCTCGCATTTGCGCAACTCTGCGAGGCTGACGCCGAGATCGCCGAGCGCAGCCTCGAACACCGGCAACAGCCCCATATTGTTCAGCGCATCGGTGAACAGGCGGCCGATCAGGAATTCCAGGCTGAGGTAATAGACCCGCTTGGCGCCGGCGTCGTAGCTCAGCTTTTCGGTTGTCAGCCAGTGATGCACGATGCGGTCGCGCAGCGCCAGCGCCGCCGCCTTGTACCAGTCGTGGCGGGTCGCCATCCCGGTGTCCTTGCCGATGGCAAGCCGGAGCTTGGCGAGGATCGCGCCCTTGATCTCGGCCAGCGCCAATTCGTCGATGGGCTGGCCGAGCGCCGGATAATTTCCCTGGAACGACTGGTCGGGCAAATCCTTGATCCCAGAAGTGTGAGTCCCGGCGAATCATACCTGCGTTATGTCCTGTTCGGAACCCGCGGCAGGTTTCGTTTGTGCAGTGCATGCATCAATTTTAAGCAAGGACCGGGCCGGTTCACCGATCTGTGCGCGCGCCGCCCTGGTGATATAGTCGGGCCAAAGCCGCAAAACACGATGTCGCGATATCAAATGGGAAGGAGCGGGCCATGAGATTGACCATCGAGATTATCGCCGCCGCACTCCTGGTGTTCTGCATCAGCGCCACCAGCGCGGCATTTGCCGCAGGCACCAAGACGGGCCGCAGCGCCGACGGCCTGAGCTGCGCGTTCAGCGTGGCGAAAAAAAATGCCTCCCCAGCCGCGCGCTGCGCCGCGATCCGCCGCCAATGCGGCGGAAAATTCTACGCCAATTATTGCGGCGACAAGCTGTTATCGGCGATGTGAGGGAGAAGAAAGAGGCCGCCAACTGAGGCGGCCTTAGCGGTCGAGCAAGGATTTTGCTTCCGGCAATTAGCAACACAGATATCGAGTGAGTAGCGGAAATCTGGCTGAGACTGCGCCCACGTAGTGCAGGGCTTGGTGCAGATGGACGCCAACGTTTGCTGCTCAAAGCACGAGAGTATTTTGGGCCTTTACGCCCTCGGCGAGGGCTGGCGCGCCGATCAATCCCACGAACAGCAATGTCAAGCATTGGCGCATTCGCCGTTTTCAGCAGCTAGCCTCGGCATGTTTGGGGCAAAAAGTTTTGCTCAGGGTCCAATTTTTGCAATGGAACGAATTAAGAACACTTTAGCAAGTGTTTGATATATCGTAGTGATTCGGCGCGAGCCGACACAACATCTATGGTCTATCCGAGCTCTTGAGGACTACATGTCCACCATCGCCTTCGATCAATTCGCGCTCACCCGCATCGCCGACTTCGCCCGCTCGCTGTCGCGGCTGCATCAGGCCTCCCGCCGCCAGGTGGTCGATGACGACGCGATCGACCGCGAATTCAACGCGGTCTGCATGTCGGTGTGGGGCTACACCACGGATGATTTCAGCGACGAGCTGTTTTCCGAAAAAGATCACGCCTTTCTCGATTCGCTCGACGAAGCGCATGCGCGCATCTTCGCCGCCGAGCAGGGTTACGACCTCGTCGACGACAACGGCATCTTGACTGACTGGTGGGGCTATTGCTGGATGATCCTTGCCGAGAAACGCGGGCTATTGACGCCGGAAAACCGCGCCGCGGCGCGGGCCGCCATTGAGGAAAAATACCTGGCCGCGCCGAACGTGATCGGCGTCATCGTCGGGCGGTGATTTTCTCCGGCCCTCATCCTGAGGAGCCGCGCTTGCGCGGCGTCTCGAAGGATGGTCGCAGGCTCGGGCTGTGGCCTCATGGTTCGAGACGCGCGAAGTCGCGCTCCTCACCATGAGGGGTGAGCGTCGGTTTAATCCACTTCCGCCCGTTTCGCCCGTGTCGAAACCGTCTTCGGCACCGAGGTCGCGGGCAGCGCGATATCGTGGTTTGCCTCAGGCGGCGTTTCATTGGCGAGCATTTCTGCAGCAACCGGCGCCACCTTCATCTCGCCAAGCCGCGCGCGGTCTCGGCGGTCAGGCCTGGATACGAGGCTACCGGCGTAAATTCCGCGGTCTGGCTGGCGCCGGCCCGGACGCCGGAATACGCCACCAGCCCGTTGGTGGTGGCGATCACGTCGCCGGGACGCAGCGAAGTATCGAGGGTGAGGTCAACCGGAGCCAAGCCTGCGGGATCGCGACCGTTGCAGGTGCAGTCGGCGCGCAGCGCCTTGCGATAGGCGAAGGCGTTTTCGCTGTCGGTGTAGCGCTCGCCATTGCTTGCATACGCGCCATCGATGCTGCTGCCGAAGAACACTTTTGTGGCGCTCGCCGGACAAAACGCCTGGCACATCTGCACCGGTGTTGCATTGCCGCGGGTCAGTGGAAAATACTTGCCGTCACAGCTGCGCACGCAAAACGCCGGTCCGGAGCCCGATGCCACGGGGCGCGGCGGCGGCGTGGGCTGCTGGTTGAGGCCAAACGGATCGGCGAAGAAGTTCGCCTGCCCGGCGGATTGGCGCTGCTGTTTCTGAAAGCCGCCGAAGAAGAAATCGAAAATGCCTTCGGCGGACGCCATGCCCGGAAGGGCAACTGCGCTAACGAGGGTGACGGCAGCAACAAGCATCGCGCGGCGCCGCACGCGCTGACAAGGCAACTCTGTACGCAACGCTTACTCCACCCCACGCAACAAAACCCGCCGCGGCGACGAACGCCCCGGCCCGGATTCACCATAGTGGCGGATGGTAAACGAGCTATGAGCAAGCGCCGGACGAGGAGAAGAAAAATGCGGATCAAGCCGAAACGCTGCATCCCTTCGTCATGGCCGGGCTTGACCCGGCCATCCACGTCTTGTTCGCATCGGCTCGGCAAGAAGGACGTGGATGCCCGGCATCGCAGACAAGTTTACGCAGTCTGCGCAAAGCAGACTGCTATGGCCGGGCATGACGAAGGAAGCGACGGATTTGAATACGGAGGTATCTCGAGCATCCGTTAAGGCGTCGCGATCACCCCTTCAGGAATTCACCGGCCTTGTAGAGCGAGCGAAACGCAAGACCGGCCTGTGCAAAGGTTTCGGTCGCGCCTTCCTCGCGGTCGACCATGGTGAACACCAGTGCGACCTCGCCGCCCGCGTCGCGCACCGCTTCGACCGCCTTGAGCGCCGAACCGCCGGTCGTGGTGACGTCCTCGACGATCACCACGCGCTTTCCGCTCAAACTCTCGCCCTTCGCCAGTCCCTCGACCGCGAGCCGCGCGCCATGCTCCTTCGGCTTCTTGCGCACGAAGAACGCCGCGATCGGATGGCCCTTGATCCAGGACAGCTGCGCGAGCGCGCCGGCGAGCGGCACCGCGCCCATTTCCAGCCCGCCGACATAATCGAGATTGTCGTCCTTCAGCGCCTCATAGGAGAGTTCCGCCAGCAAGGCGGCGCCTTCGGGGTCCAGCATGGTCGGCTTGAGATTGAAATAAAAATCGCTCTTGCGGCCCGAGGCCAGCGTGATTTCGCCACGGCCGAACGAGCGCTTGCGGATGATCTCGGCGAGGCGGGCGCGGGAGGCTGACTTGGACAAGGTTTTTTCTCTTGGGCTCAGGGCGGGCGCAATCTATCGGCGGACGCGCGCACATGCCAGAGCGGATGTCGCGCCGTCAACAGTGACATGTCGTCCCGGCCAGGCGAACGGTCTGCTCCCTCTCCCGCTTGCGGGGAGGGCATAGGCGGCCTACGGCCGCCGTTCTGGATAAAAGAACGCCGATGCGCCGCATCGGCTATGGCGGGGCTGCCCGACGAGAATGATGACGCGGCTAGATGCCCCTACCGCCGCGCTCTGCCGAGCGCCATAGCCTAAGCTTCGCTTCGGCGTTCTTCTCTCCAAGGACGGCCGCCGAAGGCGACCTATGCTCCCCGCAAGCGGGAGCGGTAAGAAAGACGTGCACCTATTTGCGATGATCCATGACGATGCTACAGACGCTTCTTCCGCCAACCTTCCAGAGACAAAAATGACCATCGAACTGCACACCTGGAACACGCCGAACGGCCGCAAGATCAGCGTCGCGCTGGAGGAGATGGGGCTGCCGTACAAGGTCATTCCGGTGAACATCACCAAGGGCGAGCAGATGGCGCCTGATTTCCTTGCGATCAGCCCCAACAACAAGATTCCGGCAATCGTCGATCCCGAAGGCCCTGATGACAAGCGCGTCAGCATCTTTGAGTCCGGTGCGATCCTGCTCTATCTTGGCGAGAAGACCGGCAAATTTCTGCCCGTGCCGCTGAGCGAGCGCATCCCGGTATATGAATGGCTGATGTGGCAGATGGGCGGCTTTGGACCGATGCCGGGGCAGGTGCATCACTTCATTGCGCTGGAGAACGAAGCGGACCGCGCCTACGGCCTGAAACGCTTCATGACAGAGACGCGAAGGCTCTATGGCGTGCTCGATCGCCGCCTCGCGGGCCGCGAGTTTGTTGCGGGCGCGCTGTCGGTCGCCGACTTTGCGATCCTCGGTTGGGCCTGGCGGCATCCACGCCACAAGGTGTCTTTTGCGGATTTCCCCCATGTCGGCCGCTGGTACGACGCGATGATGGCGCGCCCCGGCGTCAAGCGCGGCATGGAAGCGAAGCTCGATTGAGGAGGTTTGTCATGCCCCGCGAAGGCGGGGCATCCAGTAATCCGAGGCGTTTCGGCTAACAACAGAGCTCACGGAATACTGGATCACCGCCTTCGCGGATGATGACGGCAGGGCCATCACCCCCGCTTCGCCTCGAACGCCATCCGCAGCGCGAGTCCCGCAAGCACCGTGCCCATCAGCCAGCGCTGCAGCAACAACCAGGTCGGCCGGGTACCGAGAAACAGCGCGATCGAACCCGCGGCGAGTGCGATCAGTGCATTGACGCTGACGCTGATCGCGATCTGGATCGATCCAAGCGCCAGCGACTGCGTCAGCACGCTGCCTTGCTCGGGGTCGATGAATTGCGGCAGCAGCGCCAGATACAGCATGGCGATCTTCGGGTTGAGCAGGTTGGTGACGAAACCCATTGCAAACAGTTTGCGCGGCCCGTCGACCGCAAGCTTCCTCACCTGAAACGGCGACCGTCCATTCGGCTTCAACGTCTGCCATGCCAGCCACAACAGATAGGCGGCGCCCGCCAGCCGCAGCGCGTCATAGGCATAGGGCACCGCGAACAGAAGGGCGGTGATGCCGAACGCCGCGCACAGCATGTAAAAGACAAAGCCGAGCGCGACGCCGCCGAGTGAAACGATGCCGGCCGCCGGTCCTTGCGTGATCGAGCGAGAGATCAGGTAGATCATGTTCGGCCCCGGCGTCAGCACCAGGCCGAGCGAAACCAGGGCAAAGCCGAGCAGGGAAGCAAGGTGGGGCATGGGAGGACTCGTTGGCGGGAAGTGCGCCGGCTTTCTAGCGCGCACGAGGTCGCGACGCCATTTCGTAATAAGCGCTGTTGGTGATCGAATATTTCAGCGATGACGGCTGCACTCCCTCTCCCGCTTGCGGGGGAGGGCTGGGGTGGGGGTGCCCGACGCGAAAGCCGGTTCGGGTGGTGAGAGCCCCCACCCGCCGCGCTCTATCGAGCGCCATAGCCGAAGCTCCGCTTCGGCGTTCCTCCCTCTAAGCACGGCCGCCAAAGGCGGCCTTTGCTCCCCCGCAAGCGGGAGAGGTAGGAAGAGCTAATGCGCCTCGTCCCAATTGTCGGCGGCGCGGGCGTCGACGTGCAGCGGCACCGACAGCAGCACCGCCGGGAATGGCGCGTCCTGCATGACGTGCTGCACCACCGGCAAGGTCGCGGCCACTTCGTCGTCGGGCACCTCAAAGATCAGTTCGTCGTGCACCTGCAACAGCATCTGGGCCGAGAGTTTTTTCTGCGCCAGCGCATCTTCCATGCGGATCATGGCGCGGCGGATGATGTCGGCGGCGGTGCCCTGCAATCGCGCATTGATCGCGGCGCGCTCGTTGAAGGATCGGACCGAGGCATTGGAAGCCTTGATATCTGGGTAATGGCACTTCCTGCCGAACAGCGTCTTGACATAACCATGCGTGCGGCAGAAATCGCGCGTCTCGTCCATATAGGCGCGGATGCCGGGAAAACGTTCGAAATATTTCTTGATGTAGGCGGAAGCTTCCTCGCGGGCGATGCCGAGCTGGTTGGCGAGCCCGAACGCCGAGATGCCGTAGATGATGCCGAAATTGATCGCTTTCGCGCGGCGCCGCACCTCGCCCGGCATGCCCTTGATCGGAACGCCGAACATTTCCGACGCCGTCATGGCGTGAATGTCGAGCCCCTCGCGGAAGGCTTGCTTCAAGACAGGAATGTCGGCGATTTCGGCCAATAGCCGCAATTCGATCTGCGAATAATCCGCCGACACCAGCTTGTGCCCGCGGGAGGCGATGAAGGCGCGGCGAATCTTGCGGCCGTCTTCGGTGCGCACCGGGATGTTCTGCAGGTTGGGCTCGTTCGATGACAGCCGCCCGGTGGTGGTCGCCGCCAGCGCATAGGTCGTGTGCACGCGATGGGTCTGCGGATGCACGTAAGTGGGCAGCGCGTCGGTATAGGTCGATTTCAGTTTCGAGACTTGCCGCCATTCCAGGATCTTCTTCGGAAATTCGTGGCCCTGCTCGGCGAGCTCATCGAGGATCTGCGCCGATGTCGACCACGCGCCGGTCTTGGTCTTGCTGCCGCCGGGAATGGCCATCTTGCCGAAGATGATGTCGCCGATCTGTTTGGGGCTGCCCGGGTTGACCGGCTCGCCGGCTATCTCCTGAATTTCGGCTTCGACCCTCGCGGCGGTCTGGGCGAATTCGCCTGACAGCCGCGACAGCACCTCGCGGTCGATCGAGATGCCGCGGCGCTCCATCCGCGCCAGCACGGAGATCAGCGGCCGCTCCAGCGTCTCATAGACCGAGGTCATGCGCTCGGCGACCAGGCGCGGCTTGAGCACGCGCCATAATCGCAGGATCACATCGGCGTCCTCGGCCGAATACGCCGTTGCCCTGTCGATCGCGACCTGATCGAAAGAGAGTTTTGCCTTGCCGCTGCCGGTCAATTCACCAAAGCTCAGGGTGGCGTGACCGAGCCAGCGCTCGGCCAGTGCGTCGAGCCCATGTGCGTTGCGGCCGGCGTCCAGCGCATACGACATCAGCTGCGCGTCATCGTGATTGCGGATGGTGATCCCGGCTTGCGCGAACATCACGGCGTTGAACTTGATGTTGAAGCCGATCTTGAGAATCCCTGTCGATTCCAGCAGCGGGCGCAGGGCGTCGAGTGCGTCGCTGGTCCTGATCTGGTCCGGCGCGAGGCCGGCGGCGAACAGGCCGGCGCCATCGCCGGACTGTTTGTGGCCGAACGGGACATAGCAGGCGTCGTTGTCCGCAAGCGCCATCGCGATGCCGCAGATCTCGGCCTGCATCGGATCGATCGACGTCGCCTTGGCCTCGATCGCGAAGTGGCCGACATCGTGAATGCGCGCGACCCAGGCGTTGAGCTCTTCGAGGCTGCGGATGGTCTGATACTTGCTGCGATCGATCCTGGTCTTGCGCGCCGCTTCGGCGCGGGCGGCGGCGAGCGAGATCGGCGTGAGGGGCTGAGTATCAGCCTTGCGGCCTTGCGCCAAGCGCGGCGCGCTGCTCCCTCCCTTGAGGGGGAGCGCTGGGGGGGCGGGTGAACCGGGATTGTCGAAAAGCGTGCTCTCCCCACGGGCAGCTTCGCCGCCCGGCCGGCCGCCCGAGGGCGGAGGCGCAAACACACTCGCGCCGCTCTTGAAGCCGGGATCCGGCTCGATATCCGCCGGATCGATCTGCGCATATTCGGCGACACGGCGGGTCAGGGCGGAAAATTCCATCGCCTTCAAGAATGCGATCAGCTTGCGCGCGTCAGGCTCGTGCACGGCCAACTCTGCGAGCGGCACCTCCAGTTCGACCTTGTCATCGAGCAGCACCAGTTGACGCGAGATCCGCGCCTTCTCGGCATTCTCGATCAGCGCCTCGCGCCGCTTCGGCTGCTTGATCTCGCCGGCACGTTTGAGCAGCGTTTCCAGGTCGCCATATTCGACGATCAGTTGCGCCGCGGTCTTGACACCGATGCCCGGCACGCCCGGCACGTTGTCGGTCGAATCCCCCGCCAGCGCCTGCACCTCGACCACCTTTTCCGGCGGCACGCCGAATTTCTCGATCACTTCGGCAATGCCGATGCGGCGGTCCTTCATGGTGTCGTACATGGTGACGCAGTCGGTCACGAGCTGCATCAGGTCCTTGTCGGAGGAAACGATGGTCGCGATGGCGCCGCGCTCGCAGGCCTCCCGCACATAGGTCGCGATCAAATCGTCGGCCTCGAAGCCGACCTGTTCGAGGCAGGGCAGGTCGAAGGCGCGCACCGCCTCGCGGATCAGCGGAAATTGCGGGATCAGATCGTCCGGCGCCGGCGCCCGGTGCGCCTTGTAGTCCGGATAGAGCTTGTTGCGGAAGGTGATTTCGGACTTGTCGAAGACGATGGCGAGATGGGTCGGCCGGTTGTCCGGCGGCATCTCGCGCAACAGCTTCCACAGCATATTGCAGAAGCCGAGCACGGCGTTGACCTGTAACCCGTCGGATTTGCGGTTCAGCGGCGGCAGCGCGTGATAGGCGCGAAAAATATAGGAGGAACCGTCGACCAGAAAGACGTGGTCGCCTTTCGCAGGGGCTTTGACGGCAACGGGTTTGGGGAGGGTTTTCTCGGAGGGTTTCGGCATGGCCGAAACTTAAGGATTTTTGCGGCGATTGACAGCCTTCGGGGCGCGTTTTTTGGTGTTACTCACCCGCCATACATGTCAAGC
>Ga0307308_10000786_pt1 | contig 11944 bp, 12 predicted proteins | sample ER_DNA_195_FD_194501 | JGI IMG/M metagenome (GOLD analysis project Ga0307308, IMG submission 194501) | Bulk soil microbial communities from the East River watershed near Crested Butte, Colorado, United States - ER_DNA_195 | ecosystem: Environmental > Terrestrial > Soil > Floodplain | place...
GACAAATGCGCCGCGGCTGCGGCCGGGATTTCAGCTGCTGGCGGGAACTGAGCTGATGGTGTCGGCTGCCGCCATCGGAGCCACCGGCATGCTGGCACCGCTCGCCGGCATCGCACCGCGGCTGGTGCGCGAGCTTTACGACCTGTGCCGCGACCAGAAACTGTTCGAGGCTCGCAAGGTGCAGGAACAGATCGCGGGACTGCGCCAGGCCCTCAAGCCGGGCGGGGTCGCGAGCGTCAAGGCCGCCATGCGCGCCATGGGTCGCGACTGCGGCGAGCCGCGGCCACCCGTGCTCGCGCTCGATGCCGCCGCCTACCAGAAGCTCGTCGGTGAGCTCGAGCTCGTTACGGCGCTACACGCCGAAGCGCGCGATTGGTGACCGCGCGCCGGTCCGGCGATCAGCGATCGTCCGGCTTGGAGAGGTGTTGCCGGATCACCTCGGCCATCTGCTGCGCCGAACTGCCCGGCGAAAAAAGCCGAGATATTCGGGCCGCCGCTGAAAGGAATCGCTACCGGGTTGCGAATTCACGCAACGGTGATCCCGCCGTCCAGCACGAGCGTTTGCCCGGTGATCGACGCCCCTTGTGGACCAGCGAGGTAGCACACGGCGGCGGCCACTTCGTCGACGGTCGCCAACCGACCAAGCGGAATCCGTGCGAGCATGGCCCGCATGTAGCTCGGATCGCCGGTCCGCGCCGCGCGCGAGGGTGAGCGCGTGTCGAGCCGGCCGGGCGCTATCGCGTTTACGCGGATGCCGTGCTCCGCCCACTCGATCGCAAGCATCCGCGTCATTTGGATGAGCGCGCCTTTGGCTATGCCGTAGGTCGAACGTTCGGCTGCGCCGAGGAGCCCATGGGTCGAAGCGATATTGACGATCGCCCCTGCCCGGCCGCCTGCGATCAGATGGCGGCCGACCTGCTGGCTGAGAAAAAAGGCGCCGCGCAGATTGCTCGCCAGGACGGCATCCCACTCCGCCCAGGTCACGTCGACCGCGAGCTTGCGCAGGTTGCTGCCGGCATTGTTGACGAGCAGATCGAGGTGGCCGAATGCCGAAGCGATGCCGGCCATGGCGCGCTCGATGCTGGACTCCGAGCCGAGATCGAGCACGAGGGGCACGACCCGCACACCGGTCGCTTCGAGCCGCGCCGTGGTGGCGTCGAGGTTTTCGGCGCGGGTTGCCGACACCGCGACGTCGAACCCGTCGCGGGCAAGCGCCAGGGCGGTCGCCGCGCCGACTCCATAGGACGCGCCGGTCACGAACGCGGTTTTCTTGTCGGCCGATCTGTTCATATCGCGGTGGTCACGGCCCATCGCCACGGCGGCCAACAAGGCGCCGGGTGCGAGTCAGTAACCATCGGAGTGGATGCGACACAAGGGCCGCGTGATCGCGCTTTTTGAATTGCGTGGCCTGCTTTCGCCGAGCGAAACGTGCCGCTATCGTGCGACGTACACGCAACAAGAACGATGCGGAGGGAAACGATGTCGCGAATGGGCCTTTTCGCCGCTGCGCTCGGGATGAGCGTCGTGTTTGGTCCATCGGCGCTGGCGCAAACAAAGGTGCGGGTCGGCCAGCCGCAGGTCGGCACGTTCCAGTTCGTCCCGCTCCAGGTCGGCATCGAGGCGGGTATCTTCAAGAAGCATAAGATCGATCTAGAGGTGATCAGCTTCGGCGGCGGCCCCCGCGTGCAGCAGGCGCTCGCGGCGGATTCCATCGACATCGGCATCGGCTCCGGGCCGGAGCTCGCCTTCGTCGCCAAGGGCGCGCCGGAGATCGGCGTCGCCGCCATGGCCGATGCGCCCTATTCGGTGGTGCTGGCGGTGCCGAAGGACTCCGCAATCAAGAGCGCCGAGGACCTCAAGGGCAAGACCATCAGCATCTCGAGTAATGGGTCCCTGACCCACTGGCTGGGCCAGGAGCTTTCGCGCCAGATGGGTTGGGGTTCCACCGGCATCAATCTCGCGCCGCTCGGCTCAACCGCCGCGCAAATGGCCGCTTTGAGGACGCGCCAGATCGACGGCATGATCGTCGAGGCCAATGCCGGCTACAAGATGGAGGAGGACCGCAGCGGCCGCGTGCTGGTGCAGTTCGGGGACCGGATCAAGGTCTTTCACATCTACGTCTTCTACGCGCGCAAGGGTTTCCTGGAGAAGAACCCGGAGGCGGTGCGCGCCTTCCTCGCCGCCTGGTTCGAGACCATCGGCTATATGGGCGGGCATCGTGCCGAGACCATCGATATCGTCCGCCGCACCGCCGAGGTGTCGCTGGGCGTCGCTACCCGCGACTACGACGAACTGATGGGCATGTTCAACCGGACCGGAAAATTCGATCCCAAAGCACTCGACGTGCTGGCACGCTCGTTTGTCGAGATGGGCTCGCTGCCGCAAGCGCCCGACATGCGCACGCTCATCACCGAGCAGTATTTGCCGGGAGCGAAGTGAGCGGGCAGGACGTAAGCAGCTTGCGAGCGCACCGAGTTCGCCGCTGCAAGCTTGGCTCCGAGCCTCACTGATACGTAATCGCCGCCGGCGTGCCCGGCGCCAACGGACGCGGATCGACCTCGACCATCCCGTGCGCGACACGCACGCGGTAGGTCGCGAGCTTCTCGGTGAACGGCGCAGGTGCGCAACCATCCTCCAGCCGGTACTGATAGCCGTGCCACGGGCAGGTGACGCAGCCGTCGATGATGCGCCCCTCCCCGACCGGCCCGTTCTGGTGGGCGCAAAGATTCGAGAGCGCACCGATCCTGGCGCCGTCGCGAAAGACCGCGATGCGCTCGCCGCCGGGCGCCGCGACGATGCGGGCGCCCTGGTCCGGGATCGAAAGCGGCGGTCCGACCAGAAGCCAGCCGTCGTCGCTCAGCTTGTCGCTGATGTCACCCGCGCGCTCGCGCCAGCCGGCAACGAGATGCAGTACCGTCACGACGAGAAATCCGCCCGCCAACATTGCTGGAATGAGCGGGCTGCGGTCGTACTGCATGACGCCGAGCGCGACGTGCATCACCACCAGCCCATAGGCGACGTAAAGTCCCATGTGCAGGCTCTTCCAGACCGGCGGCGTGAGGAAGGCCAGCCAAAAATCGTGGCTCGTTGCCGCCATCAGGAGTAGAATCAGCAGCGCGAGCAAGCCCAGCGCCTTGAACGGAAAGCCGATGAACTTGCCGTAGTCGGAGACTTTGGTCAGTTCGTCGTACAGGCTGGGCAGCGCGTTCTGCACCGCGAACCATTCGACCATGAACGAGGCGTGCAGCAGCGCGACGAAGAAGGTCAGCACGCCGAAGTGGCGTCGATTGTAGAGCAGCGGCAGGAAGCGGCGATCGAGCCGCGCCAGCGGCCCGATCGAAAGGATGATTGTGAGCATGAAAAAGGCGCAGGTGCCGAACGCACGGATGCGCATATCGATCGCGGCCGGCTCGTCCTTGGGCGGGTCGAGCCAATACCCCAAAACGATGTACGTCCCGATATATAGTGCCACGGCCGCGAGCAGGATGGCGTCGTAGACGAACTTCGCCTGGTTCCACTGCACCGCGCGAAAGCCGGCGCTCATGGATTGACGTCCTCGGCCGCCGGAGGAGCGCCCGCATCGGGCGGCGGTCGCAGCGTCAGCGCCATCACGAAGCCCATCGCGATCGCCAAGGCGAGGACGGGCCAGAGCGCGCGATGAACCGATCGGTGCGCACGCCTCATCGGAGCGATTTCAGCCAGCGCGCGAGCACGTAGGGCCAGAGCAAGGCAGCGCCGGGGAAGAGCAGGATGCGCGCGCCCACCGTCACCGGGAGTGGCTCCGGCAGCACCCGCGTGACGCCGAACACGACGAACGCGGCCGCGATCGCGACGCCGGCGGCCGCGTAAAGCGCAAGACCAATCAGCACGATCATCATGCCCGCTGATCCCAAGGTCCGGCCGGGAGAATCGACCATGGCGCCGGCAATGACAAGCCGACAGTTCGACGCCGCTCACAGCCCGCTCGTCCGCCCGCGCACAGCAGCCGGGCGTCCGAGGGTCTTGCCCGTACAACCTGAAAGGCGCATTTTGGAATGAATGTAATCCGGAAAACTTAAAAGCCGGAATCAGGGAGGCGCACCATGAAAGACGAAGGTTTAGGCCGGCGCGACTTTCTCAAGGGCGCCGTCGTCGGGGGCGCCGCAGCCGCCACCGTCAGTTTGCCGCAGGGCGCGGAGGCGCAGCAGGTCGCTTCGCCCACGGCCGCTCCGGATGCCGGCAGTCCCGGTTACTCGTTCTTGAATCTGGAAGAAGCGGCGTTCGTCGAGGCGCTGGTCGACCACATGGTGCCTGCGGACGACCTCACCCCGAAAGGCACCGACATCGGGATCAATATTTATATCGACCGCGCGCTCGCGGGCGGCTGGGGCAAGGGCGAGCGCCTTTACATGCAAGGGCCATGGAAGCTCGGCCTCCCAAGTCAGGGCTACCAGTTGCCGCTCACCCCCGCGCAGCTCTATCGCGCCGGCATCGAGGCGACGAATGCCCATTGCCGCAAGGCCTATGGCAAAGTGTTCGACCGGATCGATGACAAGCAGCGCGAGGAGGTGCTCGTGGCACTGTCCTCCGGCAAGCTGAGCTTCGACAACGGACTGCCCGCGCGCGTGTTCTGGACCACCGTTTACCAGACGGTGATGGAGGGCATGTTCTCCGATCCGATCTACGGCGGCAATCGCAACAAGGCGGGCTGGCGGCTGATCGGCTTTCCCGGCGCGATTGCGGTGCATCGGGAGAATGTCGAGAAGTATCGCGACAAGAAATTTCCTGCCGATCCCATCAGCATCTCCGACATGAGCTGAGGAGGACGACATGGCGACCAAATTGAAAGAAGTCGACGCCGTCATCGTCGGGCTGGGCTGGACCGGCGGCATCCTCGCGAAGGAACTCGCCGAGGCCGGGCTGAAGGTGGTCGCGCTCGAGCGCGGCGCGATGCGCAGCACCGACAAGGACTATGCGGTGCCCAATATCCGCGACGAGTTGCGCTACGTGGTGCGCCACGACCTCATGCAGAACACCGCGCGCGACACGCTCACGGTGCGCAACAATCCCTCGCAGGAAGCGCTGCCGATGCGGCGGCTTGGCTCGTTCCTGCCCGGCGAGGTCGTCGGCGGCTCGGCCGTGCACTGGAGCGGCCACACCTGGCGTTGGACCGACATGGAGTTCAAAGTCCGCAGCCTCTACGAGGAGCGCTATGGCAAGAGCTTCGTCCCCGCCGACATGACCATCCGGGATTGGGGCATCACCTACGCCGAACTCGAGCCGTATTACGACAAGTTCGAATACACTGCGGCAGTGTCTGGCAAGGCAGGCAACATAAATGGGCAGATTCAACGCGGCGGCAACCCGTTCGAGGCGCCGCGCGCGCGCGACTATCCGCTGCCGCCGCTCACGCCGATCCTGGCGAGCGAGATGTTCACCAAGGCGGCGGAGAACAACGGCTACCATCCGTTTCCGCGGCCGTCGGCAAATGCCTCGCAGGCCTATACCAATCCCGACGGATCGAAATTCGGGCCGTGCCAGTATTGCGGCTATTGCCAGCGCTTCGGCTGCGAGGCCAACGCCAAGGGCAGCCCGCACATCACCGTGATCCCGATCGCGATGCGCAACCCGAATTTCGAGCTGCGCACGCATTCGTGGGTGACGAAGGTGCTCAAGGACTCCGACGGCAAGCGCGTCACCGGCGTGACCTACACCAACGTGCTCAACGGCGAGGAATTCGAGCAGCCGGCCGGCATGGTGCTGCTGTGCGCCTATGCCATCAACAACGTGCACCTGATGCTGCTTTCCGGCATCGGCCAGCCCTACGATCCGATCGCGCAGACCGGCGTCATCGGCAAGAACTACTGCTACCAGACCGGCGCGGGCGCGACGCTGTTCTTCGAGAACCGGTACTTCAATCCGTTCATGAACGCCGGCGGGTCGAACGCCACCATCGACGACTTCAACATCAACTGGAACTTCGATCGCGGGCCGCACGGCTTCGTCGGCGGCTACAACATGGCGGGCGGGTTCAACACCGTGCTGCCCATCGGCTACCGCCCCGTGCCGCGGGGCACGCCGCAATGGGGCAAGGAATGGAAAGCCGCCACGGCGAAATGGTACCAGACCGCGATGAATATCGGCGCCAGCGGCAGCGTCATGGCCAACCGTTACAACTACTATGACCTTGATCCCACCTATCGGAACGCATTCGGCCAGCCGTTGATGCGCATGACGTTCGACTACAAGGAGAACGAGCACAAGATGGGGCGACACGCAGCGGCGGCCATCAATGCCATCGCCAAGTCGATGAACCCGACGCGACTGAACGAGGCCACCGCCCGTACCGACCCGTGGACGGTCGTGCCGTATCAGAGCACGCACAATACCGGCGGCACCATCATGGGCACCAACCCCCGCGACAGCGCCGTGAACAAGTACCTGCAAAGCTGGGATTGTCACAACCTGTTCGTCGTCGGCGCCAACGTGTTCGTGCACAACGCATCGTACAATCCAACTGGACCGGTGGGCGCGCTGGCCTACTGGATGGCGGACGCGATCAAGACCCGCTACGTCAGGAATCCCGGTCCGCTGGTGCCGGCATGAGGGGCGACTTGCGACCCACCGTCCCGCTGTTGTGGCTGGCGGCACTGATCGCCGCCACCACCGTCGCGCGGGCCGACGGCGACGCCGCGCGCGGCGAGCAGCGCTTCGCGGACTGCGTCGCCTGCCATTCGACCGAGCGCGATGTGAACAATGTGGGGCCGAGCCTCCACGGCGTGTTCGAGCGCAAAGCCGGGGAGCTGCCCGATTTCCGCTATTCCCCGGCGATCAAGCGCAGCGGCATCAGTTGGACGCCGCAGACCCTCGACACCTTCATCGCCGACCCGCAGAAGATGGTGCCCGCCAATCGCATGCCCTATGCCGGGATGCCGGACGCCGACGCCCGCGCCGACCTGATCGCATATCTGCTGAAAGCGTCGAAATAGTCCGCGCCGTGGCCGCTCGCATGATCCGGACGCTGTTGGCATGGTTGCTGCCACTTGTGCTGGCCGGCGGCCTGGCAGCTCCCGCGACATCCCTCGCGCAGACCTATCCCGACCGGCCGGTCAGGCTTCTGGTTCCGCTTGCGGCGGCCAGCGCCGTCGATGTCGTCGCGCGTCTCGTGAGCGAGAAGATGAGCGACAGTCTCGGCCAGCGCTTCTATGTGGAGAACCAGCCGGGCGCCGCAGGTCTCCTCGGGATGCGCGCGGGCGCCCGCGCGGCTCCGGACGGCCACACCGTCGTGGTCGCAAACGACAGCGTCATCACGATGCTCCCCAACATGAAGGCCGATGCCGGTTACGATCCGCTCAAGGACTTCCTGCCGGTCACGCAGCTGGTCGGAATTCCGCTGGGGCTGATCGCGCACCCGACGTTTCCCGCCGCCACCGTCAGCGAGCTGATCGCGCTAGCGCGCCAGAAGCCGGGCGGCATCAACTATGCGTCCGGCGGCACCGGCAGTCCGCAGCACGTCGCCATGGAGTTGTTCGTCCGCGCCGCCGGTGTCGAGATGACCCATGTGCCCTACCGCGGCGCGACGGCCGCGGTGAACGAGATCGTCGCCGGACATGTGCCGGTCGGATTCACCGGAATGTCCTCGGTGGTCCCGCTGCTCTCCGACAAGCGCGTACGCCTGCTGGCCACCAGCACCCCGTCGCGCACGAGCCAGCTGCCCGACGTTCCGACCGTGGCGGAAACCGTACCGGGCTTCAGCTTCGTGCCCTGGTGCGCGCTGCTGGTGCCCGCGCACACGCCGCCGGAGATCGTCGCCAGGCTCAACGCCGCCGCCGTCAGCGCCTTGAAGGATCCGGCCGTGCGGGCACGGCTTGCCGAGCTCGGCTTCGAGGTCGTCGGCGGCACGCCGGAGCAGTTGGCCGTGGTCATGCGCGCAGAATTCGCGCGCATGGGCGAACTGATCCGCGCTGCCAATATCCGAGAGTAGCTATAGGGTTGCTGTGTGTCGCGTTTCCTCGGCGGTCCGGTCTCCCCATCCCTCATGACTCGAAAGCCATCCGGTCCGATGAAGATTGTCATTCCCGACGACTACCAGGACATGGTCGATCAGCTCGCGTGTTTCTCGCTCATCCACCATCACGACGTCACCCGCTATCGGGAGCCGGCATCCGATCTGACTGCGCTGGTCGAACGCCTGCGCGATGCCGACGTGGTCGTGTCGATCAGGGAGCGGGTGGAGTTTTCGCGCGCGCTGCTCGAGCAACTGCCGAAGCTCAAATTGATCGCGCTGGTCGGCCGCAATTCGCAGGCGATCGACTTTGCCGCCTGTACCGCGCTCGGCATTCCGGTGACGACCGGCAAGAGCAATTTGCCCGATGCGCCCGCCGAATTGGCGGTGGCCTTGATCGTGGCCTCCCGCCGTAACGTCGCGCTCGAAGCCGAGCGCATGAAGCGGGGCGAGTGGCCGTGCACGCTGTCGCATCGGCTGCGCGGATCGACGCTCGGCATTTTCGGGCTCGGCGCCATCGGACAGTTGGTGGCCGAGGGCGGACGCGGATTGGGCATGGATATCCTGGTCTGGGGTCAGGAGAACTCGCTCAAGCAGGCCGCCGCCAAGGGATATGCGAGCGCCGGCAGCAAGAATGAATTGTTCGAACGCTCGGACGTGCTGTCCCTGCATGTGCGGCTCACACGCGAGACCCGCGGGATCGTAGCGGCGGACGACCTCGCCCGCATGAAGCCCACCGCGCTGATCGTGAACACCGCCCGCGCCGAAATCATCGCGCCGGGGGCACTGTTGGCGGCGCTACGCAGCGGCCGGCCCGGCTATGCCGCCGTCGACGTCTACGAGCAGGAGCCGATCGTGAACGGCAACCATCCGTTCCTGTCGATGCCCAACGTCCTATGCACGCCTCACCTCGGATGGGCGGAATGGGACAATTTCGAGCTTTATTTTCGCGAGGCGTTCGAGCAGATCGTTGCCTATGAGCAAGGCCTGCCACTGCGGCTGCGAAATCCGGACGTCCGCATGCGGGCCTCGTCTTAGCACATAAGCGTGACCCGCCGGCATGGTGTCTTGACGCGATCGCGGATAGAGTCTGGGCCGCGGGGGTGGAGACCGGGAGACTTCCATGACACCCACTCGCCTGCTCGGCGCCCTGCTGTTCGTAGCCGCATATGTTGTCAGCGCGCCGCCTTCGGCCAATGCCGAAATCTATCGGCCCTGGTGCGCTCAATACTACGGCGCCAATAGTGGCGGAACCAATTGCGGCTTCACCTCGTACCAGCAGTGCATGATGACCGCGCAAGGCGCCGGCGCCTGGTGCGTGCAAAATCCATGGTATCTGGCCTACGGCGACGGCGGCCAAGGGGCTGGGGCCCGGGGCGCACGGCCTCGGCGGTAGCCAAAAGCGGCCATCCGTCGACCGTCGGGCCGCGGGACCGGCGCCGCAAATGCCGTCTTGACATCGCTTTTCCGCCAAAATCCAGGTGCAGGGTACCTCCTTGAGTCGCGTGCAGAGGTAGCACGCTGGGGGGCGAATTTCGCCGGGGCTCGGGGGAACAGCTTTGACACGATATCGGTCAGCACTTGTTGCTGCGCTCGCTTGCGCGAGCCTGCTTGCGATCACCCAATATGCAGAGGCCAAGGCCCATCGCGGCGGGGCCAAGAGTTCGTCCACCGTGACGGCAAAAGCGAGCAAGGCGAAGTCCGCCGCAAAAAAGCCCGCTGCCGGCAAGTCCAAGGACGCCAAGAAGGACGGCAAGTCGACATCGAGCAAGGCGGCGGCGGTCCCGACGCCGTCCGCCCGCCCCGACTCGTCGAGCGCTTCCACGACCGTCAAGGTCTGGGCCACCGGCACACGCGAGACCGGCACTGGCGAGACCCAGCCTCCGTCATTGCCGCTGGCGCAGGCGCCGGCGCTGCACACCTCCGAGGCGGATGTCGCCCTGGTCAAGAATGCTATCGACACGCTCAGGAAGGGGGGCGCCAGCAAGGCGACCGCGGTCGCGGCCGGCATCTCCGACCCGGTGGCACGCAAGCTGGTGGAATGGCTCATCCTGCGCAGCGACCACAACGGCGCCGACAGCGCGCGCTACACCGCCTTCATGGCCGCCAACCCCAGCTGGCCCAGCCTCGGAGCGTTCCGCCGCCGGGCCGAAGCGATGCTCTGGGTCGAGAACGCCAAGCCGGCGCGGGTCATGAGCTTCTTCGACGGCTCGCCGCCGCAATCGGCCATGGGCCGGCTGGTAATGGCTCGGGCGCTGATGGCGCAGGGCGACACCGACAACGCCAAAGCGTTGGTGCGCGATGCGTGGCGCAACGATCCGATTCCGGCCGACGTCGAGAAGCAGGTGCTCGATCGCTACTCCGATTTCCTGAGCCGTGCCGATCACAAGGCCCGCATGGAGAAGAGGCTTGTCGCCGCGGACAAGGACTCCGCGATGCGCGCCGCGAAACGGCTGGGAGGCGCCGATCTCGCGCTCGCCAATTTGCGTCTCGCCCTCGGCGGCAAGGGCGGCGGCAACGCCAAGAAGCTGCTCGACGCCGTGCCGGAGGAGGCCCGCCGGGACCCCGGATATCTCCTCGCCCGCGTGTACCTCTTGCGCCACGACGAGAAGATAGCCGAAGCCGCGCAGGTGATGCTCTCGGCTCCCGCCGATCTCGCACAGGTCCACGACGGCGAGGAATGGTGGGTCGAGCGGCGGATCATGGCGCGCAAGCTGCTGGATATCGGGGATGCCCGCTCGGCCTATCGCGCCGTGGCGGAAGCAGCCGAGCCGACCAAGGAAAACTCCCGGGTCGAGCGCAACTTCATGGCCGGCTGGATCGCGCTGCGGTTCCTCGATGACCCGGCGGCGGCGGCGACGCATTTCACCCGCATCCAGGAGGTGAGCTCGCATCCGACGTCGCAGGCGCGCTCCCATTACTGGCTCGGGCGCACCGCGGAAGTGCTCAATCGGCGCGACCAGGCGCGCGCCGAGTATCAAGCGGCGGCTAGCTCATCGGCCGCCTATTACGGGCAGCTCGCTCGCGCGCGCCTCGGCTTTGCCGCGCTCGCGCTCGCTCCGCCGCCGGCAAGGCCGGACAAGCTCGCCGAGATCGAACGGCTCGAGCTCGTTCGCGCAGTTGAAATCCTCTACGCGCTCAAGGAGACCGCGCTGGTCATTCCGCTGATGGCCGACCTCGGCGGCAAGTTCGACGATGTCGGTGCGCTCTCCGCCCTCGGCGAACTGGCCGAGCAGCAGCAGGATGCGCGCGGGATGCTGCACCTGGGCAAGGCGGCGCTGGCGCGCGGCCTGCCGCTCGACTACTACGCATTTCCGGCCGTCGGCGTGCCGCGCTACTCGCCGATCGGTCCCGGCATTGATAACGCCATGCTGTTCGCCATCATCCGCCAGGAGAGCGCGTTTGACCCGGCGGACTGGTCGCACGCTCAGGCGATGGGCCTGATGCAGGTGACGCCGATCGCCGCCAAGGATACCTGCAAGCGCTTCAGCTGCAGCTACGACGTCAAGCGCCTCAAGAACGATATGCCCTACAATCTCCAGGTCGGCGCCGCCGAGCTCGGCGGCCTCATGCAGGAGTATGGCGGCAACTACATCCTGTCGTACGCCGCTTACAATGCCGGGCGCGGCCGCGTGCAGGAGTGGATCGCGAAGTTCGGCGATCCGCGCGATCCCAAGGTCGATCCGGTCGACTGGGTCGAGCGCATTCCGTTCATGGAAACCCGCAACTACGTGCAGCGGGTGATGGAGAACACGCAGGTCTATCGGACGCGCTTCGGCGCTGCGCCGCTCACGATCGAGACCGACCTGCGCCGGGGAGCCTCATCCGCGGCGGCGCGGTGACCGATCGGGGAGTTGAGCCGGGCGTCTAGAACAGCTCGAAATATTCGCGCTGCTCCCATTCCGTGACCTCGGCATTGTAGCGCGCGATCTCGGCTTCCTTGATGCGCAAATAATAGTC
>Ga0307308_10000789_pt1 | contig 11941 bp, 10 predicted proteins | sample ER_DNA_195_FD_194501 | JGI IMG/M metagenome (GOLD analysis project Ga0307308, IMG submission 194501) | Bulk soil microbial communities from the East River watershed near Crested Butte, Colorado, United States - ER_DNA_195 | ecosystem: Environmental > Terrestrial > Soil > Floodplain | place...
CCGGGCTGTGGGTCGGCCTGTTCGGAGTCGTCGCGGTGTGCGCGCTCGCGTTCAGCACGCTCTGGCTCGTGCGGTGGTGACGACGGTTGACAGGGTGACGGGCCGACGCGAAGACTGCCCGTATGCCTTGGCCCCCGCGCAGGGCCGTCCTCTGTTCCAGCATCAGGTGAAAGGGACTTGCCATGGCGGATGAGCACCACGACCACGACCCCACCTTCTACCGCTCGCCGCGCGATGCCGCGGCCGGGCCACCGGAGAAGCTGGCTTACGTGGCGGCGTTTTCGGCGCCCGGCGACCAGCCGGACGGTATCGCCGTGGTGGACACCGACCCCGCCTCGGCGAACTACGCCTCGGTCGTGGGCTTCACCGAGCTGCCTCAGCTCGGCGACGAGCTGCACCACTTCGGCTGGAACGCCTGCTCGAGCGCGCTGTGCCCGACCGGGGACCACACCCACGGCGACCGGCGCTACCTGGTCGTGCCCGGCATCCGCTCGTCGCGGATCTACGTCCTCGACACCCAGCCCGACCCGGCGTCTCCCCAGGTAGTGAAGGTGCTCGGCCCGGAAGAGCTGGGCAAGCGGGCGAACTACTCGCGGCCGCACACCGTGCACTGCGGCCCGGGTTATCTGTACGTGTCGTGCCTGGGCGGCGGCAACGGCAACGACGGCCCGGGCGGGGTGGCGCTGCTCGACCACTCCAGCTTCGAGGTGCTGGGCCCGTTCGAGACGGCCGGGCGGGCCGATCAGTACCTCGCCTACGACGTCTGGTGGCACATCAACCACGACGTGCTGGTGACCTCCGAGTGGGGAACCCCGTCGATGATCGAGAACGGGATCGTGCCGGAGCTGCTGCTCGGCCGCAAGTACGGGCACCGGCTGCACTTCTGGGACATGAACACCCGCATCCACCTGCAGACCGTCGATCTGGGCGACGAGCACCAGATGGCCCTGGAGCTGCGCCCAGCTCACGATCCGGCCAAGAAGTACGGCTTCGTCGGGGTGGTCGTCAGCGTGGAGGACCTGTCCGCCTCGATCTGGCTCTGGCACGAGCAGGACGGTCAGTGGGCGGCGACCAAGGTGATCTCGATCCCCGCCGAGCCCGCCCACAGCGAGGACCTGCCCCCCGCGCTGCAGCCGTTCGGCGCGGTTCCCCCGCTGATCTCCGACCTGGCCCTGTCCGTGGACGACCGGCACCTGTACGTGTCCTGCTGGGGTACCGGCGAAATGAAGCAGTACGACGTCTCCGATCCGTTCCACCCGCGCGAGACGGGCTCGGTGCGGATCGGCGGCATCGTGGGCCGCGTCCCGCACCCGGCCAGCCCGGGCCAGCCGCTGGCCGGCGGCCCACAGATGGTGGAGGTCAGCCGGGACGGCAAGCGCGTGTACTTCACCAACTCCCTGTACCGTGCCTGGGACGAGCAGTTCTACCCCGACGGCGTCGGCGCGTGGATGACCAAGCTGGACGTCGGCGAGGGCGGCGGCATCGGCTTCGACGAGCGCTTCTTCATCAGAGGCGATGCGTTCCGCGGGCGCCGCGTGCACCAGGTCCGGCTCGAGGGCGGCGACGCCTCCAGCGACTCCTACTGCTACTCGTAGCGCCACCGGGACCCGCCAGCGGCCCGGGCTCGCTCGCTTCCCGGCTGGTTCGCGGGTGATCCGGCGGCAAGCGCCGCTGCGTAAGCTGTGCCCCGTGGGCGCGGCGCGAGGACGCGCCGTCCCGAACCGGGGAGGATGCATGGTCACGCGCGACACGGCCTGGCCCACCGGGACGCCTTGCTGGGTGGACCTCGGGGTGGACGACGTCACCCGCGCCGGCACGTTCTACTCACGGCTGTTCGGCTGGGATATCCAGGCCGGCCCGCCCGAGGCCGGCGGGTACACCATGTGCCTGAAGGACGGCCACCCGGTGGCCGGGATCGCGCCCAAACAGGGACCACCGGATACCCCGACCGTTTGGACCGTCTATCTCGCCTCCGAGGATGTGGACGCGACGGCGGGCAAGGTCACGGCGGCCGGCGGCCAGGTTCTGGCGGAGCCGGTAGATGTGATGAACTTCGGCCGGGCCGCGATCGCCGCCGACCCGGCGGGAGCGGCGTTCGGGATCTGGCAGGCCCGTCAGCACACAGGGCTCGGGCTGGCCAACGAGCCGGGTTCGGTGTGCTGGAACGAGAACTTCAGCCGCGACCTGGACGGCAACAAGGCGTTCTACAGTGCGGTGTTCGGCTACGAGTATGGCGACATGTCCACTCCGGAGTTCCGTTACGCGACATTGAAGGTAGACGGGAAGGAAGTGGGCGGCATCGGTGATCTTGGCAGCGGTTTCCCGCCCGACGCCCCGGCCCACTGGTCGACGTATTTCGCGGTCGGGGACACCGACGCCGCCGTCGCGACGATCACCGGGGCCGGCGGCACGGTGATGCGGGAGCCCTGGGACAGTCCCTATGGGCGGATGGCTGTCGTCAGCGACGACCAGGGCGCGATGTTCTCGCTGATGGGAACGCCCACCGCGGCCAGCGGCTGAGCCCGGGCAAGGCCGGGAACGGGTGGGTCAGGGCGCGCCCACCGGGATCCTGGTCTCCTCCGCCATGATCCTCTCGGCGGTCCGCGCCGCGGTCGCCTGTGCCCAGCGCCCGCTCGTGATCACGCCGACGGCCAGGACGGCGCCGCCGAAGCCCGCGATGATCCACCAGCCGACGTGGCTGGCCTCGGTGAAGCCCGCCCGCAGCGGCCCGTGCAGCGCCGACGTCACGGCCGCGCCCACCACCGCGACGCCCAGGGACTGTCCGACCTGACGGCTCGTCGATGCCACGGCCGCGGCCACGCCGGCCTGGGCGCGGGGCATGCCCGACACAGCGGTGTTCGTAATCGGAGGGTTCACCAGGCCGGACCCGATGCCGAACGTCAGATAGGCGATCATGAGCCAGCCGACGGGAGTGGCGGGGGTCAGGCCGGTCAGCAGCAGGCCGCCGGCGGTCATCGCCACCCCGGCCGCCAGCAGCGGCAGCCGCGGCCCCCGGCGGCCGGTGATCCACCCCGACAGCGGCGCGAGCAGCAGCGTCATCACCGCCAGCGGAAGGGTGTACAGCCCGGCGTGCAGGGCGGAAAGGCCGCGCACGTCCTGCAGGTACAAGGTGTTGAGAAACAGGAACCCTCCCGTGGCGGCGAAGGCGCTGACCGCGATCAGCGTGGCGCCGGAGAACGGGGCGCTGTGGAAGAACCTGAGGTCCAGCAGCGGCTCCCTCCGCCGCGGCTCGTAGAGGATCAGCGCGGCGACCGCGGCGGCCGCGACGGCGAACAGGCCCAGGATCAGCGGGGAGAGCCACCCCGAGCGCGGGCCCTCGATGATCGCATAGGTCGCCGATGCCAGGGAAACGATGACCAGCCCCTGGCCGACCGGGTCGACGCGGCGCGGGCGAGCGGCGCGGGATTCCGGGACGAACAGCGCGGTGAGCACGATCGCCGCCACCCCCACCGGGATGTTGACCCAGAAGATGCCCCGCCACCCCACGCTGTCGGTCAGCACGCCGCCGAGCACCGGGCCGAGCGCGATGGACAGGCCGAAAACACCACCCCAGACGCCGATGGCCCGGGCACGCTCGCGCGGGTCGGTGAAGGTGTTGGCGATGATCGACACGGCCACCGGGTTCATCATCGAGCCGCCAACCGCCTGCAGCATGCGGAACACAACCAGCCAGCCCAGGCCCGGCGCGAGACTGCACAGCAGGGAACCGAGGGTGAAGGTGGCGAGCCCGATCTGGAAGATCCGGCGCCGCCCGAGCCGGTCCGCCGTCGATCCGGCCAGGATGAGGAAACTGGCCATGACCACGGTGTAGGCATCTACCGTCCACTGCAACCCGGACACCGGGGCGTGCAGGTCGCGCTGGATAGAGGGCAGCGCGACGTTCACGATCGTGTTGTCAACGCCCACGATGAACAAGCTCAGGCAGCAGATGGCCAGGATGAGCAGTCGTCGCTGACGGCCGGGTTCGGGCACGGGCTCCCTCGATGGGTCACGCTGCCGGTCTGGCACTTGCGAAAATACAACTAACCTTCGGGTAGTCAGACCCCTTCGGGTGGTCAGACACGGGCTCCGCTAGCTGCGATTTCTGCACATCTACCCAGTTTCGGGGCGACCCTTCCCGGGACCCTGCGGCCCGGCCCGCCTTCACCGGGCTCGCCTTGATCGCACCGGCGATCGGCATGATTGACTGCCCTCATGCCAGCCGACTCGCTGCCGGTGGTGTCCTTCGAGGACACGGACGCGTGGGACGCATGGCTCACCGCCCATGCCGCGGGCTCGCCGGGGCTCTGGCTCAAGATCGCGAAGAAGGGGTCGGCCGGCCGGAGCATCTCCTACTCCGACGCGCTCGACGTGGCGCTGTGCCATGGCTGGATCGACGGCCAGAAGGGCCGTCTCGATGACGAGTACTGGCTGCAGCGGTTCACGCCGCGCAAGCCGGGCAGCAAGTGGTCGAAGATCAACACCGAGCGAGCGGCGGCGCTCATCGAGTCCGGCCGGATGAGGCCCGCCGGGCTCCGCGAGGTGGAGCGGGCACAGGGCGACGGCCGCTGGGAGCAGGCATACGAATCGCAGTCACGGGTGACCGTGCCCGAGGACCTGGCCCGGGCGCTCGCGGCGAACCAGCGGGCACGCGCGTTTTTCGCCACCCTCGACAGCACGAACAGGTATGCGATCCTCTACCGGATCGGCACCGCCAAACGGCCGGAGACCAGGGCGAAGCGCATCGACACGTTCGTGGCGATGCTCAGCGAGCACAAAAAGATCTACCCCTGACGCCGACGGGCAGGATAGGGAGGTATGCCGATGGCCACCGTCAGTGTCCGCTACATCGTCAACGATGTGGACGCCGCGATCGACTTCTACTGCCAGCACCTCGGATTCCGCGAGGAGATGCACCCGGCACCGACCTTCGCCATACTGTCGCGCGGCGATCTGCGGCTGCTGCTCAGCGCGCCATCCGGGCTCGGCGGTGGCGGCCAGGCGATGCCCGACGGCACCAAGCCCGAGCCCGGAGGCTGGAACCGCATCTCCCTCGAGGTCACCGGGCTTCCGGCGATGATCGAGACGCTGCGCAAGTCGGGCGTACATTTCCGGAACGACCTCGTGACCGGCATCGGCGGGAACCAGATCCTGCTGGACGACCCGTCGGGCAATCCGGTCGAATTGTTCGAACCACGCGCCCAGTAAGTGAGGCAGCCGGGCTCAGGCTAGGTCACGGCGGCGCAGGGCGACCAGGCCGACCGCGGTCAGGGCCACCGCGACGCACACCAGCCAGAGCAGCGGCGTGGCGGTGAACGCCCCGCCCGGCAGCTTCGGCACGTGGCTGAACGGGGATATGTCGGTGACCCACTTGCTCAGGTTCAGGGCCGAGCCGAGCTCGGTGAGCACCAGGAAGGCAACCAGGGCCCCCCATGCCGCGGCGGCCAGCCGCGGCACCAGGCCGAACAGCGCGACCGCGATCCCGGCCAGCAGCCACACGGCCGGCAGCTGCACCAGCGCGCTGCCCAGCAGCTGGCCCAGAGCCTTGCCCACATCGCCGGTGTGCGCCCCGTAGACCAGGCCGGTGGTCAGGCCGACCAGCAGGAGCAATACGACCGGCCCGGCCACCGCGAACACCAGATGGCTCCACGCCCACCGGATCCGGCCCACGGCGGCGGCGAGCACCGGCTCGGCCCGCTGGCCGGACTCCTCGCCGCGCAGCCGCAGCGCCGCCTGGACGGCATAGACGGAGGCGGCCACCCCCATGAAGCCCATCATGGCAGCGAGGAGCGCGTTGACCAGCCCGGCTTGGCCGCCCAGCTTGACGAACAGCTCCCTGGCGGCCGCGTTGTTGCCGACGAGGGGCCCGATCCCGGTCGCAAGTCCCCCGATGACCAGGCCGTACACGGCGAAACCGGCCGTCCATGCCAGCAGCGTGCCGCGCTGCAGCCGCCAGGCCAGCCCCAGCGGGCTGCCCAGGCTCGCCCCGGCCACCGGGGGCCCGGGCCGCGCCGGCAGCAGGCCGGTGCCCAGGTCACGGCGCCCGGCGAGGACATAGGCGACGGCCGTCACTGCGATCGTGAACAGCGCCGGGATCCCCAGCACCCACCAGTGGAGCGGGCCGAACGGCCGCAGCTGCTGGCTCCACCCGATCGGCGAGGGCCAGGAGAGGCTTGCGGCCCAGCTGCCGGGTGACGCCGCGTCGCCCACCGCCCGCAGCAGGTAGGCCAGCGCGATGACGCTCGTCACGATCCCAATGGCCGGACGCCTGCTCCCGGCGAGCTGGGCCGCCAGCGCTGTGATTGCCGCGAAGACACAGCCGACGGCGGCCATCCCGAGCCCCAGGCCCAGCGAGTCGACCCAGGGCAGCCCCGGTACCGCCAGGCCGACCGCCACCAGCAGCGCCACGCCCAGATTGGCCAGCAACGCGGTCAACAGCCCCGACGTCAGCGCGGCCAGCCGACCCACCGCACCCGCACCCACCAGCTCGAGACGCCCCGCGTCCTCGTCTCCCCTCGTGTGCCTGACCACGATGAACATGCTCATCACCGCGACGGCCACGGCGCCGAAGACAACCAGTTTCCAGGTGGCCAGCCCGCCCAGGGTATGCAGGTCGGCCGCTGGCCCGTAGACCGCGCGGGTGACCCGGTCGGTGCCCGCCCCGGCCGCGAACGCCTGCCGGGACGCGGCCGTGGGATAGAGCTTCTTCGTGCTGACCACACTGACGTAGGCGAACGCCGCCAGGACGTAGATCCAGGACGCGATCATGATCCGGTCCCGGCGCAGGGCCAGCCGAGTCAGGATGCCCGTGCCGACCAGCTCCGTGCCCACCAGTTCCAGGCCGGCCGGCCTCGCACTGGCCTGGCTGGTCATGGCCGCGCCTCCTCCGGCCCGTAGTGCATGAGGAACAGCTCCTCCAGGGTGGGAGGCTGGCTGACCAGGCTGCGCACGCCGGCGGTCGTCAGCAGGCGCAGCACCTCAGCGAGGGCGTCGCTGTCCACCTGGCAGCGGACCCGGTCGCCGGTGATGTCGAGATCGTGCACACCGGCCAGCCCCGCCAGGGCGGGCGGCGCCCCGGCCAGTTCGGCGTCGATGGAGGTGCGGGTCAGGTGGCGCAGGTCGGCGAGCGCTCCGCTCTCGACGGTCCGGCCCGCCCGGATGATCGTCACCCGGTCACAGAGCGCCTCGACCTCGCTCAGGATGTGGCTGGACAGCAGCACGGTGGTGCCGACATGCCGCAGGTCCTCGACGGCCTCCCGGAAGGCTGCCTCCATCAGCGGGTCGAGGCCCGACGTCGGCTCGTCCAGGATGAGCAGTTCCGCTCCGGACGCGAGCGCCGCGATCAGCGCAACCTTCTGCCGGTTGCCCTTGGAGTAGGCGCGGGTCTTGCGGGTCGGGTCGAGATCGAAGCGCTTCATGAGCAGGTCCCGCCGCTGGGTGTCCAGCCCGCCGCGCAACCGCCCGAGCAGGTCGATCACCTCGCCACCGGACAGGTTCGGCCACAGCGTGACGTCCCCCGGCACGTAGGCGATCCGCCGGTGCAGGGCGGTCGCCTCCCGCCATGGGTCGCCGCCGAGCAGCCGCGCGGTGCCGGCATCGGCGCGCAGCAGGCCGAGCAGGATCCGCAGGGTCGTCGTCTTGCCCGCGCCGTTCGGCCCCAGGAACCCATGCACCTCGCCGCGTGCCACTGTCAGGTCCAGGCCGTCCAGCGCGCGCGTCCGGCCGAAGTTCTTCACCAGGCCGGTCACTTCGATTGCCGTCGTCATGGTTTAGACTCTACACTACATTCAGAAAATCATGAAGATTCAGAACGAACATGGGTAGTACCGCCGCCTCCCAGCGCGAGCACAAGGGCGGCGGGCGACGGCGGCAAGCCGCCACAGGCGGGCCGGCGGGGAGCGAAAGGGCCCTCACGATGACACAGCAGCAAGCGGAGCGCGATCGGCCGGCGGTCGGCGATCAGCAGGCGGGACAGGATCAGCCGACAATCCGCGATGAGCAGGCGGTCCGCGATCAGCAGGCGGTCCGCCCGTTCATCGAGCGGTTCGCTTCTGTCCTCGTGGAGGCGGGCGTTCCGCCGATGCCTGCCCGGGTCTTCTCCGCCCTGCTGGTCACCGACTCGGGCCGCCTGACGGCCGCCGAGCTCGGCGAGCTGCTCGGGGCCAGCCCGGCAGCGATCTCCGGCGCCGTGCGCTACCTGGAGCAGGTGGGCATGATCGGCCGTCAGCGCGAGCCCGGGAGCCGGCGCGACGTGTACCTGCTGCGCAACGACCTCTGGTATGAGATTTCCCTCGGCCGGGACCAGCTGCTTGCCCACTGGGCCAACGCCGCCAGGGACGGGGCCGAGATCCTGGGTCCGGACACCCCGGCCGGCCGGCGTCTCGCCGATTCACATGACTTCTTCGTCTTCCTCCGGCAGGAGCTGCCCGCCCTGCTGGAGCGCTGGCGGGCCCACAAGGCCGCGCGCGGCTAGCGGCCCGACAGCCGCGGGCTCGGTTGTCCCACTGCTAGCAAGCCCTCCCCCAGGTCAGCCTCCTCCCCCGCCCTCTGGACGCAGCAGCCCCGGCGTGCACCGCCGGAAAAATCTGCCCCGCCGTGTCGATCCGGCGGCCACCCGGTCGAAGCACCAGTAGAGGGCGGCCGGGAGCCGGCCGCACATGGTCCTGAATGAGGAGATGTCATGCGGAAGATAGTCGCAGGGCTGTTCGTGTCGGTGGACGGCGTCGTGGAGGCGCCGGACACCTGGACGGGCGCCTACTTCAGCCCGGAGATCGAGCAGCTCATCGGGTCGATGATGGCCGACGGGGACACCCTGCTGCTGGGACGGGTCACCTACCAGGGGTTCGCCGACTCCTTCGGCGGCGCGAGCGGCGGTATGGCCGACCGGATGAACAACTTCGAGAAGGTGGTCGTGTCGACGACCCTGGACAAGGCCGAGTGGCAGAACTCGACCCTGATCAGCGGCAACGTCGCGGAGGAGATCACCAAGCTCAAGCAGGGGCCCGGCCGGAACATCAACATGAGCGGCAGCGGCACTCTGGTCACCTGGCTGCTGCGCGAGGGCCTGCTGGACCAGCTCGACCTGCTGCTGTTCCCCGTCGTCGTGGGCCACGGCAAGCGCCTGTTCGAGGGCGAAGGCGGCCAGGCGGGGCTGAAGCTCGCCGCGTCGGAGACGTTCAGCACCGGGGTCGTGCACCTCACCTACCAGCGGGCCGACGGCTGAGCCGCTGAGCAAGCACCGAAGGGAGCCCGGCACGGCCGGGGATGGTCGCGGCACCCAGCGGTAAGCGAGAATCCTGGGGTGACGGAATCCCGCCCGGTCGCGACCGCACCTGACCACACCGTATGGGCGCGGAGTCGCCAGACTTCGCTGCGCCGGTTCCTGCGGACCCAGACCGGCAGCGCCGCGGTGCTGCTCGGCGCGACGATCGCCGCGCTGGTGTGGGCGAACGCGAGCCCGGCGTCCTACCAGGCCGTGTGGCACACCCAGCTGTCCATCCGGCTTGGCGGCGCCGGCCTGGCACAGGATCTGCACGGGTGGGTGAACAGCGGCCTGATGACCTTCTTCTTCTTCGTGGTCGGGCTGGAGGCGCGCCGCGAGTTCGACCTGGGCGAGCTGCGCGAGCGCCGCCGCCTGACGATGCCGGTGCTGGCCGGCCTCGGCGGGATGATCGTGCCGGTCGCCATCTTTCTCGCCGTGAACGCGGGCCAGGCGTCAGCGCACGGCTGGGGCACGGCCATGTCCACGGACACCGCATTCGCGCTGGGGATGCTGGCACTGGTCGGCCGGCGAGCCCCGGACCGGATGCGGACCTTCCTGCTCACGTTCGCCGTCGTGGACGACCTGGCCGCGCTCGCGATCATCGCGATCTTCTACAGCCACAACATCTCGCTCCCCGCCCTGCTGGCCGGGCTGGCCATCATCGGCGTGGTGCTGGCTGTCCGGGCGTTCGGGGTCCGGCGCGGCGTGGTGTACCTGGCGCTGGGGCTGGTGGCGTGGGTGGCGTTCATGAAGTCCGGTGTCGACCCGATCGTGGTCGGCCTGGTGATGGGCCTGCTCGCGCAGGCCTACCCGGCCGCGCGCGGTGACCTGGAAGTCGCCACAGAACAGTTCCGCATGTTCCGGGAGCAGCCGACGCCGGAACTGGCCCGGGTTGCCAGCATCAGTCTCTCGACGTCGATCTCGCCCAACGACCGGCTGCAGGAGATCTTCCATCCCTGGACGAGCTACGTCATCGTGCCGCTGTTCGCGCTGGCCAACGCGGGCGTCCAGATCAGCGGCCCGTTCCTCGCCCGCGCCTTCACCTCGCCGGTCACCCTCGGCATCGTGGCCGGGTACGTGGCCGGCAAGCCGCTGGGCATTGCCGGCGTCTCGTACCTGGTCACCAAAGTCAGCAAGGGGCGGCTCCGGCCGCCCGCGGGCTGGGCGTCGATCCTCGGTGCGGGGACCATCGCCGGCATCGGGTTCACCGTGTCCCTGCTCATCGCGTCCCTCGCATTCACCGGCCCAGACCTGGCGGAGGCGAAGGTCGGGGTGCTGACCGCGGGAGTGTGCGCGGCGCTCCTCACCTGGGCCGTGTTCCGGGCGACCGAGCTGCTCCCCAAGCGGGCCCGCCTCCGGGCGCTCCTCGGCACGTCATCGGTGATCCTGGATCTCGCCGTGCCAGTGGATCCCGATCGCGATCACATCCGCGGCCCACGCGAGTCGCCGGTCACGGTCGTCGAGTACGGCGACTTCGAATGCCCGTACTGCGGCAGAGCAGAACCGGCCGTCCGGGAGCTGCTCGCCGACTTCGGCGACGTCCGCTACGTCTGGCGTCACCTCCCGCTCACCGACGTCCACTCGCACGCCCAGCTTGCCGCCGAGGCGGCGGAGGCCGCTGGGGAGCAGGGCGCGTTCTGGGAAATGCATGACGCCCTCCTCGATCACCAGGACGCGCTACGGCCGACCGACCTCGTGCGTTATGCCGGAGAGATCGGGCTGGACCGCGAGCGGTTCGCTGGTGACCTGCGCAAGCGCGTCGGCTCGGCGCGGGTGGCCGAAGACGTTGACTCGGCCGACCTGTCCAGCGTGTCCGGCACGCCCACGTTCTTCATCAACGGCCAGCGGCATTACGGCGCCTACGACATCGCCACGCTCTCTGCGGCCGTCAAGGCCGCCCGGGCGCAGGCAGTGATCTCCGCGTAGTGCGGGTACCGTTGGCGCACAGTTCCCCGCGGCCAGCGGGATGGATAGCCGCCATACGCTGGTTACTACGACGTGAAGGGCCCGATGGCGTAGGAGGCTGTGATCATGGTGCGAGATGCGGGAGACCTCTACGAGGTGGGCCCCGGCGCGCCGGTGTTGGACGGAGCCGTGCTGCTCCACTACCTGGACGGATTCATCGACGCGGGCGCGGCCGGCCGGCTGCTCACCGCGCACCTGCTTGGCAGCCTGGAGCACGAGACGGTGGTGACGTTCGACGTGGACCGCCTGATCGACTACCGGTCCCGCCGGCCCCCCATGACGTTCGACAAGGATCACTGGGAGGAGTACGAGGCGCCAGAACTGGCTGTCCACCTCACGCGCGACGCAGCCGGGACGCCGTTCCTGCTGCTGACCGGGCCGGAACCCGATCATGAGTGGGAGCGCTTCACCACCGCCGTGCAGTCGGTGACCACCCGGATCGGGGCAGAACTGGCCGTGGGGTTCCACGGCATCCCCATGGGCGTCCCGCACACCCGGCCGCTAGGCGTCACCGCCCACGGGACAAAGCCCGAGCTGGTCGTCGGCTCCCGGCCGATCGTTGACCGGCTGCAGGTGCCGGGGAGCGTGGCATCCCTGCTGGAGTTCCGCCTCGGCGAACAGGACCGGGCCGCCGTCGGGTTCGCCGTCCACGTCCCTCATTACCTCGCGCAGGCCGCCTACCCTGCGGCAGCGGTGGCCCTGCTGGAATCGGTG
>Ga0307308_10000792_pt1 | contig 11915 bp, 10 predicted proteins | sample ER_DNA_195_FD_194501 | JGI IMG/M metagenome (GOLD analysis project Ga0307308, IMG submission 194501) | Bulk soil microbial communities from the East River watershed near Crested Butte, Colorado, United States - ER_DNA_195 | ecosystem: Environmental > Terrestrial > Soil > Floodplain | place...
CGTCGTGGAGGCCGACGGGCACGTGGCGTCGACCAGCGATCCGACGGCGGTCGGCGACGTCACGGTGACCGCCCGGGATCCCGACGGATCCGTCTCGCTCGAGCCGCCGACCTCGTCGGTGGGCGTTCCGCTCGGCGTGCTGATCACCGAGATGATGAGGCTGGTCGGCAAGGGCGCCGAGAGCTGACCCAGACGCCGTCGGCCGAAGGGGTCCCTGCTACCATCGCGCCGATGGACATCATGGGAATCCGGATCCCGACGATCGTCGAGGACAACGTCGCGCGCCGCTGCGACGGCTGCCTCCAGGTGATCGAGGGCACGCCCTGGCGGATCAACCTGCTCGACACGGTGACGACCGAGGTCGCGGGCTCCTGGACCGACACCGCCGCGATCAATCCGGGCCCGTTCGAATTCCATTCCGACGAGGCCTGCGTCCGGAGCTGGATGTCCGGTCGCGGCTACCTCTTCTGCCGGAAGGGCCGGGTCCGCGAGATCATGCGACCGATCCCGATCCCCGGCGTGGACGGGGCGACCCTGCGCTGGGGCCTGTGCGACGGGATCCATCGCGACGATCACGAGCTGATCCCCGCCTGATCGGGCTACGCGACCCTCAGCGGCACGCGTCTGCGAGAGCGAACTTGCGGCCTGCCCACCGAGGTCTGAGGCGGAGCTCCGCGACGCCATCAGCCCGAGGTTGACGGGCGAACGAGCGACCCGGATAATCCGGCGGACGGGCATACCGCCCGTACCCAGATTTACGTACATTCCAGTCCGAGGACGTGCATCGCCGTGCCTGCCGCCACCCGTCCCGCCCGGTCCGCCGTCGATCGGCCGCTGTCGCTCGGCCCCGCCAGCCGCCTGCTCGGCGTCGACCCGGATACCCTCCGCCGCTGGGCCGACGAAGGGCGGATCGAGTCCTTCACGACCGCCGGAGGCCATCGCCGGTTCCATCGCGCGACCGTCGAGCGGATCCTCGAGGCGCGCCGCCACGACGCGACGATCCGTCTCGCCTCGCTCGGTGCCACCACCGACCGGCTGTCCCGCGCCTACCGCCGCGGCTACTCGAGTGGGGCGGAGGCCGGCGACGTCCGAGCCGCGATCCCCACGACGGAGCGCGATGCATTCCGCGATGGCGGCCGCCGTCTCGTCGGCGCGCTGCTGGACCATCTCGACGCACCCGACGATCCCGGGCGGGCCCGGGCGGAGGCCGATGCCATCGCGGCGACCGACGAGCTGACCGACCGGCTTGCCGTCGCCAGGATCGCCCCCGACGAAGCGGTCTCCCTGTTCGTGGCGGCGCGGCGCCCCTTCCTGACGGAGCTCGGCGCGATCGCCCGCCGCCGGGCCCTGGACCCGGATCGCTTGATCGCGATCTACGACAGCTCGTCCGCCCTCCTCGACCGGCTGCTGATCCGCCTCGTCTCCCGCTACCCGCGTCCGTCCGCGGTCGAGCCCGGTCGCCGACTCGAGGCGCTCCCCGGTGGTGCCGGGCGCCCTGTCGCCGCCGGCCGTCCCGCCGGCCGGCCCGCCGGCATCCCGCGCGAGGCCTGACATGGCCACCACCTGGCTGCCGGCGGCGACGTCCGCACTGGCCATCGTGTTCTCGCTCGCGCTGTTCGATCAGTGGCGCGAGCGGCGCCAGACGTTCCAGCTCGTCTGGGCCGTCGGGATGCTGTTCTACGGCGTCGCCTCCGGGTGCGAGGCGATCGGCGCGGCCAGCGGCTGGAACGAGGTGCTCTACAAGACCTGGTATCTCTCCGGCGCGATCTGGACCGCCGGCTGGCTGGGGCTGGGGACCGCGTTCCTCCTCGGCCGCACGCGGTTCGGCTACACGTTCGCGCTCTGTCTCGTGCTGGCGGGCGTGTTCACCCTGCTCACGCAGCGGAAGTTCGAGTACGCGGGCTCCGGGACCGCCCCGATCCTGTACCTGATCGGGGCCCTGATCCTCGCGGCGGCGGTCGGGATCGAGACCTACTTCCAGAACGACCGGTGGCCACGCCTGGCCGCCGGCGCCGTCGTCGGGACGACGATCCTGTCGCTCGTCCTGATGCTGACGGTGACCCTGCCCGCCCCCGGCTTCGTCCTCGATCCGAGCACGGGCGCGCCGACGGGCGAGATCCTGCCGGGCACGATCCGCCTCCTGACCCCGTTCCTGAACATCACCGGAGGCTTCGCGCTGATCCTGGGCGCGCTCTTCTCCGCCTACGTCTTCATGCCGAAGCGGCGGGTGCTCGGGTACTCGCTCGACCCGAACGCGAGCGGCGACCAGTTCCTGTTCAACCTCGCGATCTCGCCGATCGCGATCGTGGTCAACTTCGTCGCGTCCCTGCCGGGTGCCGTCCGGGCGCTGCTCTCGGGACGCCTCCACAGCCGGGTCCCGGCAACGATCCTGATCGCGATCGGCGGCCTGCTCGCGAGCGGCGGCGACGCGCTCAACCGGTTCGGCGTCACCAATTACTTCCAGGTCGGCAAGTTCCTCGCGGTCTGCTTCCTGCTCGCCGGCTTCCTCGTCTCGATCGAGACCTTCCGCGAGATCCGGATCCCCTTCACCGCGATCCGGCTCCGCGGCCGGCGAACCGAGCACGGGCCGGACGACGCGACCGGTCGGTCGATCGAGCCCGATCCGGGGACGAGCTCCTCTCCGGAGGCGCACGCGAGCTGACGACGGCGCACCGTCGGGCAGCGAGGCTGCGGATGGGCGGCGGCGACCGGCGATCCACAGCGCCTCGTACCATCGCCGGGTGCGCGATCATCGCTTCCTGTTCGGATCCCTGGCCCTCATCGTGGCGGCCAGCGGCTTCGGCATGCTGGGCCCGGTGGCCCGTCTCGCGTATGAAGCCGGCTTCCAGCCCATGGCATTCGTCGCCTGGCGGGCAGCGTTCGGCGTGCTGGCGATCCTGGCGATCGTCGCCGTCTCGGCGGCCCGCCGCGGGATCGCGATCGCCAACCCGCTGCGGCTGCCGCTCGGCGATGCGGCGGGTCTGGCCGCGATCGCCGTCGCCGGGCTCGGGGTCAACATCGCGACCTTCGTGGCGTTCGACCTGACGACCGTCGCTCTCGTCCTCCTCGCGTTCTACACGTACCCGGCTCTCGTTGCCATCGTCGCGGTCGCGCTCGGCCACGAGCGGCTCGACGGGACGCACCTCGTCGCCCTCGGCCTGGCCCTCGGGGGCATGGTCCTCGTCGTGGCCGGCGGTCTGGACTCGACGAGCGGCGGCGTTGCGGCCAACCCGATCGGCGTCCTGCTCGGCCTCACGGCGGCGATCTTCCAGACGACCTTCGTCACGGTCAGCCGCGGACGGTTCGCCGCGATCCCGTCGGAGCAGGCAATGGGCTGGGTCATGCTGCTGACCGCGGCGTCATGCACCGCGCTCGCGCTCGTCCTCGGCAGCCCGCTCGACGTGCCGCTCCAGGACGGGCGGGCGCTCGGCCTCGCGTTGCTGGCCGGGGTCGCCGGCGCGGGCATCCCGTCCGTGCTCCTGCTCGTCGGGATCCGGGCGATCGGCGGCACGCGCTCGGGGATCCTCATGCTGATCGAGCCGCTCGTGGGCGTCAGCCTGGCCGCGCTCCTGCTGCACGAGGCGCTGCTGGCGATCCAGATCGTGGGCGGTGCCGCGATCCTCGGCGCGGCGATCCTCCTCCAGCGCCGAACGTCGGGGCTCGCGGCGGAGCCCGCCGTCGTCGCGCTGGCCGAGCGGACGTGACGGCGATCCGCCACGATGGGTACGGTGACCGAGGAGCGAGGTGAAGTCGATGGCTGACACGGTCGATGGACCGCGCATCCGGGTCCTGCTGGTCGACGACCACGGGGTGGTCCGGCGCGGCCTGCGCGGCTACCTCGAGCTGCTCGACGACATCGAGGTCGTCGGCGAGGCCGAGAACGGGCTGATCGGCGTCGAGATGTCGGCCCAGCTCGTGCCCGACGTCGTGCTCATGGACATCGTCATGCCCCAGCTCGACGGCATCGGCGCGATCGAGCGGATCAAGGCCGCTCAGCCCGGGGTCCAGATCGTCGCCCTGACGAGCTTCATCGAGGAGGACAAGGTCCTCGCGGCGATCGAGTCCGGCGCGAGTGGGTTCATCCTGAAGGACGCCGACGCGGACGATGTCGCGGCCGCGATCCGGGCGGCGCACAACGACGAGGTCCACCTCGACCCGGCCGCTGCGCGCGTTCTCGCCAGGGGCATGCGGACGCGGTTCGAGCAGCAGCCCGTCGAGAGCCTGACCGAGCGGGAGCTCGAGGTCCTCAGCCTCGTCGGACACGGACGGAGCAACAAGGAGATCGCGACCGAGCTCGGGATCACGGAGCGGACGGCGCGGACCCACGTCAGCAACATCCTCGGCAAGCTCGACCTCCAGAGTCGCACCCAGGCCGCGCTCTATGCAGTCGAGCGAAAACTGGTCCACGACTGACGTGGCGGATGCCACGGCGAGCGGCATATCGGACGCGGACGGCCGCCCGACGATCGTGTTCCTCCACGGAACCGTCCTGGCGGGGTCGGCATGGAACGCTCAGATCGCGGCGCTCGGTGATGAATTCCATTGCCTCGCACCGGACCTGCCGGGCCACGGCACCGCGGTGGACGTGCCGTTCACGATCGACACGGCTGTTGACCGGGTGCTCGGGTTGATCGAGCGCGAAGCGCACGGCGGTCGGGCGATCCTCGTGGGCCTGTCCCTCGGCGGTTACGTCGCGATGGCCCTGGCGGCCCGCTCGCCCGAGCGCGTCGCCGGGCTCGCGATCGCGGGCGCGACCGCGGACCCCGTCGGACTGCAATCGCTTGGTTTTCGCGCGCTCGCGGCCGTGTTCGACGTCGTGCCGGAGCCGGCCCTTGACGGTGTCTATCGATGGTTCTTCCGGCACCGTTTTCCGGCGTCGATCGCCGATCCGATCGTTGCCGACGGCTTCTCCTTTGCCGGTGGCATGGTGGCGCTGCGGTCGCTGGTCGGTCAGCGGTTCACGCCACGACTGGCCGCGTATCCCGGCCCGAGCCTCCTGATCAACGGCGAATACGACCTGTTCTTCCGGCCGACGGAACGAGCGTTCGCGGACGCAGCCGTCGATCCGCGCCGGTCACTGATCCGCCGCGCGACCCATCTCTCGAACCTCGATCAGCCGGCGCGCTTCAGCCGGGCGATCCGTGCTTTCGCAACCGGGATCGGTGCGGGCCCCGGGCGAGCCTGAGGCCGGATCCCGGGCGCCCGCCGATCGGTCGGAACGGACCCCGATGGTATCCTCGCACGACCTCCATTCCACCCAGCGACCGAGGTTTCATGCGCGTTCGCAAGGCCGTCTTTCCTGCCGCAGGCTGGGGTACCCGCTTCCTGCCGGCGACCAAGGCCCAGCCGAAGGAGATGCTGCCGCTCGTCGACAAGCCCGTCATCCAGTACGCGGTCGAGGAGGCCGTCGCCTCCGGCATCGAGCACGTGATCATCGTGACCTCGAGCCAGAAGCGCGCGATCGAGGACCACTTCGACACGTCCTACGAGCTCGAGCGGCTGCTCGAGGAGAAGGGCGACATCGACATGCTCCGCCAGATCCGGCACATCTCGGACCTGGCCCAGGTCACGTACGTCCGGCAGAAGGAGCAGCTCGGCCTCGGGCATGCTGTCCTCGTCACCAAGGAGATCGTCGGCCACGAGCCGTTCGCGGTCATCCTCTCGGACGACGTCGTGGTCGGCGACCGGCCGTGCATCGGCCAGCTCGTCCACGCCTACAACCAGACCCATGGGTCGGTCGTGGCGGTCATGGAGGTCCCCGAGGAGGAGACCCACCGATACGGCGTGATCGCAGGTGAGGAGGTCGAGGGCGCGCTGAACCACGGCCGGCTGCACAAGGTCAGCCGGCTCGTCGAGAAGCCGAACCGCGGCGAGGCGCCGTCGAACCTCGCGATCATCGGCCGGTACGTCCTGACGCCGAAGATCTTCGACAAGCTCGAGCAGACCCAGAAGGGCGCCGGCGGGGAGATCCAGCTGACCGACGCGATCGAGGCCCTGATGCAGGAACAGGCCGTGTACGGCTACGAGTTCGAGGGCACGCGCTACGACTGCGGGACGACGATGGGCTGGCTCAAGGCATCGGTCGAGCTGGCCCTCCAGCGGCCCGAGCTCGCGCGGGAGTTCCGGACCTACCTGCAGGGGCTCGAGCTCTAGCTCCCGAATGCTGCCCGAGCTGGGCCGGGCAGGCTATCCGGGCGCCGAGCTGCGCGCCCGGTTGGCGAACTACCTAGCCCGCCGCCAGGTCGATGCCACCTGACCACCGGCTCGAGCGGCGTACGCTACGATCGCGGCGGCGCGTCACCGCCCGGATCTCCGGCAGCGGTCGAGGAGTCGGGACGGAATCGACGCAGCGGAGATTGACTTGGCGGAGATCGGGACCATCCTCGGCGGGCGCTACCGGCTCGTGGAGCTGCTCGGCCAGGGTGGCATGGCCCGGATCTATCGCGGTCACGACACCCAGCTCGATCGCGACGTCGCGGTCAAGATTCTTCGGCCCGAGTACGGGCGCGACCCCGATTTCAGCTCGCGGTTCCGACAGGAGGCCCAGAACGCGGCCTCGTTGAACCACCCGAACATCGTCGCCGTGTACGACTACGGCCAGGACGAGGCCGGACCGTTCATCGTCATGGAGCTCGTCGACGGCGAGGACCTCGCCTCGATCATCAAGCGGTCCGGGGCGCTGCCGCCCCGCCAGGCCGCCCGGATCACCGCCGAGGCCGCGCGCGCCCTGCACGCGGCCCACCAACGCGGGATCGTCCATCGCGACGTCAAGCCCGGCAACGTGATGATCAACCGCGACGGCCAGGTCAAGGTGACGGACTTCGGGATTGCCCGGGCCATGGCCGAGGCCCAGATGACCCTGCCGGGGATCACCCTCGGATCCGTTCATTACTTCAGCCCGGAGCAGGCCCGCGGCGATCAGACGACCGCGTCATCCGACATCTACTCGCTCGGGATCGTCCTGTTCGAGCTGCTCACCGGCCATCGGCCGTGGGAGGCCGACAGCGCGGCGGCCGTCGCGATGGCCCGGCTCGCCGGGCCTCCGCCGGACCCGTCGTCGCTGCGCTCCGGCCTTCCCACCGATCTCGTCGCGATCGACCGCAAGGCGCTTGCCACCGAGCCCGCCGACCGGTGGTCGTCGGCGTCGTCGATGGCGGCGGCGCTCGAAGCGTTCCTGGCCGGCGCGGCCGTTCCCGGCGTTGGTGGCGGGCTCGCAGCTGCGGCAGGTGCGGGAGGCGCCGGCGGCCCGGGGGCTGCCGGATACGCTGGATCCTCGCCGACCTCCGCGACCTCGGCCACGGCTCGCCCGAACCCCCGCGCCATCCCGTACGTCCCCGAGGCGTACGCGGAGGATCAACGAGCGCGCCCTTCCGATCCCTACCGCCGAACGCCGAGCGGAGCCGGCGGCGGCGCCGGTCGGGGCCGCCCGCCCGCCCGTCCGCCCGACGAGGACGACGAGCCGGCCGGCACGTCGCCGGCCGTGTGGGCCGCCGGGATCGTCGCGCTGCTGATCCTCGCCGCGGTCGCGTTCCTCGTCTTCCGGCTCCTGTCGGGCGGTGGCGCGACGCCTGCCGCGCAGGTGACGGTCCCGAACTTCGTCGGCCAGACCCTGACCCAGGCGCAGGCCCTGGCGGCCCAGAACGGCATCATCCTCAGCCCGACCGCGAGCGCGGCGCCGAGCGGCGTGGCCGCCGACACGGTGCTCGGCCAGAATCCCGCGCCGGGCACCAAGATCGACAGGGGAGGCACGGTCAGCCTGACGGTCGCCGCCGGCGCCCAGACGGTCGCGGTCCCGGATCTCCGCAACCAGACCGAGACGGATGCCTTCAACCTGCTGTCCGCCGCCGGCCTCACGTTCGGGACGAAGACCGAGGCGTTCGACCCGCTCGTGCCGCCAGGCTCGGTGATCAGCCAGAGCCCGTCGGCGGGCGTGCTGGTGAACAAGGGGACGCCGATCTCGTACGTGCTGTCCAAGGGCCCGGAGCCGTCACCGAGCCTCGCTCCGTCGGCCAGCCCGACGCCCTCGCCGACTCCCAGCCCGACGCCCACTCCGACGCCGCCACCACCGACCCCGAGCCCGACGCCGGCCAAGCGGACGGTCGCCGATTACCGCTGTGTGACCCTCGCCCAGGCGACGACCGACATCGAAGGCGATCATTTCAAGGTGGGCACCGTCACGGCCCAACCGCCCGGCTACACCGCGGCCGACGACTCGATCGTCATCGAGCAGGACCCGGCGCCCGGCCAGAAGGTCGCTTCCGGCACGCCGATCGATCTCGTCGTCTACGACCCGGCGTCGCTCGCGACCTGCCCGCCCTGATCGACGCCGCGGCCGCGACCGAGGGGAGGGAAACGCCGGGCCCCAACACGGCAATGGCGCTTGGCAGCCTCAGGCTTCGACCTCGACCCAGAGGCGCCGGCTGCCGCCGGTCGTCGATGCGGCCGCAGCGCGCGGCGCCGCGGGTGACCCCGGCTCGTCAGCGTCGTTCGGCGGATGGCTGCCAATGCGTGCCACGGTCAGCAGGTCGAGGAGACCCGGCGTGACCGGCTCGGGCGGTGTCGCGACGGCGCCGTCTTCCCAGCAGGCCCTGACCTCATCGCCCTGGAGCGGCGTGCGCCGTCGATCCAGGCCGCAGAACCCGACCCGGGCGGCCACCGACCCGCGGAAGTGACGGCAGGTGCCGCAGCTCGTCGAGGAGCGGTGGCAGACCCAGCAGCGCGACGCCTCCTGTTGGGGAGTCGAGCAGTGCGGACAGCGCCACGCCGGCATGGTCGGATGGTAGCTGCGACCGGGCTCCGTGTCACGGCGTTCGGGCACGGCAGTGAACATCCGGTCCAGGCGCGCCCCTATTTCCGGATCGTGATCACGGTCCGATCGGTCGTGTCGCCGAGATCGGTCGTGTGGACGATGACCGTGACCGAGCACTGGCCGGCGGTCGCGCCCTTGGGGATCGTCGTCGTGAACGACGTCCGCCCGTTGCTCCCCGTCTTGAGGGTCGACGAGGCGATTGCCGGCACGCCCGGGACCGCCAGGGTGAACGTGACGCTCGCGCCCTCGAGCGCCCGCCCATCGGGATCGGTGACGGTGACCTGGAGCCGGACCGATTCCGGCAGCCTGGACCGCTGCACCTGGTAGAAGGAGGCCGTCACGTTGGCGCTGAGCTTGCCGGTTCCGCGCCGGATGGTCACCGAGGTCGCGTTGACGTTGCCCGCCGGGTCTGTCGCGGTGACCTGGATCTTGTTCGAGCCGGTCCCGATCGGAACCGCGATCGCGAACGCGCCATTGCCATCAGCGGCGCCGGCGACGGTCGCGTTCGTCGTCACGTTGCGGAGACTGAGCGCGCTCCGGGCCTGGGTCTTCCCGACCACCGAGACCGTCTTCGCGTTGACGACGGCATCGGCCTTCGGCGAGCTGATCGTGATCTTCGGCTTGGTGGTGTCGAGGATGTAGCTCACGGCGGCCGACGATTCCGACTCGAGGTCCGTCGGCCCGATGATCGTGGCCGTGAACGTGTTGGTGCCCTTGCTCAGGGTCAGCCCCGGGACGAGGAAGTGCTGCGACGTGCCGATCGGAACCTCGATCGCGACGCCGCGGTTGCCATCGCCGAGGGTGAGGTAGATCCGGATCTTGCTGTCGGCCTGGCCCACGACCGCCGCCGGCACGGTCCCGGTCAGATCGGCGGTCGGCTGGTTCGTGTAGGGCTCGTCTGGCGCCTCGAGGGTGGGCGCGTCGGCGACGACGAGTTCCGGCGCGCTCGGCGCGGGCGTCTTCGTGAGATCGGCGACCAGGCCGTTGAACGAGCTGCCGATCGCCGCCGCGACCTTGCCGAGACCCCCGTTGGCGACGAGCAGGACGCCGATCCCGAGGGCGACGACGGCCACGCCTGCCAGCAGCTGGAAGGGCAGGGCGATGCCCGGTCCGCGCTCGATCCGGCGATGAGCGGCGAGCCGATCCGGGGCCGGTGCGCGGGGTCGGGCCTTGACCGGCGCGGGTCGTCCGGTGGACGGAGGTCGTGGTCGCACCTGGGACGGTCGCCCGCCTCGCCGTGTCGTCATCGGCGTCGATTGTCGCATGCGCCGCCGGGCCGAGCGTGACCGATGACCGTTGCGTTGCGGAGCGTTGTAGTCTTGCGCGGTCCGGCGCGCGGGTCGCCCGTCCTGATGTGCGCCGAAACGAGGGATGGATGCAGGCTCGAGACCCGAAACGCGATCGCCAGACTGGTTCGATGGGCAGGCCCGCGTTCGGCATCGGACCGATCGCCAGGGTGAGCCGGCCGACCACCGACGCGTCGTCTTCGCCGCCTCCGATGCAGGATCGTCGCGACCACGCGGCGGCAGCGTCGGCGGGTGCGCCGGCCGTCCGATCGCCCATGCCGATCCGGCCCGGGATGCCCGGTCGGATGGGCCAGCCGATCCGATCCCCGCTTCCCGCCATGCCGCCGTCGCGGGGCGGGTTCGGGCTGCCGAACCTGCGTCGGAACGTCTGTCCGCACTTCTACATGACCGGCTCCCGAGGAGCGATCCCGATCCAGGCTCCGCACCTGCTCAAGGCGCTGATCCGCCAGGACGCCAATGTGTCGCGCTGCCAGCTGCGCGGCGGCGTCCACATGGAGCAGGGCTATGTCAACGACGTCTGCCTCACCCCTCGGTTCAACCAGTGCGTCTTCTACGAGGACGACCTGAGTCGCGAGTGACGCGATCGCCTGAACGGGGCGTGCCCGCGGATCCCGGCACCGTGCAGCCTGACGATCCCGACCTCGCGCGCGCCTACGGGGCCGCCCTCGCCGCCCTCGCCGAGCGCGGCCGATTCGGGATCCATCTCGGCCTCGGGCGGACCCGTGCCCTTCTCCGCGAGCTCGGCGATCCGCAGCTGGGCATCCGCGGCGCGCTGGTCGCCGGCACGAACGGCAAGGGCAGCGTCCTCGCTCTCGCCGGCTCCGCCATGCGGGCCGCGGGCCTGCGAGCCGGCGAGACCCCGAAGCCGCACCTCGTCTCGTACCGGGAGCGGCTCCAGATCGGCGGCCGGCCCGTCGACGCGGCCACGTTCGCCCGACTCGTGCAGGTCGCGATCGCGGCCGCCGACCGATTGCCGCGCCGCGTCGGCGACCCGACTGAGTTCGAGCTCCTGACCGCCGTCGTCTTCCAGTGGTTCGCCGAGGAAGGGGTCGACCTGGCCCTCGTGGAGGTGGGACTCGGCGGGCGCCTCGACGCGACGCATGCCTGGGACGGCGGTGTCGCGGCGATCACGAACGTCGACCTCGATCACACCGACCGGCTCGGCCCGACGATCGCCCACATCGCGCGTGAAAAGGCGGCCATCATCGAGCGCGGCGACCTGGCCGTGACCGGCGCCGTCGGCGAGGCGCGGGCGATCATCCGTCGCCGCGCACGACGGATGGGCGTCCCCCTCGTGATCGTCGATCCGGCCCCGGTCCTGGCCGTCGATCGGGACGGTCTGATCGTCGAGCTGCCCGGGCTCGGGCGGACGCGGGTGGGCCTGCGCGGCCGGCACCAGGCGGCCAATGTCGCCGTCGCGGACGCGATCCTCGACGCGCTTGCCACCGCCGGGATCGCCGACGTCCCCGACGCGGCCCGCCGGCGCGGGTACGCCGACGCGCGCTGGCCCGGCCGGCTCGAGCTCCTGCATGTCGGCGGTCGCGACATCCTGCTCGACGGAGCGCACAACCCGGCGGGCGCGGTTGCGCTCGCTGCCGCGCTCGACGAGCTGCGGCCGTTCCTCGGCGACGGCCGGCTGACATTGCTCACCGGGTCGATGGCCGACAAGGACGTCGCCGGCGTCATCGCTGCTCTGACCCGCTCGACGGCCCTCTCCGACGCGCGGATCGTCGCGACCTCAGTCGGCGGGACCCGCGCCCTGCCGGCCGACGAGCTGGCCGCCGCCTGGTCGCGCTCGG
>Ga0307308_10000794_pt1 | contig 11909 bp, 9 predicted proteins | sample ER_DNA_195_FD_194501 | JGI IMG/M metagenome (GOLD analysis project Ga0307308, IMG submission 194501) | Bulk soil microbial communities from the East River watershed near Crested Butte, Colorado, United States - ER_DNA_195 | ecosystem: Environmental > Terrestrial > Soil > Floodplain | place: USA...
AATCGCGGTCTTCGTCTGCTCGCGCACCCGCGCGCTGTCGCGGAGCGTGAGAAGGACGACGGCCATCGGCACACCGAAGAGGAGGAGCGTCCATGGCTGCGCCTGCGCGGCGATCGCGGCGAGCGCACCGAGGACCAGGAGAGCCGCCTCGTATGGCAGCAGGCGGCGGTGCAGGGTCCACCAACCTGCGATCGGATTGCGCCGCATCTGAAGCGCCACGACGAGATCGACGAGCGTGCTGTGAATGAGGTACTTCGCGAGCGCGGCGAGCCCGATCGCCCACGGCTCGCGCACCACCTGGGCGCCGGGACCCGCGACGAGCAGGAATACCGTCGCCGCGGCTCCGGTCGAGAGCACGGAGGTCGCCGCGTTGAACCCTCGGTTGTACCAGCGCTGGCGGACGCCCCGGAAGTGAAGCGCGATGAGCGTCGTGCCGCCCGCGAGGATCATCGCGTAGAAGGGACCGAGCAGTAGAGCGGCCGCGAACGTCGCGGTGTCATCGACGGTGATCTTCATCTTGACCGACAGGTGCACCGGCCAGAGCTGCGCGACGGCCGCCATCGCCATGAGCACCGCGAAGAGGACGGTGTCCATCGGTCGGAGATCCCCTCGGAACGCGGCGCTCGCGGGGAGGGCCGCGAGCGCCGTTCCGAGGACCGCGAGGATGTAGACCCGAAGAGGCCAGCGGAGACGCGACACGGGCTATAGCCCGATGAGCGTGTACTTCACCTGCGTCGTCACGTTGGACTTGCCGTATGCCGTCGAGCTGAGCCAGAGAAAGGTCCCGGTGACCTGCGTCTTTGTCTGGAATGAGGCCGTCGCGTTGATGGTCACCTTGACGATCACGGGTACGCCGAGGGACAGGAGCCCGGTCGCTGGGAGGACCCGGCTGATCTTCGCGGTGGTCGGGACGTTCGCGGGCAGCGAAACCACTACGGCGATGGCGTTCGAAGGCACCAGCACCTCGTATGCGACCGCCCCTTTGAGGGTGCCGGTGTAGCTAGCCGGAAATCCGGTCGTGACGTCGACGAGCGCTCCGTTGACCAGGAAAACCGGATCCGACTCGCACCACTGGACGCCCGCGTCGGCGCCAAGACCGAGAGTGAGCGTCGAGAGAGTGAACGCGAGCGTGAACGCGAGCTTGCCAAACAGAGACCTAGGAAGCCGCCCCATCTATCCACCCCATGCCCATTTGATCGCGCGACTCAGTACGAAGTGAGTACATCGAGAGGATGAGTCGAGCGAGCCCACGATTCGTATCGCTCCAGTCGCAGGACTCGTCAACAGACGGTCCGTCAACGAGCGGTAAAGATCGTTTAGGCGCTGGGCGGAAGCGGATATCCGGCGAGCGCGGGCTCGCCGCGAAGGCGCGCGTAGCCGGGCTTTATACGCGCGTAGATGATCGCGACACGCTCGTCGTATCCGACGAACGCACTCTTCATCGCGTTGATCGAAAGACGCTCGACATCCGCAAGGGTGAGGCCGACGACACGCGACAGGCGCTGGAATTCGTCGGACAGCGTCACGTGCGACATGAGACGGTTATCGGTGTTCACCGTCACGCGAAAACGCTGGGCGATGAAATGCCGAATCGGATGTTCCGCGAGTGTCGGTACAGCCCCGGTGTCCACGTTCGATGACGGACAGAGCTCGAGCGGGATCCGCTTGTCGCGGACATAGGCGGCAAGGGGGCCGAGCTTCACGACTGTGCCTTCGCTGATGGCCATGTCCTCGACGAGCCGGACGCCGTGCCCGATGCGGTGCGCGCCGCAGTACTGCAGCGCCTGCCAGATCGAGGGCGGCCCGAACGCTTCGCCTGCGTGGATCGTGATGGAGAAGTTCTCGCGGCGGCAGAGCTGGAAGGCTTCAAGGTGTGCCTTCGGCGGGTGACCCGCCTCCTCACCCGCGATATCAAACCCGACCACCCCCCGCTCGCGATTGGCCACCGCGAGCTCGGCCATCTCGAGCGAGTCGGTGCGATCGCGCATCGCGCAGATGATCTGACGGAGCGTGATGCGATGGTCGCGCTCCGCGCGCTCGAACCCGCGCTCGATGCTCTGAACGACCTGCTCCAGGTTGAGCCCACGCTCGGTGTGGAAGACCGGAGCGTAGCGGACCTCCGCGTACACGATGCCATCGCGCGCCAGGTCCTCGCCGCATTCGTACGCGACTCGCTCGAGGGCCTCCTCCGTCTGCATGACCGCGATGGTGTGCGTGAATCCGCGCAGATACAGGGACAGCGAGCCCGAAGCCGCGCTCGAGTGGAACCAACGGCCGAGCTCGTCCGCGTCCGTCGTCGGAAGACCGGTGTAAGCCTGGTCGTGCGCGAGCTCCACCACCGTCGCGGGCCGCAGCCCGCCGTCAAGGTGGTCGTGGAGCAGCACCTTCGGCGCCGCGCGCAAGGTTTCGAGCGGGATCACGATCGGCCGAAACGATACGCCTCGCTGTGCGTCGGGCGAGCATGCGGCTCGAGAGAAATCTCTTCTTCTAGAGACACCGCGCGCGTAGGTTATCGCGCAGTTTGCATGGGAGGGCAGGTATGCGACAGGTCCTGGCATCCGGATTCGTCATTGGACTCTTGATCGTGGCAGCGACGACCGCACTCGCAGGTTCCGCGAAGCACCGCCTCGACAACGATCTCGTCAGCTTCACCGAGAGCGCCGCGGGCGGTTCGAATGGACCGGGCGGCGGCGGGATCTCTGGGGTGGCGTGCGTGTCTTCGGTGGCTACGCAGCCAACTTCGTTCGCGGGCAACGCGCTCCTGGACTGCGACAGCGTGGGGCCCCACAACGAGACGACCATCGTCGTGAACCCGACGAACGCCGCGAACGTCGTCGTCGCGTCGCACACGTATCTGTACAACCTCGACAAGCAGAGCGCGATCGCCCTTCTTCGGATCTTCACCCAGGCGTACGTTTCGAAGGATGGCGGCCAGACCTGGACGAACGTCCACCCGCCGCATGGGAGCTACCGGTTCCTCACGGATCCCGCGCTCGCGTTCGATGCGGACGGACACCTCTATTGGTCGAACGTCGCCTCGCACGACAGCGTGGCCGGAGCGTTCAGCGACGTCAGCGTGATCGTCGAGCGCTCGGATGATGGCGGCATCACCTGGACCGACCCGGTGACCGTCGCGAAAGGGAACGGAACGGTCAGCAACGGCGGAACGAACGTGCTGTTCAACGACAAGGACTGGATCGCGATCGACCGCGGATCGAGCGCGTACCGCGGCAGCGTCTACGTGACCTGGGCGCGACAGCAGTATCGAAAGGACGTGCAGACCGAGTCGCCGATCTATTTCGTACGCTCGCGCGACGGTGGCGTCACATGGAGCTCAGGGACCGAGATCAGCGGCGAGAGCCGGCTGTGCTCGGGACAGGGTACGAGCGGCCCCGTCACCCGCTGCGACCAGAACGATGCGGGATTCTCCTCACCGATCGTCGCGCCCGACGGCACGATCTACGTCGCGTTCCTGAACCATCAGGCACAGGGCGCCAGTCTTCGCGACCAGGTACTCCTGGTCCGCTCGAGCGATGGTGGCGACACCTGGACTGATCCCCAGACGATCGTCGGGCTCATTCACGACGGCGCGGGCGACTATCCGACCAACTGGCGTGGGGATTCCACCCTGACGGGATGTCAGTTCCGCATCTTCGCGGCCGGGAACCTGGCCATGTCGACCTCGGCCGCGAATCCCGGCCAGATGTATTACGTCTACGCGGAGAACCTCGCCCCCGGAGGGACCGCGCGCACCAACATCATGGTGACCAGCTCGGTCGACGGCGGCGCTACGTGGTCCACGTCTGCTCTTGTGAAGAGCAGCACGTACGACCAGATCTTCCCCTGGGCGGCCGTCGGTCAGGACGGAAAGGTCCGCGTGGGGTACGTGGATCGCGCGCGAACCGGACCGCGCGATCAGACCTGTGTGTATGGCTACACCCTTGCGACAGCGAACGATCTCGCCGCGACGAGCTTCGCCACGAAACGCCTCGACACCGGGGCGAGCGTCGCGTCGGACGCCCGTTGGTTCACCAACTTCCCCGTTACGGGCAACTACCAGACTCGCTTCATCGGCGACTACACGAACATCGCGATTTCGCCCGACGGGTCGGTCTGGGCGAGCTGGACGGACATGCGCGACACGATCAGCGTTTTCGGCCGTGCCGGACACACGGAGCATGCGGTCGCGGCGAAAGGCTAGCGCCTAGGTCGACCACCGAGCGACGAGCGCGCCGATCGACAGCGCCAACATCGCGAGCCAGAGGAGCCGGAGGGCCGCCTCCGGTGCGGCGATGAGGGCCTGTCGATCGAGCCGCTCCGCCGTGCCATCGCGGTAGCGGACTTCGCCGACCACATCCACCGCTCTTCTGCGAACGCGCCGCACCGGTGTCGAGAGCCTTCGCTGCGCGAGCGAGAGCAGAGATGCGCCGATCGTCGCCGCGATCGTTGCCCCCAGCGGCGCTCCGTTCGCGGCCGCACTCGCGATCACCGGAAATCCGCCCCACGCGAGCGCGAACCCGATATCGGAATGCACGACCGGAACTTCGAGCCCATACGAGATGACAAGGGCCGCACCGACGACGACGAGCCCGAGAAACCACGGACCGAGCATCGCCGCCGCAGCGATCCCGACAGCGATCGCACCGAAGAGTCCAAGCGAGCCAAGGACGATTAGGACTGCCGACGGAATCCGAGTCCCGAGCGGTCGACCCTGCAGCTCATCAAATGAATGCGAGGCGACGCCGACGGCCAGAAAAAATGCCAACAAGGAGCCGGCCACGATCCGCGGATCCGGCATCGGAGCCAACGCGGCGCCCAGCAATACGTAGGACAGGTGCCATGTGGTGTACGGCGGGTGCAGGAGCGTCCAGTAATCGCGCCAGCTACCGGGAGCAAGTGCGTAGAAGGCCGCCGGCACCACCGAGGGCCCCCGCGCGCTGGGGAGCCGGCCGAGGCGTCCGAGGCCGGGGGGACCCCGGCGCGAAGAGAGGGTTTCGGTGGTGCCGGCGGCCTTGAGCGCAGTCATGACCACACCTGCCCCAAAGCTCATGCGATGCACGTGGACGTCGACAAGCCCGGCGTCACACCAGTAGCGCTCAACTGAGTGCTGCGAGTGCGCCGCATTGAATCCCTCGACGCTGCCCCTCAGAAATGCGCCGACGCCGGCCCATTGTCGCGAGATCGCCCGGCCGATCAGCGGAAGTCCGATCGACGTGTACGCACGCCACATCGTTCGAAGGATCGGATTCGGCGGCACTCCAAAGTCGAGCGCGACGATGCGTCCGCCCGGCTTGACGACTCGCGCAAGTTCGCGGAGCACGGCCGGGGGATCATCAACGTACCGAAGCAGGTACGTGAACGTCAGGTGGTCGAAGGAGTCGTCAGGAAACGGGAGCGACTCGGCGCGGGCGAGCACGAGAGGAATGTGTCCGTTGCGCGCGACCGCCGCTGAAAGCATTTCGCCGCTCCGGTCGAGTCCAACGACGTCGCATCCGTAGCGCTCGCTGACCGCGCGCGCCACGAGTCCCGTTCCCGTCGCCACGTCGAGGACGACATCGCCCGGCGCGGCGCCCAATGAGTCGACGAGGCGCTCACGCCAGCGCGAATCCTGGCCGAACGACAGAAGGGCGCCCGCCCTTTCGTACGTAGCTCCGATCCCGCTGAAGATGCGACGCGCGTCGTCGGGCGGCGAGGAGCGCATCGCCTCTATGGCAAACGCACCGCGCGGCGCGGATCGTCGCCCGGTGCGATGCGCCAGCCCGACCGATACGGAGACCCGAAGACGATGTCGTCCGGGCGCACCGGCACGCGGTTGAGCTCCTTGCCGGTCGCTGCGCGGATGGCCGCGACGATCGCGGGCGTGCTCGAAATGGTCGGCGGCTCGCCAACACCTTTGGCGCCGTACGGCGCGTCGGGATGCGGGTGCTCGATGAGCTCGGTCACGACGGGCGGCATATCGAGCGTTGTCGGCAGCAGGTAATCGGTGAACGACGCGTTGCGTACGAGGCCGTCGCGGAGAATCACCTCCTCCATCACCGCGAGACCGAGACCCTGCGCGATACCGCCTTCGATCTGCCCAACGACGGCGACGGGATTGATCGCCTTCCCGACGTCCTGCGCCGTCGCGATCTGAACGACTTTCACGAGACCCGTGTCGACGTCGACGTCGACGACCGCGCGGTGCGCCGCGAACAGGAACGCGACGTGGCCCTGGTTCTGCGTCTTGGGATCGCGGGCCTCGGTGTCGCGGTGCCGGTGCGTGACCGTTCGATCGATCGGTTCGTCGAGAAGCGCACCGAGATCCTCGGGCGAGCGGCCCGCTTTGCGCGCCCGCGCGAGGAGCTCGGCCTTCACCTCGCGGCACGCCGCGAGGACCGCGCCGCCGGTCATCCATGTCTGCCGCGAGGCCGATGAGGATCCGGACGAGCCGATCGTCGTGTCGGGCCGATCGACCTCGACGCGCTCGATCCCGAGCTCGGTGCGAGCGATCTGCGCGCAGACCGTCACGATCCCCTGCCCCACCTCGGCGGCCGCGGTATGCACGTGCGCGATCGGACCGGCCGCGTCGCGTGCAAGCCGCACGCGCGCGGTCGAGAAGTCGTCAAAACCGTGCGAGTAGCAGACGTTCTTCATCCCGGCGGCGTAGCCGACCCCGCGGCGCACGCCTTCGCCGTACGTGAGATTGCCGAGTCCTCCCGGAAGTGCGATCGGATCCGTCGGGATCTCGCCGTCGGGCATCGCGATGTCAGCGCACCGGCGGATGACGTCGGCGACGGGCGCGCTCCCCTCCACCGGCTGACTCGTGATGATGCGATCGCCGTTGCGCAGGGCATTTCTCTCGCGTAGCGCGACCGGATCGATGTGAAGAGCGGCGGCGAGCTTATCCATCTGTGACTCGTACGCGAAGCACGACTGGACCGCGCCGAAGCCGCGCATCGCACCGGTCGGCGGGTTATTCGTGTACGCGCCGACCGCATGGACGCGCGCGTTGGGAACGCGATACGGCCCCGCGCCGAAGCACGCCGCGTTCGCGACGACAGCGGGGCTGGACGACGCGTATGCGCCCCCATCGAGGACGATCGTCGCCCGGACAAAAACGAGCTCGCCGTGCTTGGTCGCGCCATGCGTGTACCAGAGCTTCGCGGGGTGACGATGAACGTGCCCGTAGAAAGACTCCTCGCGTCCATAGGTCATACGGACCGGGCGTTTGGTCGCGAGCGCGAGCAGACATGTGTGGATCTGGAGCGTGACGTCCTCGCGCGCGCCGAACGCGCCGCCGACGCCGGCGAGCACGAGGTGGACCTTCGATTCGGGCAATCCCAAGCACGGCGCGATCTGACGGAGGTCTTCGTGCAGCCACTGCGTCGCAATGTGGAGCTCGACGCCGCCGTCCTGCCGAGGGATGGCGAGGCCCGCCTCGGGTCCGAGCGCCGCCTGATCCTGCATCCCGAGCTCGTACTCGCCTTCGACGATGACGTCGGCCTGCGCGTCCGGATCGCCGTGCTCGACGAGAACGTCTTCGATCACGTTCCCTTTCTGGTGCAGCGTCGCGGCGTTCGGCTGCAACGCCGCGACGGGATCGGTGATCGGCGCGAGCGGCTCGTACCGAACGGCGATCGCGCGTGCAGCAAGGCGCGCCTCCTCGGCCGTCTCCGCCGCGACGATCGCGACCGGTTCGCCCACGTAGCGGACCTTGCCGCTCGCCAGGACGGGCTGGTCGAGCTTCATGAGACCGAAGAGCTCGCGCGTCGGCAGCTCGGCCGAGGTGATGATCGCCTTCACGCCGCTCATCTTCTTGGCGGCGGCAGTGTCGATCCCGGCGATGCGCGCATGCGGGTGCGGGCTCCGAAGCGTCGCGCCGAACAGCATGCCTTCGCGTCGGAGGTCGCTGCCGTACTGGAACTCGCCCTTCACCTTCGGCGCGCTGTCAGGCCGCTCGACCGACTCGCCCACACCGCCGCGGACCTTCGTGCGCGGAGCGGCGGTCCTCATCGGCGGTACATCGCGCTCGATGCGCGATCCACGGCCTCGAGGATTTTCCCGTAGCCGGTGCAGCGGCAGATATTCCCCGAAAGCGCTTCGCGGACTTCCTGTTCGCTCGGCTCGGGGTTCCGTTTGAGCAGCGAGTACGTCGCCACGATGAGCCCCGGCGTGCAGAATCCGCATTGCACCGCACCCGCATCCACGAACGCGCGCTGGATCGGATGGAGGCGATCGCCATCGGTGAGCGACTCGACGGTCTGTACGCTGCGTCCCGCTGCGGCCGCGCCGAGCACGAGGCACGCGCACACGAGGTCGCCGTCCATGATGACCGAGCACGATCCACATTCCCCCTGCTCGCACGCGTTCTTGCTCCCGGGAAGGCCGAGGTTGTCGCGTAAGACCGTCAGCAGGCTCTCGTGGTCCGCCGCTTCGGCCTCGCTCTCGTCGCCGTTCACCGTGAGCTTGATCCTCAAGGGATCGCCGCGACACGCGCGAGTGCGCGCGCTCCCATGACCGCGAGCACGTGCCGGCGGTACGCCGCCGTGCCGCGGACGTCATCGATCGGCTTCGCGGCACCGGCCGCGAGCCGACCGAACTCTTGCGCGGCCGCATCGGTCGGCCTCGTCGGTCGATCCCATCCGGTCTCTTCGAAGAGACCGGCCGCGAAGCGCTCGGCCTCGGTCGCGCGGATGATCGTCGGGCCGCAGGAGCCGAGGCCCACGCCGACGCGGTGCCGCGCGCGATCGACGACGAGGGCAAGCCCAGAGATGGAGATGGCCATCGCGTTCCGTGTCGCGGCGAACATGTACGTCTGCGCCGCGCCGGCATCGTCCCACTCGGCCGCGACAATGAGCTCGTCGGGGCGTCGAACGGACTTCTTCGGCCCGGTCATAAAATCGGCGAAGGTGACGCGGCGCTCGCCCTTCTTCGATCGCAGGACGACGGTCGCCTGGAGCGCGGCGAGTACGGGCAAGGTATCTCCCGCCGGCGAGCACGTCCCGAGGTTTCCGCCGATCGTCGCGGCGTTGCGGATCTGTGGTGAGCCGATCGTCCGCGCCGCTTCCTGAAGCGCCGGTGAACCGACGTCGGTCTCGAGCATCCGCGTGTACGTGACAAGCGCGCCCATCCGCAAGTGCCCGTTGCTCGAGTGATCCTTCAGCTCATCGACGCGGTCGATCGCGACGATGTTCGACGGACGGATCCGGCCAAAGTTGATCTCCACCAACAGGTCCGTCCCGCCGGCGAGGATGGTCGCGTCCGCTCGGTTAGAAAGGTTCTCTAGGACGTCGTCGACGTGCCGGGAGATATGGACGCTCACGCCGGGATTATCACTTCCGGCTTCGTAACACGGTCACTAGGATGACCGCACCTGGGGAGGCGAGAGTTGGGCGGACCGGCAGACTTCGAGCGGGAGCTCTCGGAATCGCGGGCGCGCGAAGCGGCGCTCGCCGCGGTCCTCGGCATCATGCGGCGAGGTCCAAGTGAGCTCACCACCGTCCTCGAGAGCGTCGCCATGAACGCGGTCCGGCTGTGCGCCGCGGATAACGGATCGATCGCACGTCTCGGAAGCGACGGCTGGCGCATCGTCGCGAACGCCGGCGATATCGACCCCGATTTCCTCGAGCGGAACTGGGGCAATGAGCCGATCGCGCCCAATCGGCGGAGCCTGACCGGCCGGGTCCTCATGGATAAGGGAACGACGGCTATCGTCGACGTCCTCGCCGATCCTGACTACGACCTCGGCAATGGCCTCTTCAAGTTCCGGTCGCTCGTCGGGGTGCCGCTGACTCGCGGCCCCGAAATCGTCGGCGTCCTCATCCTGCGGCGTGGCGAGCCGAAGCCATTCACCCCGGAGCAGATCCATCTCCTCGAGACCTTCGCCGATCAGGCGTCGATCGCGATCGACAACGTACGCCTCTTCAACGAGACGAAAGACGCACTCGATCGCCAGACGGCGATCGGCGACGTCCTGCGCACGATCGGCTCCGCGGCGTTCGACCTCGAACTCGTCCTGGAGGAGGTCGCCAAACATGCGGCTCGACTCTGCCAGGCTGAAAACGTCGTGATCTTTCGGACCTCCGGCAACACCTATCGCCTCGCCGCGGGTCCCGTTCCTCCGAACCCGGATTTCGATCGGATCGTCGGGGCGAATCCGCAGCCGATCGGCCTCGACACCATCGTCGGTCGTGCCCATCTGGAGGCTCGCCCCATCCATGTCGCCGATGCAGTCGAGTACTACCGTGAGACGAGTGGCAGCGCCGGGGAGTTGGCGCGGGCCAGCAAGGTTCGCACCCTGCTGGCTGTGCCGCTCATCCGCGACGGAATCGTGCTCGGTGTGATTTCCCTCGCTCGGAGCACGGTTCGTCCGTTCACTGCCGAAGCGGTCGACCTCGTGAGAACGTTCGCCGACCAAGCGGCGATTGCTATCGCGAACGTCGAACTCTTCCAGACCGTCGAGCGACAACGCCAGGAGCTCTCGCGATTTCTTTCGCCGCAGGTCGCGGAGCTTGTCACCAGCGAAGATGGCGCGAAGCTACTCGAAGGACATCGCCGACAGATCACGGTCGTCTTCTGCGACCTGCGGAATTTCACAGCCTTCGCCGAATCGGCCGAGCCGGAGGAGGTCCTCGGTGTTCTGCGCGATTACCACCGCGCGATGGGCGAGATCATCGTCAAACATAAGGGCACGCTCGAACACTTCGCGGGCGACGGAATGATGATCTTCTTCAACGATCCGTTGCCGGTCGAGCACCATGAGCTCCAGGCCGTGCGCATGGCGTGCGCGATGCGCGAAAGCTTCGAAGAGATGGCGCGCGCGTGGCAGAAGCGCGGCTACGAGCTCGGATTCGGCGTGGGCATCGCGACGGGCTACGCGACGCTCGGTCGTATCGGGTTCGAAGGACGCTTTGACTACGGCGCGATCGGCAACGTCGTGATCCTCGCCCAGCGCCTGTCCGCCGAGGCGAAGGCCGGCCAGATCCTGCTGAGCCAGCGAGTCCAGGCTGCGGTCGAGACCGATGCCGAGACCACCGCGGTCGGTGACCTCACGCTCAAGGGCTTCACGCGGCCGGTTCCGGCGTTCGCCGCGGAATCGGTGAAAACGCCGGCGCGCTCGTGACCGCGGTCTCGTTCACGACGATCGCGCAGCCGAATCCAGGCGGCGTCCTCGTCGTCGAAATCCCCGAAGCGGTCGTGAAGAAGCTCGGCGCAGGGAGACGCGTACCGGTCCGCGTGACGCTGAACGCTGCGCAGTACCGCTCGACGATCGCCGTATACGGCGGCCGCTATTACCTCCCGGCCCGCAAGGAAGTCCGCGACGCCGCCAAGCTCTTGGTGGGCGGACGCGCGAAGGTTTCGCTGGAGCTCGATACGGCCCCCCGGACCGTAGAGCTACCCGCCGATCTGGCCCGCGCGCTCTCGGCGGCGAAGCTCCGCCCCGGATTCGACGCGTTCTCAGTCTCGCATCGCAAGGAATTCGTCGAATGGGTCACGTCGGCCAAGCGAGCGGAGACGCGCTCGGCGCGCATTCCGAAGGTCGTGGCGCAGGTTCGCGCGAAGGCAAGGGCCGCCTCGGCCAAGTAGCGCTCGACCGATGGTTCTATCCCCTGCGTTCTCGGACCTGCTGTGGCAATCTCGACCGGCCCAAGTCGGGGCACATGGGGAAGGGAAGTTCCTGTGAGATTTGTCTCCCACGGCCTCTGCATGGCCGCGATCTGTTTCACATTCGTTGCGCAATCGATTTCCGCCAGTGCGGAGCCGGTTCACGACTCGCTTCTCGCTGCGGTGAACGCGTATCGGGCCTCACGCGGACTCGCGACCGTGGTGGCCAGCCCGACCTTGATGGCGGCCGCGCAGTTCATGGCCGACGACGTCGCGCAACACGGTCCGCCCGCTATCCCGCACCGCTCGACCGACGGACGAACAGC
>Ga0307308_10000799_pt1 | contig 11895 bp, 12 predicted proteins | sample ER_DNA_195_FD_194501 | JGI IMG/M metagenome (GOLD analysis project Ga0307308, IMG submission 194501) | Bulk soil microbial communities from the East River watershed near Crested Butte, Colorado, United States - ER_DNA_195 | ecosystem: Environmental > Terrestrial > Soil > Floodplain | place...
TGATGATGACGTCGGCCACGAGACCGCCGGGTGCCGCCACGGCGGGCTGGCTCCCGAGAAGGGTGAAGTGGCCGAGCATCAGCGCCGTGACCGCCACGGCCGCCAACCGGCGGGGGGCAGTGCGCTTCACAGGGTGCTCTTCGGTCACGACGTGATTCCACCGCGCGCGGATTGAGGTGCGTTGCGGCAACGGCATGACTTTCGGCCGTCCAGCATCGACAGGCTTGACGAAGGCGGTGGGACTTCAACCCCGCGCCAACGTCCCCTCAAGCCCCTGTTACCTAATCTTCTCAATCCCCGATTCCGGCGGTTGGCCCGATAGGCTCGGGCTGGTGGGAAACCTCCCGGAACGCATCGCCGCCCGCATCCGCGCGCGTGGCCCGATGACGTTCGCCGACTACATGGAGAGCGCCCTCTTCGATCCGGAGGACGGTTACTACACGACGCGCGCGTCGCTCGGCTTTGAGGGCGATTACGTGACCTCGGTCGATCTCGGTCCCGCGTTCGGACGCTCGCTGGCACGCGCCGTCGCCGATCTCTGGACGCTCGCGGGAAAGTCGTCGCCGTGGGACCTCGTCGAGGCGGGCGCGGGGCGGGGGATCCTCATGCGCGATCTCCTCGCCGCGCTCGAGCGGGAGCGACCCGATGCCGCCCGCGGCGCGCGCCCGGCGATCGTCGAGGTCTCGCCTCGGATGCGCGCGCAGCAATCGCTCGCGCTCGAGGGACGCGACCTGCGGTGGGCGTCCGTTGCCCACAGCCTTGCCCCGATACAGGGCGTCGTGTTCGCCAATGAAGTCCTCGATGCGTTCCCGGTGCACGTCCTGACCCGCACCGCGGATGGCGTGCGCGAGGTCTACGTCGGCGAGGAGAGCGGGGCGCTCGTCGAAACGCTGCGTCCGCCGAGCAGCCCCGATCTCCGCTGGCGCATTCCCGAGTCCGTCCCGGTCGGCGGCCGATGGGAGACCAGCCCCGCGGCAGAGGGCTGGGTCGCGAGCCTTGCGGCCGCACTCGTGACCGGATACGTCGTCCTCATCGACTACGGAGGCGACGAGACGGAGCTCCTCACGCGTCAGGGCGCCGGAACGATCCGCGGATTCGCGCAGCACCGCCTCATCGCGGATCCGCTGCTGGAGCCGGGACGGCACGATCTCACCGCGAGCGTCGACTTCACCGCCATCCGGCGGGCCGCCGAAGGCGCGGGGCTGCGCTACGCGGGCTCGGCGACGCAAAGAGACATGCTCGTCGCGCTCGGCATCCGCGAGGCAACCGCGCGCCCTTCGACGCCGATCGAGCAGCTCCGTGCCGCGAGTCGACGCTCCGCGATCGATGCGCTGCTGGACCCCAATGGCCTCGGCGCATTCAAGGTCGTGTGCTTCGCGAAAGACGCGCCCACGGAAGGGTTGCGTATGTTCGGCGCACCGCGCGTGGAGAGCGCCGCACGCTATCCTTGACTCTTCGGGCTCTTAGCTCAGCTGGTTAGAGCGCAGCGTTGACATCGCTGAGGTCGGGTGTTCGAGCCACCCAGAGCCCACCGGATAAGCGGGCATTTTTGCGAGTTTCGCGACGCTCAACGCGCGCGTGACGGACAACTGACGGCCTAAGCCTCTCCGTTGGCATTTTCGAGACTTTCGGGAGCCTCAACGCGCGCGTGACGGACAACCGCCGACCTAGGCGTCTCGCGCGAGTGGCCGATCAAGGCTCGCGACGGCGACCCGGAGGTCCTCGTCATAGGCATGGACGTACAGGTCCATCGTTGTCGAGAGCTTCGAGTGGCGAAGGATCGCCTGGACGAGCTTCGGCCGCACGCCCTCGGCGATGAGCAGCGACCCGCAGGCGTGTCGGAGGTCGTGGAACCGGAGGCCTGGCCGGGTGGGGATGCCCGCGCGGGCGCAGAGGCGATAGAAGCTGCGTCGCAGCAGGTTCGAGGCTGAAATTGGCGTACCAATCTCAGTGGTGAAGACGTAGCCGGTGTCCTGCCACGTCGGACCGGCGCGCAGGCGCAGCTCAAGTTGCCGGTTGCGGTGGGCGCGTAGCGACACGATAACGGCGGGGGCGAGCGGGATAGTCGCGGCGGAGGCCGCAGTCTTCGGATCGAAGTCCTGGAGGCCGCCACCGGTCACGCGGACTAAGGCACTCCTGACAGTGAGTGTCCCGGCATCGAGGTCAACGCCGCGCCAGTGCAGTCCGAGAAGCTCGCTCTGCCGGAGCCCGGCGCGGAGCGCCAGGACGTAGACCGCCTCGCAAGAGTCACCCTCGGCTGCGTGGAGGAGGGCTCGCGCTTGGTGCGCGGTCAGCGCGTAGGCGTGCGCACGCCGACCGTGGGACCGTGTCGACGGCCTCGAGTGGGTTGAACGCGATGAGACGGTCTTTCACCGCGCGCCGCATCGCCGTCGAGAGCGTGTCTCTGGTCATCGCGCATGTCGTCGCCGATAAACCGGCGCCGGCGAGCTTCGCGAGCAGGATGCGGACGTGCTCAGGCGTGAGCTTAGCGATAGGTACCGGTCCGCGAGCGCCGGCATGACATGGCGGCGCATCCGAGCCTCGTAGCCGGTCCACGAGCACGAGGTCGAGTTGGCGCGAGATCGTCGCGCCCGCGCCGATAACCGAACCCGTGCGGATGTCGATCCGAGCCGGCAATAGCGCCTGAAGTTGATTCCCGAGCGCCATCTCATGACCGCGCCCGATCTCTCCGGGGTGGTCGACGGCCTCGCGGATCGCGTTGGAAGCAATCCGCAGCTGGGCCGCAGCCGCATAGAGGAACGGATCGATCCGGCCACGACGCCTACGGCGGTTCTCCACGAGGGCTGAGGGTATCGGCTGCTTCATGCCTGCGCGTAACCGCGTGCGCGGTGGTGACTCACCGGTGCCTCTCGAGGCACGATCGGCACTGGCGACGAAGAGGCGCGTCGTTGTCGAGGACGATCTCCGAGCGATCCCACTCGATGCGGAGCCCGCAGAGCGAGCGCAGTTTCGCGGCCCGCACGTCCTCGACGTCGTGATATGCCTCATCGGGCGTGGGCGCGAGCCAGTTGACCCTCGCCCCGCTAGGAGCGCGGCGCCTCCTGCATAGTGGCAGAGGCTTATGAGTGGCCCGGCAGGGTCCCGTAGTCTGCGCGGAAAGTGTCACGCCCGATCGACGAGCGGGGGCCGGAATGGCTGCGGAGGGCGCTGCAGACCGCGCAGTCTGTCGGCGCTATCAGCGGCCTTCTGCTTGTCACCGGGTACGTCATGGGCTTCCTCGTCGTCAACAACTACCTCGCGGGTTACGGCGTGCGCGACATCGAGCCTCTCCGGGCGAGATACCTTGCGGCGGCGGTTCCGTTCGCGGCGTTGGTGACCCTGACCCTTTTTACTGCGGCCGAACTAATAGCAGAGGCGACCCGACCGCATGGGTTTCTAACCGCACTTGGATCGCGTTTTCGTCGAGGGTGGGCGAACCGCGCTGCTGCATTGGTCGGCTACGGCTCGGTCGTTTTCCTGTCCGCTGTCACAGACGCGCTCGTCTTGATCGGTCTCGGGGTGCAACTGCCGGGTTTCGGCGCCTATCTCACACTCGTTGCCTTCGCTGGGGCGGTCCTGCTCGTGGCGGGGTTCGTCCGTGAACGGGAGGCCACGTGGCGGCCGGGCCTCCAAACGAACACTTCGCTAGCGGCGATTGTTCTCAGCGTCTTCGCGGTTGGCGCGTATGCGACGACGATTTACCCGCTCCTTCCGACGTGGGTCGGAGGTGGCAAGCCAGATGACGTCGAACTCGCGGTGACGGAGTCAGTCTCAGCGGTCTGTGTTCCATGCAGGCAAGCCGCAACCTTGAAACTGATCGACGAGGACTCCACGAGAATTGTCGTACTCGTTACGGACGCCGCAGGCACGCGCGCGATCGAGATATCACGCTCGGACGTCCACGCCATCTCACACAAGCCAAAGCCTACGACGCAGCCATAAGCGAGCGTGGACGATCTCGGATGCGCACGAGTCGCTTCTTGTCCCTGCTGGTTTCTCTCCTACGCCGCGCGCGCACCGCGCCGCCGCGCCATCGCGACTGTGCAGCCGCAATGCGCAGCAACCTCGCTCCACGAGGCGCCGTCTGCGCGCAGGGCCGAAGTCCGTCGGCACCTGAGAACATATGGAATGGTTGTGGACCACGCGTCGATGATCGTTAGCGGCGATTAGGTCACGAAGAGCTGGCCGCAACGTTCGCGGCGATTGGGTGCTCCTCGCGCCATACCTGGTAAGACGCATAGCCGCTGCTAGCAATGGCTAGAACTCCTGCGAACGCCAGCAGGAGCCACGCATCGCTTTCCGCGCCGGACTGGGAAAACGCTTGGACAATCAGGAGCAGACCGAGTGCGGCGTTAAGCAGCCCAACCACGACGGCGGTCGGGAATTTGCCATGCGGCGCGATGGCTGCGGCGACCGCAACGCTCGCGTACGGCCCGGCCGCGCTATTGACGAGTTGGTACAGCCAATTGGGCCAGCCGCCACCATTAAGGAACGAACTTATTCCCCCAATCACAATGATCGCGAGCTGCACACCGAGATAGGCAGCGACCGCGGCGGGGAGCACAAGAATCCAACGAACCCCGCCTGGTAAACGCTCTACCACTTTCACCCTCCCCCGCCCAGCGAGGCCCATTGTCTAGGGCGCTATTTTGGCCGCCATGTCAACGACAGCTGCGCCCTCCAGCCGTGCGCAGTTCGCCATTGGCTGCCTCATAGCCGTGTTCGTCTTTGCCGTCCCGGTTTACTTCCAGTTCATTCGCGTGGCCAACGAGATAGGTCCGGTCGGGATGGACGTAGACGGGAGGAAAATCCTTCTGCAGACCCTCTCGGATGGCTCGGCGAATGGTTCGCGCGCGACGAGTGAGTGGGAGGACTCGAACGTACTTGTACGTCTAATCGTTCAGGAGCCCATGCGGACAACGTTCCGGCTCCGGCTACCAGAGAACGCAGGGACAACACGGGAGGATCACAAGTCAGCTCTTGGCGGGCCGTTTACGCCTTTCGATAGCAGCACGGAAGGGATTTTTATGACGGCAAACACAAAGATTGACGGAGCCGAGCTCAACAAGCGCCTGAGCGACTTGCAGGTGGGCACGCTCGCGGAATTGCTCGCGGCCTTCGGCTTTCGGCGGTATGAGGTTTATCAGGGAACTGGTCTGCTGTTTGCGGCCGATCTTCCAAAGGTCGGCGAGGGTAATACGAGAATCGCGGGCTGGACTCGATAGTCACGACTTCGAGGTGAGCCGAACGCACGGCTTGGGGGCGTCGGGCAGCGCGGTTTAGGAGGTCGGGCTCGTGTGCAGTGGCGAGGTACGCAGGTCATAACCGGGGTTTGACATCCCGAGGAGAATGTTGGTCTCACTGGGGGGTGGGGAAATGGCGAGGATGCTTTGGCCTCGGATTCTTTACTGGGCGGCCTTCGCTCTGATTATCTTGGGCCTGTTCTATGCGATTACTGGACTGAACAACACGCCGGGGCTTTTGGCGCAGACGAATACGCAAACCGGCGGCGCCACGTTCGCACTGATAGGCGTTTTGGTCTTGCTAGGCGGCAAATACTGGATGGACTGGGTTGTTCGGAAGCGTTCGCAGCTCCCCTGTGCCGCGTGCGGGAGAAAGAATCATTTCACCGCGTTGCATTGCAGTGGGTGCGGAGCCGCCTTGCGAGTGACTAGAACGCAAGAGCCTGTCCCGGTAGCGCCAATGCAACCCATGATCGGCCTGCTGTGCTCTAGTTGTGGACAGGCAAACGGGGCCGGCGCACGGTTCTGCGTATCGTGTGGAACAAGGCTGGCCGCCACCGCATAGCTGGGTTCTCCGTCCAGTGGAGCGCAGCGGCTAAGTGGAGCGAGCGAATAGCGCGAGAGTTGACGAGGTCGGTCGTCCGCTTTGGGTTTTCTCGCTGATCGACAGTCGACGGCGCCTGACCGACGACCTGGCCACTCTGACGATCATCGGCCTGGACGCGGCGGGCTCCGTGCCGCTGATCTGGGGCGACGTGACGCTGCTGCACTTGGGGGAACCGATCGTCCTCGCTGGGTATCCCAGGCAAGTCGGCTTCACAATTACTCAGGGAGTCTTTTCCGGACTAAAACGAGATGCCTCAACCGAGTACGTACAGACCGACGCAGCGATTAACCCAGGTAACTCGGGCGGACCCTTGGTGAACGCAGCTGGTGAACTCGTCGGGATCGCAGATTGGAAAGTATTCAATGCCCAAGGCCTCGGGTTCGCAGTCGCTGCGTCAACTGCGCGGCCTTTTGCCGAGACGGGTGCGATGTCTGCGACGGCAGCATCTGTCGACCCGGTGACAACAGCGCCGACTGTGATGGCTCTCTATTACGGCTACTTGCAGGGGCGCGACTTCTACAGTGCTTGGTCAATGCTCGGAGAGGATCTCCGCGCGGAGCAACCGTTTCCGACCTGGGTGGCTGGCTACTCGCAGACCTTAACCACGAAGTTCTGCCAACCGGCACGCGCGCGCTCAGTACTACCACCGCGTGAATCTCCGGCAGCGTCGTTGCCACCGAGAACTTCGCGAATAATCCTGTTGGCTTCGTGACGCAGTCGGTCTACACGGGTTCTACGACATTGGCTTCGTGAGCGGAGCGTGGTGGGTATTGCGTGGTGCGATGGAGCTTTCATCAAGGAGCTTCGTCCGAGCCTGACCCGGGAGCCGATCGGAACCGGGGCCAATCACTATCTGATATCTCGAAGCCCCTGGTCTAATCAGTCTTCTTAGTCTTCGTAAGCTCCTCGAGCATGCGCTCGATCCGTTCCAGACGATCGGCGGACCCCTCCCGTTGCACCAAGAACAGGGCGCTGATGGATCCGGCGAGCGCGCCGAACGCGCCAAGACCGACGAACATGAGAGCAGCGGCGACGAGCCGGCCCTCAAAGGTCACGGGCGAGATATCGCCGTAGCCGACTGTCGTGACGGTGACGACTGCCCACCACATCCCCTCCCATACGGTCGTGGCGTGGTCAGGTTCTATCTCGTGGATGCTTACGCCACCGATGAAGATGCAGAACAGCACCAGTGCGCCGACGTAGAGGATGCCCTGGCGACCTGTCATCCGCCCGGTTCCCTGCTGGATGCGGCCGACGATCGCGAGCAGCCGGACCAGGCGGAGGAGCCTTAGAACCCGAAGCGACCCAAGCGCAGCCGGAACGATGAACGGCGGTGACAGGGCCACGATGAGAAGGTCGAGCGCGTGCGTCCGGGCGAAGGCGGCCGATCCCGTCGTTGACCGTCGCCGCGCGTAGATCAATTCGGCAACGAAGATCACCCAGATGACCGCGTTCGCAATCTCTGTGGCGAATAGGACGTCTCGATCTTCGGAGCTGACCTGGATCAGGATCAAAGGGATCATCAGCAGCGCGAGGAAGAACATGCCCCACTCGAGGCTCGGCCTACGGGTTCTCTTCGCGATTCCCATTGGCGTCAGCAGCCTATCTAGAGCACGACTCGATCGTCCACGTTCCGGGGCACTTTCGGTTCACCCTGCCAGCTGGGGCATGATGCCAACAGGCTTGCCAGAAGGCGCGGAGTCATCAAACGGCCGGTCATCCGGGACAGAAACTCCGATGAGGTGGCGCGTTTGGAAACGCCTTATCTCCTATCCCGCCGAGCCCTCGAGGGGGTATAGGGATGTGCAGTTCTGTGAACACCGTCGTCGTCCTGCGCTGGCGGCTGAAAACCGTTCGTCGCGGTTCCGCTCGTGCGTGAGCCGCGTAGGCTAGGGGTCTCGCGTCCCGTTACCGCGTCGAGGTACTGATGACCGGTCCTCTCGAGAGCTTCGATCGGAAGATCGCGCGGGCACAACAACACTTCGAGACCGTTGAGGCGGAGATAAGAGCGTTCCGGGAACGTAAGCCGTATCTCGTCGCCAAATATGGCAACCCCTACCAGACCGAGTACCGGGTCCAAGGCCAGGAGCGCCCGCCCGAACACCTCCTCGTCACGATTGGGGACGTTTTGCAGAATGCACGCTCGGCACTCGATCACCTGGCGTGGCGACTCGCCGGCAATGACCCGCCACGTGGGACTGCGTTCCCGGTGTATGAGAAGCAGGACGATTACTTCGCAAGGGACCGTAAGGGGGACCCTGCGGCCAACAGCGGTCTCTTTCGGGTCGCCGCGCTCCCGGAGGCGGTGCGGACATACATCGAGTCTGTCCAGCCGTACAACGAAACGGACGTCGGTCGTGCCCTCGGCGGTCTCCACTACTTCGCGCGGCTCGATCGGCACCGCTCTGTCAATCTGGTCGGCGGCGCGAGTCAGGTCGTCCGTTTCAACGCTGGACGGCGTGACGCCAACGGCGTCCTTCGACCCGGCGCGCCAGGCGAGCAGGGCACGATTGACATCCGGCTTGGCCAATTCGACGACGGCACAGTGATCGCAACCTTCACGCACCCGGCGGGCGTGGAGGTGGAGTTTGATGTCGCTGTGGACGTCGGCCTCAGCGACGGGATACCAGGTAAGCCCTTCGTACCCCTGCTTAGCGCCCTGCGCGCGTTCGTCTTCGTAGTGCGGGATGAGGTGATCCCGAAACTGAAGCCCTACTTGCCCGCTCAAGCCGCCCGTCCATGGTCACCGGACGAACCGTCGAGGCACGTCGATCTCGGCTTCGTGGATATGACGTTGGGCGAGGTTGTCCTTACCTCAGAACTGTCTCCAGACAAACCGCCGCCTGGTCTACGTCCCTCGTGACGTCGGGCATCAGCGTCGAGAACTGCAGCTTGCCGACCCATGTAGCCACCGTCCTGCGGTGAGTCTCGCGGAACTAGCCCAGACGCTACTTCCGGCGAAGTTCGAGCCGAGCCTCCGTCTGACGGCAATCGAAAGACTTGCTGACGACGTCAACAGCCTGGTGACCAGATGCGGCTGCGATCCTGACCAACCGTCTGCGACCGTGATCGTGAAAGCTCTTCCGTGGCGCTGTGGCAACGGAACGCTTCTCTTGCGAAGAGAGCGCTCTGGCTTTGCTAGGCCAGATTCCGTCCCTACCCGTCGCGCCGCGTCTTTACGTTGCCGATAGCAAGACCCGAATTCTTGTGACGGAGGATCTTCGTGGCCCGTCGCTAGCTGACGTAACAAGGGGCGGAGACGAGACCGTTTTCGCGGAGACGCTGCGGGTGGAGGCAAGGCAGTTGGCGCGTATCGCGAGCTATACCTTGCGCCCGCGTGCACGCTCGCGTCCGCAAGCGCTGAGGTCCCAAGCCGTACGCCTCGCCGGAGTCATCACAACGGAGATCGGCGTCGACGTCCCCGCTGAATCGATCGCCCGAACCATATCGACCATCGAGGACGGCCCGTTCCGCGCACTGCAGCATGGGGACGTCTCTCCGGAAAACTTTCGCCCGGACCGCGACTCAGGTCGCCTTGTTGACTTCGAGCTGGCTGATTGGGACCACCCACTCATGGACCTAAGCTCCTTAATTTGGTCGTTGTCCACACCCTGGATCCCAATTGAGACCCCGCTCACTGAGGAACTAGAAGCCGTCTATCGGAACGAGTTGACCGGCGGCTGGCCCCTCGCAAGGAACGACGATCTCTGGTCGGGCGAATTGACCGCGGCCTTGACATATCGATGCTTGGGGGCCATGAAGGAACTCGCCGCGCATGGATTGCCCCGACCCTGGCTTGCCAGGGCGCTTCGCGTTCTCATCTCACGCATCAGGAGCCGGAACGGGGAGACCGATCTAGTTTGGTTGGAACCAGCCGTTTCGAAAATCTCGTCGTGGAACTCAGCTCCGGAGTAGCGGGAATAGGTACGCTCAGCGAACTCAGCGAAATCGGGTCGCACCTATGAACCGCGCCGTCGACAAGCTCTATGTGTCAGTGGCGACATTCTCAGTCGGGGAGCCGCTCGATTTGAGACTGGAGTTGGCTCTCACGAAGGCTGCGGTTCTTTACGCCGACCACGTGACTCTCATTGGTCCGAAGGTTGTGATGCTGTCGTACGTCGATCGGCTTACTCGCGGAAGCCGTCGAGACCGGGACGTGATCTCAATGCAGATGCTCGGCGAGTTACCTGACGGCGCTCATCTGCTTCGGCAGCTGGACGATCTCGCGGCGAACTACGCACGCGTCGGCGGCATGCTTCGCGCCGTGGTCCTTGCTTTCGCGCTCGCTTGGCTCCGAATGGCGATCCCTCGCGCTGCGAGGCCACTCGAGCGTGAAACGATGTATTCGGAGTTCAAAATAGCTGCCCGCGCGGGCGTGCTGACACTTGATCCCTTGACGAAGGACGGGCAGCCCCCTCACATCGAAGAGGTAGCTGATCAGATGGCGGGCACCATTGCCGCAGCTATGAGAACGGCTGCGGTAGCGGGCGAGTCCCCTGAAGCTCAGAGCCGCATCCTTGAAACATTCCAGGAGCGACTGCTAGCCCTCCTCAGTCCGGGCAGTCCCTCGGAGCCGCTCTTCGACCAGAACTTGCGCCCAATTCTCGAAGGTCTCGCCTATTTCGCGGAACGCACTGGTCTATCAGTTGTGCGCCCGAGTTCCGAGACCGCGATCGCTAATGCGCTCATCGGCACAGTGCCGACATTTCCGGACGCCCCAATGGGCGAGATCCTGAGCGCGCGTCGCGCCTTGCAGTCGTCGCTCGCGCGGTTCCGCTCCGCCATCGTTTCTTTCTCGAGGGAGGTCACCAAGCTTCCAGGTGACGCGACCTTCGAGCGAGAGGTCGGCGAGCTATACCGCAGAGATGTGGCCCCGGCACTTGAAGAGCTGAAGGCGATCGAAAGTGACCTTCGTCTCGACCACGAACTGATGCGCCATGGTCTCAAGGCAACCAATGAGGTTCGCACTGGAGTGCTGGCGCTAGCGGCTTTGCGGCACTTCGATGTGGACGCAATCGTGAGCGCGCTCGTCGCAGCAGCACCCGCAGCCGGAAAGATCGGTGGCGGCATCCTGGAGGATCACCGCACCCAAGGGATCGCACGCCGCCAGAATCGATTCCTCTTCTTACATGAGCTAAAGGGCCGACTACGTTAGCTCACCCACCTTTCAGATGACGGTCCCGTCATGCGTTGAGGGATCGCCGACGCCGGCCGACGCCAACGGCGGCGCCTCTTCTAGACGCCGCCTTCGTTAGTGGGTGTCTGACGGACAAATTGACGGCCTAACTCCCGAGACAGGGGACTACGCGCGTGGACGTTTGTGGAGCATGACCGCGTGCGTGGACGGTGGTAGACACCATGCGTGTCGTTGACATCGCTGAGGTCGGGTGTTCGAGCCACCCAGAGCCCACAGGAACTGCGGGCGTTAACCCCGACTCCGATAACCCGTCCTTACTGAATCGCGCGTCCCGAGCGTTCCGGTCGCGACTGGGCGAGCATGGTTTCGACTTGTTCGGTCCTCCACTCACTGGGCCCCGGCTCGCCCTCCGCCCGCCCTCCGTGCGTGACATTCCGCGGCTCGTGCGCTGGCTCGGGGATCCCGAGATCACTCGGTACTGGTGGACACGTGACGTCCCTTGGGCGAAGCGGCCCGCGATCGCGGCGCTCGTCCTGTTCCTCGGTGGCCTCCGCCCGAACGCGATCCTGTGGATGATCACCCGCGATGGCCAAGCGATCGGGCTTTCCCTGATTCGACAGATCGATCGCACGAAACGTCACGCGATGGTCGCGGTCCTGATCGGGGAACGGTCGGAACACGGGAAGGGATTCGCGGCCGAGGCCTGCACGATCCGGAATGAATTTGTGTTCGGGCGACTCGATTTTGACTCCATGAGGGCGACCGTGTTGGCGGACAACACCGCGAGCCGCCGGCTTCTGGAAAGGGCCGGGTACCGGCTGATCGGGAACAACAAGGGCACGGTGGCCGGCAGGGAGCAGGACGTCCTGCTGTTCGAGCTCACGCGAAGCGACTACGCGCAGGTGCGA
>Ga0307308_10000800_pt1 | contig 11884 bp, 12 predicted proteins | sample ER_DNA_195_FD_194501 | JGI IMG/M metagenome (GOLD analysis project Ga0307308, IMG submission 194501) | Bulk soil microbial communities from the East River watershed near Crested Butte, Colorado, United States - ER_DNA_195 | ecosystem: Environmental > Terrestrial > Soil > Floodplain | place...
GGTCCGATGAATGCCCGCTTTATCTCCAAAGCAGACATTGACGCCACGCAAACCGATGTCTGCTTTGTGCCAATAGCGGACATTAGATCGTTATTCGATTACCTCATCGGCGCGGGCGATGAGCGTCGGCGCTACGGTGAGACCGAGCACCCTGGCGGTCTGGGCGTTGATGACCAGCTCGAACTTGCTCGACTGCACCACCGGTAAGTCCGTAGGCTTCGCACCCTTGAGGATGCGACCGACATACCCGCCGACCTGGCGATAGGCATCGAGGAAGTTAGGTCCGTAACTCATCAGCCCGCCGGCTTCGACGTATTCACGCGAGGCATATATCGCGGAAACTGCATGGCGCGCCGTCAGCAGCGCCAATTCGCCGGCTGTTGAAGAAGGGGTCTCCGCCGACGAGGAGTGCGTCTGGCCGCTCGCGCGCCATCGTTGCAAAGGCCGCATCGATTTCTCGGCTGGTGCTGGCGCGGATGATCTGCATTTGCAGGCCGACGGCGCGAGCAGCCGCCTGCGCGTCTCTCAGAGTGGTCTCGGCATTCACAGCATTTCCCGGATTGATGAGAACGGCTACGCGAATGGCCCCCGGCACCAGCTCACGCAACAATTCCAGCCTCTTTGCGTGCAACTCAGCAGCAAAAAAATTGATGCCTGTCAGATTGCCACCAGGCCGCGCGACGCTCGCGACAAGGCCAAGCCCGACTGGGTCTTCGCCGACGGCAAAGACAATAGGGATCGTCGATGTCGCCGTCTTGGCCGCAAGCGCTGGGACGTTACCTCCAACTGCGGCGATCACCGTGACTTGTCGGCGAACTAATTCTGCTGCCAGCGCCGGCAGCCGTTCGATTTGATCTTCAGCCGAGCGGAATTCGATGGCCACGTTGTTGCCCTCGATAAAGCCCGTGTCCTTGAGCCCCTGGCGGAATGCCCGCACGCGATCTGCGACGACGTCGATCGATGCGGGGTGCAGGAACCCGATCACCGGCATCGCCGACTGCTGTGCCCGCGCCACAAGCGGCCGTTGCCGCCGCGCCGCCAAGAGGCGTAATGAATTCGCGCCGCTTCATTTGCCGCCTAAAAAACGCACCTAATGCAAGGCTCAAAGACTAGCACTTTGCGACGGGAACCAGCGCGCAATCTGGCTTAGATTGATCAGGTCCGATGTCCGCTTTGGGTCAGAAGCAGACACTTGCAGTGCAAAAGGGCATGTCCGCTTTACCCCCAATAGCGGACATTCCACACACGGGCTGCCATGTCCGCTTAGTGCCAATAGCGGACTCATGCACCGCAGCAAATAGTTTCTTTATTTGATCACCTCGTCCGCCCCGCGCGAGGAGGGTCGGCTGCTGCGGAAGCTATGCCGGAATCGGAAGTTGCAAGATTTTATTCAATCACGTCCGTTGCCGCCACCAGCAAGGAATTGGGGAACGTAAGCCCCAGCGCCTTTGCAGTTTTCTGATTTAGGAGGAATTCTATCTTTGTAGGTTCCTCGACAGGAAGATCAGCGGGGTTGGCACCCTTCAGAATCTTATCTACGAAGACAGCCGCGCGACGACACATCGCAGGCTGGTCAGCTCCATAGGACATTAGCGCACCGGCTTCCAAGGTCTCTCTCGACCAAACGGATAGCGGCAACCGGCGCGCGATTGCCAAGTTCGCAATGAATTCCTTCTGCTGGTAGGCTAGTCCCTCGGAGTTAACAGTGACCGCCTGCATGCCAGCTTTCACCATTGCATCAAATGCTGGCTCCAGTTCATCTCGCGATCGAGCTGAGAACGTATGATTGGACAAACCAAGTTTTGTTGCCATGGCATCGGTTACCTTGGTGTACAAGGGCGCGACTTGCGTATCTGGATTAACGAGTAATGCAACACGAGCTAGCCCTGGAATCGTCTCCTTCAGAAACTGCAAGCGTTTCCCAATCAGATCAGCGGCGAAATGCGTTAGGCCCGTCGCATTTCCGCCAGGTCGCGCAAAACTAGTCACGAATTTGGAGCCAATTGGGTCCGGCACGAAAATAAAAACGATTGGGATCGTTGTCGTAGCGTCCTTCGCGTAAAATGCAGTTTGAGAACCAACACTGACCAAGACATCTACGTTCATTGACACAAGTTCGGCTGCCATATTCCGAAATCGGTCTGGCATTTCATTTGGAAAGCGATGTTCTAGGATTATATTTTGCCCGGCTATGTATCCGAGATCGCGTAATCCCTCGATAAATCCCTTGAAATAGCGCCCTTCTTCCTCAGCGCTACCTGCATGCCAAAGCACGCCAATCCGAGGGATTATTCCAGCTGCTTTCTGCGCGGACGCCGCTAGCGGCCACGCAGCTGCCGCACCGCCGAGTAACGTGATGAACTCGCGCCGCCGCATATGCCCCCGTACCGACAAGGCTTAGAAACTAACACTTTGCGACCTAATTGTCCGCTTTGGTCACTAGCGGGCATCGCGACACGTCGGCGCATGTCCGCATTGGGTCAAAAGCAGACTTTGCAACAAGTCGGCGGAATGTCTGCTTTACCCCCAGAAGCCAACATGTGCGATGCAAAAACAGATGTCCGGTTAGTTCGACTATTCGATCACCTCGTCGGCGCGGAGGAGAACCGACTGCGGGATGTTAATATTGAGTGCTTTGGCCGTTTTCGAATTTACGATCAATTCGAACTTCGTTGGCCGTTCGATCGGAAGGGTGGATGGGTGGTCGCCTTTGAGAACGCGATCGATATAGTAGGCAAGTCGCCGATAGCACTCCGTAAGACGAGGTCCATAAATGCAAAGTGCACCGCTTTGTGCAAAGATAGCCCATGCAAAGATTACCGGCACACGACGGGTCATTGCGAAATCTATAATTTTTTGGCGGTTCTGAATGGCAAATGCGTCGGCGAAAACAGAAATCGCCTGCACTGGAATAGAAGATAGCTTCGCGAAAGCAGCATCGAGCTCATCAGAATTTCGTGTGGAAAAATAATCGATCGCCAACCCTAACCGCAGCCCGGCTTCCTCGGCGTCGCGACGTTCAATTTCCTCGCCGGGGTGTTCAGGATTGGCTAAAATTGCAACCCGGCGAAATTGCGGGATGAACTCTCGCAAGAGCTCGAGCCGTTTGCCGTTGAATTCGGCGGCCATGAAAGTCAAACCGGTCATGTTGCCGCCCGGTCGAGCTAGAGTTTCAGCAATACCTGCCGATACTGGATCCCCGCTGAAAACGTAGACCACTGACGTTTTTAGTTTGAGTTTACTTATTATCGGTACCGCCAATCCCTGCGCCACAATTAAATCGACCGGTATTTGTTCCAGCTCGGCAGCCAGCGCTGGCACCCGGTCGATCGCATCATCACCGAAGCGAAATTCAATCGTTAGATTTTTTCCCTCGACGTAATCAAATTCCGCCAACGATGCGCGCATTACGTTCAGGTTCGGCGTCAGACTGGCCTCCCGCTGCGCGGTAAGCCAGCCTAGGCGGACAACCTTCGGGCCATTCTGTGCCGCCGATTGTGCCTGCGCAGCGAGCGCCCACGCAGTTGCGCCACCGGCAAGACTGATGAATTCGCGCCGCCTCATTGCTCCCCCGATCGGCCGACACAAGCCATCATATTCCCCTACCCCCCACCAATGAAAGAGGGGCTCGACGCGGTCATGCCGCTACAGGCGCATCTGAAACAGAAGACCACGGTCACTCGGGAAAGAAGCCTGCACCAACTAATGCGACCCCTTCAGCCTTCACCGCCTTAACATAGCTCCACTTATGCGACGGCTCAGTCTGTCCGGGTTTGGGTAACCAGTAGTCGACCCATCCTGATCCTTTCGTCTCCGCGGTCTTTAGAAGCTCGTCGTGAAAAGCCTTGCCTTTCTTGTCCTTCTCTCCGTGATATGCGCGTCCTTCGCGTGCCGGGAAGGCCGGATTGAGAAGCACAATGCCGTCGGGTGAATATGCAAATACATAGACATCACCAGACCACCACTCGCTTCCGCGCTCGCGAAATTCTGACAGCGCCGCCTTTCCTTTGGTGTCCACGACAGTCGCGGCTTTGTTCACCAGAGCTTCGATCCGCTTTGCCTCCGTTGACGACGGTGGTTGATCTTGGGAGAACGCAGTTGGGGTTGAGGTCGCCACAAGAAGAACAAATAGTAGAATACGCTGCAGCATTAGGCTTCTCCATTTTCGAGAAGGCACAAGATAATCACTGCACATTGTAGCACCTAGGTCGCGTCAATGTTGCTGACCAATCCCTGTAGGAAGTGCGTCATCTGCCGCACAGCCGAATGTCCGCTTTGGGTCATAAGCGGACATTTGCAGTGCAAAAGGGCATGTCCGCTTTACCCCCGAAGCTATAGGTTCCCATACCCGGGAACAGGCCGAAGATGTTTTCCGGGAATCCGAACTTCGCACCACGCTCGGCAATGATGATGTTGAACGAGAGCAAATTCAAAGCCGCCGCCCAATGCATCCGGCACAGGAGAGGCGCGCGCTCGAACTCGACTTGCGCGAGGCCCTCACCTCGGAACAGTTCCAGCCTTTACTTCCAACCGCTGGTCGAGTTGCGAAGCGCCGCGTGACGACCTGCGAAGCATTGATGCGCTGGAAACATCCGAACCGAGGAATGGTGCCACCCGCGGTCTTCATTCCCATTCCGGAAGAGACCGGCCTGATCATTGCCCTTGGCGAATGGGCCTTGCAGGCGCTGAGGCGGCGAATTGGCCGAAAAGCGTCAAAGTTGCCGTCAATCTTTCGCCGGTGCAATTCCGCGATCGCGGTCTTGCCTTGCATGTCGTCTCTGCCCTGGCGAAGTCCGAGCTGCCGGCGCAACGTTTGGGGCTGGAAGTCACCGAGCGCCTACTGCTCGAGGACAGCGACGGAACACTGGCGGCAATGGAGCAACTCAAGAACCTGGGCGTCAGCATTTCGCTCGACGACTTCGGGAACGGGCTACTCCTCGCTCAACTATCTGCGTAAATTCCCTTCCAGAAGATCAAGATCGACCAGTCGTTCATCCAAGGCTTGGGCGAAGAGCGAGACGCCCAGGCGATTATCGCTGCGGTCGCCGGTCTTGGCGCGAGCCTCGACAAGACCGTGGTCGCTGAGGGCATCGAGACAGAAGAGCAGATGAGGCAGGTCAAAGCCCACGGATGTCACGAAGGACAGGGTCATTTCTTCGGCGAACCCATGACCGCCGAAATCATCCGCGCACGACTGCAGGAATCGACAAGCGTGGCGCAGCAGGTTGCTTGAAGCCACGTCGCAACCACGCAGCGGCCAGTTACCGCTTCGTCCGACCTTCAACAATATTGCCTGCTTTCCCGCTTGCCTTTATTGCTGCTGGCCATGACCAGCCTCGATGCGGGCGGGATCGCTACGAGCGGCGGCGTGCGATTCCTCGGGCAGCGCCGGTCCTATTGGCGGCTGCTCATCCGGGGCGCCGCGCTGCTGATGGTCACCTTGGGGATCTACCGTTTCTGGCTGGTCACCGATATACGCCGCCTTCTCTGGTCAAATACTGAAATCGCCGGCGAGCACATTGAATACACGGGAACGGCGCTTGAACTTTTGCTCGGCTTCCTGGTGGCAATTGCTCTTCTGATTCCGATTTACACTGGATTTTTTCTGGCGGCACTCGATCTCGGTCTTCTCGGGAAATTGTCCGGCGTCCTGGCCTTCGCCGCGCTCGGTGTACTCGGCCAATACGCGATCTATCGCGCGCGCCGCTACCGCCTCACACGGACCATCTACCGCGGGCTGCGTTTTCACCAGCAAGGATCAGCCTGGTCGTATGCCGTCCGCGCGACGCTATGGTGGATCGCGACGGTGCTGACGCTTGGGCTTTCCTATCCATTCCAGATCGCAAGCCTCGAGCGCTATAAGATGAGAAATACGTTCTACGGCGATCTGGGTGGCCGTTTTGAAGCCTCAGGCTTTGTTCTGTTCCTGCGCGGATTGCCGATGTGGCTTTTGTTTTTTACGCCACTCGCGCTCGCAATAAGAGGATTCGTCGGGCTCGACTGGCAAGCGCTCATCGACGCGATAGCGCAGGGCGGCGACGACGTGATGGGCAAGATCGAGGGCGGCAATCCGGGCCTGGGGAGCGCCATTGTTTTCGCCATGTTGATGGGAGGGACAAGCATAGTCCTGGGCGCCCTGCTCTACCCGGCCTTTCAGGCGCTCACATTGCGATGGTGGTCGTCGGGTCTGCGTTTTGGCGTGATTGAAGTCGGCTCCCATCTGCGGACGCGCGACGTTTACGGCGCCTATGCTCGTTTCGTCGGCTATGCGAGCCTTTTCAGCGTTGCGATTGGAATCATCGGTGCCATCGTTTTGTTCATGGCGGGCGCGGTCGTGAGCGTCGCAAAATTTGATTCAGCAGAGCAGATCGCGGCTGCTCTCTTTCTTCTGGTGGGCTACGTGATCGCCGCACTTGGTTTCTCAACCATCTATCGCGCGACAGTGCAGCTCTCGCTGTGGCAGTTGGGCATGGAATCGCTGGAATTATCCGGTCTTTCGGCGCTCGAGAAGGTCCAGGCCGGCGGCAGGCCGAGTTCCGCCCTCGGCGAGGGTCTCGCCGACGCCCTGAATGTAGGCGGCTATTGATGCCCCACGCGATCGAAGGACCGTTGCCATGAGTTCCGGAACCGGCACTTACTTCGATGGCGTCACCAGTGCTCGCCGCGAAGTCGTCGTAGAACTCGCTCCGACCGGCCTGCAAATTTCCGGTCGGGACGGAAAGCCCTGGGGCGAGTGGCCCTATAACGAGATCGAAGAGCTGGATGCACCCGACAGCATCCTCCGTCTCGGCCGCCGCGACAGTGCGACCCTAGAACGCTTGGAAATCCGGGATCCTGCTTTTGCCGCAGAGATCGACGCCCGCGCCATTCATGTCGATCGCACCGGCTCCCTGCAACAACGCCAGCGCGTACGGGTGATCGGTTGGACCGTGGGAGCTACTGCATCCCTCCTGCTGGCCGCCTGGTTCGGGGTGCCGGCCATTGCGGCGCGCCTGACACCCCTGCTACCTGTTTCCGTCGAGCGCAAGCTGGGCGATGCCGTCGAAATGCAGGTGCGCGGCATTCTGGATACAGGAAAGAGCGGCACCGCTTTCGAATGCGGCACGGCCGCTGCGGAAATTCCGGGACGCGACGCGCTCAACAAACTGATGCGGCCGCTCGAAGCCGCCGCAGCCCTCCCGATAACCCTGCGAACGAGCGTCGTGCGCCGTGACGAGGCGAATGCGATAGCGCTGCCCGGCGGACGCGTGTATGTCTTTCGCGGATTGATCGATAAGGCTGAGAATGCGGACGAAATTGCCGGCGTAATCGCACATGAAATCGGCCACGTCGCGCATCGGGACGGCACCAAGGCAATGCTGGAAGGGGCAGGCCTGTCTTTTCTTTTCGGAATGCTGCTTGGAGATTTCGTTGGCGGCGGCGCGGTCGTTCTCGCTGCCAAGAGCGTGCTGCAATCGTCATATACGCGAGAAGCTGAAACGGCGGCGGACACTTATGGTACCGATCTCATGAACAAAGCTGGCGGCGATGCGCGCGCTCTTGCGACCATGCTCGAAAAAATCGGTGGCGCCACGGAACCCGGCATGGAAATTCTGATGGATCATCCCGAAACCAAAGCGCGCGTCGCGGCCATCAGGCAAAAGGCCGCGGCGCGGCCCTCGTCGCCCTTGCTTGAACCGGGCGAATGGGCAGCGCTCAAGAAAATCTGCTCAGGACCGTAAACATGGCTCGACGTCCGTTCCCTGACGAACCGCTGTCGAGGGTCGCAGTTTGGTCCTCGCGACTGGCGCTATTCGCGATCGCGGTCGCTGCGCTTTCGGTTATTATTGTCCGTTCCGGCCTGCTGGAGATCGTGCCGGCGCTTGCGACCTTCGCCGCCGCATTGGTTTTCGCCGGGCTAGCCATATTGCTTGCCTTTGCGGCCTTCATCGTCATCTGGCGGCAGGGAACGGGTGGTCTCGGCCGGGCACTGCTCGGCCTGTTTCTGGGCCTGGCGCTGCTCGCCTACCCAACCTATCTCGGCACCCGCGCCTTGCGATTGCCCGCGATTTCCGACGTCACGACCGACACGACGAATCCTCCACGCTTCGACGTTCTGGCGCGCTTGCGTCCACGCGGACGCACGGACTATCCAGGATCGGCAGTAGCGGCGCTTCAGCGGACGGCCTATCCCGATGTCGTCCCGCTCGATCTCGATGTCCCGACCAAGGTCGCCTATGACGCCGCGCTAGCGCTCATTACAAAACGCAAGTGGTACATCGGCGATACACGGCCGCCGACACTGGCGCGGCGCGATGGTGTGATCGAAGCGGTGGCACGCACGCCGATTATGGGGTTCCGTGACGACGTCGTGATCAGAGTAACCCCCCTCGGTCAGGGCACGCGCATCGACATGCGGTCGGCGTCCCGCTTCGGCAACCACGATCTCGGAGCCAATGCTTCGCGAATCCGAAGCATGCTTGAAGACATAGATGATGTGGTGAGTTCGGCGCCGGAGCCGCGGTCGTTGCCGGAAAAGAAGGCACCGCCTGCCAAAAAAGGCCAACCCGAGAAGCGTCAGCCGGCCAAGCGATAAACGCCGTCGATCGCGGGCTCGCCGTCGGTCTCGACCAGACGGCGCGCGACCAGATCCTCAAGATGAGCAAGAACGGAAAGCCCGGCCGCGCCCGTCAGGCGCGGATCGATGCCAATGTAGATCGCGCGCACGATCGTCGGAATGTCCGTCGCACCCTTCGACAAACGATGCAGGATCGAAGCTTCGCGGGCCTTGCGATGGAGGATATAATAACTGACGAACCGCCGCGCGTCGGCGATGGCCGGCCCGTGTCCCGGCAGGTAGACCGTTTCCGAGCGGCGCGCGAGCTTTGCCAATGAACCCATATAGTCGCTCATCGCTCCGTCTGGCGGAGCGACAATTGAGGTCGCCCAGGCCATGACATGGTCACCGGCGAACAGCGCTGATTTTTCGTTGAGCGCGTAAGCCATGTGATTGGCGGTGTGACCCGGCGTTGTGACAGCTTCAATCGTCCAGCCGTCGCCGGAGACAACCTCGCCATCCCGCAGCGCTACGTCCGGTCGAAACTCGCGATCGGCGCTGGCATCGAGCGGGTTGTGTTCGCCGATATGCAAGGGCCGTGCGGCCCGGTGCGGACCTTCGGCAAAGACCGAAGCGCCGGTCGCCCTCTTGATCGCCGGGACCGCAGGCGAATGGTCCCGATGGGTATGCGTCACAAAAATATGCGTGACGGTTTCGTTGCGCACGGCGTCGAGCAATGCGCCGATATGGGCCGGATCATCCGGACCGGGGTCGACGATTGCAACCTGCCCGCGGCCGATGATGTAGCTGACAGTGCCCTTGAACGTGAATGGACCGGGATTGTTGGCCATGATCCGACGCACGCCCGGCATCGGCTCGTCCACCACATCGGGAGCGAGATTGAGGTTCTTGTCGAAGGGAATGTCTTCGCTCATGCCTGCTCACCCGATGGCGGGGCTGGCTTACCACTATTTCGATTCATCCTGGCAACTATGTGGGTGCGCGTTGCGTCAATGGATCTCCGGCTCGGGGATCGCGCCGAGCGGCGCAAGAAAGTCGAAGTCGCAGCCCTCGTCGGCCTGGCCGATGTGTTGCGAATAAAGCGCACCGTAGCCCCGCGGATAGCGCGGCGCAGGCGGTTTCCACGCGGCGCGCCGGCTCGCAATCTCCTCCTCCGGTACGTGCAGATGAATTCGGCGCGCGGGTACATCCACCTCGATCTCGTCCCCGGTCCTGACGAAGGCAAGAGGCCCGCCGACGAAGCTTTCCGGCGCGACATGGAGGATGCAGGCGCCGTAGCTTGTGCCGCTCATGCGTGCATCGGAAATGCGCAGCATGTCGCGAACGCCCTGTTTCACCAGCTTTTTCGGGATCGGCAGCATGCCCCATTCAGGCATGCCCGGGCCGCCTTTCGGGCCGCCGTTCTTGAGCACGAGGATGTGGTCGGGTGTCACATCGAGGTCGTCGCGTTCGACCTCGCGCGCCATGTGGTTGTAGTCCTCGAACGCAACGACCGTGCCGCGATGGCGCAACAGGCGTTTGTCGGCCGCCGAGGGTTTCATCACGCAGCCCCGCGGGGCGAGATTGCCGGTCAGCACGGCGGTCGCCCCGTCACGCGATACGGGATCGGACAGCGGATGGATCACATCGCGCTTGTAGACGTCCGCGCCGGCAATATTCTCGCCGAGGCTCTTGCCGGTCACCGTGAGACAGGTGAGATCGAGCGCCCCGTTGAGCTCTTTCATCAGCGCGCGCAATCCACCTGCATAGAAAAAATCTTCCATCAGGAACTTGCCCGAGGGGCGCACATTGGCGAGCACGGGTATTTCGCGTGAGATTTCGTCGAAACGCTTCATGTCCAGTTTGATGCCCGCCCGGCGCGCCATGGCAACGACGTGAATGATGGCGTTGCTCGAGCCGCCCATCGCCATGTGCACGCGGATTGCGTTGTCGAAAGCGGCAGGCGTGAGAACCTTCTGCGGCACCAGATCATCCCACACCATATCGACAATGCGACGGCCAGCGGCAGCACACATGCGCGGATGACCGGCATCGGGCGCTGGGATCGACGACGCACCGGGTATCGTTAGTCCCAGAGTTTCGGCGATTGCCATCATTGTTGCTGCAGTGCCCATCACCATGCACGTGCCGAAGCTGCGCGCGATGCCACCCTCAAGTTCGGTCCAGTCGTCTTCGCTGATGCGGCCAGCGCGTTTTTCGTCCCAGTACTTCCAGGCGTCGGAGCCCGAACCGAGTTCAAGTCCGCGCCAATTGCCGCGCAGCTGCGGCCCCGCCGGCACATAGATCGCCGGCAGGCCCATGCTGATTGCGCCCATGATCAACGCTGGCGTGGTCTTGTCGCAGCCGCCCATCAGCACAGCGCCGTCGATCGGATGGCTACGCAAGAGTTCTTCTGTCTCCATCGCCAGCAAATTGCGATAGAGCATGGTGGACGGCTTCACGAAGGGTTCCGACAGCGACATAGCCGGCAATTCGACCGGGAACCCGCCGGCCTGCAGCACGCCGCGTTTTATGTCTTCCGCGCGGTCGCGCAGATGCGTGTGACAGAAATTGATGTCGCTCCACGTATTGATAATGCCGATTACCGGCTTGCCTTGGAAATCGGCCGCGTCGAAGCCGCCCTGTCGCAGGCGCGCCCGGTGGCCGAACGCGCGCAGATCATTGACGCCGAGCCAGCGATGACTGCGCAGCTCTTCAGGACGCTTCCGTTTGCTCATTCTTGCGGGTGCACTTGGTCCGTTAGTTGACCGACAGATCGGCGGCGCGGACCACCTTTTCCCATTTTGCGGTTTCGCCCGCAACGAGCTTGCCGAAATCTTCCGGCGTTCCTGGAATCGGCGTGCCGCCCAGTTCCTTGAGCTTGGCGATCATCGTCGGATCCTTCAGCGCCAAATTGACCTCCTTGTTCAGGAGCTCGATGATTTCCTTCGGCGTCCCGCGCGGAACGCCGAAGCCGAAGAACGCGCTCGCCTCGTAACCCGGGACGGTTTCCGCAACGGTCGGGACATCGGGCAGCTCTTCCGAGCGCTGGGCGGTCGTCACCGCCAAAGCCCGCAACTTGCCTGCTTTTATGTGGCCGATCGACGACGGCAGATTGTCGAACGTCACCTGCACCTGGCCACCGAGCAGATCGGTCAGCATCGGTGCCGATCCTTTGTACGGCACGTGCGTCATTTGCGTTCCGGTCATCATCTTGAACAGTTCGCCGGAGAGATGAATTGATGTGCCATTGCCAGATGACGCCACGTTCATCTTGTCGGGATTGGCTTTCACATAAGCGATTAATTCGGCGACGTTCTTGGCAGGCACCGATGGGTGCACTTCCAT
>Ga0307308_10000801_pt1 | contig 11884 bp, 13 predicted proteins | sample ER_DNA_195_FD_194501 | JGI IMG/M metagenome (GOLD analysis project Ga0307308, IMG submission 194501) | Bulk soil microbial communities from the East River watershed near Crested Butte, Colorado, United States - ER_DNA_195 | ecosystem: Environmental > Terrestrial > Soil > Floodplain | place...
CCGGCAATTGACCGCTGACACGCGTCGCCTGATATCGCGCCCACTCAGCAACTCGCGAAAGGAATTCGAATGATGACCACCTCCGACTTGATCGCTACGAAACCAACGGCTACGAAGCCGTCGACGAATGGGCACCCGCCTGCTATTTCGAGATTGAATCTACGGAGAAAGAACTCGCTTGTCGCGGGCGCGTTCTACCTGCTCACCTTTATCTCGATCCCGACCCTCGCTCTCTACGCTGGGGTGCACGATCCGAACTTCATCGTCGGTCCTGGCCCGGACACTGGTGTCCTCTTCGGCGGCATGCTGGAGCTCATCGTGGCCCTCGCCGGCATCGGCACCGCCGTCGCGCTGTTCCCCGTGCTAAAGAGACAGAGCGAAGGTCGCGCCCTGGGCTTCGTCACCTCCCGAGTCGTGGAAGGTAGCGCCATCTTTGTCGGCGTCGCGTGCCTCCTGACGCTCGTGACCCTGCGCCAGGCTGGACTTGGACCAGATGCGTTGATCACCGGCCGTGCGCTGGTCGCCATGTATGACCGGATGTTCCTCGTGGGACAGAGCTTCATGCCGGCAGTGAACGCCCTCTTGCTGGGCTCGCTGCTCTACCAGTCGCGCCTGGTGCCGCGAGTCCTACCCGTGATTGGACTCATTGGAGCGCCGTTGCTCGTCGCGGGCGACGTCGCCGTGCTGTTCGGTCTCATCGACAGGACTTCCTCTCCGGCGCTGCTCACCGCAATTCCGATCGCCCTCTGGGAGTTTTCTCTGGGCGTCTGGCTGGTCGTCAAAGGCTTCAGGCCCTCTCCGATCCTCGAAGCGGCAGACCGGTAATTTCTTCTCATCCAGTAGCCACTCACTCGGAGCCCGGCATCGGCCGGGGCTCCGACACCTGAGCGACAGATCCCATGACGAACACGTCATGACGCGCTACAGGTACCACGCGACACTGAGGTCAGCGTCCAGGGGGAAGTGGCTCCGGTCACCCACAAGGAAGAAGGGCATATGACAGTCGTTCAAAACACCATCGCTAGGGGCCTCGCTCTGCCACGGCCAAAACCGCAAGAAGCCCTCGTGTCCTCACCAAAGCGCATCGCGAGAATCGCCGGCGTCTTCTACTTGCTCGTCGGCATCTTTGGCGGCTTCGCTGAAGGATTCGTGGATCCGAAGATGTACGTTGCCGGCGATGCGGCGGCGACGGCTGGGAATGTTGTCGCCAACTCCGGACTCGTTCGCATGGGCGTCGTCGCACACCTCCTGGACGGGGCCTTCTTTGTCCTAACGGCTATGACCCTTTACATCCTGCTCGAGCACGTGCACAAGAGCGTCGCGAGAGCGATGCTCGTCTTCGTCGCAATCGCGGTCGCGATGATCAGCCTCAACGCGGTCTTCCAGTTCGCGGGCTTGCGGGTCGCGACCGACGGTTCCTACGTGACCGCCTTCGGCACTGCTGGGTCGAATGCGCTCGTGCAGCTTCTGCTCGAGATCCAGCATTACGGAACCCTCGCGGCTCAGGTCTTCTTTGGCTTGTGGCTCGCGCCGCTTGGGTATCTCACCTACAAATCCGGGCTATTTCCAAGGGCGCTGGGCGTCGTGCTCGTCGTAGCCACCGTCAGCTATCTGGTGGACCTGCTCGCGGCATTCTCGTTCCCCGACCTCGCCAAGCAGATCCACCCGTTCCTGATCATCGCGCCCGCCATCGCCGAGATCTGGATGGTCGTGTACCTGCTCGTCTGGGGCGTGAGGACCACGCCCGCGACCGACCGCGCGGCCATCGCGCCACCAGGTCATGACGCCGCTGTTGCGCGGTAGGCGGGGTTGCTGAGACGAAGCCCTACCTCTCGAGACGGACGATCACGTAGACGAACGTGCCCGCCGGCATTGCGAGCATGAGCATGAGAGCGATTCGGTACAGAGGTAGCGCGCCGGTGATCGCAGTGCCGAGCAGCGCGACGACTCCGAGGATCGTGATGGTGGTGAAGGTCGCGCGCACCCGCGTCCGGATGGGCGTTCCGTGGCCGAGCCTCATGTCGCTCAGCATGTTGCCGAGCCCAAGGGCGAAGCACGCGATGAGCATGACCAAACCCAGCGACTGCACTCCTTCGCGCGGCCCGAACAGTTCCACGAACGGGATGGTTGAGAGCGCACCGAAAAGCGTCGTGATCGCATACGCGACGATGATGCGCAGTTGATAGAGCTCGATCGGTGCCCACGACTCGCCGCGACTCCGAAGCGCATTCATGAGCCCGGCAAAGCCGGCGAAGCTCATCGCGATGCCCGCGACGGTAAGGAAGAACGACTCGTCGATCATGGCGGGAGGGTAACGCGTCCTTCGGAACATGCAGGTTCATCACGCGCGGGCCACCAAGCGCGGCTATTCCTGGGGAGGTAGCGGTGTTTCGCAAGATCGCGAAAGGTCTCGGCATCTTCTTTGTCGTATTGCTCGCCGTCGTGCTCGTCGGCGCGGGCGCGAGCGCCGTCGCTCGCGGGCAGGCGCGTCAACTTGCGGCGCCCACAGGTCCGTCCGCTGTCGGCCGTATCGAAATCGCATTGACGGACTCAGCGCGAGTCGATCCGTTCGCGAGCGACGGTCGACCGCGTGAGATCGCGGTGTGGATCTGGTACCCGACTGCGAAAGGAAACTCTGCGGCCACCGCCCCATATCTGCCGAAGACATGGGCGGACGCCGCCAACAACGTCAACGGGCCCGCGAGCGTGCTCTTCCAGGACAACAACGCAGTGCGGACCAACTCGATCGAAGGCGCGGCGCTACAGGGCAAGAGCCCACCAGTCGTGGTGCTGATGCCGGGCCTCGGCCCCTCGATCGCCGAGTACTCCGCACTCGCCGAGGATCTCGCGAGCCACGGCTACGCGGTCGTAGGCATCAATCCGAGCGAGTCATCCCAGGTCGTGGGCTTTCCCGATGGGCACCTCGTGTACGGCACACCGGAGGGCAGCATCGCGGAAACCAATATTGACGCCTGGTACGCGACTGCGAGTCGCGTCGTCGGCGTCTGGGTCGACGATGCATCGTTCGTCGTATCGACGCTCGCGAAGAATCCACCGGCTATGGGCGCGTTGGACTTCAGTCACGTCGCGTACGTGGGTCACTCGCTCGGAGGCAACGCGTCGTTCGAGGTCTGCGCACGTGACCCCCGATGTAGCGCCGCGGTCGACCTGGACGGGACCATCTTCAGCCAGGTCCGCAGTAGCGGCTTGAAGGTCCCGGGGCTGATCTTGCAGGCCAACGACAAAGCGTCGTGCGACGGCTTCTGCCAGCGAAGGAAGGACGACTTCAAGGCATTGACGTTGTCGGGACCCGTACGGGACTTCGCTGTCAATGGCGCAGAGCACCTCAACTTCACAGATAACAGCGTGCTGTACATGCCGGTGCTTCAGCCCGTTGGCCAGCTCGGATCGATCGACGGCGCAAGGGGCATCGTCATCACGCGCGACATGGTGCGGGCGTTTCTCGACCAAGGGATTCGCGGCACCCCTGCATCGACCTTCGAAGCGACAGTCGGACGGTACGGAGAACTCCACGCACCTTGACGCTCGTATATCAATGACAAGCAGGACACGTCACCCTCGCGCGGTAGGTGGTGGCGTGCTCAAGGTCCCTAGTGCGTAACGAGATTGTGGCGGCCTCGACGGCCGCAGAGAGTTGATGCACATGGAACGTTCTTTTCCTTCCATCCGCCTCGTTGCTCTCGGAGCAGCGCTTCTATTGATCGGCGTCGCGCTATTCCAAGCGGGGCTGGCCCTCGGTGCCCCGTGGGGGTCGGCAGCCTATGGTGGAGGAGCGGCCGGTGCCGATGGCGTCCTCCCGACCGGCCTTCGAATATCGAGCGCCGTCGCGACGGTCGTTCTGATCTCCGCCGCACTGATCATCCTCATGCGCGGTGGAGTCATGCGTGTCGGCGTGCGGAGCTATCGACTCGCGCGCTGGGCGGCCTGGGGCATCGTCGGATTCTTGGCCCTCAATACTCTTGGGAATCTGTCGTCCTCGAGCACCGTGGAGCGCTGGGTCCTCGGCGGGATCACCCTCCTTCTCGTGTTTCTCTGTGCTGTTGTTGCGCTCCGTGGCTCCGAGTTCGGGAGCAGGGAAGTGGTCGTCTCTCGCCCCTGACTTCCGCGACTTCTCGTTTGCGACCCGTCCCGCACGGATGTCTATCTGTAGATCAGCCGTCTTCGACTGTGGGGGTTCGATTCCCTCTCTGCCCACCGATTTTCGCGAGCCTGCCGAAGCGAAAAGCCCCTCGACGCTCGAGGGGCTTTATCGGTTTTTCGTATGAGAGGCTCTCACGGTCGTCTGACTGACTTCGGTTTTCTGCGATCAGACGACTTTGGCGTCACAACTGAACGAGACGATCTTCGCCGACCGGCGATGACGCTTCCGAACCTGCGGTCATTCGGTCCCGCCGCAGGCGGGACCGAGCCCGCCGTTATGGATCATGTTTCGTGAAACTCCGCGCCTACCATGACGTGATGCGATCCGTGTTCGCGGCGGCCCTCGGGGGCGTGCTCATCGCATTTAGGTACTGGAACGAGGTGGATGCGGTTCCGGGGCCCGTTCAACTCGGCTTCCTAGTGTTCGTTGCGTTTGCCGTGGGCTTTGTTGCGGGACACCGAGGATGGCTCGCCGCGCTGGTGGCCTTCGTCATCGGGCATGCGTTGTGGGTCGCCGTCGAGCTTCGTCCGTCCATGCCTTGGGCGGCATCAGACGTGTGGGGCTGGACGCAGTGGGGGATCTTTGTCGTGACTCTCGTGCCGACCGCCTTCGGGGCAGCGGTCCTAGGTGAACTCGGTGCCTGGGTCGGTCGGGCTACTTGGCTGAGACGATCGACGCGGTTGGGGACCGGGTAGCCCGACACCCATGTGGCACCTGGAGGCCTGGGATATCAGGAACAAGAAGCTGGCGAAGGACTACCCGTTGTCCTTCGCGCGCAGCGACCCGTTCTTGGCCCGACTCCTCAAGCGAGACATCTCCGAGGACCAGGGCGGCGGCTGGCCAATGAACGCGGAGCAGCTGCGCGAGCTTTCGCCTCATGTGCCTGAGCCGCTTACGCCGGATCGCTACGAATACATCCTCGAATACCTTCAGGACTAAGGTCCGAACCGCGCGCCGACGGCCGGAGTAAGTCGAGCCCGTCGCAGGTACGCGGAGTGCGACCGAGCGCCGTGTAACCTCGGGGCATGCCGAGCGAAGAAGGAGTGTCGAGGAATGCCGCTGGCGGCCGATCTGAAGATCACGCGCATGATTGCCTCATGACGACTAGATTGCTCGTCCGAAGACACGTTCTAGCGTCGTCGGGTATCGACACACTCGCGATGGTATGCACATTGGTTCACGTCGCCTCTGGGTCAGCTCGGACGCACGTCTTTCACGAATTCGCCCAAAGATAGTCCTGTCAGGCCGCGCGCCGCGGCAGGTCCAGCCCACCGTCGCGCACCCGAAGTGTGCGAATGTTCCAACGGCCCGCCTTGCCAGCGCTCCTACTCTGGTCAGATGAAAGTGTTCCTCTTGATTCTCGCGCTCGTGTTGACGGCGTCATGCTCAGCCGGGGCGCCGACGCCAGCCGAGACGCCCGACCCAGTCACTCCGACACTCGCAGCATCCTCGCCACAGGCAGCCGCAACCTCTCGCCCGATGTCCCCTGAGGACGCAGTTCGTGCCGTCATGACATCGCCTGAGTTTGGTGGGTGGGTGCTGTTCCCGACCTCGGTCGGTTCACAGGCCTGCCAAATCCGAGGGGGCGGCCCGCCTCCGGGCATCCTGGTGCCGGGAACGTGTCGGACGGAGACTGAGACGCGCGGGTCTGGGTACTCGGTCAAGTTCACTGAGTTGTGGGACGCGAGAACCTTCCACTATGCGGACGAGCCGGGTTCGGGTGAACTCCACCACTCGTGGTCATTCCTCGTGAGTGCTACCGGAGTGGTCGTTATCGAAGCGTCGTCCGGGCACTTTCCGCCGCAATGGGTCAAGTAGCCCTGGCGGACCCATAGCGCCGGTCCGGCTCTTACGCGACCCGGCGCACCACGTCCAGCCCGCCATCGCGCACGCGCAGGATGCGAGTGTGTGCCGACGGCGGGTTCGAGTCCAGTCTTCCGCTCGACACGGCCCGATTGGATATCAGTCGAGACATTTTTCTCTCAGATCGCTTCGGGCGCCTGACTGCCAATTAGCCGCCCAACGGGCCGCATTCTCCGCGTCCACGTCGGGCCTCACTTCGGCGCCCGCCGCATGATCTGAAGAACCATGTCTCGCAAGTTCAATTCTGGCCCTCGGCACAGAGCGAAAAGCGCCATAACTTTGAAGACCGAGCCCGCACTGGCCGTGCTCGCGGGCCCCGTAACCATGCGTCCACCGTTTAGATATCGGTGGGGTGCAACAGGCCTCTAGCATCGCGATTATCGGAAGTCGATTGTTGCTACTCGCGACACTCGCGCTGGGGATTTGGGCCGGGTGCGGCGACCCGGGCTACGAGATGCGTATCGAGAACGGCACCGGCCAAGCGGTCGCGGTCTATGAGTTCGGTGCGTACCAGGCCGGCGACCGGGGTCTCGCGCTGCAGCCTCGAGAGACGAAGACTACTTATTGGTTCCGGCCGCGGGACGCGAGCGACAAGCAAGACACGAAAGTCAGAGCGATCAACGCCGCTGGATTACTTGTGTTTTGTCGCGCGTATTCGTACGAGCGCGCAAAAGACAACTTCAATTGGACGATTCGGATCGAGCAAGGGATAACCGAGTGCTCATAGCGCCCCGCCAACATGCGGATCCGCGCCGGCGCACGAACCGTCGCAGAGGGTCCGCCACCTGTAACACAGTGCCTACAAGCGCAGAACCTTCCCGTGGTCCGAACATTCGCAATCACGTCAAGGTACGAAGGGTAAATGGGGCGTAGTCCCATGCGCACGAGGAAAGTGGTGGATCGATGCGGCTCGGAACGCTAGTTGGCATCCAGATAGCGTGAACGTCGCGACCCTAGAAGGAGATGTCATTCTTCGGCCGCCAATTCCCGAGATCGATGGCCCGACCATCGACGCCTGGTACGCCGAAGATCCGGACGGCGTGTGGAACGTATTCCTTGAACGTCCCACTCGCTCTCAGTTCGAAATCCTCACCGCCGCGCTTGGCGCACAGGAGCATCGCTATTGGGTAATCGAGGTCGGACGTCCGATTGGGCTGGTGAGGCTTTCGACGAAAGACCGCGCGCCGAGACACGCCGCGGTGCTTTACTACGTCGCCCGCGCAGATCGGGGAGGTGGTCACGGAACGCGTGCGGTGCAGGCGATCGTTCATCACGCATTCGCAGACCTTGGTTTCGATGTTCTGCTCGCGGACGTGCTTCTCACAAATACGCCCAGCGCACGGCTCCTGGAGAAGCTCGGCTTTGAGCGCACCGGGGATCGCAACCTCGCACGAACTGATAGGGGACCAGAGCAACTAGAGGAGTGGCGACTGGCAAGAGATCGCGTGGTACCGGGCCGCCATATATCAGCTCGATAGGCCAAATCGAACCCGCCGCGCTCGCTCTCGACAATGCGATCGTCAGGGAACGCGCCTAGCGATCGTCGAATCCGCTGCCAGAACGACCGCCCGTCGCGCGAAGGCAAGACGCCCTTGACGAGCTCGTCGAAGCAGCGTTGACGCGTCACGTGAATGGTCAAGGGCTTCGTCGAATGGACCTCAACCGGCATGAATAACGACGATGAGCGGGGCCCTCGGCACCGAGGTCCCTAAGGAGCGGTCAGGCTGACAAGTGCGCGAGCGCTAGTGGCAGGAAACGGCTCAGGAGTGCGACGGCTTCCCCGTCAGGTACGGGGGCATCGAGGTCGAGATCGCCATGCGCGAAACGGTTCCTGGCACTCATGAGAGCCTTGAACGTCTCGGTGTCGTCGACGGCCGAGACCGGCGTAAGAAGGAGGGCGACGAGCCCGAACTTCACCGCCAGCGGCAACCTCTCCGGATTCTCGATGAGCGCTCCCGGCACGAGCACGGGTGCAGTCTCGGGGCCGGCTCTCAGCTGCGGGACCACCTGACCATGCGCCATCTTCGCCATCTTGTGTGCAAGGACCTCGAGGCCTGCGAATGCGAACTGAAACCGCTTCCACGGGTCCTTCTCTTCGCGAGCTCGGGCCCACCAATAAGCGGCGGTCCGGAGTGCGCTAGCTGGTCGTGCACGCCTAAGCTGCTGCTCGAGCGCGGCCACATCGACCGCGGTGAGCGCCTTACTTACGGTGACCATCACGTTCCCGACGCTGAACTCCGGAAGACGGACCGGCGGCTTGTCCGCGGCGCGGAAGTACACGCGGTTGAGGATTGGCACAGTGTTCGCCGCCTGCAACAGGTCGCCTAGGCAAGCCGTCAGCACGTCCATCGCTCCGCCCACGTCACGCGTCGCCTTGAGCGCGAGCGCCTCACCTTCCATCAGTGGCACCCACAGGTATGGTCTGGTCGTCCACTCATCGTCCGGCCACTCGACGGCACGCTCGCACGTGATCGTGATCCACCAATCCCGCTCGTCGGCACTCGGACCAATGGATTCGTCCGCGAGCATCTCCTCGATCAGCTCCGCGGACTCCACTCCTGTGTTCGCCCGACCGAAGGCGCCCGTCAACACCGTGCGAACCATTACTCGTGCCAAGTGCTCTGCGCGGAAGACCCACTCGACCGGCTCGCCGAGCGCAACACTCGTGTGCCAACCAGTCCCTGGGTAAGCGTCGAGGACGATCACACGACCGCCCTTCTGCTTCTCGGCGCTGCCGCCTCCCGCGCTTCCGACTCCATACACGCGAGTCACGGCGATCGTGGCGTTCAAAGAGGAGGTCTTCCCCAGCGTCGCGCGGACGGCGGGGGCATCGGCACGGGCAAGTCGAGGCGGAGGAAACCGATCGTGGATGTGATCGGCGCGTACTGCTCGCTGAGTAACGTCCGCATCCCGCGATTCTGACGAGACGGCCCGCTGCCCGCCTTTGGTCTAGACGTTCCAGCCCGGCGCCGGATCCAGCCACTTCGGGCGCGCCCCGGCGCCGGCAAGTCTGCCCGCAATCTCGCGGACCGAGCGGGGTAACTCCGTGATGAATTGATCGGATAGTTCAGCGTCCTCAGCGGTTACCCACCCGCCATCGAAGCGAACTGCTGTCCGCAGAGACCTCTTGTAGTGCACCCAACCATTCCTTAGACGAACTAGCTGCTGAAACGCGCGGTCGACTCCAACCTGTGGGTCGTATATCTCGCCTCTCGTTGCGATTACTCGCGAGAACTTGTCCTCAATTGACATGCTCCGCTCGACGGCTGCCCAGCCCGTGATGAGCCTTGCCGCCTCGCTGTTTATCAATGCTTCGATGCAGGCGACTGCAAAGATCACCGCGGAGACCTTCTCTGTCCGGAGCTCGTCCAGCACGGCAAAACGACGATGCTCCGCCTGGGTCTCTCTGGCGAGTTGGAAAGCCCGCTGAGAGTGCTGAACGCACGCGCGGAAGAAGAGCGGCTCAGCATGAAATGTTGTGTGAACTCGTGAGTGACGGACGCGAAACTGATCAAAGTGCGAGAGAAGCGGAGGCTCGTGCGTTGCTATGTGCCCGGGCGAGGAGAAGTTCTCAACTAACTGCTTATGTAGGGCCACCGCGGAAACACGGATCGGCGCTCGCTTCCCCTCGACGTCTGCGTAGAACTCGCTGACACGACGCTTGAAGTCCCTGCGGGCCAAAGGAGACCAGCGACGTGGCCGGGCATTCCGCAAGACCGCAAGCTTTGCGTCAACATCTTCAAGGGCCCTTACGTCGAGATGATCCGACTCCCATCGTCCGGATTGCCGGCCGGGCACGGCAACAAATCGCGCGACTTCCCATTGCCAGAGTTTGCCGTAGTCCCGTACCTGCATATGTGTTGAGAAGTTGAGTTTCGGGTCCCAGACCTCAGGTGGATTGTCGATCCCAGCTACGTGATAGGAGCTGACGGGACCTTCAGGCACAAGGTCGCGAACGTCGAGTGCCGGCGGCATCGGGACGTTGCTTACGAGCCGCGCGGTGATGGCGGCCGGGAGCAGCTTGTAGTTATGGAAGACGGGCGACGTAAAAACGACAGCGGGGCCACGTACGAGTGCGCCGAGTTGAGACGATTCCACTCTTCCAAAATTGAACTTCCAGACGGTGGGGGGAAGTGCGTATTCACGGCAATCTAGGTACTCGATTGCCAACGCGTGGACGAGCCACGCCGGGACGTTCTTGGACTGAGCGAAGGAATCTAGCTCTTGCAATACCGAGCCATTCACTGGTAAGTCTTACGGAGTTCGTCAAAGCAGACCTAATTGCAGATCAGGTGAGGGGACGCCCCTTCTTCTTACATCGCTTGGATCGCCTGACTCCCAATTCAGCAGCCGCCGCCTGAGAAGCATCACCGCCGACGAAGCGGATACACGGAATCCCGGGAGCTCGGCCCCTTACCCAGCGGAAGTGCCGAGCGGCGACGGCCGCCAGACGATGAGCATGAGCGTGAACAAGACGCGTACGCCCAGCATCACAGCGGAACGATCGGCCGCCGACTTACCGCGATGAAGGTGGTGCCGGCTCCAGAACGCGGGGTCCCGGCCGCGCGGGCGGTGGAGACCCGCTCCCTCCGTCGGCACGCCGCATCTCGATGTTCAGTACCTGCACCTTTCCCGGAAGACGCACTTTCTGCGACCGCGTGGTCTCGTATCCCTCGCGCACGAAGTAGAGCTCCCACAGGCCTCCAGGTGCGGCTCCGCCCCGTTCGAGGTCGACGATGTATTCGCCCGTGGCATTCGTTGTGGCCCACACGAACGCGCCGGGGATACCCACATACACGGAAACGTTTTCGAGAGGGGCGTGCGTCGAGTGGTCCGTCACCCGTCCGGTCAGAGCCATGCTCCCTAGGCGCACGAGATCGACGAGGCTGTCCGCGAATGTTTCTGGCGTCTCGGCGGCGAGAGCCTCAACAATCGTCTGGGCCTCGGACTTATCCCCGGCGGTCGCTTCGATGTCAAGGTGGATCTTCTTCGCGACTCGTCGCAGAAGGCGAGCCTTCAGCTCCATCCTCAGTCCTGACGGCCCTGCCTGAAGGACGTTGATCTGGGGGCCGAAAACGCCAGCGAGGAGAAGCAACGCCCCAATCGACATCACGAGAGCATCCTGGCGGACGAAATACGCGACGAGGAGGAAGATCCCCGCGGCGATCAGAATCCAATATCGATCGAGCTGGGCCACGGGGGCAGGCTAAGGCGTGCTGTGCCGCGCGTGCCGGATCGCCCGCGCTTTTTGTGAGGCTCAATCCCCCGCGGGCCCAATGCGAATCGCTCTTCTGGGTCGAACTGACGATGAGGGTCTTGCAGACTTCTCGCCTGGTTTTCGGCAGCCTCGCGAGTTCCTTAGCAAAATCGCGAGTGCGAGTGGTCGCGCCGCCGTGAGTCCCCGCACTCGGCTCGGGCGCAGTTACTCAGCAAGAGAAGTGTTGTCGTCGGTCCGCTGGTGCCTCTTGAGCGCGTAAAAGGGGAGCAGTCGTTCCTCCGACCCTGACTTTGTAGGTCGTCTGACTCCCCTGACTTTCTGAGATCGCGACGTTTGAGTTTCTTAGGAAAGTCGCAAATCATCGGCGATGCCGCTCTCACGTCCTTCTATCTGTAGATCAGCCGCTATCCGCCGGGCAGGGCGCCCGAAAACTTAGGCCGCCCCCTCCGGGATGGGCTGGTGCCCCTGTTTCAGACGCCACGTCGCCAGACGCACTCCGGCGAGGATGACCACTCCGCCGACGAGCTGAAGCGGCTCGGGCCGGTCGCCGAGGAAAACGACCGCCATCCCGAGCGTGAGGACGGGGACGAGATACGAGGTCATCGCGGCGACCCCCGCGCCGACTCGGCGTACGAGCCAGT
>Ga0307308_10000804_pt1 | contig 11868 bp, 9 predicted proteins | sample ER_DNA_195_FD_194501 | JGI IMG/M metagenome (GOLD analysis project Ga0307308, IMG submission 194501) | Bulk soil microbial communities from the East River watershed near Crested Butte, Colorado, United States - ER_DNA_195 | ecosystem: Environmental > Terrestrial > Soil > Floodplain | place: USA...
GACCCGCTCGTCGGCCTGCTTCAGTAGGGGTGTCGTAGGCGTCCGGCCCCGCCGGCGGTCGGCGGCTCGGTCGTCGGCGGCGCGCCAGGGCGGCAGGTCTGCCTGTGGCGCCAAGACGACGGCGTTGACCCTCGCGATTGCGGCTCCGGCTTCCCGGAGGCGGGCGGCAGAAACCATCGGCGGGAGATCGCTGCTGCCGGACAGGAAGGTCTCCAGGGTAGCCACGGTTCCGCTGGCCCTCCCGTCGAGATCGGCGGCGATCAGGCGCGGCCCGGCCAGGCCATGGGTCTCGGCCAGCCGAAGGGCTCGGGCGTTGGTGATCACCATGCCGTCGGTGATCCAGCGCGGCACCGAGACCTTCAGGATTAGGTCAGTGGCGCCGGTCGACGTTCCTTCGACTCGGAGGCGGAAGGTGCCAGGGGGACGGTGGGTGCTGCGGGAGGGGTTCTCGACCGAAAGGACGCGCATCCCGCCGACCACTCCGGCCACCCAGCGCAGAACCTGCTCGCTGGGCAACGCTGCTGTGTGCGCTCCCCCATCGCCACCCATGAGACGCTCAATCGCAGCAAAGCTTATCCGCGATGAGCCAACCACGATCAAGCGGTGCGCTGACGACATTGCATGGGCGAGCGTCCTCTCTCCAGAGCGCCAGCCGCGGCGCAGTTCGCCACAAGTGGTAATGACCGCGAGAAGGACCGAGCCTGCCGGACGCCATGCGGAGGGGTCTCGTGGGCGTGGTCTACTTGACCGCGTGCCGCCCGAGGACCTTCGCGACGGGTTTCTGCTCGATCCGGAAATCGTGTTTCTCAACCATGGCTCGTTCGGTGCATGCCCAAGGGACGTGTTCGCGTGTTACCAGGAATGGCAGCTCGAGCTGGAGCGGCGGCCGATTGAGTTCCTAGCGCGGCGTCTCGAAGGTCTGCTCGCCGAGGCGCGCGGAGCGCTCGGTGCGTACGTGAACGCGGATCCCGACGATCTCGTCTTCGTCCCGAATGCAACCGCGGGCGTGAACGTCGCGGCGTGGGCACTGGATCTCCAACCCGGCGAGGAAGTGCTCAGCACGAACCTCGAGTACGGCGCGCTCGATCTGATGTGGGATCACGTCTGTCGCCACACCGGCGCGCGCTACGTCCGCGTGCCGGTGACGATCCCGCTCCTCGCCGAAGAGCAGGTCGTCGAAGAGATCTGGACGGGTGTCACGGACCGCACGCGCGCGCTCTTCATCAGTCACGTCACCTCTGAGACGGCAGTTCGTTTGCCAGTCGAGGAGTTATGTACGCGCGCGAGCGAGCGCGGCATCACCATGATCGTCGACGGCGCGCACGCACCGGCTCACATCCCACTCGACCTGCGCGCGCTCGACGTGGACTACTACTCCGCCACCTGTCACAAGTGGCTATCCGCACCGAAAGGAGCGGGCTTCCTGTACGTGCGCCGCGAGCTGCAGCCGACCGTGCATCCGCTCGTGATCGGCTGGGGTTACAAGGACGACGCGACGTTTCTCTCCCGCCACGAGCGACAGGGAACGCGCGACCCAGCCGCATTTCTCACTGTTCCCGCGGCGATCGAGTGGCAGCGCGAGCACGATTGGGACGGCGAGCGCGAGCGCTGTCGTGCACTCGCCGCGCGCACACCTGACCTGCTCGGATTGGACGCGCTCGGGACGGGGCTGCAGATGGTCTCGATGCGGTTGACAGCGGATGCGCCGGAGGACCTTCAGGAGCTCCTCTATGACGAGCACCGCATCGAGATCCCGGTGTTCGACAGCGCCGTGGGACGCATCATCCGCGCGTCGTTCCAGGGCTACAACGACGAGTCGGATCTCGAGGCACTCGCCACGGCACTCGAGGCTACTCGTGTGACAGCTCGATCCCGAGGATCTTGAGCACAACGACCATCGCGAGGAACGCTGCCGCCTCGGCTACAAGCAGAAGCGGATGCCGTGCCACTCGACCTGCGCGCGCTCGACGTGGACTACTACTCCGCCACCTGTCACAAGTGGCAGTTACATTTCTGCGAATCAGACCGAGCGACACGGATCGGTGGACGACAACCACCTACCAGTGGCAAATGACGAGCGATGGCGGCGTCACCTGGACCGACATCCCCGGCGCAGCCGCAACCACGTATACGCCACCCGCCGGGCAGCGCCGGCAAACAGCTCCGCGTTCTCGTCACCGGAACCAACGGCGACGGCAACAGCCAAGCCGCCGACAGCCTTGCAGGCAAAACCGGCTCCCAAGCGGCCCAAGCCCAAGCGCAAACAGCCCAAGCCCAAGCAAGCGAAGCAGAACCTTGGGAAACCAAAGGCCAAGCGCGCGCCTCAGCGACCCCAGTGGCACCTGGTGCCGCGGTGGCCGCCACCCGCGCCTCACTTAGCTTCGACGTCTTCGGGGTCGTAAACCGCGTCAGAATCACCCCGGCGAAAATTTAAGCGACCGAAGACGGACGCGGCGCCCGGCGTGCGCTCGCGATGTAGTCGCGATACCAGTAGAAGCTGTCCTTCGGCACGCGCTCGAGCGTCGGATAGTCGATGTAGACGATCCCGAACCTCTTCGAGTACCCGTGCGCCCACTCGAAGTTGTCGAGAAGACTCCAGACAAAGTATCCCCTCACGGGAGCGCCGTCGGCGACGGCGCGCGAGACAGCCTCGATGTGCGATGCGATGTAAGCCGTTCGCTCGGGGTCGTGGACTCGGCCGTCATGAACCCGAACATCGCCGAAAGCGGCGCCGTTTTCGGTCACGTAGATCGCCGGTGGCGCATAGTCGCGCGCGACGCGCATCAAGAGCTGGTACAAGCCGTCCGGGTACACCTCCCAGCCCATATCCGTTTCTTGTGCGTTCGCAATGCGCTCCATCTGCGGTCCATTCGTGCCGCCGCTGACGACGAATCGGAAGTAGTAGTTCACCCCGAGGAAATCGATCGGGGCGGCGATGGTCTGTAGGTCGCCTTCTTCGACCAGAGGCGCGACAAGTTCGTTTCGGTCCAGTAGGTCAGCGGGGTACGAACCGCGGAAGATCGAATCGAGCAACCAACGATTAGCTTCGCCGTCGACGCGCCAGGCGGCAGCCTCGTCCTCCGGAGAATCGGAAGCTGCGTAGGCGTGCGACAGATTGAGGGTGATGCCGACCTGTGCGTCGGGTACCTCACGCCTGATCTCTTCGGCTGCCCAACCGTGCGACAGAAGCAGATGGTGGGCGGCAGCGACCGCATCGGCCTCACTCGTCCGGCCCGGCGCATGCTCGCCCCACGCGTGGCCGATCCAGGCGTGGACCCAAGGTTCGTTGTGCGTCGTCCAGAAGCGAACGCGGTCGCCGAGGCGCCGCACGACGACCGCCGCATACTCCCGAAACGCTTCTGCGGTGGCGCGCACCGGCCACCCACCTGCATCCTCGAGAGCTTGCGGAGTGTCCCAATGGAAAAGCGTCGCGAACGGCTCGAGATCCTGGGCGAGCAGCTCGTCGACAAGGCGGTCGTAGAAGTCCAGACCGGCTTCGTTCACAGCACCACGTCCCGTCGGCACGATGCGCGGCCACGCGATCGAGAAACGAAAGGCATCGAGTCCGAGCTCCTTCATGAGGGCAATGTCGTCGCGGTGCCGGTGATAGAACCCGCAGGCGATTTCTCCCGAGTCGCCGTTTCGAACCTTTCCAGGCGTCGCGCTGAAGCGATCCCAGACGCTCTCCCCGCGTCCGTCCTCGTGCGCAGCGCCCTCGATCTGGTACGACGCGGTGGCGGCTCCCCAGATGAAGTCGTGTGGAAACGGGCTATCAGCGGGCATCGTTTTTCCTCTCCGTGAAGTTCGGGGCAGGGGCAGTCACATGACAGCGAGCAGCGTGTCGTGGCCGCTCTTCGACGAGCATCGGCGTGATGTGTGAGCAGGCTTCGATGGCAAGTGGACAGCGTGTGACAAAGCGGCAGCCGTCAGGCGGATCCACGGCCGCGGCGGCGCGACCACTTCGCAGTACGATCGTTTCGCCGCGCAGCTTCTTGGCTGGATCCGGCACAGCCGAGAGCAGCAGTCTCGTGTACGGATGCAGTGGCGCCGAAAGGACGTCCTCCGTGGGTCCGTGCTCCACGATCTGTCCTGCGTACATGACCAGAATGTCGTCGGCGATGTAACGGGCACTGGCGAGATCGTGCGTCACATACAGGAAGGCGATCCCATGCTCTTCCTTGAGCTTCAGCATCAAATTGAGAATTCCGATGCGGATCGAGACGTCGAGCATGCTCGTCGGCTCGTCTGCAAGAACGATCTTCGGCTCGACCGCCAGCGCACGCGCGATCGCGACCCGCTGGCGCTGGCCGCCTGAAAGCTCATGCGGGTACTTGGCCGCGACGTCCTCGGGAGGAACAAGCCCGACCGTTCGCAACAGTTCGTGAACACGCTCCTCGATCTCGCGTCCAGCTACGACCTTGTGAATGCGCAGAGGCCGCTCGATATGGTGGCGGACCGTCTTCACCGGGTTCAGCGAGCCAAAGGGATCCTGGAAGATGATCTGCACCTGTGACCGGTAACGCAGGAGATCCTGCCTGCCTGCCCGGGAGCCGGATGTCTCCTCTCCGGCGAAGAAGACTCCGCCGTCGCTCGGGTCGTAGAGACGTGCGAGCAGTCTCGCGACGGTGCTCTTCCCACTCCCGCTCTCGCCGACGAGCGCGGTGATCCGGCCCGGGAGCAATGCAAACGAGACGTCGTCTACGGCGTGAACGTACGCACGGCCACGAAGGGCACCGCCAATCGGAAAGCGCTTCGTCAAGTTCCTTACTTCAAGCGAAGCAGCTGCCATCACGCGCTCTCCACGGCGAGGTGGCAGGCCACCTCATGGCCTGGAGCGATCTCTTGCAGGATCGGTCGTTCGGTCGTCTGCCTGAGATACAAACGCGGCTCATCAGCTGTGCAATGTGGACACCGCGGGTGGAAGCGGCAGCCACTCGGGGGATCTCGCAGATCGGGCGGCGAGCCAGGGATTCCGGTCAGCCGCGACCGCGGCCCACTAAGTGGCGGAAACGATCGCAAGAGACCCTGCGTATACGGGTGCTGAGGGTCTGAGCCGAGCTGCTCGGCCGAGGCGCTCTCCACCACCTCGCCCGCGTACATGATCGCGATCCGGTCCGCGAACTCGAGCAGCAGTGACAAGTCGTGCGTGATGAAGAGCACGGCAAACCCGAAATCCCGTTTGAGCGCCTCGACCTGCTGCAGGATCTCGCGCTGCACGACAACGTCGAGCGCAGTCGTCGGCTCGTCCATGATGATCAACTCGGGCTCGAGCGAGAGCGCCATTGCGATGATTACCCGCTGGCGCATGCCGCCGGAAAGCTCGTGCGGGTATGCGCGGACCCGCCGCCGGTCGATACCGACGAGCTCGAACAACGCACCTGCACGCGCAAGCGCCGTCTTTTTGTCGATCTTCTCGTGCGCCCGCATCGCGTCCACGAACTGATCGCCGACGCGCATCACCGGGTTGAGCGCATTCATCGCGCTTTGCAGCACCATGGAGACGTTGCGCCAGCGATAGCGCCGAAGCTCCTCGGCTCCCTGACCGACAAGGTCCCTACCGTTGAAAAGGATGTTGCCTCCCGCAATGTGCGCTGGCGGGCGAAGCATCTGCATCACCGCATTCGCGATCGTGGTCTTGCCGCATCCCGACTCGCCCGCAAGGCCCAGGACCTCGCCCTGCCGGATGACGAGATCCACGCCGTCGACCGCCCGCGTGCGAGTCGCGCCGTAGCCGTAGTCGACAGTGAGATCCCGCAGTTCGAGCAACGTCACCTTGTCCGTGTGCATCACGACCGTATCTTCGACAAGGCTCGTCATGCCGCCTTCTTACGCGCAGTTGCGAGTCGGCCGACGGCGAGCGTCCGCAGCAGATTTCCGCGCCCCGCCTTCTCGGTTCTGAGCCGTGGATTGCTGACCTCGTCGATACCGGCGAGTATCAAGACGAGTCCGAGCACCGTGAAGGCGAGCGCCGCACCCGGGAAGAAGAACGGCCACCATTCGCCCTGCAAGACGGTCGAGTTCGTCTGCGCCCAGTAGAGGATCACTCCCCAGGTCGTCTTCGACATGTCGCCGAGCCCGAGGAACTCGAGACCCGCGTCAACGAGCAGGGCGATGTAGAAGACGAGGACGAACGCCGCCGCGATCCTGCTGATCATGTTCGGTACGAGCTCGGCGAACACGATGCGCGTCGTCGATTCGCCGGTAGCCCTCGCCGCCTGGACGAAGTCACGATTCTTGAGGGTGAGCGCCTGGGCGCGCAGGATGCGAGCCTCGAATGCCCAGAGGACCAGCGCCAGGACAAGGATCATCGTTCCCATGCCGCGGTTCTTGAGATACCCGGAGATGACGATGAGGAGCGGGATTGCGGGGATGGTCAGACAGACGTTGATGAGGAAGTTCACGACGTCGTCGACGATCCCACCCGCGTATGCGGCCGTGATACCGAGAATCGCGGCCAGGGCGGTGGCAAGTACAGCGGCCGCCGCACCGAGCAGGAGGGAACGCCGCGCGCCGATCACGACCTGCGAGAAGATGTCGCTGCCCTGGTCGGTCGTCCCGAAGAGATGGTGCCACGAAGGCGCCTGCCGGGCGGCGAGCAGGTTGAACTCGTTTGGATGGGCGACGGAGATGAGCGGCGCGATCAGCGCGATCACCACGACGAACGCGACCATGGCGAGCCCGGCGCACGACTTCGGGTTCTTCAGCAGGAGCGTGACCCATCCGGGAAGGTGCAGCCGTCGCCCACTCACGCGCACGGGCGGTGGTGCGAGCAGTTCGACGGTTGGATCGAGCTGCGACATCAGGCCGCTCGGAGCCGCGGGTCGAGGACGAGGTTGAGGACGTCCATCAGCAAGTTGGCGAAGATCACGCAGACGGAGAGGACGACGAGGAGAGCCTGCGCGAGCGGATAGTCGTTTCCGAGCACGGCCTGCTGCAGGGTGAGGCCGGCGCCGGGGTAGCTGAAGACATATTCGATGAAGACGAGCCCGCCGACCGCGCTCGCGAAGAGCGCTGCAAAACCGTTCAAGGGCGGCAGGATCGCGTTGCGTCCGGCGTAGCGGGTCATCACACGTCGATCGCGGAGCCCTTTCGCCTGCGCCAGCGTCACGTAGTCCTCGCTGATCGTGTTGATCATCACCGTTCGCATGTTCAGCACCCAGCCGCCGGCGAATGCCCCGATGATGACCAGCATCGGCAGCTGGGCGTGACGGAATGCGCTCGACAGGAACGCCCAGTTGAGGCCCGGGCTGAGCCCGTTGTCGTACGCATGCTGGATCGGGAACCAGTGCAACTTGAGACCGAATATGTAGAGCCCGAGCAACGAGGTGAAGAACGCCGGAAAAGCGCCGAGGACCATGAATCCGGGAACGATCACGCTGTCGACGAAGCGGCCGCGCCTCCAGGCCGCCACCATGCCCACGGCGGTGCCGATGACGAACGAGAGAGCGAACGCAACGCCCACCAGAAAGATCGAGTACGGCAGCGTCCGGCCGATCACCTCGGACACCGGAGTCGGATAGTTCGACGTCGAGAGGCCGAAGTCGAAGTGCGCCACCCGGCTGAGGTACGTGACGTAGTCCTGCCAGATCGAGTGATGGCCACCCCCGAGCAGCGCCTCGTAGGTCTGCACGATTCCGGGATTGGCCGCGAGCTGCGACGGATTCAGATGTGCGAGCAGTCCACTGATCGGGCTACCGGGCATCAGCCGCGGGAGCAAGAAGTTGATCGTCAGCGCGACCCAGATCGCGAAGACGTAGAAGACGAGCCTACGGGCGAACCAGCGCATATTGGGTCCTCAGAGGGTAAACGGCGGGCGGTGAGGAGGAGAGCCGCCCGCCGTTCGGGGTGGATTCAGGGACGGCTAGCGGCCGCTCTTGCCCCCAGGACAGATCCGCGTGAAGAGAAGGATGCTGTCGGGATTGGTCGTGAAGATCGGATCGGCGTAGAAGTTCTTCGCCGTTGGGAAGCAGTGGAAGTACTTGGTGCTGTACGTCGACCACCGCGCACCGATCACCACAGGCACGATCGGGAGGTTCTGCAGCCAGAGCTTCTGGAGCTGCGTCGCGGTCCTTTGCTGGATCTTCGGGTTGAGCGTCGCCTTCCACTGGTTGAGCAGATTCGTCGCACCCTGGTGAGAGAAGTGCTGCCAGTTGCCGGTCGCTGTCGCGTCCTGGCCCGAAGGGATGAACGCGTTCTTCGACAGGTTCGAATAGAAGAAGCCGTAGGGCGAGCCTCGCGAGGCGACCTGCCACAGAAGCGTCGGGTTCTTCGTCGAGAATGCGTTCGGGAACCAATCGCCCCAAGACGGCTCGAGCCGCACCTGGGAGTCGATCCCGATGTCACGGAGGTTCGAAGTGATGATCTGGTTCGACGCTACCCAGTCCGACCAGCCGGAGATGACGTGGATGTCGAGCTTGACCCGATCGCCTTTCGGATCCATCAGTCGGGTTCCCTGGTACTTGAAGCCGGCGTCAGTCAGAAGCTTCTTGGCGCCGGATGGACTGTAGGTTGCCATCTGCTTAGCGAGCTTCTTCACGGCCGGGTCCTTGACCCACTGCGGGAACAGTCCGCTGAGACCGATCGCGTCGGACGGGGGCTCGTAGCCGTACTCCCCGAGCTTCCAAACCGACTTGCGGTCGATCGCGAGACTGACCGCCTTGCGGAAGGCGACCAGGCTGTAGGGGTACTGCGTGTCGTCGAAGACGAGTGAGATCGGGTAGTCCGAATTCGAATAGAACGCGTGGTAGTGCTTGGGGTCCTTCGCCTCGTAGGCCTTCTCGACGTTCGGGACGAAGTTGTGCGTCCAGTCGACCTGACCGCTCTGGATCAAGGCCAGCGCAGCGTCGTTCGATGACGCTTGGACGTACTCGAGGCATGCGATCTTCGGCAACCCTCGCTGCCAGTAGCGCTTGTTCTTGTTGAGGACGTAGTCCTGTGTCGTGAAGCGCCCAACGACGTTGAAGGGGCCTGAGCCGACAGGGTTCGGGTTCGTGAAGGTCGCTGGGTCGGCGACCTTGGACCAGATGTGCTTCGGAACGACGAACTGCCGGTTGAGGATGGCGGCGATGAACTGAGAGTCCCTGTTCTTCAGGCTGATGACAACGCTCGCACCCTTGGCCTTGATCGAGGCGATCTCGTTGTCCGCGCCTACCAGTCCGATCCGGTCCATGGTCTTGTCCTGACGCCCGGCGGTGAGGCTGTAGACGACGTCGGCAGTAGTGAGCCGCTTACCGTCGGACCATCTCGCGTTCCGCGCGATGTTCAGCGTCAGAGTCTTGTTTCCATTGCTCCATTTCCAGCTGCGAGCCAGCCAGGGGAGCGTCTTGCGACCGCCTGCAGGCACCACGATCAGCGGCTCGTAGAAAGCACCTTGGGCAATCGCATTCGTCGGCAAGCCGCCACCGGCATAGGGATTGAAGTTCCGGGTGAAGGCCGGGTCGCCCGAGCCGGTCATGACGAGGCACTTGTGAGCCGTGGCGGCCCCGATTTTGCCAACGGCTGCGGGGGTCGTGCTTGCGAGTAGCGTCGCTACGGCGGCAGAGGCCACCGCGGCGGCGAGCGCAACCCAGCGGGCGGAACGGAGACTGCGTCGCATCGGCTGTCCTTTCTCGCCCAGTGGGCGAAATCACGGTGATTCCTCAAGTCCGAAAACGTTTCCGGAACAGTTACTACTATCTTCACCAAAAAGTCAAGTCTGGCACCAAAAAGTCAGATGAAATGACCCCTCTGTCCCCGTAACGTTCCGGAACATGCTTCAATGATGTGCATGTCCGAGACTGCGCAACGTCTGACGATGCGTCAGATCGCCGATCTCGCAGGCGTCTCGATCGCGACCGTCTCGAGAGTCCTGAACGGGCGTGAAGACGTCTCGGAGGAAACCCGGGAGCTCGTGAGCCAGGTCATCCGCGAGAACGGCTACACCGCCAACCGTAACGCCCGGGGCCTGTCCGGCGGGCGCACCGGGCTAGTCGGTGTCCTCGTGCCGCTCGTCTTTCCCGCCTACTTCTCGGGAATTCTCGCCGGTGCGGCCGAGGCGCTCTCGGAGAGAGATTTTCAGATCGTGCTCTCCCCCACGGGCGGCGAGCACGACCGAGAGGTTTCGATCGTCGATCGTCTGCACGGCCTGACTGACGGGGCAATGATCATCCTCCCCGAAGAGTCGAGCGAGGAGCTCGAGCGACTCCTTGACAGCGGCTTTCGGTTCGTGGTCCTCGACCCGCTCATGCCGCTCGACGAGCGGATTCCGTCAGTCTCGGCAGCGCATATGTCGGGCGCCGACCAGGCGATGAAGCACCTGCTGGACCTGGGGCACCGGCGCGTAGGGCAGATCACCGGACCACGGGGCTGGGTCGCGACGGAAGACCGGCGCCGCGGCTACCGTGCGGCGCTTGCGGCGGCCGGAATCCTTCCGGATCCCACTCTCGAGCGGGAGGCGGAGCCAGAGATCGACCCGGGCCGTGCAGCCGCCGAACAGCTACTCGATCTCTCCGAACCGCCCACCGCGATCTTCGCGTTCAACGACAACATCGCGATCGGCGCGATTCAAGCTGCTCGCGCGCGTGGTCTACGAGTCCCTGAGGAGCTTTCCGTCGTCGGATTCGATGACGTCGAACACGCGACGATCGTGACGCCTGCCCTCACCACTGTTCGCCAGCCACTTGCAGAGATGGGCCGCACCGGTGTGAGTCTCCTCATGCGACTGCTCGAAGGTCAGCGTTTCGAGACGCTGCACGTCGAACTCGCGACACGTCTCGTGGTTCGCGACTCGACCGCGCCGCCTCCTCGCGCCTGACGAACTCGCGACCGGCTCGAGGCACGCGAAGCAAGATCACCAGCGACCCGGGTGGAGTCGCACGTTATTTACCAGGTGAGATGTGGCTCCGACTACCTGTTCGGCGTAGTTGAGGGCGGTCTTCTCGAGTTCGGGGTCTGTACTAGCGCAGGCGTCCGCGAGGATCGTGGTCTTGAAGCCTTGTTCACGTGCGTCGATTGCGGTCTGCACGATGCAGCCTTCGATTGCGGAGCCGATCAAGACGAGCCGATCAACGGAGAGTTGTTCGAGGAGAAGATCCAGAGCCGTGTGGTCGAACGCGGAGTAGCGGTGTTTCAGCAAGAAATGATCGTCTGGATGGGGAGCAAGACTCTTCACGACCTCGGAACCGTGATTGCGGTCAAGGACGCTCCGTGTGAGCGCGGGGGCATCGCTGTCCCAGCGGTCATGGTCCTCGTTGACATAGATGATCGGAACAGCAGCAGCTCGCGCTTTTGCAATCGTCTCCGTCATCGCCACAAGACGCTCCCTGAACGAGGCGAGCAGCCGATCGCCGTCGTCGTGCCGGAAGTCGTTGATCACGTCGATGACCAACAGCGCATCTCCCGTAGCGAGCTTGGGCTCGGTCATGGTTTGCCCTGCGGAGAATCCAAGCCAATCGGCTACCCCAGGACCCCATGCCAAAGCACGCGAGTGCACGGCGTTTAGGGGTAGGTGGGCGTGGCAGAAGGACGGTCTGATCCGCACTTCGAGCATCCAGTAGACGACGCATAGAGATACTGCGGCTACGTTGCCGCCGCCAAAGTCCGCCGCCCAGCCCTCGCGGCCGTTCACGGGAGGGGTCTCATGAGCGTAGGGAAGCAGTTCGACAGGGAACCTTGGGCGAAGACGTCCGCCGGGGACGACGCCGAGTAGCCTCTCCGGCCCAAGGACGATCATAGGCCCGCTTAGGTACATACTGAGCAGGAGGCCCGCCGCTTCGTGATGGGGCCTAACCCAACAACGGAGGTGGATGTGCTCCTCGCAACTCACGGCTGGTGGCCCTGGCTCCTAACCCTCGCGATCATCGTGATTGTGATCGCGTGCGCCATGGCCTA
>Ga0307308_10000807_pt1 | contig 11824 bp, 8 predicted proteins | sample ER_DNA_195_FD_194501 | JGI IMG/M metagenome (GOLD analysis project Ga0307308, IMG submission 194501) | Bulk soil microbial communities from the East River watershed near Crested Butte, Colorado, United States - ER_DNA_195 | ecosystem: Environmental > Terrestrial > Soil > Floodplain | place: USA...
AGCAGGCCCTCGGCGAAGGACTCCTCGGTCGTCGAGAGGTCGTCGATCGCGCCCGGCAGGAGCCGGATCACCGCGTCGATGACCACGAGCGCCGGCAACTCTCCGCCGGTCAGGACGTAATCCCCGATCGACAGCTCGAGGTCGACGAGCGAGCGCACCCGCTCGTCGACGCCCTCGTACCGAGCGCAGACGAAGACGAGGTGGGAGCGCGTCGCCAGATCGTGGGCCCGGCGTTGGGCGAAGACCTCGCCGACGGGATCCATCAGGATCACGAGCGAATCCTCGCGGCGGACGGAATCGATCCCGAAGGCGATCGGCTCGGGACGCATGACCATGCCCGCTCCGCCGCCGTACGGCGCGTCGTCGACGCTGCGATGCCGGCCGATCCCCCACTGGCGGAGGTCGTGCGCCCGGATCGTGGCGATGCCCTGCTCCTGGATCCGGGCCGGAATGCTGGCACCGAGCGGTCCCGCGATCATGTCCGGGAACAGGGTCAGGATGTCGATCTCGAGCGGCATGGGTCGGGCCGGGGCGCCGTCAGTCGGCCAGGATGTCGAACGGGTTCGGACGCTCGGCCGCGTCGCCGTCGTCGCCGGCCGGCGGCGTGCCGGATGCCGCGGCCGAGGTCGGCCTCGCGCGTCGCGGTCCCGTTCGCCGGCGTGGCGCGCGGGGGCGATCCGGATCGTCCGGCGCGCGGCGACGCTTCGGCAGCGCCAGGTCGAGGGCGATGGTGTCGACGACGATCTCGCCGCGGCGCGGGGCGAAGATCCGGATGAAGTCGCGGACGGCCGGCACGTCGAACTCGCCGTAGTCGCCGCCCGCCACCGTGTAGATCTCGGCGCCACCGGACCGGTAGACGTCCTGAATCGTCCCGAGGACCGTGCCGTCCGTCGACGTCACCGTCGTGCCGACGACCTCGTGCCAGAAGTAGGCGCCGCGCGGCAGCGCGGCATCGGGTCCGGCGTCGATCTCGAGGTAGACGCCCTTCAGGTCCCCGGCCGCCGAGCGATCGTGGACCTCCGCGAACTGGAGACGCCACCCCGGCCCATCGCTGACCGCCGACGACCACACGACGGTCAACCGATCGTCCGCGCCCTCGCGATGGAGCACGGAGCCGACCGCATAGCGCTGCTCGGGCCGGTCGGTGAGGATCTCGACCCGGACCGCGCCGCGCAGGCCGTGGACGCCCCGCACGAGGGCGACGACGAGCCGGCCGGACGCGGTCGTCGGCGCAGGCCCGGGCCCGACCTCGGGCTCAGGGGTCGCGAGTCCTCGCGGGAGCTCGGACAGTTGAGCTCCCCCTGCGGCCTCGGTGGGCTCTTCGCGGGTCACCGCTGAGGTTGCCTGTTCGACGGTCGTGCCTTCTAGAGGATCTCGAGCGAGATCGGCTCGCCGTCGCGGGCGGCGGTCACCTTCAGCAGGGTCCGGAGCGCCTTCGCGACGCTGCCGTTGCGGCCGATGACCTTGCCCATGTCGTCTTCGGCGACGTGGAGCTCGATGACGGTTCCGCCCTGGTCGCGGACGACCTCGACCTTGACCGCGTCCGGGTCGTCGACGAGCGACTTGGCGACATATTCGACGAGTTCTGCTGCAGCCATGGTGGTCCTACTTCCTTCCGGCGGGCACGATCCCGGCCGTGCGCAACAGGCGGAGGACGGTGTCGGAGGGCTGGGCGCCCTTGGCCAGCCACGCGGTGGCCTTCTCGGCGTCGATGTTGAGCTCGATCGGCTCCGTCCTGGGGTTGTAGTGGCCGATGATCTCGATCGCCCGGCTGTCGCGAGCCGAGCGAGCGTCGGCGACGACCACGCGATAGGTCGGCTGCTTCGTCGCGCCCACGCGCGTCAGCCGGATGCGAACTGCCATCTGGGTCTGGTTCCTCCCTGGTGATCCGTCGGCCACTGGGGGCCGACCGGTCGAACGATGATTGGCGGCGCTCAGTGCGCCGTGAACGCGCCCGTCCCGCGATCGAGGCCGCCATCCCTGCGGATGGCGCTGATCACGGCATCGAGCGGCTTGAGATAGGGCTGGATCTCGGTGGTGTAGTACGTCCATTTGTCCGCGGGCACCTGGGCCTGCGCGACTGGCTCCACCAGCGCGCGGATCGCCGCGATGTCGAGGAACGCGACGCCCATGTTGTCGGCGCCGACCCGGCCGAGCAGGCCCTTGAACCGCGCGTCATCGGCGAGCGAGTTGCCGGGCCCCGCGTCGAGGACGGCCGCCACGAAGTTGCTGCCGTAGCCGAGCACGGTCACGTCGGCCTTCGTCGCCCACGCGAACTCGGCCTTGTAGCCGGGTGGCAGGCCGGCGGTGCTCATGCCCGGCATGCCGCTCAGGTCGAGGATCGTGATCTTCGTCCCGTTGTGATCCTCGGTGCGGGTCGAGAGCCCGGCGCTCCCGCCGCCGAGGGCGACGAACCCCGCGAGGGTCGTGAGCAGCCGGTCCGCCGCGGCCGCGTCACGGGGATGGATGACCAGACCGCCGCCGATCGTGCCGTCGGCAAGCGAGGAGACGACGATGGCGGCATCGCCCCACCAGCCGTAGACGGCGTCGGGTCCGCCCAGGATGTTGACCGCCTGGTCGAACTGGGCGAAGGCAGGCTTGGTCTCCTCGAGTGCCCGGAACTTCGCGATGACGGCGCCAAGGGCCGGGCCGGCGTCGTGGACGTCGGCGTACAGGAGCGTCTTCGCCGGCACGTGGCCGAGCACGTCGCTCGGGCGGTTCGTCGTGTCGTAGCCGATCGCCCATGCCGGACCCGCGGTCGAGCCGACGATCGAATCGTTCTCGAACCGGGCCGTGGATACCTGCCAGGCCGGGATCATCGCCAGCGCCGTCTCGTCGATCTGGGTCTTCTCCAGGACCCCCGGCTGGCTGATCGCCATCAGCCGGAGAGCCTGATCGGCATAGGCACGTGTCCGGACGAGGCTGAACATGACGAAGTCCTTGTCGACCGTGGCCAGGGCCGCCTTGACGTCGTCGTTCTGGCTGAACGCGCTCTTCCCGTTCGTGTCGATCGCGGCCTTCACCGCCGCGGTCGAGCCCGCGACCATGACCTTGTCGTTGATCCCGATGGCGAAGGCGTCGCCGCCCGCCGCGGGAACGAAGAGATCGGCGTCACCATAGGTCGAGCGGTTGATCGTGGCGCTCTCCAGGGTCGAGGTGAGCCAGACGCTCGCCTTCGCGCGGTCGGTGATCGTGAACACCGCCAATGAGGTGTTGGCGGTCGCCGCGGTCATCGCACCGACGTTGTCGGGGAGGCCCACGCCGAGGCCGACCTGCCCGCCGAACCACGGCTTGATGTCGGCGGTCCACGTCTGCTTGTCCTCGGTGGCCTTGCGGATGACCCGATCGAAGAGCTCGTCGATCTTCGGCTCGATCGCGCTCTGGTCCTTGAAGCTCGGGAAGGCCGCCAGGAACGAGGCCAGCTTCTGACGCTGATCGCCCGGAAGATCGATCCGGAGCTCCGTGTAGACGGCCGCGTTGGCCGGCATGTAGCCCATCGCGGTCGAGGTCGCCGGCCGGCCACCGACCAGGGAGACGATGAGGAACGACGCGGCCGCGACGATCAGCACGCCGACCACGGCGAGACCCCAGCGGAGCCGGGATCGCCCGCGGGCGGCCTCGGGCGTCGCGCCGAACGTGCCACCCTCGCCGACCGTGGCGACATGCGTCGGCGGGAGGCTCGAGGCGGGCTCGAACGGCGACGGAATCGGGCCGGGCGTCGATGTCGCCGCCGCCGCGCCCGCGGCGACCGTCAACGGAGCCACGGCCTCGTCGGCGGCACCGGTCGGAGGAGCCGTGGGCTCCCCAGGGGCGGCCGTCCGAGCCGGTGGTTCCTCGCCGGAGGTCGCGGACTGGCCCGTGAGCGACGGCCAGGCCTGGGTCGGGCTGTCGGACTCGGCGACTGTCGACGGGGCGGGTGTTCCGGTTGCGGCGGCCGCGCTCGACGGAGCGTCCTCGGCAGGCGCCGGAGTTTCGGGCTCGATCGGTTGATCGTCAGGCATGCGCGGCTCGGTCATGGCGCGAAGTCTCCCCTTACCGCCGGCCCATGAGGCCGGCCATCGCGGCCTTCCGGCCACCACCGCCGCTGAGCTGCTTCATCAGCTTCGACAGCTCGGCGTGCTGCTTGATCAGTCGATTCACTTCCGTCAGGTCGGTCCCGGCACCGGCCGCGATCCGCCGCCGGCGCGAGCCGTTGAGGATCGCCGGATCGCGGCGCTCCCGCGGGGTCATCGCCCGGATGATCGCCTCGACCCGTCGCAGGTCGCCGCGATCGACGGCCTCCTGGGCCTGCTTGGCCATGCCGCCCATGCCGGGGATCATGCCCATCAGCTGGCCCATCGGGCCCATCTTCTGGACCTGCTGGATCTGCTCGAGGAAGTCCTCGAGCGTGAACTGTGCCTTGCGGAGCTTCTCCTCCATCTTCGCGGCCTGCGTCGCGTCGACGTGCTCCTGGGCCCGCTCGACGAGGGTCATCACGTCGCCCATGCCGAGGATTCGGCCCGCGAGCCGGTCGGCGTGGAAGACCTCGAGGGCGTCGGTCTTCTCGCCGGTCCCCATGAACTTGACCGCGAGGCCGGTCACCGCGCTGATCGAGAGCGCCGCACCGCCGCGGGCGTCGCCGTCGATCTTCGTCAGGATGAGGCCGGTGAGCGGAACCGCGTCCTTGAACGCGGTGGCGACGGCGACGGCCTCCTGGCCGGTCATCGCGTCGACGACGAGCAAGGTCTCGACGGGCTTCACCGCGGCGTTGACCGCGGCGATCTCGTCCATCAGCTCGCGATCGACGCTGAGCCGGCCCGCCGTGTCGAGGATGACGACGTCGCGGGCGAGGCGATGGGCGGCGTCCACGCCTCCACGGGCGATGTCGACGACCGACGTTCCCACCGGCGCCCGATGGACCGGAATGTCGAGCGCTTTGCCGAGGGTCTCGAGCTGGTCAGCCGCGGCCGGCCGGTAGGGATCCGCGGCGACGAGCAGCGGCCGACGGCCCTGCCGGACGAGGTAGCGGGCGAGCTTGGCCGACGAGGTCGTCTTGCCCGAGCCCTGGAGGCCGACCATCGCCACGACCGCCGGGCTGCCGCTGAGGTGGAACGTCCGGTCGCCCGCCCCGAGGAGCGCGACCAGCTCGTCGTTGACGATCTTCACGATCTGCTGGCCCGCGGTCAGGCTCTGGAGGATCTCGGTCCCGATCGCGCGCTCGCGGACCCGGCCGATGAAGTCCTTGACGACCTTGAAGTTGACGTCGGCCTCGAGGAGGCTGAGCCGGATCTCGCGCATCGCGGCGTCGACGTCGGCCTCGCTGACGCGGCCGCGGCCGGTCAGGTCCGAGAGCGTCTTGCGCAGGCGGTCGCTGAGGTTGTCGAACACGGCTCGGGTGGGACTCCAGCTTGGAAGTTGACCGAGCGACGGGCCGCGCTGGCGACGACGATCGGGTGGTGCACGAGTTCTGGCGCACCGAGGCGGCCTGAGTGTAGCGCATGGCCCGCCCGCGCCCTTTCGGGCGAGCGGTAGGCTCCGCCACACCGGAGAGGTACGGACGCGCAGCGGAGGACATCGAGTGGCGGTGAACGACGAGCAACGGGAGCGGCTGGTCCAGATCGTCGGGCGGCTGACGTCCGACGATCATGCCCGGGAGGCGATGCCCGGCTGGACCATCGGGGCGCTGCTGGCCCACCTGGCGTTCTGGGATCGCCTCGTGGTCGAGCGCTGGACGCAGGCCATCGCCGACGGAGCCACGATCCCCGCGGGCCTGAGCGACGTCCTGACCGACCTGATCAACGGGGCGTCCCTTCCCCAGTGGACGGCGATGCCGGGGCCGCTCGCCGGGCGGGAGGCGGTCGCGGCCGCCGAGGCGGTCGACGCCTGTGTCGAAGGGCTCGAGGAGGCCCGCGTCGCCGCCGCCGAAGCGGCCGGCCTGGGGCGGCTGATCGATCGGTCCCGTCATCGGGTGGAGCACCTCGACGCGATCGCGGCTGCGTTGGAGGCCGACGCCGCCGCCCGTTGAGCGGGTCAGGCGAACAGCGCGGCCACGAATGTCAGCGGGTCGAACGGCAGGAGGTCGCCGGCCTGCTCCCCGACGCCGACGAACCGGACCGGGATGCCGAGGTCGTGCTCGATCGCGAAGACGATCCCGCCCTTGGCGGTCGAGTCGAGCTTGGTGAGGACGATCCCGGTCAGGCCGACCGACTCGTGGAACGCCTTCGCCTGGTGGAGGCCGTTCTGGCCGGTCGTCGCGTCGAGGACGAAGAACGTCTCGGGCACGGCGCCCGGCAGCCGCTTGTCGATGATCCGGCGGATCTTCGTCAGCTCGTCCATCAGGTTCGATTTCGTGTGAAGGCGGCCGGCGGTATCGGCGATGACGACATCGGCGCCCCGCGCGATCGCGGCATCGAGCGCGTCGTAGACGACGGCGCCGGGGTCCGCGCCGGGTGCATGCGACACGACCTGGACCCCGGCCCGGTCGGCCCAGATCATCAGCTGGTCGATCGCGGCGGCCCGGAAGGTGTCGGCCGCGGCGAGCAGGACGTGGCGACCCTCCGCCATATAGCGGCTCGCGAGCTTGCCGATCGTCGTGGTCTTGCCCGTCCCGTTCACCCCGACGATGAGGAGGATCGCCGGGCCGCCGGCCACGGCCGGGCGCGGCTCCCAGGCTCCGTCGCGCGGGACCAGGAGCGCGGTCAGCTCGGCGCGGACCGCGGCCTCGGCGCCGCCCGGGTCGCGCCGGCGGCGGGCGCGCTCGACGACGTCCATCGCGAGGGCCGCCCCGACGTCACCCGCGATCAGGGTCTCCTCGACGTCGTCCCAGGACGGACCGCTCCCGTCGCCGTCGAGGAAGCCGCGAAGCCGGGACATGAACCCGCCGCGCGTTCGGGCGAGGCCCTGATCGAGGGAGCCGGCCGGCTCGATCGTGGGCTGGACCGGCTCCGGTTCCGGTGCGTCGAAGAAGATCGGCTCGACGGACGGCTCGGGATCGGCGTCGACGGGCGGGGCGCCGCCCGGACCCCATGCCGCGTCGGGTTCGAAGTCCGCCGCGTCCGGCTCCCAAGGACCGCCGTTGGCGATCGCGTCGTCGTCGGTCGGATGGGCCGGTTCGACGTCGCGCTCGTCGGTCGCCGGCTCGGTCGGCTCGGTCGGCTCGGTCGGTTCGGTCGGCTCGGCCGGCTCGGTCGGCTCGGTCGGCTCGGTCGGCTCGTCGACGGGCTCGTCGCGCCTTCGTCGCCAGAACATCAGCCGACCTCGGCGAGGGCGTTCGTCTCGTCGCCGTCGTCCGCGGTGGCGTCGCCCGCGTTGCCGTTCCGTTCGGTCGGGCCAAGCGGGTCGTCACCCAGACGCGCCGCCGAACCCTGGCGATCGGCGATGGCCTGCGCCTCGTCGAGCCGCAGGCTGATCACCCGGCTGACCGAGTCGTCGCCGACGGTCACGCCGTAAAGCGCGTCTGCGGCCTCGATCGTTCCGCGGTTGTGGGTGATGACGATGAACTGGGTCCGATCGGCCAGGCTGCGCAGCGCGTCCGAGAACCGCCCCACGTTCGCCTCGTCGAGGGCGGCGTCGACCTCGTCGAGGACGCAGAAGGGGACCGGCCGGACCTCGAGCATCGCGAACAGGAGAGCCACCGCGGTCAGGGCGCGCTCGCCACCCGACAGCATCGCCAGGGCCTGGGCCTTCTTGCCGGGCGGGCGGGCGACGATCTCGACGCCGGTGGCTGCGAGGTCCGTCGGGTCCGTCAGCGACAATCGGGCGAAGCCGCCGCCGAACAGCTGCTGGAACCGCGCATCGAACGCCGTCTCGAGGGCGGCGAACGTCGCCCGGAACTGGTCGGCGATCATCGTGTTCAGCTCGCCGATCAGCTGGCGCGTCTTGTCGATCGCGGTCCGCAGGTCGAGCTGCTGCGCGTCGAGGCTCTCGAGTCGAAGGCGAAGGGCGTCGTACTCCTCGACCGCGAAGGGGTTCGCGGCACCGAGCTCGTGGTAGCGGCGTCGAAGCGAGCCGAGCTTGCCCGGCGACGGGGCGTCACCGGATGGCGCCTCGATCGCCCAGCGGCCGACGACCGCGTCGAGCGCCGCCTCGAGGGCCGCGGTGTCGTCGGAGTCGGCAGGGTCGGCGCTCTCGACGATGTCGGCGTTGTCGGCGGCCGGGTTCGTCTCGTCACCCACCCCCTCGCCGGTCGCCTCGACCGACCCAGGTCCGACGGCGACCGGGATCACGCCGGCCTCGGCCTCGAGCCGCCGCCGCCCGAGGTCGCCCAGGCCGGCCAGCTCGACGAGGAGCTGCTCGCGCAGCGCGTCGCGGCCGAGCCGGGCCTCGAGATCCGCGCGATCGGCGGATCGCAGCCGGTCGTCGGCGGCGCGGAGACGCTCGCGCGCCTGAGTCGCGCCGCGCTCGGCGGCCGCCAGGCGATCCCGGGCGGCAACATCGGCCGCGCGGAGCTCGGTCAGCACGGCCGCGGCCCGCTCCTCGCGCTCGACAGCCGCGGATAGCTCCGCCGCGAGGGTATGCCGTTGCCCGATGATCTGCTCCTCGCGCTCGGCGAGGGCCATGGTGTCGCGCTCGGCCCGCACGATCCGCTCCTCGTCCATCGCGACCGTCGCCTCGGCTCGGGCACGACGTCCCTCGACCTCTCGGCGCGCGGCGTCGGCCTCGGCCTGCTGAGCCGCGAGTCGATCGCGTCGATCGCGGAGGTCGGCCGCCCGACGCTCCCAGGTCGCGATCGCCGCTGCCTCGTCCGGCTCGCCCTCGCCGATGACGGTGCCGGTCTCCGCGTCCGATGCTGCATCCGCGCCGGCCGGCGCAGAGCCCCATAGGCCGGCGCTCTCGTGCGCTGCGAGCGCCTCCCGGGCGTGCTCGACGTCGGCAGCCAGGCGCTCGAGCTGGGCCGCGTGCCAGGCCGACTCTCGCGCGACCGCCTCGAGCTCGCGAGCCGCGGTCCGCTCGGCCTCCTCGGCGCGGCGCCGGTCCGCGCCGGCCCGGCCTTCCTCCGCCGTCGCCGATTCGAGCGCCGCCCGCGCCGTCGCGGCCGTCCGCTCGGTCGCGGCCGATTCCGCGAGCGCCGCGTCCGCCTCCGTGCGCAGGCGGGCCACATCCGCGCGGAGGACCTCGGCGTCCGCCCGTCGCTCGAGCGGGGCGTCGCCGCGGCCGAGCCGGAGCGCCAGCTCGGTGACCAGGGCGGAGCCGTCGCGCGTCACGATCGCCCAGCCGGCGGGCAGGTGCGCCTGGAGCGCGAGCGCGGCCGCCAGATCGTCGACGATGACGGTGCGGGCGAGGACCCGCGCGACCGACCCGCTCGGGTCCCGGCGGATCGCATCGGCGAGCGGCGACCCGCCGGCGTCCGCCAGCCGCTCGAGGAACCGGCGCGTGGCCGCGTCGCTGGTCGCCGGTCCGCCGGGCACGGTCGCTCGCTCGCGCACGACGAGCGTTCCCCGCTCGGCGCCGAGCGCCGCGGCCGATGCCTCGTCGACGAGGTACGCACGGGCCAGCTCGTCGAGGGCCGCCTCGACGGCGGCGCGGAGCCCGGGCTCCACGACCAGCTCTTCGTCGAGGCGCCGCCCGCCCCGGCGCTTCGCCGCTCGGGCGATGCCGCGCTCCGCGTCCTCGCGGATCCGGGCCTCGAGGGCACCGAGGCGAGCGTCCTCGGCGGCGAGCGCCGCACTCGCCGCAGCGGACCGCTCGACGGCCGCCTGGCGGCGGGAATCGGACTCGGCTGCCGCGGCACGGGCCGCCTCGCGCGCGTCGGTCGCGGTCGTCATCGCGGTCGCGGCGCCCTCGAGAGCTGCCCGGGCCCCGGCGAGACGGCTCTCCAGATCGGCCCGGCGCGCGGCCACGTCGGTTGCGGCGGCCTGCTCGGTGTCGAGCCGGCGCGCTCCTTCGGCGAGTCGCCGGCCAGCCGTCTCGGCCTCGGCCTGGCGGGCCGACTCGGCGCGACGGATCGCGGCCGCTTCCTCGCCGCGGGCCCGACTCGCCGTCCGGAGAGTGGCCAGCTCCCCGTTCGCCTCGGCGAGGAGCCGGTCCGCCTCGACCAGCGATGCGTCCAGCTCGTGGTCGCGCGGCGGGATCGGGACCGCGAGACCGCGTCGCTGGACCGCGAGCGATGCCTCGGCCGTTTCGCGCTCCGTGCGCAGGCGCGCCCGATCCCGACCGGCAGCCTCGAGATCGCCGATCAGGCGCGCCTCGCGGAGGCGAAGCTCCGTGACGATCCCGCGCGCGTTCTCGTGGGCGGCGAGCCGCTCGAGCTCGGTGGCCGCGCGGGCTCCCAGCTCTGCCCCGATCGCGGCGGCCGCCTCCTCGGCGGCCTGCAGGTCGGCCATCGCCCGATCGGCCTCGATCCGCTCGCGCTCGACCCGGCCCGCCGTCGAGGCCGCGACCGTGGCGGCCTCGTGCCAGCGGACCTGGGCGGCAGCCAGCAACGCCGAGGCCAGCTCCTCGCCCGCCGACAGCCGGGTCGTCTGCTGCTCCGCCTGGGCCGCCAGGCGCCGCGCCTGCGGCCGGAGCTCGGCAAGGATGTCCTCGACCCGGGCGAGGTTCGTCTCGGACTCGGCCAGCTGCTCCTCCGCCTTGCGCCGGCGGCGCTCGTGACGGCGCACCCCGGCAACCTCCTCGAACAGCGGCCGCCGCTCCTCGGGCCGCAAGGCGAGGGCCTGGTCGACCATCCCCTGGCCGATGAACAGAAAGGCGTTGTCCGCGAGATGGGCACCGTCGAGCAGGTCGACGAGATCGCGCAGCCGAATCCGCTGCTTGTTGAGGAGGTAGTCGTTCTCGCCGCTCCGGTACAGCCGCCGCCCGAGCTCGAGGACGCTGAAGTCGACCGGCAGCAGGCCGTCGGCGTTGTCGAGGACGAGGGTCACGTCGGCCATCCCGAGGGCCGCGCGCTTCTCCGACCCCGCGAAGATCACGTCCTCCGACTTGCGGCTGCGGAGCGCCCGACCCTGCTCGCCGAGCGACCAGCGGAGCGCGTCGGCCAGGTTGCTCTTGCCCGAGCCGTTCGGCCCGACGATCGCGCTGATCCCGGGGCCGAACTCGACGATCGTCCGCTCGGCGAACGACTTGAAGCCCTGCATGCGGAGGGCGAGGAGCCGGGCGGGCGCGCTCATCTGAACGTCCCGGGGCGCGCTCATCGCGCGGCCTCGGATGGCGGCTCGTCGGTTGCCGGCTCGGCGTCTGAGCGCGGCGGCCGGTCGCCGGCCTCGGCCCGGAGCGTCTCCATCGCCCGCTGGGCGGCGGCGGTCTCGGCGACCCGGCGCGACGGCCCGACACCGACGCCGAGCGGCCGGCCGTCGACGAGGACCTCGATCTGGAACAGTTTCTCGTGATCGGGCCCGGTGGCGTCGACGACGTGATACTCGGGCCGCGAGCCGGTTCGTCGCTGGGTGTACTCCTGCAAGCGGCTCTTCGGGCTCTTCAGGCTCGACAGCGGCGCGTCGAGGCTGATCTCGGGTGCCGCGATCTCGAGCAGCCAGTCGCGGGTCAGGTCGTAGCCGACCTCCAGGCAGAGCGCGCCCGCGAGCGCCTCGAAGGCCGAAGCGAGGATCGACGGCCGGCGCCGGCCACCTCGCTGGGCCTCGCCCTCGCCGAGGAAGAGGGACGAGCCGAGGTCGATCCGTCCGGCCAGGCGCGCAAGGCCGACGGTCGAGACGATCGATGCGCGGCGCGCGCTGAGCATCCCCTCGTCATCGGCTGGGTGGGCGGCGAAGAGGGCTTCCGAGAAGGCGAGATTGACGACCGCGTCACCGAGGAACTCGAGACGCTCGTTGTGACCGGTGGCCGCGTCGGGATGCTCGTGGAGCCAGCTGGTGTGGACGAGGGCCTGCTCGATCAGGTCGGATTCGCCGAC
>Ga0307308_10000810_pt1 | contig 11792 bp, 11 predicted proteins | sample ER_DNA_195_FD_194501 | JGI IMG/M metagenome (GOLD analysis project Ga0307308, IMG submission 194501) | Bulk soil microbial communities from the East River watershed near Crested Butte, Colorado, United States - ER_DNA_195 | ecosystem: Environmental > Terrestrial > Soil > Floodplain | place...
CATTGCGCACGTGGACTGCCTAACCGAGTAGATGCAGCGGCGAAGAACAGCACCAACGCAAAGAGCACCGTGAGAATGGTGTAGTTGTCGCCTCGCTGATTGAACTCGAGTGCATCAGCGAAGCGGCTGTCGGCGCGCTGGTCCGCGGCGGCGGACTCGGTCGTTCCAGGCGGGACATACTGCTTCATCTTGAACGGACCACTGGTCGGCTCGCCTTCAGCGATCCACGCCTGGTACGCCACTCGAAAGTGGTCGGTGAAGCGCTGCTCGACATAGCGTGCGAGCGCGGTCTTGCCCTCAGCGCGCGCTTGCAGATACACGCCCCAAATGGTGAGGTCGGCCTGCCGGGCGGCGTTGGCAGCCCCGGCCTGGCGGGCCGCCTCGATTCGGGCGCTGGACGCCTCCGTGAAGGCGATGGACATCTCGCCGCCCCACTGCGAAGACTGGAACCCGCACCACGCCGTCAGTACGGCAGTGATCGACAGCACGATGAGGACAACCGTCTCCCGAACATGACCCGGCGGTCGCTTTTCCTGGACGTCTTCCGTGTCGGTCTCCGGTACTTCCGCTGTGCTGGTATCACTTTCTTCGGCGGGCGACGGCATCGATGTGCCGCTCAGTCTCGGACCGACTGTGCCGGCAGACCAGTCGTCACGCGATGCCTCGTCGTCACGCTCTGCCTCCTTCGCTTCCGAGCTACCGGTCGCGCGGTTCGGTTCTCAGACGGCCCCATCTAGGCATCATGCCGACCCGTGTTCCAGTCACTCGTCGACCAGAACACTAACAAGGACGCGAGCTGACACTTCCGCTCCCCGTCCGGGCCGTACACACTTGTGCATGCAATGAATGCACTACGAAATTACCCTTGTCAATGGCAGGTGATTGGCTATGAGCATGCTTACGGTCCGGGACCTCGACCCCGACCTCAAAGAAAAGCTGCGCCAGCGTGCGGCACGGCACGGTCGCTCGATGGAGGCTGAAGTGAGACTGATCCTTGCGGCCGCAGTCGAGGCGAGCGAGGAACCGCCGGATCTTGTGGCGAGCATTCGTGAGCACTTTTCGGGCACCGGGATTGAGCTCGAGCTGCCGGATCGCAGCAGCACAACTCAGCGCCCCATCACATTTGGCTCATGATCGTTCTGGACACCAATATCGTGGCGGCGCTGATGGCCGATGGAGCAGAAATTGAGCCCTGGCTCATGACTGTCCCTCGCCATGAGCTCTACACGACGGTCATGACACGGGCCGAGATCCGTTACGGGCTAGCTCGCTTGCCCGTAGGCAAACGCCGCACAGACTTGATCAGTCGGGCGGATGCCTTGTTCACCCAAACCCAAGAGCGCCTGCTGACCTTCGACGCCAAGGCGGCCGATCGCTACGGTGAAATCGTCGCGACACGTCAAGCTGCGGGCAGACCGATTTCAGTCGCCGACGCGATCATCGCCAGCATTGCTTGGGTTCATCGCGCGAGCCTCGCGACACGGAACGTTCGTGACTTCGATGATTGTGGGGTCGCAGTCGTGAATCCCTATGACCCCTAGTCGTAAACGCCGCCGACGCCCACTCAGCTCGAAGGGTCGATGTTTTGGTTGAGGTGGAAGACGTTGTCCGGGTCCCAGCGTCGCTTCAGCGCGACGAGCCGATCCCAGTTTGGTCCGTACGCGGCACGGATCCGGTCAGGCTCGTCGACAGCAAGGTAATTGACGTATACAGCGTCGGCGGTGTGTGGGGCCTCAGCGCGTCGAATGTCGAGCGGACCCAGGCGATGTTCTCCTCGTCCTCGGACGGGTCGAGCCACTCGCCGGCCAGCACCATGTTGAAACCAGGCTCGCGGTGCGGGTACGCCGTCGCCGTCGGGTCGACGCGGGATCGCGCCGTGGAATTGCTCGATGACGATCCCCGTCATCGCTGACGGCACGCGCTGGTGTGCGTCGAGCAGAAGGCCGATCACTTCCTCCGAAAGCTCCTTGAAGAATGCCGACTTCCAGTAGTTGCGCGCGCCCTTGGGAAATCCGCCGTCGATGAGCGTATTCATCACCGGGTACGGCATGGGCCCGATTGCGTCGAGCGCAGGTGTCCCGACTGCGCGCAGCGGCTGGACGAGCGCTTCGCCGGCTGCGAGGTCGCCACTATGGCAGACCGGCATGGCGATGATCTTGTTGCCCGAACCGTCTGGCGCGTGGACCAGCAGGAAGTAGCTGGCGAGCTCGTCGGGCGCGTCGGCGGTGACCTCCTGGTACGCAGCGAAGGCCCGCAGCGCCTCCGACTGCGGGTAGGCGACGAGCCCGCCCAGGACCGAATCGAGCGGATGGGCATCGAACTCCAGCGACGCGGCGATTCCGAAATTGCCACCGCCGCCACGCAGGCCCCAAAGCAGTTCAGGATCAGTCTCCGCGCTGACCTGCAACACGTCGCCGTCGGCAGTCACGAGCTCGACCGACACGAGGTTGTCGACGGCACCGCCGAAGTGGCTCATCAGCCATCCGATTCCGCCGCCGAGCGTCAGTCCCGCGACGCCGGTCGTAGAGATCACCGCACCAGTCGTCGCCAGTCCGTGCTGGTGAGTCGCGCGGTTGTACTCGTTCCAGGTGGCGCCGCCCTGAATGCGCGCCCGCCGCTTGGCTGGGTCAACATAACTGCCGCGCATGCTCGCCAGATCGATCATCATGCCGCCGTCGGTAACGCCCTTCCCGGCAACGTTATGGCCGCCCCCTCGAGTGGAGATCTCGAGACCCTGAGCCCGGGCGAAGCGCACTGCGTCGGCGAGATCGGCGGTGTTGCGCATCTGGCGATGAGCGCTGGACGCTTGTCAACGAGGCCGTTGTGAACTGCTCGCATCTCGTCGTAGCCGGCATCGTCTGGCCCGACAACCACTCCGGAAAATTGCTGCCGGAGCCCGTCCACTGCCTCGCGCGAAACTGCGGAATTCATGGTCTCCTCCTCGTCCGCGAACCGGATCCCTCCGGCCGCCTCGGTGACCATCCTTCCGGGGCAAGGGCGTTCGGAATAGTGGCTCAAGTCCCACTTATCCCGCAATCGGCCGAGAGGACGCTCTGCGGATGAGGTTCACCTCGAAGACAGTTCGGCGTTCGAACGTAGCCTGCGACTGGCTGAGACGGTTGATGGCGCGCTCGGCGGCGGCCCGGCCGAGGCGCGAGGGATTCTGATCGATGACCGAGACGGCTGGCTGAAGGGCGCTTGCCATCGGAAAGTCACCGAAGCCCACCATCGCCAGATCAGTTCGTCCCAGCTGCTGCAAAGTGGGAATGATCTCGATGGAGGTTCTCGAGTTGGACGAGAAGATCGCGGTCGGAGGGGCCTGGGCGCTGAGCGTGCGCGTCAGCATCTCACTGATCAGGCCCGGACCCGCCAGGAGGATCAACGAGTCATCGAGCGGCACACCAGCCGCCTGATAGGCGGCTTTGAAACCCTCAAGTCGGCGTGACGTGGTCGCTACAGCGTCGTTGGCACCGAGGAACGCGATTCGCCGGTGACCAAGCTCCATAAGGTGTCGCACTGCCAGGTCGGCGCCGCCGTAGTCGTCTTCTAAGAAGATGTCCGCATCGATCCCGTGTGGTTCTCGGTCGATGAAGACGATCGGCTTGTGCGAAAGCCATGGCATCAAATAGGACTGGTCGGGCGCGATCGGCGCGATGATAAGACTGCTGATCTGTCGCAGCAGGAGTGCTTCGACGATTGGTCGTTCCCGCGCCGGGTCGCTTCCCAGGCTCGTCACGGCAATCGCGTGGTCGTGGTCCTTGGCGAAGGTGTCGACTGCCTCAATGATGGCGGCGAAGAACGGGTCAACGATGCTGGGTACGGCGATGCCGAGCACCGATGCCTTGCCTTCGCGAAACGTCCGGGCGAGCATGTTCGGCACGAAATTGAGTTCGCGCATTGCCTCGCTCACGCGCTGCCGGACTGCGTCGGAGACGTACTGCTCGTTTCTGAACACCCGCGAGACAGTCTTCGCGCTGACGCCGGCGCGGTCAGCGACATCTTGCATCGTGACCAGGACTGGACTCCTTTTCTAAAGCTCATTGCGGTGGCGGCGCCCGATGGGCGACCTGTTCTAGGCAGAACGAGGGTGAAGGTAGCTGAAAGTTGTCATCGATGTCAATCGAGGTGTCATCGATGACATTGCACTTTGACTGACCCATGTCATCGATGACATACTCGTCCAATCACCCCAGTAGCAACGCGAATTCACCCACCAGGAGTGCCCGTATGACCACCACAACCGAACGCACGGCCAAAACCCTGGCCGACATCGCCAGCGAGGACGGGATCTTCTCGATCATTGCGATGGACCAGCGCAACACGCTGCGTCGGATGTTTGTCGCGGCCGGACTGGAGGGCACCGTCGACCAGCTACGGGACTCGAAGGTGGCCGTAGCCCGGGCGCTCACCCCGTACGCCAGCGGCATTCTGTTCGATCCGACCTACGGTGTTCCGGCTGCCACGGAGGCCGCCGCTCTCGCGTCCACCTGCGGCCTACTTGTGGCCGCCGAACCGGCCGAGCGTGGTGTCTTCAACGGGGAACCTCGTACGCACCGTGATCCGGCGCTGAACGGGCAGTGGGTACTCGACCAGGGCGGCGACGCCGTCAAGTTTTTCGTGCAACTGCGCGCCGACCGGCCAGCACCCGGACCGGGTGAGCCGGATCTCGTTGCAGAGGTGCTGCAGGTGACTCGTGAGGTGGTCGACGACGCGCACAACGCGGGCGTCCCAGCGGTCATCGAGAACCTGATCTATCCGCTTCCGGGGGAGGAGTTGACGGCGCAGCAGCGCGAAGACGCAATCATCGAGGCGGCGCGAGCGCTGAACGACATCGATGGCGTCGATTTGCTGAAACTGGAATACCCGGGCTCGGTTGAAGGTACGCGGCGGCTGGCCTCGGTCCTCACCCGTCCCTGGGCAGTGTTGTCGGCCGGGGTGCCGTTCGAGCAGTTCACCGATGTGCTTCAGGTGGCCTTCGACGAATGTGGCGCCTCGGGCTTCATTGCGGGACGGTCGGTGTGGAAGGAGTCGATCAGCCTCGCCGGCGCTGAACGGGAGAGGTTCCTGACCGACGTGGCTCGTCCCCGACTGCACCGCCTCGTCGAGGTCGCCTCGACTCGTGCCACTCCTTGGACCTCGATCGCCTCGCACTGACCCACATCAAGATCAACGAACGAGACGTCGACATGACTGAAGAACGCGCGGTCGAAGCGATTGTGGTGTGCGGTGTGCCGGGAAGCGGAAAGACAACCTTTGCCCACGGTCTGGCCAGACGGCTGCACTGGGCGCTGCTCGACCTGGACACGCTCACCAACCCGCTCTTCCAGTACGCAGGCGGTGAGTTTCTGGTCGATGTACCCAGCCCTGGGCTGAACGTACGGGCGAGTATCAACGACATCCGCTACACCTGCCTGTTCGATACCGCCCAGGAGAACCTGGCGCTCGGCATCAACGTGATCTTGGTCGCGCCCTTTACGTCTGAGCGGGTATTCCCTGAGGCTTGGGCTCGGCTGACCGAATACCTTGCGATCCCCGGCCACCGCGTGCATCTGGCCTGGCTGGACACACCACCTGCCGAAGTGGTGAAACGTATGCAGCTGCGTGGCGCGGCACGTGACATAAAGAAGTTGAAGGAGTCTCATCGCTTCCTGACTCCAGACGTGACCGCCCCTCCCAGGGTCGCGCACACCCGGGTCGACGGGCTGCAGACCCCCACTGAGCAGATCGAGCACTTCTTTGCCGAGTTCTCCGGCCGCGCTGTCTTGCTCTAGACCTTGCTTCCTCTAGGCCTTACTTCAAGCCGATCGGTGATCAGACATGCCTCCCGCTCGATCAGTCTCACGGGAGGTATGGTCCGTTGCACTGGGACTCAGTAGCGGCGTTGTAAAGAGGTTGTGCTGACAAACTGACGAGGCCGCTTGTCCCGCCTAGCGGCAGGTGTAGCCCCCGTCGATCGGGAGCGAAACCCCGGTGATCATCGACGCGGCGTCGCTCAGCAAGAACGTGATGGGTGCGGCAATCTCATCCTCGGTGGCCCACCGGCCCAGCGGCATCGCCTGCAGGAACGGGCCGCCGATGTCCTCACGACCCCAGTACCAGGCAGACATCGGGGTCATGACCACCGTTGGGTTCACGCTGTTGACGCGAATGTTGTGCTTGCCGAGCTCCAATGCCGAAACTCGCGTGATGTTGTCGACCGCCGCCTTGGAGGAGCCGTAGGAGATGTGGCCGTTCAGAGCCACGAGACTGGCCTGGCTGGAGACATTGACGATGGACCCTCCATTGCCGAGCCTGATCATGGATCGGGATGTGTACTTGATCACGAGTAGCGCGCCGCGGGCGTTGATGTTGATCACCTTGTCGAAGACCGCAATATCGGTCTCCATCGGGGTCGCAATCTCGCCGCCGTAGCCAGCGCAGTTGACGACCCCCCAAATGTCCAGGCCGTCGAGAGCGTCGCGAACGCTTTCTTCTGAGGTGACGTCGAAGGGCAGAATGCGGGCGCCAGTGTCGGCGGCGAGGGCTTCGAGAGCCTCCTCCTTGGACCGTCCGCTGGCGATGACGTCAGCGCCTGCTTCCACCAGATGCCGAACGGTGGCACCGCCAATCCCGCCGCTGGCGCCAGTGACGAGAACCGGACGGCCGTTGAAGTCAGTCATGGTGATTGTCGCTTTCTTCTCACGACGTCAGGTTTCACGAGGTCAGGCGATACGGTTCTCGCCAGACACGGGTCTGGAATTGCGGACAAAAGGACCTGGATGCCAACTAAACAAGCATTTCGGCGATGCAGCAGAACCTTCATCGCCGCGCCCCAGCGTAATATCCGGACCAGCCCCCCGACCACCACAGCGACGTGAGGTTGCTTGCATGGCCACCGACGAAGGGTCCGCCCTCCTTGGCATCGATCTCGGCACGAGCTCAGTCAAGGTGGCTCTTACGTCGACCGACGGCGAAGTGTTCGCGCAGACCGGGGAGGCGTACGCCGTGAGCCACCCCGCTCCGGGGTGGGCTGAGACGCACTCTGACGAGTGGTGGACCGCGATCTGTGCGGCGACCCGCGCCGTGCTGTCGGCGCGGCCCGACCTCGAGGTTGTCGGGATCGGGTTGTCGGGCCAGATGCACGGCGTCGTAACTGTGGACGAGCGGGGCCGGCCGACTCGGAACGCGATCCTATGGGCAGACACCCGGGCTCAGCGGCAGGCGGCGGCATACCAGCACCTGCCGGGCGTCACCCGGGTGGGCCTCGCGAACCCGCCGACCCCCGGTATGGCCGGTCCCATTCTCGGCTGGCTCACCGAGCACGAACCAGCGACCGTCGCTGCGACGCGGTGGGCCCTGCAACCGAAGGACTGGATTCGGCTACGGCTGGTCGACGCCGCCGCCACAGAGCCGAGCGACGCGTCGGCGACCCTGCTCTACTCGCTGGTTGACGATAGCTGGGACGAGACGGTGGTCGCCTCGCTGGGCATTGATCCGTCAATCCTGCCCATGATCCTGCCGACCTCTGGCACTCTCGCGGGCACGCTCACATCGCAGGCGGCCTCCGATCTCGGCCTAAGGAGCGGACTCCCGGTCGGCGCCGGCGCCGCTGACACCGCGGCCGCGGCTTTGGGTTCGGGACTGACTGAGACCGGCGACGTGCAGTTGACCATCGGCACCGGCATCCAGCTGGTCACCCCGCTGAACGGCCCGGTCCTGCCCGAACCGGACGCTGGGTGGCCGGTCGTGCACTGCTATCGCGCCGCAACCGACGTCGGCCATTACGCCATGGCGGCGAGCCTCAACGGGGGCAGCACGCTTGGCTGGGTCCGGGAAATCCTCGGGGTCGGCTGGGCTGAGCTGTATGCCGCGGCCAACCACCGGCCGGCCCCCGGCAATGGCCTGGTTTTCCTACCCCACCTGCACGGCGAGCGGACCCCGCACCTGGACCCGACGATGCGTGGCGGATGGCTCGGATTATCGTCCGAGCACACCCGGACCGACCTGCTGTACGCGGCTCTGCTCGGCGTCGCCTGCGCCGCGCGCCAAGCGCTCGACGCGCTGGTGGAGATCCAACCCGCCGCCGCCGTCGGCGCACTGCGGCTCGCCGGCGGCGGCACGGTGTCTGCATCCTGGCGCCAGTTGCTCGCAGACGTCCTCGGCCGGGAACTTACCGCGGTCGAGGTGCCGTCGGCCTCAGCTCGTGGTGCGGCCTTCCTCGGCGGCCGGGCCGCGGGTTTGATCACCGACCCCGACCGATCGGCGCTCAGAGCCGAGCTGGGCCCCACCACGACTCCATCGCCCGACACGGCGTTGCACGAGCGTACGTTCGCTGCTTTTCAGGCGGCGCTCTCACAAACGCGATCAATGCGCTCGTCGTCCTCGACTGACTCGCAGAGCTGAAAGTCGGGCCCGAAATTCGAGTGGGGCCGACGGATGGTCGACCCCCACCTGTGAAGGTCAGCAGCTGGACTTGTAGACGGCGCCGGCTGCTTCACCGTCGACGTTGTCCTTGGTGATGATGGTGAAGCCGGTTTGGACCTTAGGCGCCGGAGTTCCCCCTTCTAGGGCGGTAACGGCAGCGTCTACGCCGTACTGACCGATCACCGCCGGCTCCTGCGCCACCAGGGCCTGAATCGTTCCGGCTTTGAGGTCCTTCACCTGGTTCGGGCCCGCATCGAAGCCGACGATCTTAACTTGCGCACCCTTCCCGGCCTGGCGAACGCCGGTGGCCGTGCCTTCCGCAGAGAACAGATTGGCTGCAAAGACACCAACGATGTCGGGATCCTTTTGGAGCGCCGAGCCCATGATTTTTGCCGCTGTGGCCGGATCATCGTGTGAGTATTGGACCCCAAGGTACGTGAACGCCGAGTCCTGCTTGACCGCGTCTTCAAAGCCTTTCACACGCGCGTCAGTGGTGGAAATGCCCGGGTCAACGGACATCACCATGACCTTGCCGCCGTTCGGGTTGAGCTGCTTGATGGCATCGAAAGCGGCCTTTCCACCACCCTCATTGTCCGAAGCGATCGCTGAAACGGCGATTGAAGGATCTTTGACTGTGGTGTCCACGAGGACGATCTTGATACCGGCCGAGGCTGCTTGGTTGAGCGGTGCTTGCATCGCGGTCACATCTGTGGGTGCGATCAGGATAGCGTCCGGTTTGGCGGCGACGACCGAGTCGAGTATCGGCTTTTGGAGCGTGGGGTCGAACTTCTGTGGTCCTTGGGTTTTGACTGACACGCCCAGCTTTGCCGCCTCGGCTTGGATGCCACATTGCATCGTGATGTAGAACTCGTCCCCAGCCACTCCCTGAATAAACTGCAGGTTGTAGTTCTTACTCGCCTTTTGTGGCGCTGCAATTGACGATGCAAGGCCGGTTGGTGCAGCGCTAGCACTGCCGCCGCCCTGCGGTGCCGGCTGTGCTGTTTCGGTTGGTTTGGAACTCGTACAGGCTGCCAGGGGCAGTGCCACGAGGAGCAGGCCGGCCGCGCTCAGGGCGGTGGTGCGATTCACAGGTATTCCTTTCAGTTGTCTGATGCTGCGGAGTTGCGACGGAACAGAGCGAGAATCGGGTTGACGTGTGCTGCGCCACGTAAAGCGGCGGCACGACGGGACTGGTCCACCCAGACGGCCGCGATGAGTACGATGCCGACGGCAACCCCCTGCCAGAAGGGCTCGACGCCGATGATCACGAATCCGGCCTGAAGAACAGCGGGAATGAACAAGCCCACGACGGTGCCGAACATCGAACCCTCGCCGCCGAAGATCGACGTGCCGCCGATGACCACTGCTGCGATGACGTTGAGATTCGTCAGTGACTGCCCGGCAATCGTCGTGGTGCCGAACTGCGCGAGGGCGAGAACGGCACCTAGTCCGGCGAGCATTCCCATCATTCCGTAAACCATGATCAAATGGCGCTCGACATGGACACCGACCCGGCGGGCGGCCTCCTCGTTGGATCCGATGGCGTAGGTGTAGCGGCCGAACTTGGTCTTGTGCAGGACGATTCCGCCGATGATCACTGTCACGAGTGCGACGAAGGGCAGTGACGGAATACCGATGATCTTGATGTAGGTGTTGAAGTCGGTCAATGCGCCCGGCACCGACCGAATGTCGATGCCGCCGGTGATCACCTGAGCCAGCCCAAGCGCTATCGAGAGCGTTCCCAGCGTCACAATCAGGGGCGGGATCTTCGCCTTGGCTATCAATGATCCATTCAACAATCCCCAGAGGGCTCCGGTGATGAGCGCGGCCACTATGCCGATGGCAGCAGTTCCCCAACCGTCGCCGCCGATCCCCTCCATCACTTTGGCTGCGACAACTGAGGAGAAGACAAGTACCGAACCGACCGACAAGTCGATGCCCGACGTGACGATGACGAAGGTCATCCCGACCCCGAGAACGGCCCAGACGGCAATGTTCTGCGAGATGAGTGAGAAGTTGCTGGTAGAAAAGAACTTGCCGCCAGCCGTGACAGTGAAAAACGCAACGATCACCAGAAGGACCCCGAGAATCCAGACTGATTGCAAGCTCGTGATCCGCTTGATCAGCGATTGCTGGCCCTCATCTGCAACGTCGACCGCGGCATCGTCTGGCGGAGTGATAACGCTCATGCGAGTTCCTCCTTGCTGAAGTCCAGGGCGCCCGTCATGGCGCCTACCAACTGTTCGACCGTGGTGCCCTCGGAGGGAAGTGTCGCCACCCGAGTGCCCAGTCGCATGACCTGAATTCGGTCAGCTACCTCGAGCACCTCAGGCATCGAATGGGAGATCAACACAAGCGCAATGCCCTTGTCTCGCACACGCTTGATGGTGTCGAGTACGTTTTTGGTCTGCACCACACCGAGGGCAGCGGTGGGCTCATCGAGGAACACCAGTTTGCTGGCCCAACTAATCGCACGGACAATGGCGATTTGCTGACGTTGCCCTCCGGACATCGAACCCACCGGAGCCGTGTACGACCGGACCGTGCCTCCGAGTTCGTCGAAGCCCGCTTTCGCTTTTGCTCGCATGGCCTTTTCGTCCATGAATCCCAGCGGGCCGAGGATTCCCTTCCGCGGAATCTCCCGGCCCAGAAACATGTTCTGGACGGGGTTGAGGTGCGGGGCCAGCGCCAGGTCCTGGTAGACGACTTCCATGCCCATGTGAGTCGCCTGCTCGGGACTGGTGATCGTCACGGGCTTGCCCTCGAAAAACAGCTCTCCCGAATCCAATTCGAGGTTGCCGGTCAAGGCCTTGACCATGGTGGACTTACCCGCACCGTTGTCACCGATGAGCGCGACAACCTCGCCCGGATATATGTCGAAGGCGGCATTGTTCAAGGCACGGACGTGACCGAAGCTTCGACTTAATCCGCGGGCTTCCAGGATGGGTGTGTCTGTTCTGGGTGCTGCCTTTTGCGGAGTGGTACTAGGCGTCGTCATCTTGTGGGACCACCTCGATAGCTGATGAAAAGGTCGGTGAACAGGGGTTTCAGTGGAGCATTGCAGACGAGTGGAAGTGATGGCGCGCAATCGTCTGCGTTTTGGTTTCATGTTGTCGCTCCCTTCGGTCGTCCTGACAAGAGACGACGACCATCTGGTACGCACTCGTGACCCAGAACCGTCGGTGACGTGCACCACCTGACGACCCCCTCCGCGTCGGTGTGGCCGACTCCCGCGGCCTTGATATCCACAGGAACCTCACCGGCACCGGGCCGGCCGGTGTCAAGGTTGACTTGACATAGGAGTCCTTGTCAAGGAATCCTTGACGGCATGACTTCAGAATTCACTACGTCCACCCGTACGCACACCATGACACCGGCCGGCCCGGTGC
>Ga0307308_10000811_pt1 | contig 11791 bp, 11 predicted proteins | sample ER_DNA_195_FD_194501 | JGI IMG/M metagenome (GOLD analysis project Ga0307308, IMG submission 194501) | Bulk soil microbial communities from the East River watershed near Crested Butte, Colorado, United States - ER_DNA_195 | ecosystem: Environmental > Terrestrial > Soil > Floodplain | place...
CGCCGGCTGCCTGCGCCGCGTCCAGGCAAGCGAGCAGGCGCTCGGCGAGTAGGCCCGAGCTCGCCTCGAAGGTCTCGGCAATCGCGTCGACCGTGGCCTCGGAGACCAGGATGTTTCCCTGCGCCGTGTAGCACTTTCCGGTGCGGCCGCCGGCCCACTCCATGCACTCGGCCCCGGTGTAGGTGGCCGCTCGGCCCTCGCGGTCGACGACGCCGAGCTGGCGGTGGTCACGGTCCTCGTCGGCTGCGGTGAGGCGTTCGACCACGTCCTCGGCGCTCAGCCCGTCGCGAAGCAGCGCCAGGCCGTCGGGCCCGTAGCGGGGGTTCGCGTAGCTCTGCGTCGCGATCGCGCCGACCCCGGGCTGGGCCCAAGGCACGACCGATCCGACCGCCAGAAACTTCGACTGGGTCGCGACGCCCCACTGACCCGCGTCGGGGTCGCAGGCTGCAATCGAGTAGGTCGCTACCAGAGGCTTATCCATAGGTGAGCTCGGTCAGATCGAGGTCGAGGAGCTCGCGCTTGCTCTCTGGGACCAGGACGGAGGCGACTTCGGGGCGGGCGAGTGCGGCCTTGACCTCCTCGGCCGACTGCGCGCGGACGACGACCGGGCGGCCGGCCTCGTGCGCTTCCTTCAGCACGGCTTCGTCGGCGACGTCGTCGAGGACGAGGGCGTCGTCGAGGTCAAGCTCCCCCTCGACGGCGATCTCCGGCACGCGCTTGCCGGTGGCGCCGAACCAGCGCTCTCTCAAACCGTTGCCGTTTCGCCGGGCTCGAGCGCGATCACTTCAACCCCGGGCGCGTGCTGTCGGAGCTCGTCGGGCGTCCCCACGAGGACCGGAAACGTTCCGTAGTGGCAGGGAATGCACCGCTTGACGCCAAGCAGCTCGAGGGCGACACCGGCCTCGCGCGGGTCCATCGTGAAATGCCCACCGATCGGGAGCACGGCGACGTCGGGTGAGTAGATTCGGCCGATCAGCTGCATGTCGCCGAAGACACACGTGTCGCCGGCGAAGTAGATCGAGGTGCCGTTCTCGAGGCCGAGGACAAGGCCCGCCGCCTCGCCGAGGTAGGCGCCGTCGTCGGACGCGCTCGAGTGGAACGCGTTCACGAGCGTGAACTTGACACCGCCTGCCTCGACGGTGCCGCCCTTGTTGGCGCCGGGCATCTCCCCGACGTTCGCGCCCTGCTGTCCGAGCCAGGTCTTCAGCTCGATCATGGCGACGATCTCGGGGTCGAAGCGCTTGCTGAGCTCGACGGTGTCGCCCACGTGGTCGCCGTGCCCGTGTGTGAGCGCGATCACGTCGACCCGCTCCGGCTCTTGCTCCGATTCGGGGCATTTCGGGTTGCCGGACAGGAAGGGGTCGACGTAGACGCGCTTGCCTGCCGGCGTGTCCAGCCGGAAGCTCGCGTGACCAAGCCACGTCAGCGGTACGTCGGGCATTCGCGCTCCTTTCTCACGGGAGGCGGGAGCGTAACGAAGGGACATCCGGCCGGGCGGCGAACCTGAAGGCATGGCTCGGGGGATTCCGGTCGCGCTCGTCGTCGCGGCCGCGGCGGCGGACGGGGCAGGCATGCACGGGGTCGCGTTCTACGCGCTGCTGGCCGCGGTGCCGGCGGTCGCGGCCGCTGCGCTCGGGGTCTACGGCGACTCGCTCGAAGGCGGGGGCGGACGGGTGCAGGCGTGGCTCTGGGGGGTTGTGCTTGCGCTCACGGTGACGGGGGCGGCCGTGCGCGCCCCGTCGCTGGCCGAGGGGACGGTTCCGGCCCTGGCCCGCTCGGCGGTTGTGGCGTGTCTCGCGATCTTCTGCGCCCAGGCGATCGCGGGCCTGGTCGGCGAGCTGCGCCGTACTTAGGTCCACACGCGCGCACATGCGCGCCCGCGCGCGCCCCTGGGTGGGTGGGGGTTTGGGACGGTACCGGGGTGTCGCGCACGCGTGTGTGACGGGACCGTGCCGATTGTGTGACTTTTCGTCCCGGCGTCAGAAGATCGCGCCGGCCGCGTGCTTCGCGCCTTCGATCAGCGGCTCCACCGCGAAGAACGAGCCGACCGTCACGGCGAGCGCCAGCGTGACCGCTGTCTGGAGCAGCCGCTCCGGCGGAGGCGACCCGCCCGCGACCGGAGCCAGTTGCAGCTCCTCGGACGGCCGCATGAACAGCGCGCGCACCACGCCGAGGTAGTAGTAGAGACTCACGGCAGTCGCCGCGACGCCGACGATCACGAGCCAGGTCCACCCGTGCCGATACGCGGCGGCGAAGACGTAGAACTTTCCGACGAACCCCCCGGTGAACGGGAACCCGGCGAACCCGAGCATGAACACCGAGAGCGAGATCCCGAGCAGCGGCCGCTCCCAGCCGAACCCCGCCAGGTTCTCGATCGTCACCGGCGCGTTCAGCTCCCGCTCGCGCGCCGCGATCACGGCGAACGACCCGACCGACATCGCAGAGTACGGAACGAGGTAGTAGAGCAGCGCCCGGCCGCCCAGAGCGTTGTTCGCGGCGATCGCGATCAGCATGAACCCGGCGTGCGAGATCGACGAGTACGCGAGCATCCGCTTCAGGCCGCGCTGCACCAACGCCGCGAGATTTCCGACCGCCAGCGAGGCGCAGGCGAGCACGGCGACCGCAACCGTCCAGAGCCGCGCCTCCTGCGGGAACGCCGTCACCAGCACGCGCAGCGTGAGCACCAGTGCGGCCGTCTTCGTCGCCGCCGACATGAAGGCGGTGACCGGCGTCGGCGCGCCCTCATAGACGTCCGGCGTCCACATGTGGAAGGGCGCGGCCGAGGCCTTGAAGCCAAGCCCGCCGATCACGAGCGCGAGGCCCGTGACCAGGAGCGCGTCGTGTGACAGCCCCTGCACGGCAACCGCATGTGCGATCTCGCCGAAGCGCAGCGCGCCCGTCGCGCCGTACACGAGCGCCGACCCGAACAGCAGCATCGCCGATCCGAAGCCGCCGACGATCAGGTACTTCAGCCCCGCCTCGAGCGAGCCGGCGAGCTTGGCGTCGATCGCGCACAGGACGTAGAGGCTGATCGAGAACCACTCGAGCCCGAGGAAGAGCGTCATCAGCGTGCTCGCGGTCGTGAGGAACGCCATCCCTGCGCCGGCCCAGGCCAGCAGCGCGTAGTACTCCGAGATGTGGTCTTCGGACATCGGCTCGGTGGCGGAGACCCAGACCGCCAGGAACCCTGCGCCGGCGACGATCATCATTGCCAGCGCGCCGAGCCGGTCGCGCTGGATCGCGTCGCCGATCACGCCGTGGCCGTGGGCGGAGAACGCATACAGCAATGCGGCCGCGACGATTGCGCCCGCGAACCCGAAGGCGCACACGGTCGCGCCGAACGGCCGCCGCGCCCGCCGCGGGACGAGCACCGCCCCGAGGAGGCAGACGGCGCCCGCGCCGAGCAGCGCGAGGGTCGGCGAGAGCGCGAACCAGTCGACGTGCGGCGTCGAGATCACCGGAGCACCTCCCTCAGCGCTCGGGTGGGCGAGTGTCCAAACGAGCGGTCGGTGATCGCGGCCGGCCACGCCGAAAGGACGAGCAGGCACGCCACGAGCGGCACGAGGATTCCGAGCTCAGCGGGCCGCAGGTCGAGCGCCGCCTCCGAAACCGAGGGTCCCGGCGCGACGTGCAGCACCGCGGAGATCAGCCGCAGCATGTACATCGCCGCGAGCACGATCGCGATACAGCCCACGACCGCCCACGCCCAGCCGGTCCGGAAGACTCCGGCGAGGATCGCGAACTCGCCGGCGAAGGCCGTCGACCCCGGCACAGCCAGCGCGATGATCCCCGTCGTCATCAGCACCGTCGCCAACGCGGGCCTCCCGCGCGCCATCCCGCCCAGCCGCGCGAGCTCTCCCGTGGCCGCGCGCCGCTCGATTCCGCCGGCCAGGAGGAAGAGCGTCGCCGAGATGAGCCCGTGGTTGACCATCTGCAGCACCGCGCCGTTGATCCCGAGGTCGTTCACCGCGAAGAGCCCGAACGTGATCAGCCCGAGCTGGGCGAGGCTCGAGTACGCGATCACGCCGCGCAGGTCCGGCGCGCGGAAGGCCAGCAGCGACCCGTAAATCAATCCGCACCCCGCCAGCACCAAGATCGGTATCCGGAAGTCCGACGTCGGTCCGGGGAACTTCGAGATCGCAATCCGCAGGAAGCCGTACGCCGCAGCCTTCGACACCACCCCACTCAGCACTGCGGCAACCTCGGGCGACGACTCCCGGTACGCCTCCGGGAGCCACGCGTGCAGCGGGAACAGCGGCGCCTTGACCGCGAACGCCGCCGCGAACCCGAGGAAGATCCAGTCGCTTCCGTTCGTCCCCGAGCCGACCAGGTCGAACGTCCCCTGCGAGAGCCCGAGGACGATGATCGAGGCCAGCATCAGCAGCGAGCCGGCCATCGTGTAGATGACGAACACCAGCGTCGCCCGCAACCGCCCGGCCCCGCCCCACACGCCGACGAGCACGTAGAGCGGGATCAGCATCGCTTCCCAGAAGACGTAGAAGAGCAGGAGATCCTGGGCGACGAAGACGCCGACCAGCGCGCCCGTCAGCATGAGCATCAGGCCGTAGTAGGCGCGCGGCCGGTCGCGCCCGGCCCAGAAGGCGTACGCGATCGCGGCCGCCATGACGACCACGGTCATCCCGACCAGCCAGAGCGAGAACCCGTAGAGCCCCACGTGGTACGAGACGTGCAGGTCGGAGAACCAGCTCGTCTGCTGGTCGAGCTGGAGCCCGGGCTTGGAGAAGTCGAAGCGCGCGACCGAGTCGATCCAGAGCGCGACTTCCGCGAGCGCGACCAGGAGCGCAGTCGAGCCGACCGCAAACGGCCGCAGCGGCAGGATCCAGATCCCGACCGCGGCGCCGACGGGAAGAAGGATGAGCGCGGTCGACAGCCAGTGCACCTAGCGCACCACTACGAAGACGAGGGTGACGACCACGAGGCTGGCGGCGATCGCGAGCGCGTACGTGCGGACGAGGCCGGTCTGGAGGGCGCGCGTCTCCGAGCCGAGCCCGCGGATCGCCTCGCCGAGCTCCCGGACGGAGCCGAACACGAGCGGCTGCTCGACCCACTTGAGGAGCGCGTTCGCCAGGAAGACGGCCGGGCGGTAGAAGAGCGCGTCGTAGAGCTCGTCGAAGTAGAACTTGCGCTCGAGCAGCGGCAGCGGCCTTGGTGCCTCGGCGCGGCGGGCGCCGTAGATCCACCACGCGGCTCCGATCCCGGCCAGTCCGAGGACGACGGCAATCGCGCTCGACGCCGCCTCTTGGAGGCTCGAAGCGGTTACGAGCGGGGGCGCGACCGGGTCGAGCCAATTCGAGACCGCCGTCCAGATGTTGGCGAGCTGGAACCAGCCGCCGAACAGGGCGAGGGCGGTCAGCACCCCGACCGGCACTGCCAGCGAGGCTCCGACCACGTCGCGCTTCAACGCGTGGAAGTGCTCGCGCACGAATGCGGAGGGCTCACCCCAGAACGCCATGAAGAGCATCCGGAAGGTGTAGAGCCCGGTCAGGAACGCGCCGACCATCCCGGCGACCCACAGGAGCTGCCCGTACCAACCGTGCGCGAGTGCAGCGGCGAGGATCGAGTCCTTGGAGAAGAAGCCGGCAAACGGCGGCACGCCCACGAGCGCCAGCGCCCCGACCAGGAACGCCCAGTAGGTGCGCGGGAGGAACTTCCGCAGCCCGCCCATCTTCCGCAAGTCCTGCTCGCCAGCGATTGCGTGGATGACGATCCCGGCGGCCATGAAGAGCAGCGCCTTGAAGAAGGCGTGCGTCATCAGATGGAACATCGCGTTCGCGTACGCGCCGAGCCCCGCGCCGAGGAACATGTAGCCGATCTGCGACATCGTCGAGTAAGCGATGACGCGCTTGATGTCCGTCTGGACGAGCGCGATCAGCCCGGCCAGGAGCAGCGTCGCGGCGCCAAGCCCGGCCGCCAGCTCCTGGACGTGTGGTGCGGCCTCGAAGAGCGGGCTCGTGCGCACCATCAGGTAGACGCCGGCGGTGACCATCGTCGCCGCGTGGATGAGGGCGCTGACCGGAGTCGGGCCCTCCATCGCGTCCGGGAGCCAGGTCTGGAGCGGCAGCTGCGCCGACTTGGCGACCGCGCCCCCGAGCAGCCCGAGCGCAACCAGGTTCGCGGCCCATCCGCCGAGCGAGCCGGCCTGGCTGAAGACGACCTCGAAGTTCAGCGAGCCGGTCCGCTGGATCAGCAGGAAGAGGGCGAGCGCCATCGTCGCGTCGCCGACCGCGTTCATCACGAACGCCTTCTTCGCGGCCGCGACCGCGCTGGGCCGCTCGTGCCAGAAGCCGATCAGCAGGTACGAAGACAGGCCCACCAGGCCCCACCCCGCGAGCAGCATCAGGAGATTGCCGCCCTGGACGAGCAGCAGCATCGAGAAGACGAATAGCGCCATGTACGCGAAGTAGCGGCGCTCCTCGTCGTCGCCGTCCATGTAGCCGAGCGAGTACCAGACGATCAGGAACCCGACCCCGGCGACGACGAGCATCATGAACACGGAAAGCGGGTCGACCAGAATCCGCAGGTTGAACTGGTACGGCCCGGCGGTCAGCCAGTGCCACAATGTCGAAGGGTGCTCGCGGTTGTGCGGCGAGTCGCCGAGCAGGGCGGCGAAGCTGACCAGCGCCGCGACGAACGACATCCCGACCGAGGTCGTGGCGAGGTAGCCCGCGCCGCGACGGGTCAGGCGCTGCCCTAGGAGCGTGATCGCGATCGCCGCGCCGAGGGGCGCGAACAGGCAGATCCAGGCGGCGGCGATCAACCGCGCAGGGTCCTGAGCTTGTCCACATCGAGCTCGAGCCGACGGCGGGCCATCGCCACGATCAGGCCGAGCCCGACGACGACCTCGGAGGCAGCCACCGCCATCACGGCGAGCGCGAAGATCTGGCCGTCCTCGCGCCCGCTGTGGCGAGCGAATGCGATCAGGGCGAGGTTCGCGCCGTTCAGCATGATCTCGAGGGAAAGCAGCACGATCAGCGGACTGCGGCGGATCAGCACTCCCAGCGCGCCGGTGCAGAAGAGGAACGCCGCGACGCAGAGGTACCAGACGACGTCGGGGCCGTTCACTCGGACGCCTCGCGGGAGTGGTGGCCGAGGATCACCCCGCCCACGGCCGCGATCAGGAGCACGATCGAGGTGATCTCGAACGCGAGCAGGTGGTCGGTGAGGAAGAGCCGCCCGATCTCGTCGGGCCGTCCGTAGAAGCTGTCGATCCGCTCCGAGTGCGAGAGTCGCCCGCTCGTCTTGAGGCCGATCACGACGATCACCTCGACGAGCAGCGCGCCCGAAGCTCCCACCGCGCCCAGCGCCTGCCAGCTCGGCCCCCCCGCCCACGGCGCGTCCGCGCGACCGCCGAGATAGGCGATTACGAACAGGAACATGACCATGACCGCGCCCGCGTAGACGAGCACCTGCGCGGCCGCGACGAATTGGGCCGAGAGCAGCAGGTAGAGGACGGCGAGCGAGGCCAGGTTCCCGATCAGCGACAGCGCCGAATAGAACGGGTTCGAGAACGAGATGACGGCGATCCCGGAGCCGAGGCAGGCGAAGGCAGCGAGGACCCAGACGATCCAGACGAGGACGTTGCCCGCGTCCACTACGAATGCTCCTGGTAGAACGGGATCGGCGTGTCGTAGAGGTCACGGTCGGCGACCGGCACCTTCTTGATCGGCTCCGCGAGCAGCATGTCCTTCGTGTAGATCAGGTCGTCGCGTGAGTACTCCGAGATCTCGTACTCGTTGCCGAGCGTGATCGCGTCGAACGGGCAGGCGAGCTCGCAGTAGCCGCAGAAGATGCAGCGGCTCATGTTGATCTCGTAGATGCGCGCGTAGCGCTCGCCGGCCGACACGCGGTTGTGGGGAGTGTTCTCCTCGGCGACGACGCGGATGCAGTCGGCCGGGCACGCGGCCGCACAGAGCGAGCAGCCGACGCACTTCTCGAGCCCGTTCTCGTGCACGTGGAGCCGGTGGCGGCCGCGGAAGCGCGGGTAGACGGGTCGCTTGTACTCCGGGTACTGCTGCGTGATCGGCTTCTTGAAGATCTGCTTGAAGGTGACCCCGAAGCCCTTGATGCTGTCGAGCGGCTGGGGCATCAGAGGGCCACCACGAGCGCGGCCGTCACGACCGCGTTGATCGTCGCCAGCGGCAGGAGCACCTTCCAGCCGACGCGCATCAGCTGGTCGTAGCGAAGCCGCGGCAGCGTCGCCCGCAGCCAGAGGAAGAGGAAGATGATCGCCAGCAGCTTGAGCACGAACCAGAGCGGGCCGAGCGGCGACCAGGGCCCGTACCACCCGCCGAAGAAGAGCGTCACGGCGAGCGCCGAGAGCGTGATCATGTTCACGTACTCGCCCATCTGGAAGAGGCCGAAGCGCATGCCGCTGTACTCGGTGTGGTAGCCGGCGACGAGCTCCGTGTCCGCCTCGGGAAGGTCGAACGGCGGGCGGTTCGTCTCGGCCACTCCGGCGACGAAGAAGACCATCAGCCCCACGAACTGCGGGCCGAAGAACCAGAACGTCGACGCCTGCTTCTGCACGATGTCGACCAGCGACAGCGACTGGCCCATCAGCACGACGCCGAGCACGGCGAAGGTGAGCGAGACCTCATACGAGACCATCTGCGCGCACGTGCGCATCGAGCCGATCAGCGCGAACTTCGAGTCGGAGGCCCAGCCGCCGACGATGAAGCCGTAGATCCCGAGCGAGCCGAGCGCGAAGATCACGACGAGCGAGATCGGGAGGTTCGCCACCTCGCCGCTGACGTTCCATTTCCAGATGTGCCAGCCCGGGCCCCACGGGATCACGCTGAACGCGGCCAGCGCTGTGAACGAGGAGAGGACCGGCGCCGTGATGTAGAGGACGTCGACCGCCGAGGCGGGGAAGAAGCTCTCCTTGCGGATCAGCTTGATCAGATCGGCGATCGGCTGGAGCAGGCCTTTCGGGCCGACGCGGTTCGGGCCGTAGCGGAGCTGCATCCGCGCGAGGACCTTGCGCTCGACCCACGTCATGTACGCGAACAGGCCGAGCAGCAGGTTGATGATCAGGAAGGCCTTGATGATCGAGATCCACCAGGGGTCGGTCATTTGCTCACCTCGACGGTGCCGCCGAGCTCGCCTGCGTGCTCCGCGGGGATCCGGACGGCGCCGTCGCGCACCGTGCGGCTGACCCGCGCGCGCAGCTCGAGCGACGTGCCGTTGTGCGAGACCTTGACGAGGTCTCCGCCGGCGATGTTCCGCTGGCGGGCGTCCTGGGGCGAGAGCTCGACCTCGCGGGCCGGCCGCTGGAACTGCAGCTCGGGGATGCGCTCGACCGCGGGCCCCGAGAAGAGCGGCCGGTAGCGGACGAGCCGCAGGCCCTTGCCTTCCGCCGGTGGCTCGTCGGGGAGCTGCGGCGATGGCGCCTCGCTGCGGGTGCGCAGCTCGGCCCGATCGCCGACCGCGCCGAAGGGCAGGCCGTCGTAGATCCGCTCCGACAGCTCGGCGAAGACTGCCGAGGGATGCGGCGAGACCTCGACGTCGAAGCGCTCGGCGAGCCTCGAGATCCAGGCCAGCTCGTCGGGCGCGGGCGGGATGACCGTGCGGCGCAGGCGCTGGAGGCGGCCCTCGAGGTTGACGTAGGTGCCGTCGCGCTCGAGGTAGCTCGTGCCCGGGAGGACGAGATCGGCCCAGCCGACGGCGAGCCCTTGGAACATCGCGGTCACGATCACGTGCTCGGCCCGCTCGGCAAGCGCGCGAACGTTCGGGTCAGCCGCGGCTTCGTCGCCGGAGACGAACAGCAGCCCGATCGGCTCGGGGTTCTCGCCTTCGGCGTCCGAGGCGGCCGCCCAGGCGTCTGCGATGCCGCGGCCGTTCGGCGTGCACGGCAGGTGGAAGGCGCCGCTACCGGGCTTGTCGGCGAAGCCCAGCTCACGGGCGAGTGCGGCGAGATGGGCGCCGCCGGCTCCTTCCTCGCCCGACCAGATCAGGACCGGGCGCTCGCTCTCTCGCAGCTGCTTGCCGAGCTCGTTGCGCTTGTCGGCGAGCCGCCGGCAGCTCTCGAGCGCGTCGCCCGTGTGCTCGATCTGGGCGCCGGCGCGGCGGGCCGCCTTGATCCAAAGGTCGACGATCGGCGCGCGCTCCGCGACCGGTTCGTCGCCGAGGACGATCACGAGCTCGGCGGCGCGGATCGCCGAGAGCGGGAGGCGGAAGGCGTCGAGGGCAGGGCTCGTCTCCTCGGGCAGGACCGCGGCGTGAGCGCCGAGGCCCGCGCGCATGAGGCGCCCGAGCGCGTAGGCCTGCTCGACGGTCTCGGAGCCGGAGAGCGCGGTGACAACTCGTCCCTGCGCCTGCTCGAGGAGCTCAGCGGCCGAGTCGAGCGCGTCGTCCCAGGAGAGCAAGTCGAAGCCGCGGCGCCGTACGCGGCGAAGCGGGTCGGCGATCCGGTCGCGTGCGTAGAGGTGCGTGAAAGCGAAGCGTCCCTTGTCGCAGAGCCAGCCCTCGTCGACCTCGGGATGGTTGCGTGAGAGGATCCGCTTGACCTTGCCCTCGCGCGTCGTCGCCTGGATGTTGCAGCCGACCGGGCACATGCCGCAGACTGTCGGCACGTTCTGGATCTCCCAGGGCCGCGCTTCGAAGCGGTACTGCGTCGAGGTCAGTGCGCCGACAGGGCAGAGCTCGATCACGTTGCCGGAGAACGGCGCGCGGTAGGCCTCGTCCTCGAAGGTCGCGATGATCGATTGCGCGCCGCGGTTGAGCGCGACGAGTTGGCCGTCCTCGGCGACGCTCTCGGAGAACCGCGTGCAGCGGTAGCAGAGGATGCAGCGCTCGCGGTCGAGGGCGATCGCAGGCGAGATCGGGATCGGCTTCTCGAAGGTGCGCTTCGGGAAGGTCATGCGTGTGTTGCCCGGGCCCCAGCGGAAGGTCAGGTCCTGGAGCGGGCACTCGCCGCCCTTGTCGCAGACCGGGCAGTCGAGGGGATGGTTGACGAGGATGAACTCGAGCGTCGCTTCCTGGCCTTCCGCGGCGCGCTCGGAGGTCTCGGCGGTCTTGACGACCATGCCCTCGGTCGCCGTCAGCGTGCAGGCGGCCTGGAGCTTCGGCATGCCCTCGATCTCGCATAGGCACATTCGGCAGGCGCCGACGGCAGCGCCGAGCCGAGGCTCGTAGCAGAAGACGGGGATCTCGACCCCGGCCGCGAGCGCAGTCTCGACGAGCCCGGTCCCGGCGGGCACCTGAACCTCGCGCCCGTCGACGGTCACGGTGACGAGCTCAGGCGAGCTCACGCGACACCTCCGTGACGGTGTCCGACGCTTCGGAAAACCGCCTCTGAGCAGGGATTGTGGGAAGTTCGTGACACTCTCGTGCGCGTGTCTGACACCGGACGGGTCACGCTGGGACCTCGGCTACCGGGGCATGGCTGTGTTGGTCGACCGGCGCGAAAACGCCCTCGAGCGACGACTCGCCGCCGAACGGGCAGCCGCCCTCGTCGATGTGCCGCTGGAACTCGTCCCGGAAGTTCCGCACGTACTCGACCACCGGGCCCGCGGCGAAGTCGCCCAGCGCGCAGAGGCACTTGCCGAGAACCCGGTCGCACACCGAGAGCAGCAGGTCGAGCTCCGACTGCTCCGCCAGCCCGTCCTCGAGCTTCTGCAGCAGCTGCGTCATCCAGCGAGTCCCCTCGCGGCACGGGGTGCACTTGCCGCAGGACTCGTGCATGTAGAACTGGGTCGACCGCAGCGCGAGCTGCACCATGCAGGCGCGGTCGTCGATCACGATCACCGCGGCGGCGCCGAGCTGGGAGCCG
>Ga0307308_10000813_pt1 | contig 11782 bp, 5 predicted proteins | sample ER_DNA_195_FD_194501 | JGI IMG/M metagenome (GOLD analysis project Ga0307308, IMG submission 194501) | Bulk soil microbial communities from the East River watershed near Crested Butte, Colorado, United States - ER_DNA_195 | ecosystem: Environmental > Terrestrial > Soil > Floodplain | place: USA...
CGGCCGCCGGCTCGGAGCTGTACATCTGCCACTTGCCCGGCCACGAGGCCTACGGAATGGTCGGAACGGTCGAGATCACTCCCTAGACTGTCGCGACGAACGCAGTCGGGACAGGAGAAACGGCCCGCCGGCGTTGCCGGCGGGCCGCTTCGTGTCGTGGTTGAGGGTGCGATCAGCCGGGGCTGCCGAGCGGCATTTCGGTCACGAGGATCGCGTTGATGATCGGCTTGTCGCCGCGCTGGGCCGCGAACGAGATGTCGAGCACCCCGTCCGTGACCTCGACGGTGAACGACCGATCGACCGCGATGTAGCGGCCACCGGCGGCGGCCACGACGTCGAAGTTCGACAGGACGCTCGATCCCTCGAGCCCGACGCTGAAGACCCGGGCTCCGCTCTTGGTCAGCTGGAGCTCCGCGAACGAGAGGTCGACCTTGTAGGTTCCGTTCGGGACGGAGAACCGGTAGGCCGTCATCCCGCTCCGGAGATCCTGGTAGAGCGGGTCACGGGTCGTTCCGGCGATGCCGGCGTTCGTCGAGCGCGTCGAGCTCGACCCAACGTAGCCGAAGCCGCCGGTCGCGAACGACCGGTCGGCGCCGTACAGGTCGCCCTGGGCCGGATCCACGTACGAGCCGCCGCCCGCGTTGATCCCCTGCTGGTAGGCAGGGACGACGAGCGTGACCGGAACCTGGAAGTTGGAATGGTCGGGATCGTTCGTCTGGATGACGACGATCGCGTGGTACACGCCGCTGGCCAGGCCCGTGCTGTCGACCGTGACCGTCAGCGGCTGGTTGCCGTCAACCGGGACGGTCCCCTCGGTCGGGCTGACCGACAGCCATGGAACGTCACTGAACGTCGGCAGGCCGCTCTCGATGAGGTAGGCGTTGCCGCTGTTCTGTCCCACGGTCCACAGGTTGCCGACGACGTCGGTCTCGATCCCGGCACCGCCGAACCCGCCACCGTCGGGATGGGCGAGCGCGCGGACGGTCTCGCAGGTGGCCGGATCGATCAGGAAGATCGAGTCGGTGTCGCTGTTCGTCGCCTCCCAGAGGAGGTTGAACGAGCCGTTCCAGGCAAGACCGGAGATGTTCGGGTCGGCCGGGTTGCACTGGCTGAGCGTCTCGCCCGGGGTCGGGTGGGACGGGCCGGCGACCCGGTAGACGATCCCTTCGTTCCAGCCGCCGATGTAGAACACGTCGGCCGCCGGATCGTAGGCCAGGCCGCGCTGGCTGGTGTCGGCCCACGGCGAGCCGGTGATGACCTGGGCGACGGAGCCGTCGTCCGGGTCGATCCCGTAGATCCCGTTGTCGCCACCGACGTTGACCTGCCAGATCAGGCCGCGGGCCCGATCAAAGGCCATGTCGCCGCCCCAGTCTCCGTTCGTCGGGTTCGCGAACTGGCCGAGGCGGGATCCCCCGGTCGTGAACTGGGCATCGATCAGGTCGACCGGGTCGCTCAGCCAGACGTCACCCGTGTAGGCGACGCCCCACGGCACGGTCATCCCGGCGTTCCAGCTGGCGAGGACGTCGCCGTCGGCGCGGATCGCCGGCGGGATGGCCAAACTCGACGAGCCGAAGATGCCCTTCGTCGAACGGGCACTCGGCGATGCGCCGGCCGGCAGCTTGCGAGGCGTGGACGCCGCCGCGATCGCCGAGCCGGACTGGTCGAGGTCGACCTCGCCGATCGAGAACGTCAACGGCTCGTGGCCGCCGGCGTTGCCGAGATTCACGGTGGCCTGGTTCGTCCGACCGGGGGTCAGGACGAAGACCAGCGAGTCCGTGTCGATCTGGGCGTGTGGCTGGTCGCGGTGGAGGGCTGCATCGACGCCGGGGGTCGTCACACCGGCGACGATCGTGACGTCGTGGGAGTCGGTGACGTAGCCGTCCAGGCTGAAGGTGGCGGGCCAGGTTCCGGCCGGCCCGGTGACCGAGTACGTGCCGTCGCCGGCCGTCGTTGCGGTCAGATCGAGCGGGTTGCCGTTGAACGTCGTGTGGACGACGACCGCGACGCCGCTGAGAGGATCGCCGGTATGGGCGTCGGTCACCGTCCCGGAGATCGCGCCGAAGTCGGCCGGGAGCGTCACCGTGAGCGTGACCGCAACCGGCAGCTGGGTCTGCTTCGGGGCGTTCGTGACGAAGACGACGAGGCCGTGGTACTCGCCGGGGGCGAGGTTCGCGGTGCCGAGATGGAGGCTGACGACCTGCTCGCCGCCGATGTTGACCGTGCCGGAATCGGGCGTCTCGCTCAACCACGACACGTCGGTGAAGGGCTGGATCGTGCCGTGGCCGGCGTCGGGCGCCCAGTCGGACGGTCCGAGCTGGCCGACGACCATCGCGGTATTGATGAACCCGTCGTCGCCGCCGAGGGCCTCGAGCGGCATGTCGAAGGCGATCGTGTGGTCGACCACGCTGGCGGGCACGACGGCCACCAGCTCGAAGGTGTCTGCGCTCCAGATCGGGACGATCCCGTCGCTGTTCGCCTCGAACAGGTCGGCGAAGTACTCCATCCCGATGTCCTGTCCGGGCAGGCCGAACTGGCCCTCGGCAGGCAGTCCGGTGGACGGGTTCTGGTCGGTGTCGAAGAAGACGTAGCCGCCGACTTGGGCCATGGGCGTCGTCGGGGCGAAGTCGATCGCCATCGACGCGACAGTTGAGCCGTCGGATCCGGCCCGCACGGTCGTGACGTCGTTCGAGTCGAGCGAGTCGCCGGCCGGGTCGCTGATGATCGTCTCGAGGCTGGTGCCCGAGGTGTCCCTGACGGATGCGCGCGGGAACGTGGCCGGGATCGTGGCCGGCTTCCACGTCTTCTTGCGGATGACGGTCGAGGTCGGCGTCGGCAATGGCGGGGCGGTGAAGCCCTGGTCGCGCTCCTTGGCCTCCCAGTTCAGCGGACCGGTGCCGCTGTTCGTGAGGGTGACGTTGACGTCGGTCGTCTCGCCGAACCCGACCGTCGCCTCGACGGTATCGGGCGCCACGGAGGCGACCGCTGCGGCGAGCGCGGCGTCGACCGTCGTGTCGTCGCCGTCGGCGAGGACGATCGGCTTCGTCTGGCCGACGTAGTTGGTTGCGGTGAACGACAGGCTGTAGGAGCCCGGCCGGAGGCGGAGGCTGTAGGTGCCGTCTGCACCCGTGGTCGCGGATCGACCGCCGGGCGACGCGGCGACGGTCGCGCCGGTGATCGGCAGGCCGTCATTGAGGTCGGTGACGGTGCCGTGGACGACCCCGCTCGGAACGGATTCGTAGCGGAACGCGGTCGACGGCTCGAGCAGCCCCTCGAGGAACGAGAACTGGAGGGCATCGGTGCCGGTCGCGTTCTCGATCCCGATCCCCGCGTTGCGCCCGTCGCCGGGGTTGGCCGCGTTCGGGCCGTAGAGCATGTCGATCTTGCCGTCCTCCCAGAGCTTCACCTCGAAGCTCAGGCGGTTGGACGAGCCGACGACCTTCATCGCCGAGTACTCGATCACGAACGCGCGGTTCGGCGCGGTCCCGACCGTGTCGTAGTCGATCGAGCTCTCGTCGTCGATCGACAGGTCCTGCCAGAACGCGTAGATGGCGGCGTTCGGCGGTGCCGGCGTCGGGATCGCGATCGGGAAGCCGTTGAACTGGTCCGGTGCGAGGAAGTTCAGGTAGCCGTTGTCGGACAGGAAGACCTGCTGATAGCTCGCGCCGTAGAAGGAGAAGGCGAAGGGCAGGCGGAGTCGCCCGGCGAACTCGTCCCCGTACAGGCCGGTCTGGCCGGCCGCGTCGACCCAATCGAACGCGATCGGGGCGCAGCCGTGACCGAAGTCGTCGAGCTTCCGGAAGAGGCTGAAGTCCTGGACGATGTCGGCGTCGACGAGCTCGACGTCGGCCGTGGCGACCTCGGTGCAGCCGCCCGCCGATGCGCGCAGCGTGTAGCTGCCGACCGGCAGGACGAGGTCATACGCCCCCGATGGATCGGTGACGGCCGCGGGCACGGGCGTCCCGAGCGCGAGGATCGCCGCTCCTTCGATCGGCGAGCCGTCCTCGGACGCGGTGACGTGGCCCGTGACGTGGAACCGCGGCAGCGCGACGAGGGCGATGTCCAGGTCGGTCGTCGCGTCGGTGACGACGGCGACCCCCGGCGTGATCGACGAGGCGTAGCCGAAGGCGGTCGCCGTGACCGCGTAGGTCCCGGCGGCGAGGAAGATCGAATAGTCGCCGGACGAGTCGGTCGTCGTGGCGAACTCGCGCGTGCCGTCGTTGGCCGCGATGCGCGCGCCGCCGATCGGGCTGGACGTGCCGGCGTCGGTGACGGTGCCGGACAGGGTCCCGCCTGTCTTCACGAGATCCACGGCGGCCTTGGCGTCGATGCGCCCCTCGCCGTAGACGTAGTTGGGGTCGTTGTCGCTCGGATCCGGCGTGCCGCAGCTGTCGTCGGGTCGGTCGATCGCGGTCGAATCGAGGGCATTCAGGACGCCGTCGAAGTCGCCGAGCAGGTCGTTCTTCGCCGACAGCATCAGGGCGATCGTCCCGGCGGCGTGGGGCGTCGCCATCGACGTCCCGGAGAACGCCTCGTAGCCGCCGCCCGGGACGCTCGACACCACGTCGACGCCGGGCGCCGAGACATTCGGGCTGACCTTGCCGGTCGGGCTCGGGCCGCGGCTCGAGAACGACGCGATCTGGTCGTTCTTGTCCGTGGCGCCGAGGCTGATGACCTCGGTGAAGTTGCCGGGCGTTCCGGCGGTCCCGCAGCCGAAGTCGCCGGCATTGCCGGCGGCGAACACGGGGATGATCCCCGCGGCTCGCCAGGCCTGGACGGTCGCGAGATAGAACGTGTCGTTCGGGTCGTCGCTGCCCCACGAGTTGCTGACGACGTCCGGGGCGAGGGACGGATCCGGGTTGTTGCCGGCGAGGTCCGTCGGGGCGAGGATGAACTGGCCCGACGAGAGGAGGGACTCGGAGGTGCAGCCGAAGTCCTCGCAACCCTTGGCGGTCATCCACTCGGCGCCGGGCGCCACGCCCGTGTCGGGCGTGAACGTGCCGGGGCCGTCGCCGCCGGCGATCGTGCCCATCGTGTGCGTCCCGTGGCCGACGTTGTCGCACGGCTCGCCGGGGCACGAGTTCGACGGATCCCACCAGTTGTAGTCGTGGGTGAACGTCCCGTCGTGGTTGTTGCCGCGGTAGTTCCCGACGAGCGCGGGATGGGTGAAATCGACACCCGTGTCGATCGAGCCCACGACGATGCCGGAGCCGGTGATTCCCTCGGCCCAGACCTGGTCTGCGCCGATCTTCTCCACGCCCCATTCCGGATCGCCCGCTGCGGCCAGGATGGCGGTCGAGGTCTTGACCGGCTTCACGAGCGGGTAGATCTTCGTCGGCTGGATCGACGCGACGCCCTTGACCTTGGCCAGCTTGGCGGCCAGCTTGTCATCGCCCGTGACGAGGAGCTGGTTTGCGAGCCAGTAGCTCTTGGGGTTCGCGTTCTTCGCGGCCTTCGCGATCGCGAGCGCCTCCGCCTGGGACGCCTTCGCGGTCGCGTGCAGGCGATCGACCACGAAGCCGACGCGCTTGCCATGGTCCTTGATCTTGGCGGCACCGCGAAGGTCCGGGCGCGCCCCGAACTCGACGATGAAGCGGGTCGGGCCCGATTCGAGGGTCTTGAGGAGGCCCTTGTCGATCGGCGCCGACTTGGCTGCCGGCGGGGACGCGGCCAGGGTCGCACCGACCTGGCCGATGACGAGGACGAACACGGCGACGAGCACAGCCGCTCGACGGATCATCGACGATCTCCCTCCGGCCGCCGGGGACACGGCGGCCCTCCCTGTGATCTGACCGAACGCAAGCTGAGCAGGCGTCGCGGATGCTACTCCTTCTGCGTTGTGCCTTGTCTCGCATTTCTGAGAACGTCGCACGGCATGCGCCGGCTGCGCGTCCGCGTGCGAGCCCGTGAGGCGACACGTGCTCCCGACGCGGTGACGGAGTTGCCTGGACGCACCGCAATTCGCGTCTGCGCCGCGCGTCCTTGACTCGACCCCCGGGGTCCACGCACACTCACCCGGGGCCGCAGCGGAGGTGCCGGTGGCGACGAGCGGACTGATCGTCCGGAATGCGCGCGTCCATCCCACGCAAGGCCGCTCGGTCGACCCTTCCGACGTCCTCGTCGAGGACGACCGAATCGTCGCCATCAGGCCCGCCGGCGCCGTTCCGGCTGACGGCCGCCGCGAGCTCGATGCCGCCGGCAGGCTGCTGTCACCCCCGCTCGTCGATCCCCACGTCCACCTCGACGCCGTCCTGACCGTCGGTGAGCCGCGGCACAACGAATCCGGCACCCTGATCGAGGGAATCCAGACCTGGGCGGAGCGGAAGCCGTTCCTCACCCACGACGACGTGAAGACGCGGGCACGCGAGGCGATCCTGTGGGAGGTTGCCCAGGGCACCGGCCTGATCCGCTCGCATGTCGACGTGTGCGATCCGCCCCTGACCGCACTCCGGGCACTGCTCGAGCTCCGTGACGAGCTCCGTGAGCTGGTGGAGCTGCAGCTGATCGCCTTTCCCCAGGACGGGGTCCTGTCGTATCCGAACGGCAAGGAGCTGATGCGCGAGGCGATCCGCCTCGGCTGCGACGTGATCGGGGGCATCCCCCACTACGAATGGACCCGGGAGGACGGCGTCGAGGAGGTCCATTTCCTGTTCGACCTGGCCCGCGAGACGGGCGCCCCGATCGACCTCCACTGCGACGAGACCGACGACGAGCAATCGCGCTTCCTCGAGGTCGTCGCCGCGCGGACCATGCGTGACGGCATGCAGGGACGCGTGGTCGCCGGGCACACCACCGCGATGGGTTCGTACAACGACGCCTACGCGTTCAAGCTGCTCCAGATCCTGAAGGTCGCCGGGGTGACGATCGTCGCCAATCCCCTCGACAACATCGTCCTCCAGGGCCGCTTCGACACCTATCCGAAGCGGCGCGGCATGACCCGGGTCAAGGAGCTCGACGCGGCCGGCGTCAACGTCGCCTGCGGCCACGATTCGATCATGGACCCGTGGTACCCGCTCGGACGCGGATCGATGCTAGACGCCGTGTCGATGCTCGTCCACGTCGCCCAGATGACCGGGCGCGCCGAGCTGTTCCGGGCCTGGGAGATGGTCACGACGAACCCGGCCAGGGCGTCCGGGGTCGAGTGGGGGGTGAAGGAGGGGCAAGCGGCGAGCTTCGTGGTCTTCGACTGCGCGGATGAGGCCGAGGCGATCCGCCTCCGGCCGGCGGCGCGCTGGGTGGTTCGTCGGGGCCGGATCGTGGCCGAGACGGAGCCTGCGCGGAGCACCGTGCACCACGCGGGGAGTGACCTTCAGGTGACGTACGCGAACGAACAGAGAGGGACAGCATGACCGCGATCACGCAAGACCTCGGGATGCCCAAAGGCGAGGGCGATTTCACGATCGAAGGACACGGGATGGAGCCGATCCCGGCGTCCGCTCGCTATGGATCGGTGGGCCGGCTGTTCACGGTCTGGTTCACGCCGAATCTGGTGCCGGCCGCGTTCTTCGTCGGAACCCTGGCGTCGATCGTCGGGCTCGGGTGGTGGCTTGGCGTCATCGCGATCATCGTCGGCAACCTGATCGGGGCAGGCCTCGTCGGGGTTCTCTCGGCGATGGGCCCCCGGACCGGAATGGCCCAGATCCCAGCGGCTCGATTGCCGTTCGGCAAAAGCATCGTTGTGCCCGGGATCATCAACTGGTTGAGCACGATCGCCTGGGACGCGATCAATGCCTTCTTCGGCGCCTACGCCGTGGATGCGATCACCGGCGGCGCGATCCCCTTCCCGGTCGGTCTCCTTCTCGTCATCGTCCTTCAGGCCGGCCTGAGCGTCGTCGGCTACGAGGCGATCCACACGTTCGAGCGGTACGCCGCCGTTGGCCTCGCGATCCTGTTCGCGATCGTGACCGCCGCGATGCTCCCGAAAGCATCATTCGGTGGCTCGGGCTCGTCCGACACGATCGGGACGTTCATCCTGATGACGACAATCGCCGGAAGCTTCAACCTGGCCTGGTCCCTCTACGCTTCGGACTACAGCCGCTACCTGCCGGCCGAGACGCCGCCCCGCCGGGTGTTCACCTGGACATTCCTCGGGCTGTTTGCTGGGGCCGTCTGGATCGAGATCCTCGGCCTCGCGGTCGTCGGCGCCCTCGGCAAGGAAGCCGACACGACCCACCAGATCTACGGCCTGCTCGGCGGCGGGCTCATCGGCGCGATCGCGATGATCGCCATCTTCTTCGGGACGGTCGCCGTCAACGCGATGAATGACTACACCGGCTCACTGTCGTTGCTCGCCGCTGGGATCCGGATCCCGCGCCCGATCTCGGCGGCGATCGTGGCCGTATTGAGCTTCGGTGCGACGCTCTACCTCTACTACAACAGCTTCTCGTCCACCGTCGAGAACTACCTTCTCGTCATCACCTACTGGATCGGACCGTGGGCAGCCATCGTGCTGATCGACTGGAGGCGGCGCGGCTCGCGGATCAACGGCGATCGGGCCGTCGACTTCGCCGGGCTGCCGAGCGGCCGCAACGCGTTGATCGCGCTCGTGGTCGGGTTCCTCGCGTCGATCCCGTTCATGAACCAGACCCTATTCGTCGGTCCCCTGGTGTCCACGCTCGGGGGCGCGGACGTCGCCTACCTGATCGGATTCATCGTGGCGGGGATCGTCTACTGGGTCCTCGAGGGCTCGTCATCGACTGCCGTGCCCGTCGACGACTGACGCGGCGTCCCCGGCATCGCGGCGGATGCCCCGACGATCGGCCGGGGTCCGTTTGGTGCGCGGGTCATCCCGGGAGGACGGGCCGGCGATGGACGACCGGCTCGAGGCCGAGGCTCGCAGTGTGCGTGGCGATCTCGTCGCAGGTTGCGATCCACAGTCCGTCGATCGCCTGCGCGCGCTCGATCAGGCGCTCGAGGGCGACCGCGCGCGACGCGCGCCCCGAGACGAACGGGTGGTTGGTGACCATGAACAGCCCGCCCTCATCGACGAGCGCCTCGAGCTCGAGCGTCCACCGGGCCAGGACCTCCGCCGGGCTCGCGATCACGCCCGAGCCGGTGATGCCCGGCAGGTAGTTGTACGGCTCCCAGTCGTCGAGCGCCCAGTGGCCGGGCAGCTCGACGACCGTCGCCGCTCCCGGCGATTCGTCGACCGCGAGCAGATACGGATGGTCCGCGTCCATCAGCCCCGAGTCATACGCGATGCCGTGCCGGGCGAGGATCGCGGGCGTCTCGTACGTCATCTCCCAGTTGGGCCCGCGGTAGCCGGTCGGGCGGACGCCGAGGACCTCGTCGAGGGCGGCGAGACCGCGCAGGAAGCGGGCTTCCTCGTCGACCGGGGTCGCGCCATGAGCGCCCTCGTGCAGGTAGCCGTGATGGGCGATCTCATGGCCGGCGTCGCGGATCGCACGGCAGATCGCCGGCCAGCGCTCGGCGCTGTACCCGGGGATGAAGAACGTGGCCCGCACGCCGCGCCTGTCGAGGATCCGAAGCAGCCTGGCGATCCCGGTGCGCGCGCCGTAGGCCTGATGGCTCATCACGTCGAGCCAGGCCGCCGACTCCGGGTGCTCGAAGAGGATCGGGCTCTCGGCGTCGACGTCGAACGTGAAGCAGGCCGCGGCCCGGATTCCCTCGGGCCACCGGAACCCGGGTGGCAGGGCGTGCCGCCAGTCGGCGTCGACGCCGCTCGTCACCGGCCAGGTGCCCGGCGCAGCGCGACGAGCGAGAGCATCTCGTAGGCGAGATTCGCGGCGACCGTCGCGGTCTGGCCCGCCGGGTCGTACGCGGGAATGACCTCGACGACGTCGAAGCCGACGAAGTCGATCCCGGTCAGGCCGCGCAGGATCGCGAGCATGTCGCGCGCCGACGGCCCGCCGGCCTCGGGCGTCCCCGTGCCCGGGGCATGGGCCGGGTCGACGACGTCGATGTCGAAGCTGATGAAGGCCGGGCGATCGCCGACGCGCTCGCGAATGGCGGACGCGACCGCTGCCGGACCGAGCCGGAACACGTCCTCGGTCGTGAGGTACTCCAGACCGAGCTCCGTCCGCAGGCCCGTCCAGTCGGCGGCGTCGTACAGCGAGCCGCGGAGGCCGACCTCGATCGAATGGTCGACGTCGACGAGGCCCTCCTCGATCGCCCGTCGCATCCAGGTGCCGTGGTTGTACTTCTCCCCGAAGTACGAATCCCAGGCATCCGTGTGCGAGTCGAAGTCGATGACGGCGACGGGGCCGCGCGAGCGGGTCGCCCGGAGGTGCGGCAGCGTGCAGGCGTGGTCGCCGCCGATCAGGAGCGGGATGACGCCCGCCTCGACGATCGGGGCAACGGCCGTTTCGATCGCCGCGTAGCTCCGCTCGGTGTACCCGGGCACGATCGCGATGTCGCCGTGATCGACGCAGGAGAGGACGTCGAACGGCTTGACGTCCAGGTTCGGGTTGTAGGGACGCAGCATCACGCTGGCCGCTCGCACGGCGTTGGGACCGAAGCGACCGCCGACGCGATACGTCACGCCGGTGTCGAACGGAACGCCCACGATCGCGACGTCGACGCCGTCGAGGTCACGCACAACCGGCAATCGTGCGAACGTCGAGGGCCCGGTGAAGCGCGGGCTCTGGAGCGAATCCTCAGGGACGTAGCGCGGCATCAGCGGAGTCTACGCAGCCACGGGACCGCCGCGGCGTGCGATCCTGCGCCGATGGCAGAGTCCCTCGCCGGCACCACGATCCAGGCCGCCGTCATCGATCGACCCGGCGTGCCGGTGCGGGTCGAGACGCTCGATCTCGACCCGCCCGGGCCCGGCGAGGTTCGTATCCGGATGGCGGCAGCGGGCGTCTGCCACTCCGATCTCCACGTCCGCGACGGCGAGTGGGAGCGGGAGGGCCCGATCGTCCTCGGCCACGAGGGCTCGGCGGTCGTCGAGGCGCTCGGCGACGGCGTCGCCGCGACGTATCCCGAGCTCCGACCGGGCGCCCTCGTGGCGTTGGCCTGGCTCATCCCCTGCGGCCGATGCCGCGCCTGCCGAGCCGGCCGGGTGTGGAGCTGCTCCGACAGCCCGTCGTACACCCACCGGATGCCGAGCGGCCACGCCGCGACGCATCGCCCGGGTGGCGGCGGCGAGGTCCTGACGTACTGCGCCATCGGCACGTTCGCGGAGCGCCAGAACGTGCCGGCCGCCGCCGCCATCCCGGTCCCGGACGGCACGCCGCCCGATGTCGCGGCGCTCATCGGCTGCTGCGTGACGACGGGCGTCGGCGCGGCCACGAAGACGGCCGACGTCCGGCCCGGATCGTCGGTCGCCGTCATCGGTCTCGGCGGGGTCGGCCTGTCGTGCGTGATGGGGGCGGCGATCGCCGGCGCAGGCAGGATCGTGGCGATCGATCGGGTCGCCGCCAAGCTCGATCTCGCGCGGGCGGTCGGGGCGACCGACGTGATCCTGGCCGGGTCGGACGGCGCCGAGACGCTGGCCGCCATCCGCGCCGCGACGGACGGCGGGCCCGACACGTGCTTCGAGGCGATCGGCCTGCCCCAGACGATCGAGATGGCGATCGCCTGTCTGCCGACCGGCGGGACGGCCGTCCTCGTCGGGATGACGCCATTCGGCGCACGAGCGTCCTTCGAGCCGTTCCCGTTCGTCGACGGCGGCCGGCGGATCCTCGGCTCCAACTACGGCTCCGCCGATCCAGCGGTCGACTTCCCCCGCTACGCCGAGCTCCACCTGGCCGGTCGGCTGCCGGCTGATCGCCTCGTCACCGCCCGGATCGGGCTCGACGGGATCGAGGACGCATTCGCGCAG
>Ga0307308_10000814_pt1 | contig 11777 bp, 11 predicted proteins | sample ER_DNA_195_FD_194501 | JGI IMG/M metagenome (GOLD analysis project Ga0307308, IMG submission 194501) | Bulk soil microbial communities from the East River watershed near Crested Butte, Colorado, United States - ER_DNA_195 | ecosystem: Environmental > Terrestrial > Soil > Floodplain | place...
CCGAGCACGTAGGCCCCCTCGGCGTACGAGCTCGCCCATTGTTCGCCGGTGCCCAGAGTCGTCCCTAGGCGATGGTCGATCGCCGCAGCCCAGTTCAACGCTTCGAAGATCGTGAAGAACGCCTGCTCTTTGTCCATCTCGACCCGAGGTCCCGCCATCCAGCGTTGGTAGGCCTGTTCGTAACCAGCCAGCAAGGTTCTGAGATCAACGGCTGCTTCCAATGCGGGGGACCCTAAGCCGCGAGTGGTCCGCTCGCGACCGACGGCCTCTGTTGCCTGGACCGGCGAAATCCCGAGGACAGCACCGGGGGTAGCACCGCACCACCATTTCTCGCCCCACCTCGCACACCTGACTTTCCCGCATGGCCAGCAGGGCCGAAATGCGCCTGGCAGGAATCGAACCTGCGACCTCGCGCTCCGGAGGCGCGCGCTCTATCCCCTGAGCTACAGGCGCGGAGGCTCCAGTCTAGCCCCGACCTGTAATCGCCTGATGTCGTCCGCAATCCAAGCGGGGCGCTTCGGCGTAGGTATGGCCATCGGTCTCTAAATCCATCCAGGAGGTGGAAAGTGGCGGAATCGACTCTCTACGAGCGGCTCGGTGGCGCGTTCGCGATCGCAGCCGTGGTCGACCACTTCAGCGACGCGATCATCGGCAATCCGATGGTCGGCCAGAGCTCGCAGAATCCAGCTCTCCGCGAGTGGCATACCGACAACCTCGCGAGGCTGCCCGGATTGAAGTTCATGCGCACGCTGTGGGTCTGCGACGTCGCGGGCGGACCGCAGGGCTACGCCGCGACGGAACCCGGCAGCACGGCGCTCGGCCTGGAGGAGGCCCATCGTGACCTGAAGATCTCGCCCGACGAGTTCGACGAGGTCGCCGCCGAGCTTGCGCGAACGCTCGACCATTTCGGGGTTCCGGACCAGGAGAAGGAGGAGGTTCTGGGTGCCTTTGCCGCGCACAAGGGAGAGGTGACCGAGGGCTACGCCGCGTAGAGGCAGCGCCTTGCTCGACATAGAAGGTTGACGTGTGAGGTAAGTGAGTGCTAACTTCCTTCGATGGCAACCATGACGAAACGGAAGTCGGCCGGCGAACGGCGCGAGGCCGTGCTCGACGCGGCGCTGGTCGAGTTCGCAGAACACGGGCTCCACGGCGGCAGCACGGAGGCGATCGCCGCCAAGGCGGGCATCTCGCAGCCGTACGTGTTCCGACTGTTCGGCACGAAGAAAGAGCTCTTCACAGCCGTGATCAATCGGTGCTTCCGCGAGACGCTCGACGTCTTTCAGCGCGCCGCGGAAGGGAAGCGTGGGGAGGAGGCGCTTGAGGCCATGGGCAGGGCGTACATGGAGCTCCTGAACGACCGTACGCGCCTGTGGGGGCAGATGCAGGCGTACGCGTCGTGCGACGACCCCGACATTCGAGCCGTCGTCCGCGCCGGCTACGGCGACCTGGTGACGTACGTCGAACGGGTCGCGGACCTTCCGCCCGAGCGGATCAGCCGCTTCTTCGCCGCGGGGATGCTCCTGAACGTGATCGCGTCGATGGGGCTCCAGAGCCCGGAGGAGCCGTGGGCAGCTCGGCTGCTCGAGGGCTGCGGCAAATGACCGGCCTCTTTTATTTCGCCTTGAAGTAAGTGACTAATCAAGAACAACAGAGGGAGAGATGAGCACGCGAAGCAACACGATCTGGACGTTCGCGATCACCTCGGTTGCGCTCTTCATGGTCACGCTCGACAACCTCGTCGTGACCACGGCGCTCCCGGTGATCCGCAAGGATCTGCACGCGTCGCTGTCCCAGCTCGAGTGGACGGTGAACGCCTACACGCTCACCTTCGCGGTGCTGCTCCTGACGGGCGCGGCGCTCGGCGACAGGTTCGGGCGCAGGCTGATGTTCTCGGTCGGGATCGGGATCTTCACGGTCTCGTCCGCGCTCGCCGCACTGGCCCCGAGCGCGACCGCGCTCGACCTCGCCCGTGCGGCTCAGGGCGTGGGAGGGGCGATCGTCACGCCACTGACGCTGACGCTCCTGTCAGCGGCCGTGCCCGCGGAGCGCCGCGGGCTGGCGCTCGGCGCCTGGGGCGGGATCGGCGGGCTCGCGGTCGCGATCGGGCCGCTCGTCGGCGGCGCTGTCGTCGAAGGGATCTCGTGGCAGTGGATCTTTTGGCTCAACGTGCCGATCGGGTTGATCCTCGCGCCGCTCGCGTTCCTGCGCCTGCGGGAGTCGCACGGCCCAGCCGGACGCCTCGACCTGGGGGGCCTGGCCCTCGTCAGCGCCGGCCTGTTCGGGATCGTGTGGGGCCTCGTGCGCGCCAACGAGGTCGGCTGGGGCAACGCCGAGATCGTCGGCTCGCTCGTCGCAGGCTCGATCGTCCTCGCCCTCTTCGTGCTCTGGGAGCTGAGGACGCGTGCGCCGATGCTGCCGATGCGCTTCTTCCGCAACCGCGCGTTCACGCTCACGAACGTCTCGTCGCTCTTCATGTTCTTCGGGATGTTCGGGTCGATCTTCCTGCTGGCCCAGTTCTTCCAGACCGTGCAGGGCTATTCGCCGCTCCAGGCGGGCATCCGGATTCTCCCCTGGACGGCGATGCCGATCTTCATCGCACCGATCGCCGGAGCCCTCTCCGACCGGATCGGCGGCCAGCGGATCATGGGCGTCGGGCTCACGCTGCAGGCGCTCGGGCTGGCCTGGATCGCCACCGTCTCCACACCGACCGTCCCGTACAGCGAGCTCGTGATCCCGTTCTTCATCTCGGGCATCGGCATGGCGCTCTTCTTCGCGCCGGTCGCGAACGTCGTGCTCAGCGCCGTCAGGCGGCAGGAGGAGGGACAGGCCTCGGGCGCGGCGAACGCGATCCGCGAGCTGGGCGGCGTGTTCGGAGTGGCCGTCCTGGCGTCGATCTTCGCGCACTACGGCGGCTACCTCTCGGGCCAGGACTTCGTCGACGGCATGCGCCCCGCGGTCTGGGTCGGCGCTGCGGTCGTCGGCGTCGGGGCCGTGACGGCGTTCCTCGTCCGGTCTCCGGCTCGCTCCAAGGACGAAGTCCCGGAGACGGCGCTCGACCTCGCCGCCTAGGAAGGACGGGGGACCGGGCCCGGAAGCCCGGCCCGGTCCCCCGTCTCTCTACGGAGCCCGGAACGTCAGCCAGGCGTCCTGCATGCGCGCGGCCTGGTCGGCCGTGAACTCCGTGTAGCACTGGTCGTACGAGTAGTCCATGTAGTTGTGGATCGGGTCTGTGCCCGGAGCGGGGCACGTGTCCTTCCCCGCGGGGCAGCCCGAGGTCGGGGTCGCCTCGTAGGGCGTGTCGTCCACGTAGTCGCCGCGGCCGTTGCAGCCGCGGTAGAAGGTGTGCTCGAGGTTCAGCCAGTGGCCGACCTCGTGCGTTGCCGTCTCGCCCTGGTCGTACTGCCCGCGGTACCTCTCCGACGCGCCGCGCAGCGACTCCCAGTCGATGACGATGCCGTCCAGGAACGCGTTCCCCTGCGTGACGACCTTCGGCAGGTAGGCCCAGCCGAGGAAGTCGCTCGCCGTCCCGAGGTACATGTTGAGCACGTTCGGACCGCCGGTGTGCAGGGCTCGCTTCATGGCCCGCTCGGCGCCGTTCGGCTTCGCGTTGTACCAGTCCGCGTTCACGGTCCGGTCGACGCCGGCGAGCGTGAATCTGAAGCCGGTGTCGACGCCGCCCTCGCCGCCCGAATACGTGTTGTTCAGGACGGCGATCTGGTCGTTGATGATCGCCAGCGACACGTTCCCCGTCGTTCCGTCGGGCGTGATCACGTGGACCCAGACGGGCACCGTCGCCGCGAAGTTCGGGTTGTACGCGCGCGTCGTGTCGCCGGTGTCGAGCGTCTGGTCGAGTGCCGGTTCACGCGACTCTCCGCCGCGGGCAGTCGAGAACCCGGGCGCCGCGATCTGACTCAGACTGCTGAAGCTGCTGTATTGCGCCGAGTTGCACAGCCACGACGCCTGGAGGCTCGGGCCGGCCGCCGTGGCCGTCGAGACCTGGAACGCAGCGATAGCCGCCGTCGCCAAAACGGCGAGCAGCGACAGGCGCCGCGCAGTTCTTCCGTTCATCCCACTCCCCCTCTACTCGCTTACGCCAATCGGAGCGTACCCGCGCTGAGCGAGATTTCATATCTGCCCGAGATAGGGTGCGGCGATGAGGCTGTCCGCGTGGATCGCGACGCTCGAGCTGGCCGAGACGTTCGTCATCTCGCGGAGCGCGCAGGACACCGCGGACGTCGTCTACGTCGAGCTCGAGCACGACGGTGTCACCGGCTACGGCGAGGCGACGCCGATCGCGCACTACGGACAGTCGGCCGAGTCGGCGCTCGCGTACCTCGAGGCGCAGGCGGACGCTCTTGGCGACGATCCGTGGGCGCTCGAGGAGATCGAGTCGCGGCTGCCCTCGGAAGAGCCTGCGGCGCGCGCGGCGATCGATGCGGCCTTGCACGACCTCCAGGGCAAGCTCGCCGGCCAGCCCGTGTGGCGGCTCCTCGGCCTGCGCCGGGCCGGCCCGCCGACCTCGTGGACGATCTGGCTCGGCGACCCGGACGACATGGCCAGACGGACCGAGGCCGTGGCGGACAGGTTCAAGCGGTTGAAGCTGAAGCTGGGCGGGCGCGACGGGCTCGACGTCGAGCGCGTGCGCGCGGTGCGGGGCGTCACCGGGGTGCCGCTGATGGTCGACGTGAACGAGGCGTGGTCGTTCGACGAGGCGCTGGAGGCGCTGGCCCAACTCGATCTGCTCGGCGTCCAGTACTGCGAGCAGCCGCTTCCGGCCCGCAACCCCGACGGCCCGGCGCTCAAGGAGAGCTCGCCGCTCCCGATCTTCGTCGACGAGGACTGCCACACGGCCGCCGACGTCCCTGCCTGCGCGGAGCGGGCGCACGGCGTCAACATCAAGCTCGCGAAGTCGGGCGGGATCCGCGAAGCCGTGCGGATCGCACACGTCGCACGGGCGCTCGGGCTCGGCGTGATGCTCGGCTGCATGAACGAGTCGGGCCTCGCGATCGCGGCTGGGGCTCAGATCGCGAACCTGTGCGACCACGTCGACCTGGACGGCAACCTGCTGCTCCGCCACGACCCGTGGCCGGGCGTCGAGCTCATTGATGGCGTCCAGATCCCCTCCGACTCACCGGGGCTCGGTGTCCGAGAAGCGATACCTGATCCTCGCTGAGGGCCAGTCGGGCGATCCTCACTACGGGAAGACGATGCGCGGCGTCGTCGACTACAGCCCGAACCCGACGGTTGCGATCCTCGACTCGCAGCGGCCCGGCGAGACCCACAAGGGGATCCCGGTCGTCGGCACGGTCGCCGACGCGCTGCCGTACGAGCCGACGACGGCGCTCGTCGGGGTCGCGACCCAGGGCGGACGCTTCCCTCCGGCCTGGCGCGATCTGCTGAAGGACTCGATCGCCGCCGGGCTCGACGTCGAGAGCGGGTTGCACGAGTTCATCTCGGAGGATCCGGAGCTCGTCCAGCTGGCAGGGCGCCACGGCGTCGAGCTCCGCGACCTGCGGAAACCGCCGCCGGACCTCAACGTGCCGACCGGCGAGAACCTCAGGCTTGCGGCCAAGACCGTGCTCACCATCGGTTCCGACTGTGCGATCGGCAAGAAGACGGTCGCGATCGAGCTCGACCGCGAAGCGCGCAGGCGCGGCCTGAAGTCGCAGTTCGTTCCGACCGGCCAGACGGGCGTCGCGATCGCCGGCTGGGGCATCGCGATCGACGCGGTCGTTGCCGATTTCATCGCCGGGGCCGCCGAGCGGCTCGTCGTCGAAGGCGCCGCGCGTGGGGGAGAGGTGCTCTTCGTCGAGGGCCAGGGCTCGCTCTCGCATCCGGCCTACTCCGGTGTCACGCTCGGGCTCATGCACGGATCGGCGCCGCACGCGTACGTGCTCTGCCACGTGGCCGGCGCGACGGAGATCGAGGGGTACCCGGGCTACGCGCTGCCTCCGCTACGAGAGATCGTCGAGCTGCACGAGCGCGCATCGCTTCCCTCGCGTCCGGCCAGGGTCGCGGCGATCGCGCTCAACACGCGCGATCTCAGCGAAGACGAAGCCCGAGCCGCAGCTCGCGACGTCGAGGAGGAAACTGGTCTGCCGACCGACGATCCGGTCCGGTTCGGTTCGCAGAAGGTTCTCGACGCCGTCCTGGCCGTTCTGCAATCCTGATGGGGGGTCTGATGCGGAACGGATTGCCAGCGGCCGCGAGGCTGACGGTTGCATGCGCGCTCGGTGCGTTGTTCCTGGCACCCGCTGCAGCGGCCGACATCCGCGTGGGCGTCGCCGACGACCATCCGAAGGGCTCACCGGAGGTCGCGGCCCGCTTCTACGACGAGATGAAGGACGTCGGCATGACCGAGAACCGGATCACGCTGCTTTGGGACTCGGCGCACCCGACGACGATCGACGGCCAGGACAACCTCACCGCAGCGATCCATGACGCGCAGGCCGACGGCGTCCGCATCACGCTCGACATCTATCCGACACGCGCCAAGGCGCTGACGGATTCGCCCGTCGCCCCCGGAAAGTTCGCCGCCTTCGCGGCGCTCGTCGCGCGGACGTTCCCGACGGTCAAGGACTTCATCATCGGCAACGAGCCGAACAAGTCGCGGTTCTGGCAGCCGCAGTTCAACCGGAACGGCACGCGCGCCGCCTGCTCGGGGTACGAGCCCGTGCTCGCAGCGTCCTACGACGCGCTGAAGTCGGTCGACCGCTCGATCATCGTGGTCGGCGTCGGTCTCGGCCCGCGCGGCACGGACAACCCGCGCGCGCCCGGGAACCTCTCGATCTCCCCGGTCCGCTGCCTCGCCGACGTCGGGCGCGCCTACCGCCGCAGCAAACGGACGAAGCCGATCATGGACGCGCTCAGCTACCACCCGTACCCGAACGCGTCCACGGACAAGATCGACACCGGCTACGCGTGGCCGAACGCGGGGATCCCGGACCTCGCGCGCATCAAGCAGGCCGTCTGGGACGCGTTCCACGGCACCGGGCAGCCGACGTTCCAGGAGGCCGGCATGCCGAACGGGCCGGCGCGCACGCTCAAGCTGCGGCTGAACGAGGTCGGCTGGCAGGTCTCGATTCCGCCGGCGAACCGCTCCGCGTACTTCGGCAAGGAGAGCGTCGTCACGACCGACGAAGGGACCCAGGCGGCGATCTACGGGAACCTGATCCCGCTGCTGGCCTGCGACCCGTCCGTCGAGTCGGTCCTCTTCTTCAACCTCGTCGACGAGGCGAACCTCGATCGCTGGCAGTCGGGGTTGATGCGCGCGGACTGGACACGCCGTCCTTCGTACGGGATCGTCAAGGGAGCGATTGCCGCGGGTCAGACGCGCTGCGCGGGCAGGGTGGTTGCCTGGCGCCACGACTACCGGCCCGTCGGCGTCCATCTCAACTTCCTGGGCGGCTCGCGTCGCCGCTCCGATCGGAACAAGTTCTGGAGCTTCGTGGCCGGCTCCGAGGAGGGCACGCGCTACACCGCCGCCCTCTACCGCGCCCGGCGGCCCGGGCGGGTGGCGCCGACTCTCCGGGCGCTGATCTCGCGGTCGCTGCGGACGGTTCGCATGCGCGGCGCGGTGCTCAGGTCGCGCGGGAAGCTCGTCGGCGGCTGGGACAAGGTGATCCAGTTCCCGCCGAAGCGGCTGAAGCCCGGGTACTACGTGTACGGCGCGACGGTCGTGGCCGAGATGAACGCTGCGCGGAAGGCGACCTATGTCGGCCTCCCGTTCGCGGTCGGCGAACCGAGACGTTGACTTGACACGAACACGTGTTCGCTCTACCATGGCGAACACATGTTCGGTCGTGTCGTCCTCATCGTCCTGGTGGCCACGTTCCTCGGCTGGAGCCTCCTAACGCGCTCCGTCGACGGGGCCGGCCGAGCGCAGGTCTACGTCGTGCAGCCCGGAGACACGCTGTGGTCGATCGCTTCGGCGCGCTACGCGGGCGATCCGCGCGAGGGCGTCTGGAAGCTCCAGGGTCGGAACCACCTTGCGGGGACCACGATCAGCCCCGGCGAGCGCCTGACGCTGCCCTGATCCGTCCCGACGAGGCTGGTTAACTAGCCTCGTGGATCTCGATCTGGTCTTCCTCGGCACCTCCGGCTCGATGCCGACTGCGCAGCGCGCACCGGCGGCGCTCCTCCTGCGCCGCGGCGGCGAGCGGCTTCTCTTCGACTGCGCGGAGGGCACGCAGCGGCAGCTCCTGCGGTCCAACGTCGGGCTGATCGAGCTCCGCGAGGTCTTCCTGACCCATTACCACGCCGATCACTACCTCGGGCTGCCCGGAATGCTGAAGACGTTTTCGCTCCGCGGCCGCGACGTGCCGATCACGATCTACGGCCCGCCTGGGCTGCGCGACCTCTTCGACGCACTGCGGCGGATCTTCGGACGTCTCACGTACACCGTCGAGCTCAAGGAGCTGCGTCCCGGCGACGAGCTGATCCGTGACGACTACCGGTTGGAGGCGTTCGCCGTCGCGCACGGCGTCTCGGCTGTCGGCTACGCGCTCGTCGAGGATGCGAGGCCGGGTCGCTTCGACGTCCAGGCCGCCGACGCGCTCGGCGTGCCGTCAGGCCCGGAGCGGGGCGCGCTGCAGCGAGGCGAGTCGGTGACGCTCGCGGACGGGACGACGATCACCCCGGACAAGGTGCTCGGCCCGGCTCGGCCCGGACGCAAGGTCGTGATCGCCGGCGACGGCAGCCCGTCGGAGTCTGTGATCGAGGCCGCGCGCAATGCCGACGTGCTCGTCCACGAGGCGACCTTCTGCGAGGACGAGCGCGAGCGCGCCCGGGAGACGCAGCATTCGACGGCGCACGAGGCGGCCGGCGTCGCACGCGCTGCCGAGGTCGAGCTGCTCGCGCTGACGCACCTGTCGAACCGCTACTTCGGCGGCGAGGTCTCGCGCGAGGCGCGGACGATCTTCCCGAACACGGTCGTGCCCAAGGACTTCGATACGATCGACGTCCGCTTCGCGGAGCGCGGCGGGCCGTTGCTCGAGAAGGGCGGCGCGCTCACGCGGCGAGGCGAGAGGGAAGCCGTGTCGTCTGGCGAGGAGACACAGGAATGACCGGAATGGTTCAGGTGGCGATGGCGGGCGACGTGACCGAGGCGGAGGAGCTGCAGACGATCCTGCGCTCGGCCGGAATCGAGTCCGAGCTCGAGTTCGCGGTCGAGCACGATCCCCTCGGGAGCGAGGACGCCCCGCAGAAGGTGCTGGTGCCCGAGGAGTCGCTCGAGGCGGCGCAGCATGCGATCGAGGCTCTCACCGAGCCGGAGGAAATCGTCGACGAAGCCTGATTTCGGCTGGGTGGCGCGGAGCTACGACGAGCTCCGGCCCGCCGACGCCAACTGGTGGGAGGTCTTCGAGCTGCTCGTCCGCGAGGGCGATCTGGCGGGGCGCCGCGTGCTCGACATCGGGTGCGGCACGGGCCGGGCGGCGGAAGCACTGGTCGAGCGCGGGTCGCGGGTCTGGGGCGTGGAGCCGGAGCCGGAGATGGCCGCGCTCGCCCGTGAGCGCGTGAGCACGGTCAAGGTTGCGCCCGCCGAGCGCCTGCCGTTCAAGGACGGCTGGTTCGAGCGCGCGCTGATGTGGCTCGTCGTCCACCTCGTCGACCGTTCACAGGCGTTCGGCGAGGCCGCTCGAGTGCTCCGGCCCGACGGCCGGCTCGCGGTCGGCACCTTTCATCCGCTCCACTTCGAGCGCTACTGGCTGAAGGAGTTCTTCCCGTCGCTCGAGGCGATCGACAAGGCGCGGTTCCCGAGCCCGGCGGAGCTCGACTTAGAGCTCACTGCGGCCGGCTTCCAGCGCGTCGAGCAGCACCGGCTGACGCAGCGCGCTTTGGTCGACCGGGCGACGGCGATCGAACGCGTGCGCGGCCGCTTCATCTCTCCGCTGCAGCTCCTGGACGAGGCCGAGCTCGAAGAGGGGCTCGCGCGCATGGAGTCACAGCTACCCGAGCGGAACGAGTACGCGCTCGAATGGCTCGTAGCGGTCGCCCACAAATCCTTGTAACAGACTGTTACTAAAGGGCTAGAGGTAGCGCTCGAACCAGTCGACGATCCGCTCCAGGCGGTCGACGCGCCGGTCGGGGCGGCCGGCCGCCATCATCAGGTGCGACTCCTCGGGATAGCGCACCATCTCCACCGTCCGGCCGAGGCGCCGCATCATCGTGAACGCGATGTCCGTCTGGCCGGCCGGGCATCTGAGGTCGCCCTCGGCCTGGAGCAGGAGTAGAGGAGCCTTGTTCCGGTGGAGCGCGGAGCCCGGCGAGCGGTCGGTCATGCGCGCAAAGTCGTCCCAGGGCTCTTCGACCCCGCCCACGTGCTGGGCGATCGTGAACCCGTAATCGGACTCGCCGTAGAACGAGAACAGGTCGAGCACCGGGTTCTCGCTGACCGCGGCCGCGAAGCGCCCCGGGTGGTGCCCGAGCAGCCAGTTCGTCATGTAGCCGCCGTACGAGAGACCGAGCAGGCCGACGTTATCGCGCGGCGCCAGTCCCTTCCGCACTGCCCAATCGACGAGCCGCATGCAGTCGGAGTCGTCGGCCTCGCCCCAGTTGCCGTCGATCGCCTTCGCGTACGCCTCGCCGTAGCCGACGGAGCCGCGCGGGTTGCCGTAGAGGACGGTGAACCCGGCGTCGGCGAGCGCGACCATCTCCAGCCACGGCGCAGGCCCGTGGGCGCAATGCGGTCCGCCGTGGATCTGGAGCACGAGCCCTTTGCTGCGCCTGCCTCGCGGCCGAACGACCCAGGCATCGATGTCATGCCCTTCACGGTGGCGGATGGCGTGGCGCTCCGGATCCCTGCGATACGGGCCGAACCAGGTGCCGCCGTTGCGCGACAGACGCCGCAGGTCGCCGTCCTCGACGGCATAGACGTCGCAGGCGCCGCCGTCCACGCTCGCGATCGTCGCAAGCCGGCCGCCTCCGGCCCCGAGCCAGGTGCAGACGGCGTCGTCCCGCTCGACGAGGCGCTCGACCGAGCCGTCGAGGCCGAAGCGGTACGGCACGCAGCCGCCGCGGTCGGTGACCGGGACGACGACGCTCTCGCCGGCGAGCCAGATCACGGGAATGGGTGCCAGCGCTCCGAAGTCCAGCAGGTCGCCGATGACGATGAACAGGAACGTGCGGTCGAGCTCCTCGCCGAGCCGCTTCGTCGTGCGGCCGTCCCGCACCCAGAGCCCGAGGTTCGTCGACCCCGAGAAGGACGGGTCGTCGAGCCCAACGTAGGCGAGCTTCCCACTCGGCGAAAACGCCGCGCCGGCGATTTCGCCCTGAAGCTCGGCGTGCTTGGTCGGGCGTCCTCCCGCGGCGCGCATCGACCACACCTGCGGCTGCTCGATCACACCCGCCTCGGGCCTCGGGTCGGCGAGGTAGCCGATCCGTTCGCCGTCGGCGCCCCAGAACGCCAGCGAGACCTCGTACCGCGGTTCCGTCAGGCGCTTGGGCCGGCCGCCGCGTGCGGGAACGAGCCAGAGGCTCGTGAATTGATCGCGCAGGCCCGCGCCGTCGAGGCGCCAGTTCAAATCGCTGATCCGCCGCGCCGTCGGCTGCTCCTGATCGCCGACGCGGAACCGCTCTTCGCCGCTCTGTGCGAGGACGGCGACGCTCCGACCGTCCGGCGACCACTCCGCCGCGCCTGCCTGGCCCGCGAGCTCGGCCAGCGGGCGTGGCTCGCCGCCGGCGAGTGGCAGGAGCCACGGCTGCGACTTCCCGGAGCGGCCCGACAGGAAGACGAGCGTCTTCCCGTCAGGCGAGAACCGAGGCCTCGTGTCGCTGTC
>Ga0307308_10000817_pt1 | contig 11769 bp, 8 predicted proteins | sample ER_DNA_195_FD_194501 | JGI IMG/M metagenome (GOLD analysis project Ga0307308, IMG submission 194501) | Bulk soil microbial communities from the East River watershed near Crested Butte, Colorado, United States - ER_DNA_195 | ecosystem: Environmental > Terrestrial > Soil > Floodplain | place: USA...
TTCAGGCGGATCCAGCGCCGGACCATTCCCGTCTGCGACAGCGTGAACGCCGTGAACACGCCGACGACGTACAGCTGGATCAGACGCGTGAGGTTCGCGTCGAACGTGTAGATGAGGAACCCCGCCAAGACGGCGAGCACCACGACGCCGTTCGAGAACACGAGCCTGTCACCGCGGTTGCGGAACTGCGAGGGCATGAACCGGTCGCGCGCGAGGATCGACGAAAGCCGCGGGAAGTCCTGGAACGAGGTGTTCGCGGCCAGGATGAGGATCCCCGCCGTGAAGACTTGCAAGAGGTAGAAGAAGACGTGCTGCTCGCCGAACACGGTCTTCCCGATCTGCGACAGGACCGAGCTCGACGACGCGATGTCCGCGTTCACACGGACCTTCAGCAGCGTGGCGAGGATCGTCACCCCGATGAACATGGTGATGAGCAAGGCCCCCATGATCGCGAGCGTCCCCGCCGCGTTCTTCGCCTGTGGACGGCGGAACGCGGGAACGCCGTCGGCGACCGCCTCGACGCCCGTCAGCGCGGTCGCTCCGGACGCGAAGGCACGCAGCACGAGGAACAGGGTGAGCTCGACCTCCGCCTCGATCTGCAGCGTCGCGCTGGCCGCGACCGGACAGCCGCCCAGGCACCGGATGAACCCGACCACGATCATGAGCGCGATCATGGCCACGAAGCCGTACGTCGGGAACGCAAAGAAGGTGCTGGCCTCCTTCACGCCGCGCAGGTTGATGAGCGTGATGAAGACGACGAGCGCGATCGCGATCACGACCTTGTGCTGAGCAAGGGTGGGCAGGGCGGACGTGATGGCGATCGTTCCGGCGGTCATGCTCACGGCGACGGTCAAGACGTAGTCGGTGAGGATCGCCGCCGCCGCCACGAGCCCCGGAACCGTGCCGAGGTTCTCCTTCGCCACGATGTACGAGCCGCCGCCCTGCGGGTAGGCCCGCACCGTCTGGCGGTACGACGTGATGACGATCGCGAGCACCGCGCCGATGGCGATCCCGACCGGGATCTTGTACACGAGCGCGCCGGCCCCCGCTGTGATGAGGACGAGCATCATCTCCTCGGTGGCGTAGGCGGTGGAGGAGAGCGCGTCGGAAGCGAACACCGGCAGCGCGAGGATCTTGGGGAGGAGCTGGTGCTCCGACTTGTTGGTCGCGAGCGCCCGCCCGAGCAAGATCCGCTTCAGGATGCCGAAGGTGAAGCCACTCTCCCGCTCGACCGAGGACACCCGCCGGATTCTAGTTGGGCTCGGCGATCCACCGATACCCGACCCCGGGCTCGGTGAGGATGAGCGCCGGCGCCGCGGCCGCATCCCCGAGCTTCTTGCGCAGCGCGCGAACGTACACGCGCAGGTAGTGGCTCTCCTCGGCGTAGCCGACACCCCAGACCCGGCGGAGCAGCCATTGGTGCGTGAGCAGCTTCCCCGGGTTCGTCACCATCGCCACGAGCAGGCCGTATTCGGTCTTCGTCAGATGGATGCGCTCGCCGCCCAGCGTCACCAACCGCCGGGAGAGATCGACCCGCAGATCTCCGAAGTCCTGGATCGCCTCGCCCGGCTCCTCGCCCCGGGTTCGGCGCAGGGCCGCCCGCAGGCGCGCGAGCAGTTCCTCGACGCCGAACGGTTTCGTGACGTAATCATCGGCTCCGGCGTCGAGCGCAGCCACCTTGTCGGCCTGACGGTCGCGGACCGAGAGCACGATGACCGGAAGATCGGAGAACGATCGGACGCGCTCGATCACCTCGGTGCCGTCGAGGTCCGGCAGGCCGAGATCGAGCAGCATCAGATCAGGCGCGGTCTCGGCGGCGGCGAGGACACCCTCCTCGCCCGTGCCGGCCGTCGCCACTTCGTAGCCGTGCGCCTCCAGGCTCGTGCGAAGCGCTCGCCGGATCTGCGGTTCGTCGTCGACGACCAGCACCCGGGTCATGGCGATGGCTCTTGCTGCGCGGGTTCCTCATCCGTCATGGGGAGCTGGAAGACGACCGCCGTGCCACCCGAAGGGGACCCCTCGATCCAGATCCTCCCGCCGTGCGCGAGGACGATCGCACGCGCGATCGCGAGCCCGAGTCCGCTCCCGCTACGACCGTTCATCGCGTCTCCCCGATAGAAGGCGTCGAACACCCGCTCGCGATCCTCGGAGGGGATCCCCGGGCCTTGGTCAGCGATCCGCACCTGCATCGATCGCTGCCACGGCGAGACCGAGATCGTGATCTCGCCACCGGGTGGCGAGAACCTCTCGGCGTTCTCGAGCAGGTTCGTCACCACCTGGTCGAGCTGGACGGGGTCAACGGGAATCTCGGGCGCGTCGGGACGCACGATGGCTCGTATGACGATCCCCGCCAGTCGAGGCTGCATCCGATGCAGCACCGCCTCGATCACCTCGTCGATCGCGGTGGGTTCCTTCGCCGGCAGCAGCGCCCCGGCGCGGACCTTCGCCAACTCGAGGATGTTGCCCACCAAACGGTTCAGGCGATCGGTCTCCTCGAGGACGGTGCGCAGCAGCTCGCGTTCCTGCTCGGGCTCGAGCCTAGCGCTCTCGTCGAGCAGGCTCGTGACGCTCGTCATGATCGACGCGAGCGGCGTCCGAAGATCGTGCGTCACTGCCGAGAACAATGCCGCCCGGAGCTGATTCGTTTCCGCGTTCAGCCGAGCGGCCTCCACCTGGGCGTCCAGCCGGGTGCGTTCGATCGCAACGGCGACCTGTTTCGCGCACGCCTGAAGTAGCTGGAGGTCCGCTCCGCCGAGGGGCTGGGCGCCGGCCGGGCGAACGGCCATCAGCTCGCCGACGTCGGCCGAGCCGGCCGACAGCTGAAGGCGCGATACCGGACCTTCGGTCGCGTCCCCCCGCGCGCTGCGCGCGGCGATGGACACCTCCCCGGCCCGCGCATCGATCTCGCAACGCGCGAGCCCGAACGGGTCAAGCAACGCGGCCGCGAAGTCGTTCAGGACGCGCTCGAGTGGTTCGCGCGACAGCAGCTTGGTGGTGAAGTAGTTCAGCAAGCGGGTCTCGCGTTCCCGATCGGTGGCCCGAGCCCGCTCCTCGAGTGCGCGCGCGAGCAGCGATCCCACGATCACCGCGACGACGAGGAACACGAACAGCGCGATGAGATCCTGCGGCTTGCCCACCCGGAAGGTGTGCCGGGGCACCGTGAAGAAAAAGTTCAGACCGAGGAAGCCGAGCGCAGCCCCCGCGAGACCGCTCCACAACCCCCCGAGCGCAGCCGCGACGACCACGGCGAGCAGATAGATCGACGCCGCCGAGAGACCCTCGCCGCGACCGATCGATAGGGCGAGGAGAGTGGCCACGGCGGGGGCCCCGAACGCCACCAGGATGGCCCGCGCCGGCGAGGCGCGACCTGCCGAGGGCAGCAACTTCACCATCTCGAACGACCACGCTACTCGTCCGCCGGAGGGTACAGCCCCTCTCTTTACGGGATCTTCACGCGCGAGCGGCCTGCGTTCACGCATCGCTTACGGCTGCCCTCCGACGATAGACGCAACGCGGAGGCTCGATGGCGAAGACCGAGGAACGGCGGCAACCTCTTCCCCAAGGAGCGGGGTATTCCATCAAGCGGACCGTGCTTGGCCCGCCGCTCCCGACGTCGCACCTCGCGCACGAACGACTCGGCAAACCCACGGCGCTCGCCGTGTTCGCCTCGGACAACCTCTCCTCGGTGGCGTACGCGACCGAGGAGATCCTCAAGGTCGGTGTGCCGCTCGTCGGCGCGGCGGCCTTCGGCATCTTGATGCCGATCACGTTCGCGATCTTGGCGGTCCTCGCGATCTTGTTGTTCTCGTACCGCCAGACCATCAGGGCGTACCCCTCAGCGGGGGGCGCGTACATCGTCACGAAAGACAACTTCGGGCTCTTGCCGGCGCAGATCGCCGGCGTCGCCCTGCTGACCGACTACGTGCTCACGGTCTCGGTCTCGGTCGCCGCGGGCGTGGCGGCCATCACCTCGGCTGCCCCGAGCCTGTTCACGTACCGCGTGTGGATGTCGGTCTTCTTCATCTGGTTCATCGCGTGGGGGAACCTGCGCGGTGTGAAGGAGTCCGGGCGGATGTTCGCCGTGCCGACCTACTTCTTCATCGTGATGATGTTCTCGCTGCTCGGCATCGGCATCTTCCGAACGTTCACAGGCGGATTGCATCCGTTGCCGGTGCCGCCGGATGTCGTGAAGACCGCCGGGGCCATCAGCATCTTCCTGATCCTGCACGCGTTCGCGTCGGGCGGGGCCGCGGTGACCGGCGTGGAGGCGATCTCCAACGGCGTCCCGGCGTTCAAACCGCCCGAGTGGAAGAACGCCCGCACGACCCTCATGTGGATGGGCAGTCTGCTCGGTGTGATGTTCCTCGGGCTGTCGTTCCTGGCGTACCGGCTCCGGGTCGTGCCCACGGAGACGAAGACCGTCATCTCCGAGGTCGGGCGGGCGGTGTTCGGCGGTGGCGTGCTGGGGACCGCGCTCTTCCTCATGCTGCAGATCGCCACGACGATGATCCTCATCCTTGCCGCGAACACGTCCTTCGCCGACTTCCCGCGCCTGGCGAACTTCCACGCATCCGACCACTTCATGCCGAAGCAGCTCACGAAGCGCGGCCACCGGCTGGTGTTCTCGAACGGCATCGTCGGGCTCGCGATCGCCTCGACGGTCCTCGTGATCGTGTTCCAAGCCGACGTGCACAAGCTGATCCCGCTCTACGCGATCGGCGTGTTCACCTCGTTCACGTTGTCGCAGGCAGGGATGGCCAGGCGGCACATCCGCATCAAGGAGCCCAGATGGCGTTCCGGGCTCGCGATCAACGGTCTGGGCGCACTCACGACCGCGATCGTCACCGTGGTCATCGCCATCACGAAGTTCACCCACGGTGCGTGGGCGGTGATGGTGTTCGTGCCGGTGATGGTCTGGTTGCTCGTGCGCATGAACCATCGGTACCAGCGAGAGGCCGCGGAGGTCGATGAGGACGTGCCCAGCTTCGATGCATCGGAGCTAGCCCACCCCATCGTCGTGATACCGATCGAGGGGCTCGACCGCAAGACGCTGCACGCGATCCAGTACGCGAAGACCGTGCGATCCTCGGCGATCCACGCGGTCCATCTCACCTCGGACGCGGCGAAGGCGGGCGCGCTCGCTCGGGGGTGGAAACAGCTCGGGCTCGGCGTGCCGCTCGAGATGGTGTCGCACGACGGCGACCTGCCGGGCGCGATCGCCTGGTACGTTCAGGCCCTGCCCGGCGACGCGGATGTGAACGTCGTCATCCCCGGTCCGGCGCGAGTGGGCCGCTGGGAGCGGCTACGCCGGGGTCGCACCGGCGCGCAGATCGCTCGAGCGCTCCGCGCCTACCCACGCGTTCGTACGACGCTGGTGCGGGACCACCTCGGGACCGGTCATGAGATCGTCGACAGCCGGTCTGGCGAAGGACGACTCGCCCTCCTGCCCCGCGTGTCGCATCGTGCCGTGGTGCTCGTGGACAAACCCGATCGAGCGGCGATGCGCGCGATCCGGTACGCGCTCTCGATCGGCGCGAGTGAAGTCTGCGCGGTGCACGCGGCGGTCGACCAGCAGAACCAGGAAACCCTCATCGAGCGGTGGATGGCACTGCGCCTACCCGTGCCGCTCGTCGTCATCGAGTGCTGGGATCGCAACGTCGCCCGCTCACTCGAGCGGTACGTCGTCGAGCAGATGGATCGGCTGCATGAGGTCACCGTCGTGCTGCCGAGGCGGGACTACGCGCAACTCAGGCAGCGGATCCTGCACGACCGGACGAGCCGCCAGATCGCCCGCGCCCTCGGTCGGTACGAGCACGTCGACATCGCGGTCGTGCCGTACCACATCGGCAAACCGGGCGAACGGACGATCCAGTCTGTAGCGTCGAGCGGGTCGCATGACGACGCCGTCCCGGCCGGTCGGCTACCCTAGCCAGCCGTGAAGACCATCATCATGGGATGCGGGCGGGTCGGCATCTTGTTGACGCAGGAGCTCGTCAAGGCCGGACACGAGGTCTCGGTCATCGACAAAGATCCACACGCGTTCGACAGACTGCCGCCCGGCTTCGAGGCGAAAACATACGTGGGCCTCGGGTTCGACCGCGAGGTCCTCGAGGAGGCCGGCATCAAGGAGGCCGAGGCGTTCGTCGCCGTCTCGAGCGGGGACAACTCGAACATCCTGTCGGCCCGGGTGGCTCGCGAGCACTACCACGTGCCGAAGGTCATCGCGCGGATCTACGACCCGATGCGCGCCGAGATCTACGAGCGACTCAACATCCCAACGGTCGCGACGACCCGGTGGGGCGTGAAGCAGATCATGCTGATGCTTTCGCACGCCCGCGAGGAGATCAAAGAATCCCTCGCGGGGGGGGACCTGATCCGGGTGCGGTTGCCGGTCCCGGCCCACCTGGTCGGCAAGCCGGTCTCCGAGCTCGACGTGGAGGGCAAGATCCTCGTAGCCGGCGTGGACCGCGGTGGCTCGGGATTCATCCCCGTGCCCTCGAGCACGTTCCAGGAGGGTGACTTCGCGGTGATGATCGTGCACAAGGATTCGGTGGAAACACTGGACGAGCTGCTGACCCCGATCGCGGAGCACTGAGATGAGGGTCGTGATCACCGGGGCAGGCGCCGTCGGGCGGCACCTGGCCGCCGACCTCGCCCAGCGCGGACACGCGGTGGTGCTCATCGAGCAGGACCCCGACATCATCGAGAAAGCCGACGACTGGACCGAGGGCGTGCAGCTGCTTCTCGGGGATGGATGCGAGCCGTGGGTCCTCGACCAGGCGGACCTGCGGACGGCCGACGTGGTCGTGGCTGCGACGGGTGACGACGAGGACAATTTGGTCACGTCGCTCCTGGCCAAGCAAGAGTACGGAGTCCCGCGCGTCCTCGCACGCGTGAACCACCCCCGGAACGAATGGCTCTTCAACGAGCAATGGGGCGTGGACGCGGCGGTCTCGCCGCCCCACATCCTCACGGCGATGGTGGAAGAGGCCGTGAGCGTGGGCGACCTCGTGCGGTTGCTCCGGCTCGAAGGCGGGAAGGTCGCCCTCGTCGAGGTCACCCTGCCGGGTGACTCGCAGAACGTCGGCAGGCCCTTGTACGAGCTCCGTCTGCCGCCGGACTCGGCGGTGGTGGCCGTCCTCCGCGAGGGTCACGTGGTCATCCCCCAGCCGGAGACGGTTTTCGCGGCGGGCGATGAGATCCTGGCGCTCTCCTCGGGCGGAGCGGAAGTGGAGTTGCGAACGGCGATCGTCGGGGATGGCGTGATCGGGGCGACCCGTTCGAGCTCTCGAGGGAACGCGGAAACAATCTAGGGAACAAGCGAAGGAGTGCGATCTCGAACTGGAGGGGTCGCCGAGCGTTCAGTCGTTACCGTTGCCGTGGCCCTGCGATCCGTCACTGTTCCCGTGCGGCTCTCCGCTCTGCCCGTGAGCATCGCAGCTGTGCCCGGGGCAGGAGGCGGTGTCGCTCGTCGAGGACCCGTCCACGGTCGAGGAGCCGTCGACCGTCGTCGCGTCGCTGAGGTGCTTCGCGGCGTTCGCCTGCAGGTGCGCGAGGGAGTTCAAGAGCCCCGGGTTGGTCGGGTCGCCGGCCAGGAGCACCTCGTGACGACAGATCGCGTTGTCCAGCCCCTTGAGACCAACGCAGCCTGAGAAGTCCGGGCCGGTGCCCTCGCTCGTGTCGAGGGCGCCGGTTGCACCGGTCGCATCCAGAAAGCCGGTCGCACCGGTCACTCCGGTGGACTCGGTGACGTCCTCCGACTCATCGACGTCCGCTGACTCATCGTGACCGGCCGATCCGGCGGCGCCCGTGATGCCGGTGGGACCGGTGACGCCCGAAGCACCCGTCTCGGTCGACGCGTCCGCTGTGAGCGACGCCCTGAGGGCCGGCGATGCCGACGCGATGCTCCCGAGCACGATCACGCTCGCGATCGCGCCGACGATGACGTGCAGGGTGCGCTTCATGTAGGACGTATCGGCGCGCCGCTAGTCACACTTGACTAGCTACAGGACTATCGGGAAGTCAGCTGGAGAACTCGAAGCTCGGGTTCACCATGCGACGCCCTTGGCGCTTGTCGGCCACCACGCCCTCGACGACGACCCGCGTCCCGAGAGTGAGCCCGGGGATCGTGCGCCGGCCCATCCACACGATGGTCATCTCGCCCGTGCCGTCGGTGAGGAGCGCCTCGAGCGACTCATGGCCCTCGGCCGGGCGGACCGTGATGCGCTTCACGACGCCGGCGATCTTGGCACGTTGGCGCGACTCGGCCTCGACGATCGGCGTCGTGCCGGGGACGTTGCACGCCCAGTCGTGGATCTCCTCGGCCAGGCGCTGCTCGTCGGATTCGCGCATGCGCCGGGCGAACCGACGGAACGGGTCGAGGAACCCCATGCGCGTATCGAGACAGGTCCGGGCGGCGGCCGCAAGCGCCTCCGTCAAGAGGCCGCCGCGACCTCCGACTCCACACGCTCGATCATCAGCTCCGACTTGCGCGACTTCGAGATCCAGATCGCGATCGCGAGCACCACGGCAGCCGCTACCCCGATCGCGATCCGCAAGGCGGTGTCCTTCGCGTGCTCGACGACGAGCGGGGCGATCAGCAGGGCGACGAGGTTCATCACCTTGATGAGCGGGTTCAACGCCGGCCCGGCGGTGTCCTTGAACGGGTCACCCACGGTGTCGCCGATGACCGCGGCCTTGTGGCTCTCGCTGCCTTTGCCGCCGTAGTTGCCCTCCTCGATGAACTTCTTCGCGTTGTCCCAGGCTCCGCCCGCGTTCGACAGCATGACCGCGAGGAGCTGACCGGTGAGGATCGCGCCCGCGAGGAACGCTCCGAGGGCCTCGGCCTTGAGGAAGAACCCCACGATCACGGGCGAGAGCACCGCCAGCAATCCCGGCGTCATGAGCTCACGCAGCGACGTCCTCGTACAGATGTCGACCACACGGGCGTAATCCGGTTTCTCCTCGAACGTCATGATCCCCGGGTGATCCCGGAACTGGTTGCGGACCTCCACGACGACCTGCGCCGCAGCGCGTCCCACCGCTCGGATGGCGAGCGAGGAGAACAGGAACGCGACCGCCCCGCCGATCAGCAAACCGACGAGCACGTCGGGTCGGTCGACACGAACGCCGATGAAGTTGAAGCCCGCCTCGCGGAGGGCCGTCTCGAATGACCCGAACAGCGAGGTGGCGGCGATGACGGCCGTCGCGATCGCGAGGCCCTTCGTGATGGCCTTCGTGGAGTTCCCCACCGCGTCGAGACCGCCGAGGATCTGCGCGGGGCGGCCCTCGAACTCGCCTGACATCTCGGCGATCCCCTGTGCGTTGTCGCTGATCGGACCGAAGGTGTCCATCGACACGACGACCCCGACGGTAGTGAGCATCCCCATCCCGGTGAGCGAGATGAAGTACAGACGCTCGGCCGTGTCGTGCCCGAGTAGAAACGCGGACATCACCGCGCCGCAGATCACGAGGATCGCCCACACCGTCGACTCGAGCCCCGTCGAGAAGCCCGACAGGATGGTCGTGGCCGCACCCGTCTGGGTTGCCTCGGCGATCTCCTGCACGGGCTTGTACTTCGTGTCGGTGAAGTACTGCGTGAGGATCTGGATGATCGAGGCCAGCACCAGGCCGATGATCACGGCCAGGCCGGGCCGGTACGTCTTCATGTACGCGCCGGAGACGACGAACACGACGACCGCCGAGATGATCGCCGACAGGAAGAACCCACGGTTGATCGACTTCATCCCGTGCTCGTCCTCCGACCGAGGCGCGACCGCGAGGATGCCGACGATCGAGGTCACGACTCCCACGGCGCGCACGAACAGAGGGAACATCACACCGGCGATCGCCCCGACCTCCGAGCCGGAGAAGGCCGCGGCGCCTAAGATCAGCGACGCGACCAGGGTGACTTCGTAGGACTCGAACAGGTCGGCGGCCATGCCGGCACAGTCACCGACGTTGTCACCGACGTTGTCGGCGATGGTGGCGGCGTTGCGCGGGTCGTCCTCCGGGATGCCCTTCTCGACCTTGCCGACGAGGTCCGCCCCCACGTCCGCGGCCTTCGTGAAGATGCCGCCGCCCACCCGCATGAACATCGCGAGAAGAGCCCCGCCGAACCCGAATCCGACCAGCACGGACGTCGCATCCTGCTTGTAGATCAGCAAGATCACGGTGGCGCCGAAGAGCCCGAGACCGACCGTGAACATCCCTGCGACCCCTCCGGCCCGGAACGCGATGCGCATGGCACGTCGCAGACCCGACTCGCGTGCGGCGTTCGCCGTGCGCACGTTCGCTCGGACCGCGAGCCACATGCCCGTGAACCCCGTGAGCGCCGAGAAGCCAGCTCCCAGGATGAACGCGAGCGAGCGGCCGAACCGGATCGAGAAGTTCGAGTGGACGGCGTGAGCCGGAGTCGGCAAGACGATGAACAGGACCACGGTGAGGATGGCCAGGAAGATCCCGAGGGTCGTGAACTGGCGCTTGAGGTAGGCGCTCGCGCCCTCTTGGATCGCCTTCGCGATCTCCTTCATCTTGTCCGTGCCCTCGGGGGCCGCGAGCACCTCTCGGACCAGGTAGTAGGCGAAGGCGAGCGCCAGCAACGAGACGACCAAGATCACCAGCAGCGAGTTGTTCTCGAAGGAGCCGAACGTGGCCTGGATAGGCCCACCCTCTCCGGCGGCCAGGACGTGCATGGAACCTCCTCGGTCGATGTGCGTTCAGGGCGCGTCAGTGCCCCTGCAGAGCTGGGACCGCCGCAGTATAGAAAGAACCTCCACACCGTGACCTGCAGCTATGCTCTGCCCGCCGTCTCGGACGCCCGACCCCGCTCGGCCCGGCGCAAGAGCACGAGCCCGGCGATGCCGGCGATGGCAGCCCCCGCCAAGATCCCGAGCTTCGCGGCTGGAGCAAGGCTCCTTCGCCGAGCGCGATCTCGGCGATGAACAACGACACGGTGAACGGTACGCCCGCCGCCGCGGCCACTCCCACGTTGTGGGGCCACCCGACGCCGCCGGGCAGCCGAGCGGCTCCGGCTCGAACCGCGATCCAACACGCGATCACGATGCCGAGGACCTTGCCCACGGTCCGTGCCAGCACGATCCCCGTCACGACCCACCCCGCGCCCGGCGGGTCGAACGCGCCGATCGTGAACGAGACGCCGGCGTTCGCGAGCGCGAACAGGGGGACCACGAGATAGCTCGTCCACGGATGCAGGAGCTTCTCGAGGCGTGTGAGGGGCGAGATCGCTTCCGGCTCCCCGGCGATCACCGGCCGGAACGGTACCGCCGGCGTGAGGAACCCCATCGTCACACCGGCGAGCGTCGGTGATACGCCGGCCTCGCGCAAGGCGAACCACATGCAGAGACCGAGCGCGATGGAGAACACCGGTACCCGGACGCGGATCCGCTCGAGGAGGAACACCACAACGGCCACGAGCACCGCTGCGGCAAGCCAACCAGCGGACACACGTGTCGAGTAGAAGAACGCGACCGCGACCACCGTGAGTAGGTCGTCGACGATCGCGAAGGAAAGCAGGAACACGCGCACGCTCGCGGGCGCCCTGGGGATCGCGAGCGCGAGCACCCCCAGGGCGAACGCGATGTCGGTCGGCATGGCGATGCCCCATCCCGTCGAACCGGGACCGCCTGCGTTGCAAGCCAGATAGATGAGCGCCGGCACCGCCATCCCCCCGAGAGCAGCAGCGATCGGAAGAACAGCCGCTCGGCGATCACGGAGCTCTCCGCTCACGAACTCCCGCTTGATCTCGAG
>Ga0307308_10000823_pt1 | contig 11746 bp, 8 predicted proteins | sample ER_DNA_195_FD_194501 | JGI IMG/M metagenome (GOLD analysis project Ga0307308, IMG submission 194501) | Bulk soil microbial communities from the East River watershed near Crested Butte, Colorado, United States - ER_DNA_195 | ecosystem: Environmental > Terrestrial > Soil > Floodplain | place: USA...
CCCGAAAGGCGATGTGCTCGCGGAAATCTTCAGCTTCGTCGTCAATACGGAAAAACCGATGGAGGAATTGCTTGCGGAAAAGTTTCCTTATTTCCTCCCGCTGCTCGACAAAATTCAACACGTTCGGGAGCGCTACGAGCAAAAGAAGAAGGCAACCAACTCGATGGATTTCGACGATTTGCTGCAAAAGACGTTGTCGATGTTCCAGCAGCACGAGCGAATCGCGGAGATTTACCGGCGGCAGTTTCAGTTCATTCTCGTCGATGAATACCAGGACACGAACAAGATTCAGGCTGACCTCGTTGATCTGCTTGCCCGCGATCATCACAACGTGATGGTCGTGGGCGACGACGCGCAGTCGATCTACTCCTGGCGCGGCGCAAACTTCCAAAACATTCTCGAATTTCCGAAGCGTTATCCGGATACGCAGGTGTTCAAGATTGAAATGAATTATCGCAGCGTTCCCGAAATTCTGGAGGTAGCGAACGCGGCCATTGCGGCAAACGTTCAGCAATTCCGAAAACACTTGAGCGCAACGCGCGAATCAAAAGCGCTGAAACCGGCTTTGGTGGCGCTCAACGACAGTGCTGAGCAAGCGCAGTTCGTCGCGCAGCGGATTCTCGAATTGCGCGATGAAAATGTCGATCTCAACGACATCGCCGTGCTTTATCGCGCACATTATCACGCGATCGAACTACAACTGGAGCTTTCGCGGCGCGGAATACCCTATCAAATCACCAGCGGCATCCGATTTTTCGAGCAGGCGCATATTAAAGATGTGACCGCGTTTGTTCGCATCGTAGTCAATCCCCGCGATGAAGTCGCATTCAAACGCATGGTGAAATTGCTGCCCGGCATTGGCAATCGCACCGCAGAAAATCTTTGGCGCGGCTGGGAAAGTTCGTTGACCGAACGAGGCGAAATCTCCTCTTGGAGTGGACGCTTATTGTCGATGCCTGTTCCGGCGAAATCAAAGAAGGCCTGGGAGCAACTCGCGCATACACTGGACGAAATTGCTCCGACTGGTCGGCCCAATATGCCATCGGAAATGATCACGTCCGTGGTCGAAGCCATCTACGATGATTATGCCAAGGCGAATTTCACAAACTACGAACTTCGCCGCGAAGATTTGAATCAGCTCGCAATCTTTGCCCGCCAGTTTAAAGATGTGCACGAATTTCTCTCGCAATTGGCGCTGATTAGCAACGTCGATGCCGAGGCCGCGCCAGCCCAAATAAACGACAAAGAGGCCGTCAACCTTTCTTCCGTGCATCAAGCTAAGGGCCTTGAGTTTCACACTGTGTTCGTGATCTGGTTAACCGACGGGATGTTTCCGAGTAATCGCTCGCTCGATACCCGCGACGCGCTCGAGGAAGAACGGCGTCTGTTTTATGTGGCCATCACACGCGCGCGCGATGAGCTTTATCTCGCTTATCCGCAAATGCGCCTAAGCGGAGCGTATGGCGATGTTTTCCAAAGGCCCTCGCGTTTTCTCCAGGAAATTCCAAACGAGCTCGTGGAAGACTGGCAAGTCAGAAGACAATGACGAAGGAAAACCCAAATGCTCAAAAGAAAATCGCCCACGATCGATTTCTACGTCATTCGGACTTCGTCATTATTTCGTCATTCGCTTGCCGCGCCATAGTCAAGCGAAGGCGGGTCATTCGTCATTCGTCACTTTCCTGCGAATGAATCTCTCCCCAGAGAAAAAGATAGCAGGCGTTCTCGTGCCGGTGTTTGCATTGCGCGGAACAGACGATTTAGGGATCGGCGACGTCGGCGCGTTGCGGCAGTTCATCGACTGGGCAGCGGGGATTGGATTCAAGCTTGTCCAGCTCCTGCCCATCAACGAAACCGGGACCGACAACAGTCCATACAACGCGATCAGCGCGATGGCGATTGAGCCGACAACGGTGCACCTGGCGCCAAACTCGCCGCAAGATTTAACGCGGGAAGATTTTGATGTCGTGTTGGCCGATATCGACCTTCCGACGCTCCGCAGCGGCGCAATCAAGTATCGCCAGGTGAAAAAACTGAAACGACGTATCCTTGAGAAAGCGTTCGCGAATTTCTCTGCTCGCGCCAGCGTGGATCGACAAGCTGCTTTTCAGAAATTCTGCGAACAAGAATCCATGTGGCTGCGCGACTATGCATTTTTTCGGGTCTTAATGGAGGAGAATGACGACAGCCCGACGTGGAATCGCTGGCCTGCGCAATTTCAATCAATGGAACGGGCCCGAAACTGGGTGAGCGATCTGCCGCAGGATCGACAGACCGTCATAAGGGATCGGCAAAATTTCTTCTGCTATGTGCAGTGGATCGCCTACCACCAATGGCGGAAGATCAAATCGTATGCAGAATCGCGGGACATCGCGCTAATGGGCGATATTCCATTTGGCGTGAGTTATCATAGCGCCGACGTGTTCACGCGGCGCAACGAATTCATGCTGGAGTGGTCGGGCGGCGCGCCTCCAGAGCCGTATTTTAAGGATGATGCGTTCACGCAAAAATGGGGGCAGAACTGGGGTATACCGGTTTATCGCTGGGAGAAAATGCGTGCAAACAACTTCGCGTGGTGGCGCGGGCGCGTGCGTGCAGTCCGATCTATTTTTCATCTCTTTCGGATCGATCACGTGCTCGGGTTTTATCGTATCTACGCCTTTCCGTGGCGGCCGCGGAAGAACAATCATTTCCTCCCGCTCGATTGGAATCGGATGCTGGAACAAACCGGTGGCTGGGCACCGCATTTCATTCCGCGTGACGACCAGACTCCAGAAAACTGCGAAGCAAACAAACGCGATGGCCAAGAGTATCTGCGCATTGTTTTGGAAGAAGCTGGCTCCACATGTGTGATCGGCGAAGACCTTGGCATGGTACCCGATTACATGCGTCCAGACCTGCGCTCGCTGGGCATCGCCGGATTCAAAATCCCGCAATGGGAAGTTCGAGATGGCGCAATCACGCCGGGAGACAAATATGAACGGCTTTCCGTTGCGACCTTTGCCACCCACGATCACAAGCCCGTCCGCGCCTTATGGGAAGAAGTTTTCGAACATCCAACAGCTACATCGGAACAATCGAGATTCGATCTGGCAAAGATCGCCGTCTTCGCCGGTTTTCAGCCAACGATTGACCAGATCGACTTCGAAAAGGATTTCTATCCGGCGATCATGGAAGCGCTTTTCAAAAGCGAGTCGTGGATTGCCATCATCATGATCACCGATCTGCTGGCGCGCAAATATCGCTTCAACATCCCTGGGACAAAGGCGAACTTGAATTGGACACGGCGGATGCAGCGCTCGATTGCGCAGTTGAGTTCCAGCCGCAAAGAGCAAAAGCGGATGCGCTTAGTCCATGAGTTGCTGGTAAAAACCGGACGCGTTTGAACACAAGTCTGGAAAGCGCACACGCGCCAGTTGAGTACCGCTCCGTTCTTTCACGCGCTCTTCTCGATGGGCGCGCCTACTCTGTTGCCCCATTCGGTCCACGAACCGTCATAGTTGCGGACGTTATTTAGTCCCAAGAGATAGGTGAGCACGAACCAGGTGTGACTCGATCGTTCGCCAATGCGGCAATAAACAACTGTCTCCTTTTCTGGTCCAGCTCCGCATTGATCGAAATAGATTTTTGCCAGCTCTGAAGCCGACTTGAACGTACCGTCGTCGTTGGTGGCTGTTTTCCACGGCATGCTCTTCGCCCCGGGAATATGACCGCCGCGCAGGACGCCCTCCTGCGGATACTCGGGCATGTGCGTGATCTCGCCCTTGTACTCACCCGGCGAGCGCACGTCGATCAGTGGTTTGCCGCTTTTGCTTTGCGCCAGCGCTTCATCGAAGAAAGCACGAATCTCTTTGTCGAATCGTTTCTTCGGCACCGGATAATTTGTCTTTGCATACTTGGGAACGTCGCGGGTGATGGGGCGGCCTTCGGCTTTCCATTTGTCCCGACCACCATTGAGAATTTTCACTTTCTCGTGTCCAAACAGCCGGAAGGCCCAGAGAGCATAGCAGGCCCACCAGTTGGCTTTATCACCATAAAAAATGCAGGTCGTGTCTGGTGTGATCCCGTTACGACTGCAAAGCTCCGTAAATTTCTCAGGCGAGATATAATCACGGATCACCGGGTCTTGCAGATCGGCACGCCAATCGATGTGCACTGCGCCGGGAATGTGCCCGGTATCGTAAAGGAGCACATCTTCGTTTGACTCAACGATCCGGATCCCTTCGTCTTTCAGGTGTTTCTCGAGCCACTCGGTTTCTACCAGCGCTTCCGGATGCGCGTATTGCGTAGGATGCGTAGCCATAGGACCGAAAACTTCACGCTGCTCTCACAGGCCGGCAAGGGATTTCACAGTCTGATCGCCGATGGAAGCAGGGATGCCGACTCGCCCATGATCGGTCGGCAGTTTCTATGTGCTAATGCTTCTTCGTTTGCAAGAGCTTGATCGCGTCGCGCAACTCCGCGGCGCGCTCGTAAAGCTCTTTTGCAATCGCAGTTTCCATCTCGCGCTGCATGATCTCCAGCTTGGAAAGCGGGCGCTTTGCTTTCACTTCCTCGAGCCATTCGTCGAGAAATGCGATCTCGGAGCTCTTCGATACCAGTTCCGGAAAGTTTGATTGTTGCAAGAAATCCGTGATTGCGTCACGGCCGCGCTCAATTTCGACTATGGCTTCGGCAAATTTGCCCTGACCGAGAAAAATAGACGCCTTGGCGCGTGTGTTCATCATGAGCACGTAAGGCCGGAACTGTTGGAGGCTCCAGGAAAATTCCTCGCGATCCGTGTGCTCGGAGACAAACGTGAAAAGATCCAGATTGCGCTGCGTATCGCGGACCACGCCTTCGAAATCATTGATCTGAAACAGGCTTAGATAACGATGATAATATTGGATACCTTCCTGTTGAAGCTCCGCGCATTGTTCAGGTGGAAGCTCGTAGGTTTCGCCTTTCGCCGCAGCGCGGGTCGCCCGCTTTTGATGATATTCCAAAAGCGACTCACAATTGTGCGGACGCCGGCCATCCGGCCGGCCAGCCACTTCCATTTGTAATACGCCCAGATCCACCCGCAGCTGCAATTTCTCGCGCCCATCGAGCCCGGCGATCTTACGCACTTTGATATTGCCGTTCTCGTGCGGCCAATCTTTCAGAATGGTATTGAGATCCAAGCTCATCGTAACCAAACATCGAACACTTAACCTTGCCTTGTCAATAATATCGCGACTGCGCTTCCCGTTAGAGGTAGCCGGCTGATCGCGAACGCCTTCAGAATGCAATCCGTAACCATCGGTTTTGCAAGCAACACGCCTGCCGCTACAATATGGAAAATGGAAGAGGCGATCGACTCGTTTATCCGCTTCCTCGCAGTCGAGCGTGGCCTTTCTGAAAATTATCAGCTCTCCACCCAAAGGTCGCTGAGCGAATTCGCGCAGTGGTGTGCCGCCAGGAAAAAAATCGAAGATCCGCGCTCGGTGACCTTGCCGGCGATCAGCGAATATCTTGCAGATCGCAAGCGCGCTGGCCTCGCCGCTTCCTCGATCAAACTTATCGTGGTCGCGTTGAAGATTTTTTTCCGGTTCCTGGTCGCTCAAGGCAAGGTTCAGCGCGATCCGGCTGAAGCGCTGACGCTCCCGCGAATCGAGCGTTATCTCCCGGAAACGCTGAATGAATTGCAAATCGAGCAGTTCCTGGAAAAGATCGACACGAATGCTCTTCACGGATTGCGCGATCGAGCGATGATCGAGCTGCTTTACGCAAGCGGCCTGCGTATTTCTGAGCTGGCAAACGCGCGTCTTGAGAATTTCAACTTCGAAGAGCGAGTTGTGCGCGTGACTGGGAAGGGAAACAAGACCCGCCTTGTACCCGTGGGCCGCAAGGCGTGCGAAGCGCTGGCTGCTTACCTCTCCACCGAGCGGCCGAAACTGGTGAAGCGTCGTAGCAGCAGCGAGATTTTTCTTTCAGCGCGCGGCACCAAACTAACGACAGTGCGTATTTGGCAGATCGTGAAGGAACATGCGCGCCGCGCCGGACTCGAACAGAACATTTATCCGCACCTTCTGCGACACAGCTTCGCGACGCATCTCCTGGGGAACGGCGCCGATCTGCGCATCATCCAGGAAATGCTCGGCCATGCTGACATTTCAACTACGCAAGTATATACGCACGTCGATCAACAGCGACTGAAAGCTGTGCATCGGCAATTTCATCCGAGGGCATAACAAAAGCGAAAGTGGGCTCGATCACTTTGCGTTTGATCAGGTATCGAGCATCGAGTATCGAGCATCCGCGCCTGAGAGGCGCTAGCCATGAGACGAATTCTGTTGCTGGTCATCGCGGTCGCCGTTGCCGCATACGCTGGTTGGTACTACTGGAATTTTTCCCAACAAATTTCGAGCGCTCCTGTGGCCGGGCTTCTGCCCCGGGACACAATTTTTTTGGCGCACATGCCGGACTTTAATCGGACGCATGATGAGTGGCTTCAGTCGGATATTTATCAGCTGTACCGCGAACCGGCTGTGCAGGATTTTCTGCGCAAGCCGCTGGGTAACGTGCAAAAACAAAACCCCGTCTCTCAAACGCTGCAGGAAATGGAACAGCTCGAACCAAAGAACGTCTTCGTCGCGTTGACGTCCATCAGCGATAGCGCTCCAAGCGTTGTGGGCGGCTTTCGTTTTCGCGGGACCCAAGAGGACTCCGAGCGGGTCATCGGCAAATGGCGCGCGATGCTTTTGGACCAACGTCCGGGCACGAAGGGGGAAAAAATTCAGTATCAGGGCCATGAAATCGACGTGGCCACGGCGACTCCATTTACTCTGGCAACAACATATGATCGCCCATGGTTCTTCGCGGCGACAAACGTGACGGAATTAAAAGCACTGGTTGATCGCGTCGATCATCGCGCGAAAAATTCAGGCGAAACCCTCGATAAGGACGAAGCATATCGTACGGCAACCTCGCATCGGCCATCGAATTACGCAGCGTTTTTCTATCTCCAGCCCAAAGCATTTTCTGAGCGGCTTGCCGCGTTGCGTGCTGCTGTGCAATCAAGCCCGACTCCCGGCGAGACCACGATGCTTGAAAAAATGCGCTGCATTGCGGGTTCGACGCGATTCGAGAACGGAAAAATACGCGATCTGCTTTTTCTTGGAATGCCAAAGCTCGAGAATAACGCCACACTCAACCGCTCGTCGCTAACGCTTGGAACAAAGGAAACGTTTTTTTATCTGGCGATGCTGCTCAATCTCGGGGAAAAAATGGAAACACTAAACCAGGCTGCTACCCTGGGCGGCGCAGTGCAGAAAGCTTTCCAGGATTTCGCTATTAGCGGGATTGCAGCCGATGATTGGAAAGCTGCGTTCGGCCTCGAGCTGGGAGCGCTAGCAGATTGGCCATCCAGTGCGCATTGGCCATCTTTACTTCTGACTCTGCCAGTGCTGGACATCGCCAAGGCCAGTAAGATCATCGAGGCGTTTACACGCGCCGATGAAGGGGCGATCTGGACGCAAACAGAGAAGGACGGTGTCCGCTATTTTTCGAAGCAGTCGGCAGCCACACTCGTCGCAATCACTCCAACAATCGCATTATCTGACCGAGTTCTTATCGCCGGTTTCAATCCCGTATCAGTAGAAGAGGCGGTGAAACGCGGCGCGGCTGGCTCGTCGGAGTTCGTTGATTCGCAAACTTACAAAGCAGCCGAGCGATTGCTGCCAGCGCCAACGAATTTTTTTTCATACGTCGATACAGCGCTGCTGTACTCGCGGCTTGATTCTTCGCTTCGTCCAATGCTGCTAATGGCGGCGGCTTTCATGCCGGCAATAACTCGTTCCGTTGATCTAGGCAAGATTCCATCGCCAGAGGTGATTACAAAGCACCTGAGTCCGATTGTCTCCTCGCAAAGATATGACCGCGATGGCTATGTGGCCGAGTCACTCGGGCCAATCACGTTGGACCAAGCTGCCATAGGCCTCGCCATCCTGAGCAGCGTCGGCACGACGGCACGACAGCAAGCCGTCACAGGCTTTGGCAGTTGGGCGCCTTCTTCGACAGCCACGCCGCAGCCGGCGATGAGCAGCCCATCACCCACGCCATAAGTGGGTACGAACTGCCGGCCTGGAGAGCTGCGCCATTTCGGCACTCTTTTGGGTTTTCGCGAGGGGAAACTAAAGAAAAGTGCTGCAGTTTGGCGAAAATGTGCTATGTTTCTCGCCCTATGGCTATTCTAAAGAAAAATGCATTTTCCCGTCGCGTTCCTGATCTGGTAACTGAGGAGCTGGTCGCTGTCCTCTCACGGCGTTCGTCGTTCGAATTTAAGCAGTTGTTCGACATCGTGCACGAGAATCTTCGGGCCCGGAACGCTGCCAGCGGTGGCGAGGAAATGCTGCGCTTGCGAGCTTATGAGAAATTGCAAAATCTCGTGGCGCGGGGCGCGGTCAAGAAGAACGGCAAGAAATACAAGGGGTTGCCTTCGGCTTTGGCCAGCGCGATCGCCCAGCAGAATGGCCATCTTGCTGGTGTAAAATAACGGAACCCTCCTGATTCCAGGGAATTCCGGATGCTAGGCGAATATTTGCCGGTTCTCCTGCAAATCCTTGTAGCCATTCTCTTCGCCTCTTCCGCGTTGGTTGTCAGTGTGCTGGTAGGCAAAAGCGGAAAACGTACGCCCGCCAAGGATACCCCGTACGAATGCGGCATGATCCCCCAGGGCGGACGCCAGCCACGCTTCAGCGTGAAGTTTTATGTCGTGGCGATGCTTTTTATCCTGTTCGACATTGAGATCGTGTTCATGTACCCGTGGGCAGTCGTGTACCGCGACGCAATCAAGCAGAGCAGCGTCATTTTCTGGAGCATGCTCAGCTTCATCACGATCCTGATGGTCGGCTACGCTTACGCGGTCAAAAAAGGCGCCTTGGATTTTAGAAGGTAAGTCTCGCGTCTTACTTCTGCCCTGCTCTTGCTCATGCTCTATAGAACCGGAATCCGAGCGTGAGCAGAATTAGGAACAGAGCGCGTGTTCCTGTATTTCAAGTTGCTGCCAAAGGATGAACGCCTCAGGGCGATCTTCTGACCATACTCCCCGATTTCTGCCGCTCATCCTCCTGCTGAGCGTCGTTCTTTGGTTTTACGCCACGACGGGTGGACGACAGGTTTTTGTTAAGGAGGTGCTTGGCGACGCCTACGATTCCCAGGCGGAACATTTTCTGCGAGGCGATGTGGACGTCGATGCAGAGGCGATCAGTCACGAAGCAATGATCGTAAACGATCGCGTGCGCATGTACTTTGGGCCGTTCCCGGCGTTGCTTCGGATTCCGTTAAATTTCGCTTATCCGGCAGAACATGGAAAATGGTCGCGTATTTCAGGATTTTGCGCGGCCGTCGTTGCGCTATTTGCCGTCGCGGGCCTTGTAGACACAGCCTTGCGCTCCTCTCCGCTTTCCTCACGAGGCCGCAACTGGCTAGGAAATGCCTGCATCGTCGGGTTTGCACTCGGCTCGCCCCTACTCTTACTGCTTGGAAATCTTTCCATTTACGACGAAGCAATCATCTGGGGCCTGGCTTGGTCGCTGGCCGCGCTCTACTTCACCTTTCGCTCGCGACAAACTGACGGCGCTGCTTTGACGCGCTCACTGTGGGGATTCTCTCTCTGCGCCGCCGGAGCGTTACTTTCCAGAGTCACCTTCGGCTTACCTTTCATCCTGATCGCGCCGCTCCTTGCCCTGCGGATGGGACGCGAAAAACGAATAACTAATCTGCTGGCTCTTCTTCTGCCGCTGGGTGCTGCCCTCGCGTTTTATGTTTGGCTAAGCTACGCAAGGTTCGGCACCTTTACCGGAGTAAACTATGACTATTACGTCAACCCGGTTCACGGTGAATTTGCGCATAAATACGGTATATTCAGCCCGCGTCGCATACCCTATAGTTTTGCTGATTACTTCAACCTGCGCCTTCCTAGCCTTGAACGTCGACCTCCTTTTGTCGCGGTAGACCGCCATTTCTATAACTATCCTTCGCTCTTTTCCAACCCGGACAGCGAGGTATACATCTCTCTGCTCTGGTCTTCCGGTTGGCTTGTTTTTGGCGCGATCATGGGAATCGTGTGTCTTGTTCGACGTAAAGTCGACCTCCTTGGATGGGGTATTGCCGCGGCCCTCGTCGTTCAATTTCTCTGCATCCTCTCATATTTCGTGCCAGCCCAACGTTACGCTACTGATCTTTATCCTTTCCTGATTTTCTGCCTTGTTATCTTTCTGGGTTCAGGCGGCTCAGAGTTGCTATGGTCGCGCCGTATGATAATTGGACTAGTCGCTCTCTCAGTCGTAATAAACTCGCTTGCAACGGTCTCCTGGCTAGTCGATGCCGATTTGAACGTGCCCGCCGAGACAAGAGCCGCCTGGGAGAAGCTGTTAGGCCGGCATTCTTATGAAAAATGGAAGTGACATAGCCCGGGCAGCCCCCGTCGCGGCTACGGGCATGCGAGATCACGAAATCTTTGACATTCCTTCGTCATTCGTCACTCGTTCTTCGTCATTACTATGGCATTGAAGACTAACAAGATCCGGGAGTTTCCGGTGGCCATAGCAGTCTCGCTGTTTGCGGCAACCGCCTTCTATTTCTCGACCAAGGCAACCCTGCACGATCTGGATTACACGAGTCAGATCGCTTCAGCCCTGCTTCATGGTCAGCTGGGTCTTCAGGAGAAACCGCCTGACTGGCTGAATGAAATGATCCCGCGAGGAGAGAGATATTACTCCGCCTTTCCGCTGGGAGCAGTGATTAGCATGCTTCCAGTAGCGCTCCTGCGAAACGTGGATCTGCTCCATAGCTTTCCCGGACATATTTTGGCGTCCCTGATTGCCGGATTGTGCGTTTATTTTTTTTTCCAGCTCGCGAACGCGTTCGGTGTCGATTACTCAAGCCCCGAAAGCAAATCGCTAGCGCGCAGGATCATGTTGGCTCTGTTTCCAATTTTCGGGACCTGGACATGGTGCAACCTCGGATTCGGCGGTGCCTGGCAAATCGCTCTTGGTTTAGGTTTGCTCGGGCAAACCGCAGCGCTCTATTTTACTCTGGTCCGCCCGTTGCCATTTGTTGCAGGAGCGTTCTTCACCCTGGCTTTTGGAAATCGAACCGAGCTACTCATCACATTGCCTCTTTACCTCTATTTGTTCTGGCGCCAGCCAAACGGAAGAGTTTTTACCTGGAAGAATCTAGAGCACGGAGTTCGGAAAAACAGCCGAATGCTCATCCGTTTCCTAAGCCTGCCTGCAATACTAGCGCTTGCGACTGCCGCCTATAACTTCGCACGTTTTCATTCCATGTTCGACTTTGGTTACATCCACATCCCGGAAGTGGCGCAGGAGCCCTGGTATCAGCATGGGTTATTTTCGATCCATGCTATCCCCTGGAATATTTACACGATGTTATTCCAAGGATATGAGAGTCTTGCCTATTTCCCCTACATCCGCCCAAACGGCTTTGGCTGCTCGATCTTCCTAGCCAGCCCGTTCCTGTGCCTTCTGTTTCGCCAGGGTGGACGATACAAGGTGATGGCCTGGGTAACTATTAGTGTTTTAACGCTCGTTCTATGGTTACACGGAAATCCGGGGAGCTGGCAATTCTCCTATCGCTATGCCATGATCCTGCTTCCCTGGATGTTCCTTTTGCTGACAGGCAATGGGCCAGCGAAAATAACTGTGCCGGAGATCTCGCTCTTCATTGTGTCAGTCGCAATCAACGCCATTGCTACATGGCAATT
>Ga0307308_10000824_pt1 | contig 11736 bp, 10 predicted proteins | sample ER_DNA_195_FD_194501 | JGI IMG/M metagenome (GOLD analysis project Ga0307308, IMG submission 194501) | Bulk soil microbial communities from the East River watershed near Crested Butte, Colorado, United States - ER_DNA_195 | ecosystem: Environmental > Terrestrial > Soil > Floodplain | place...
GGCACGGAGCTCGATCTTTCCGGCGACGGCCGCTGGATCCTCAATCCGGGCTCGGTCGGCCAGCCGCGCGACGGTGACCCGCGCGCGGCCTACCTCCTCCTCGATCTCGCTGAGAACCAGGCCGAGTACCGCCGGGTGGAGTACCCGTTCGAGCGCACTCAGGAGGAGATCCGCGAGCTGGGCCTACCCGAGGCACTCGCAGAGCGCCTCGCTCACGGGATCTAGCGCGCGGTCAGGAAGCTGCCTGTTTGCCGAAATCGAGGCCAATGCCCTCGCGGGCGAGCGCGAGTTGCACTTCCTCGCGAGCCTTGAAGATGCGCCATTTCACAGTGGCCAACGTGATCTCGAGCGTGTCGGCGATCTCGGTGTACGAGAGGCCGACGACGTCGCGGAGGAGGAGAGCCATCTTGAGATCCGGGTTCAGCGCGGCTACGGCGCGCCAGACGCCGTCGATCATCTCCACACGCTCAGGCGGCGCGTCGACGACCTCGAGCGGCGGCAGATCGTCCAGCGTCAACGAGCTCTGAGGCTTGCGCTCCCGGGCGCGGAGCTCGTCGAGCACGCGGTTCTTCGCCACCTGGAAGAGCCAGGTCGTAAAGCGGCAACGGAGCGAGAATCCGGGCAACCCCTGGTAGATGCGCAGGAAGATCTCCTGCGAGAGATCCTCGGCCAGCGCGCGATCACCCACCATCCGGAGCACGTAGTTGTAGACCGGGGTCTCGTACGCGTTGAGGATGATCCTGAAGGCGTGCTCGTCGCCCCGCTGTGCCTTGCGGAGAACATCCAGATCTGGCTGTGTAAGAGGCACTGGGTCGCCGGGCCGCGGTTCGGCGAGTATAGCCGCGTCTTTACACCCTAGTAACCAGTCCCCTGCCGGACATCCCCCCTCCCGGGGGAATTCCGAGCAGGCCGAGACAGGTCGGAACCAGGTCGGAGAGGGAGCCGCCTTCCGCGAGTTGTGCGCCGGGAATCGTGACGACGAGCGGAACCGGGTTCGTCGTGTGCGCGGTGTGCGGGCTGACTCCGTCGGGTTCGAGCATCTGCTCGGCGTTCCCGTGATCGGCAGTCACGAGGCAGACGCCCCCGAGCTCCTCGACCGCCTGCAGGGCCCGGCCGAGGCAGCCGTCGACGGTCTCGACTGCCCTGACGACGGCCGGGATGACTCCCGTGTGCCCGACCATGTCCGGATTGGCGAAGTTGATGATCGCAAAGCCGTAGCCGTTTCCGATCTCCTCCTCGAAACGCCGAGTGACCTCAGGCGCGGACATCTCGGGCTTCTTGTCGTAAGTGGGCACGTCCTTGGGTGAGGGGACGAGGATGCGCGTCTCGCCCTCCCACTCGTCCTCACGGCCCCCGTTGAAGAAGTACGTCACGTGCGCGTACTTCTCCGTCTCCGCCACATGGAGCTGACGAATGCCGTGCCCGGCCAACACCTCGGCCATCGTTTCCCGGACGTCCTGCTCCTGGAAGGCGACGGGACAGTCGAAGTCGTCGCGGTACCGCGTCATCGTCGTCAGGTCGTACCCGCCTTCGAGCAAGCGCTGAGAGAGCTGGCGCGCGCGGTCCGGCCTGAAGTTGAAGTAGACGGCTGCGTCCCCGGGTCCAAGGCGGGGCCCGGGCAGCACCACGGGCTCGATGAACTCATCGGTGACGTCGGCGTCGTAGCTCGCTTGGACCGCCGCGACTGGATCCTCTGCCTGCGCGCCCTCGCCCGAGACGATCGCGGCCAGAGCCCGATCGGTGCGCTCCCACCTCCCGTCACGGTCCATGGCGTAGTAGCGGCCGGAGACGGTGACGATGCGAGCGCCTTCGGCGACAAGCTCTGCCAGGTCGTCCACGGCCGAGGTCGGGGAGACATCACGCCCATCGGTGAAGGCGTGGACGAAAGTGCGATCCGCCATCCCCTTGCGCCGTGCGAGCTCGAGCAAGGCCCGCAGGTGGTTGATGTGCGAATGGACGCCTCCGCGGGAGACGAGACCGAGCAGATGGACGTTGGTGCCGCGCACTCGAGCCCGCTCGAACGCGTCCACGAGGGCTGGATTCTCGAAGAATGTGCCGTCCTCGATCGCCTTGTGGATGCGAACGAGGTCCTGCGGGACGACCCGTCCAGCCCCGATCGTCAGGTGGCCGACCTCGGAGTTGCCCATCTGCCCGGGTGGAAGCCCGACCCATTCGCCTGACGCCTCCAGCGTCGTATGCGGATACCGGGCCCACAGATCGTCAAAGACGGGCGTGTCGGCGAGCTCGACCGCGTTGCCGGGCCCGGGCGGCGCGCACCCCCACCCGTCCAGGATGACGAGGACTACGAGGGGATACGTGCGGCTGTCTCGCAAATCGTGGTGAAGGATTCGACTTCGAGGGAGGCGCCGCCGACGAGGGCCCCATCCACGTCGGGCTGTGCGAGCAGAACTCCAGCATTCTCGGGCTTCACGGAGCCTCCGTAGAGCACGGGCACGTCGATGATGCTCTTGATGAACGCGTGGGCGTCCTGCGCCTGCCCCGGAGCGGCGGTCTTCCCGGTTCCGATCGCCCATACGGGTTCGTAGGCGATGACGAGCCGCTCGCGGGGCTGAAGCACGGAGAGTTGCCGGCGCAGGACCTCCTCGGTGTGCCCGGCCTCTCGCTCCTCGTCCAGCTCGCCGACGCAGTAGATGACTCCGAGGCCGGCCCCAAGTGCATGCTCGGCGCGGCTCCAGGCAGTCTCGTCCGTCTCCCCGAAGTGCTGCCGCCGCTCCGAGTGGCCGACGATCGAACCTTCCACCCCCAGGTCGCGCAGCATCTCCGCTGAGATTTCTCCCGTGTAGGCGCCCTCCGATGCCCAATGGACATTTTGCGCGTAAACGGTCAGCCCGCTTTCGACCGCTTCGCGAAGCGACGTGTACGGGGGACAGACGACCACGTCGACGCCCTCCGGCCCGCGGAATGCACGGCAGAACTCCGCCGTCTCCGAGGGCGTCTTGAACATCTTCCAGTTGGCGGCGATCAGCATCGGCTCAATCTTCAGGGATCGCGGCCACGCCTGGAAGCTCCTTGCCCTCGAGGAGCTCGAGCGAGGCCCCTCCTCCGGTCGACACCCAGTCGATCCGGTCTGCGAGACCGAGCTCCTCGATTGCCCGAACGGAATCGCCGCCCCCGACAACGGTGTGCGCGTCGGCGGCCGCCACCGCTTCTGCCACCGCTTTCGTCCCCTCCGCGAAGCGGGGCCATTCGAACACACCCATCGGCCCGTTCCAGAACACGGTCTTCGCCTCGGCGATCCGCTTTGCGAACGAGCGCCGGGTTTCCGGGCCGATGTCGAGGCCGAGCCACCCTTCCGGGAGCTCGTCCGCAGGAACGGCCCTCGCGTCCGCGTCGGGCTCGAAAGCTGCGGCCGCAACCACGTCCACGGGAAGCACGATCTTCTCCCCCGGCTCGACCTCCTCCGCCATCTTCCCCCCGATCAGGAGCGTGTCGGCGCGCTCTCCGAGGGAGTGCAGCACGCCGATCTTGTCCTCGACCTTGGCACCGCCGAGGACCGCCACGTACGGACGCTCGGGCCCTTCGAGCAGGCGGCCCAGCTCCTCGAGCTCCCGCTCGAGCAGGAGCCCCGCGTAGGCGGGCAGGATGTGCGCCACGGCCTCGGTCGACGCGTGCGCGCGGTGGGCGGCGCCGAAAGCGTCGTTGACGAAGAGGTCGCAGTCGTCGGCCAGCGCGCGGGCGAACTCCGGATCGTTCTTCGTCTCACGGGGATCGAAGCGGGTGTTCTCGAGCAGTCGCACGCGCTCGTCGTCCACGAGCTCCCGCAAACGCCTTCGAACCGGCTCCATCGAGTACGCAGGATCCTCTCCCTTCGGCCGCCCGAGATGGGAGACGAGAACGACTTCATCCGCGCCGCGGTCGAGCAGCAGCTGGATCGTCGGGAGAGCCGCACGGATCCGCGTGTCGTCGGCCACCTCTCCATCCTCCAGCGGGACGTTGAAGTCGACTCTGGCCAGGACACGCTTGCCGGCGACGTCCGCAGCACGCACCGAGCGCGGCTTTCTCAACTCAGAGGAGCCGCTGGACGAGGTCGACCAGTCGGCAGCTGTAGCCCCACTCGTTGTCGTACCACCCGAAGACCTTGACCTCGTGCCCGTTGGCCATCGTCAGGTCGCTGTCGAAGATGGACGAGTAGGAGCTGCCGATGATGTCGGTCGAGACGATCGGATCGTCGGAGTAGCGCAGGATCCCTTCGAGCGCGCCCTTGTCAGCGAGCTCGGCGAACTTCGCGTTCACTGCGTCCACCTCCACGTCGCTGCCGAGATGCGCAACGAGGTCGACTATCGACCCGTCCGGGACTGGCGCGCGGATCGAGATCCCGTCCACCTTGCCCTGCAGCTCGGGAATGACCAGCCCGATCGCCTTCGCGGCGCCCGTAGAGGTGGGAATCAAGTTGATGCCGGCTGCGCGGGCGCGCCGCAAATCCTTGTGCGGGAGATCGAGGATCTGCTGGTCGTTCGTGTACGCGTGAATCGTCGTCATGAAGCCGGACTCGATTCCCCAGGCATCGTTAAGCACCTTCGCGAGCGGTGCGACACAGTTCGTCGTGCACGAGGCATTGGAGACGATCCGGTGCTTCTCCTTGTCATAGGCGTCGTCGTTGACGCCGAGCACGATCGTCACGTCCGGATCGGTCGCCGGCGCGGAGATCACCACCTTCTCGGCCCCGGCATCGAGGTGCTTCTGAGCGTCCTCGCGCTTCGTGAAGAGGCCGGTCGACTCGAGGACGACCTCTACCCCGAGATCCTTCCAGGCGAGCGCGGCAGGGTCTCTCTCGTTCAGGAGCCTGAGCTCGACATTCCCCGCGCGAATACCGCCGACGAAGGCCTCGACATCGTCGTCGAGTGGCCCGAGAACGGAGTCGTACTTGAGCAGGTGCGCCATGGTCTTCGCGTCCCCGAGATCGTTGACGGCGACGAACTCGATGTCTGCCCCGCGTTTCCGGGCAGCCCGGAAGAAGTTGCGTCCGATGCGGCCGAAGCCGTTGATGCCCAACTTGACGCTCATCCGCTCCTCCCCGTCGTGTACCCCGGGGCGATTGTATCCGGGGCTGGATTTGGCAAATCCTGGCTATTGCGCCTTGCCTTGGCGCCTGGGACCGAGTTAGGGTGAAATCTGAGCGGGTCCGCGCTCGTCGGATGTCGGATTCAGACCCCGTCCGGCATCACGGTCCTGAGTGCGGTTCAACCGGAGGGGGAGGTCGTCCTCGGAGCTTCTCCTCCGGCCCGCTCCTTGCGCGTCTGGTCGCTCGCGCCTTCGGCCGGGCGGAGCCCGGCCCCGCGGCGAGCTGGCGCGGCTGCCCGCAAGATGCTTCGCCCTCGCCGCTCGTTCGTACTGGGTGTACTGCCCTCGCGGCTCGGGACTCGCCTCTCTTGGCAGCCACGCCCCAGACGGCGGGGAGGGCGTGGCTGCTGGGCTGATTAGCGCTCAGCCAGCTTCTTGAGCTTTGCCAGGCGGCGCTGGGCAGCCGCCTTCGTCGCCGGAGGACGGCATCGGCCCGCGAGCTCGCGGAGCGACAGCGTCGGGTGGCGGACGCGCAGGCGCGCGAGCTCGCGCAGCTCGGACGGAAGCTGCTCGAGGCGTCCGGCCGCTTCGAGCCGCTTGATGGCGCGCAGCTGCGCGTCGGCGGCGCGGCTCGCGCGCACGATGTTCGCGTGGTCGGCGTTCGCGAGCCGGTTGGCCCGCGCCTTGGTGGACGCGACGACAGCGCTCTCCCCGAGCTTGAGCGCCGCGTCCTGGGCCCCGAGGAAGGCAAGGAAGTCCGCGATCGACTCCCTCCCTTTCAAGTAAGCGATCGCGTGCCGCCCGCGGTCGTGGAGGGCGAGCGGAAACCCTTCCTCCCGCCCCAGCTCGGCGAGAAACTCGGCTCCTTCGAGGCTGGATGCCCTCAGCTCGAGGTGAGCGTTGCGCGGCCCGCTCACCGATCCGGCCGCGAGGAGCGCGCCTCGCAGGTAGGCGGCGCGACAGCACGCCCGCGACACGATCCGCCGGGGCGGTCTCTCGACGGGAGCCAGGTGGACGTCCACCACGCCGAGCTCGTTGAGTACCTGCAGCGCCCGCGCGTCGTCCTCCAGGTGAATCCGGAACCGCGTCGCGCGCTCGAACGCCTGCTGGCGAAACGTGTGAATCTCGCAAGGCACGTCGTATGCCCTCAGGAGACTGAACACGCGGCGTGTAACCGCCGCGCCGGCCACCTCGATGTGAACCCCGATGCGGCCGCTGCCGCGGAGATGGATGCTCCCCGCGCTGCGGATGAGCGCGGACAGCTCGGCGAGCCGGCAACAGGCCTTCCGCGGCTCGATCGCCGCAAGCTCGGCGCGGACGCTTTCAGACAGCACGCTCGAGCTCCAGCAGCCGTCGCTTGTACTCGAGGCCGAGCGAGCCGTACGAGCCGAGCCCGTTCGCAGCCACAACCCGGTGGCAGGGAACAAACAAGGGAAACCGGTTGCGGGCGCAGTAGGTTCCTGCGGCACGCTGCGCGTTCGGGTAGCCGGCGAGGGCGGCGAGCTCGCCGTACGTGACGACCTCCCCGTGTGGGATCGCCCGCAGAGTCTCGGTGACAGCAGCGTGGAATGGGGTTGCCCACGAGAGGTCGAGCGCGACGTCGCCGAACGAGACGGGCTCGCCAGCGAAGTAGTGCTGGACCCGCTCGACGAGAGGATGGACGGACGGCGCCGTCAGCTCCCCGGCGTGCGGCAGCTCGTGGTTGACGACCACTTCGCCGTCGAGCCAGACCTCCCCCACACCCCAGCCTTGCACCTCGTACGGAAGCACCTGCACGCTCGTAGAATGCCCTCCATGAGCACTCCGGGAATCTTTCGCCCGCTTCCGCCCGTCAACGAGCCGATCCGCACCTACGCACCGGGGACGCCTGAACGCGCAAGCCTCCAGCTCCGGCTCGAGCAGATGAAGCGGGAGCATCCGGAGATCCCGCTGGTCATCGGCGGGAAGGACGTGACCACCGGGAACCTCAAGCAGGCGGTCATGCCGCACGACAAGGACCACGTGCTTGCGGAAGTCCATCAGGGCGGCGCGAAAGAGGTCGAGCAGGCAATCGAGGCGGCAGGCGAGGCCTGGCAGGACTGGCACCGCCAGCCGTGGGAGGAGCGCGCCGCCGTCTTCTACCGCGCGGCAGAGCTGCTTGCCGGTCCGTGGCGCGACACCATGAACGCCGCCACGATGCTCGGCCAGTCGAAGACCGCCCACCAGGCGGAGATCGACGCCGCCTGCGAGCTGATCGACTTCTGGCGCTTCAATCCCTACTTCATGACCCGCATGTACGAGGAGCAGCCCTTCTCCTCCCCGGGTGCGTGGAATCGCATGGAGTACCGGCCGCTCGAAGGCTTCGTCTTCGCCGTCACCCCGTTCAACTTCACCGCGATCGGCGGCAACCTGCCGACCGCCCCGGCGCTGCTCGGCAACACGGCGGTCTGGAAACCGGCCGGGACGGCCATGCTCTCCGCGTACTACACGATGCGCCTCCTGCAGGAGGCCGGGTTGCCCGACGGCGTGGTCAACCTCGTCTACGGGCCCGGCAAGGAGATCGGGGACGCGGCCCTCGCGAGCCGAGACCTGGCCGGCGTTCACTTCACCGGCTCGACGCCCGTCTTCCAGTCGATGTGGAAGACCATCGGCGCGAACATCGAGAACTACCGCAGCTACCCGCGTATCGTCGGCGAGACGGGCGGCAAGGACTTCATCGTCGCCCACCCGACAGCCGACGTCGAAGCGCTGGCGACCGCGATCGTCCGCGGCTCCTTCGAGTACCAGGGACAAAAGTGCTCGGCAGCCTCGCGGGTGTACGCGCCAGCGAACCTGTGGCCGGAGCTGAAAGAGCGGCTCGTCGAGCAGGTCGGGGAGCTCAAGGTCGGAGACGTCAGCGATTTCTCCAACTTCATGGGCGCCGTCATCGACGCGAACTCGTTCAAGACCCAGAAGGACGCGATCGAGGAAGCCCGGGCGGATGCGAAATCGAAGGTGCTCGTTGGGGGTGGAGTGGACGACAGCGAGGGCTACTTCGTCGAGCCGACCGTGATCGAGACCGAGGATCCGAACTTCCGGCTCCTCCGTGACGAGCTTTTCGGGCCCGTCGTCACGGCCTACGTCTATCCGGAGAAGAAATGGGGCGAGACGCTCGATCTCGTGGACAAGACGGCGCCGTATGGGCTCACCGGCGCGATCTTCTCGGAAGACCGGAGCGCCTTGCTCGAGGCCGAGGACAAACTCCGCTACACCGCCGGCAACCTGTACCTGAACGACAAGCCCACCGGCGCTGTGGTCGCACAGCAGCCGTTCGGCGGTTCGCGCGCCTCCGGCACCAACGACAAGGCCGGCTCGGTATGGAACCTCATCCGCTGGGTGAGCCCGCGCACGATCAAGGAGACCTTCGTACCGGCGACCGACTACCGCTACCCGTTCATGGGCTCGGACGGGGCTGAGGGCGCCACCTAGCGAGCAGAGCCGCGGCGAGTAGCGCTGGGGCGGCCAGCGCGACGCCGGCAACACGCACTCCCCAAGCCGACGCGATCGCGCCGTCGAGGAGGCTGGCCAGCGGCCGCAGGCCGAGGAAGGCGATAGCCCAGAGGGCCATGATCCGGCCTCGCTCGTTTTCGGCCACGCCGAGCTGGAGAAAGCTCGTCGCCGCGGTGTTCGAGGCGAGGTAGCCAAAACCCCCGCAGAAGAGCAACGCGAGGCCCACCGAGAGCCAGGGCGACAGCGAGAAGCCGATCACGCCCGCGCCCAGAACGGTCAGGGTAACGGCCGTCCGCACCCGCGATGGTGCCCGCCCGGCGAGGAGAAAGGCGGCCATGACAGCGCCGGCGCCGAAGACACCGATGATGTAGCCGGAGAAGGTGTCCGGTCGTTCGAACGCATGCGCGAACGCAGGCGCGAGCGTGTTGATGGGGTCGGAGGTGAATCCGACCGCCGTGACGATCAGCAGCGCTACGAGGAGTCGCGGCTCGCGACGCAGGAGTTGAATACTGTCGCGAAGACGAGAGCTCTCGGGTCGCTCCTGACGGCGAGGCCGTACAAGTACCAGGGCGAGCGTGAACAGCAGGTAGGAGACGGAGTTCAGCGCGAAAGCCGCCGCGATGCCGAGGCCGGCGACTGCGGCGCCTGCTGCTACCGGACCGACCGCCCTGGCGATGTTGAAGGTCATCGAGTTGAGCGCGACCGCGGACGTCACGTCCTCACGCGGAACGAGCGAGACGAAGAGCGCCTGCTGGGCCGGCGTCGAGAAGGCCGTCACGACTCCCTGGCCGAAGCCGAAGCCGATCACGACCGCCGCGGTGGTCACGTCGAGCTGGGTCAGCAGGGCCAGCGTCGCGGAGAGGACGGCAGCGGCCGGCTGCGTCACGAGCAACAGGCGTCGGCGGTCGAAGCGGTCGGCGGCGCTTCCGGTCCACGGGGCGAGGAAGAGGATCGGGGCGAATTGCGCGAAGCTGAGCACGCCGAGGAGAAACGCGGAGTGCGTCAGCCGGAAGATGAGAATCGCTCCCGCGAGGTTCTGGAACCACGTTCCGCTCGCCGAGAGGGCGTTCCCGACAAAGTAGGGAGCGAAGCTGCGAGAGACGATGAGGCGAAAGGCCGCGCGCGGTCCGACTGACCGGCGTCCGGCGTCTTCCGCCGCCGCCGGTTCGGTTATGCCCGCCCTGCCTTGTGCAGAGCGGCGTAAATCTGGCGGCCCGTCTTCGAGGGCACGCCGGGCACGCCTTCGAGCTCCTCCGCGCTGGCGGCAAGGAGTCGTTCCGGCGACCCGAAGTGGCGCATGAGCGCACGCTTGCGAGCGGGACCCACTCCGGGGAGCGCATCCAGGATTGACTCGCGAGCCTCCTTGTCGCGGCGCTGGCGGTGGAAGCCAAGCGCGAAACGGTGCGCCTCGTCACGGATCCGCTGCAGGAGCTGGAGGCCCGCCGACCCGGGCTCGAGCACGATCGGCTGCGGCCTGCCGGGGACGAACACCTCCTCGGCCCGCTTGGCCAGCGCGATCACGGCCACTCGGGGGAGATCGAACTGCTGCATCGCGGCCAGAGCAGCCGACAGCTGCCCCTTCCCGCCGTCGATGACGACGAGGTTCGGCACCCCGGCGAAGCCCTCGTCGTAATCCTCGGCCGAGGTTGCCGGCTTGGCGCGCGCGAACCGGCGCGAGATCACCTCGGCCATCATCGCGAAGTCGTCCTGCCCGCCCTCGTAACGGACGCCGAACTTGCGGTAGTGCGCCTTCTTCGGCACCGCGTCCTGGAAGACGACCATCGACCCAACCGGCGCCGACTCCTGGATGTTGGAGATGTCGAAGCACTCGATTCGGATCGGGAGGCTCTCGAGGTTGAGACTCTCGCGGAGCTCCTCGAGGGCTTCGATCCTGCGCAGGCGCGTGCGCTCGCTCTGCATCGTGTCGCTGGCGAGCGCGAGCTCAGCATTCTGGTGCGCCAGCTCCTGCAGGCGGCGTTTCTCTCCGCGGCGGGCGGGGCGCACCTCGACCTTCGTCCCACGGAGGTCGGAGAGGAACTCCTCCAGCCCGCCCAGCGGCCCGGCCTCGGGCGGCACCACGATCAACGGCGGGATGCTCGGCGCGCTCCCGTAGTACTCCAGGCAGAACGCTTCCAGGAGCGAGTCGAGGTCCTGGCCAGCGACGTTCTCGAGGAAGAAGCTGTGGCGGTCGGTGAGCCGTCCACCGCGGAGCGGGAAGACCTGGACCGCCGCCGTTCCGTTCTCCGAGGCGATGCCGATCACGTCGACCGTCCCGATCGCGCGCTTGTCGGCGGCCTGCCGCTCAGCCAGGTGACGGACTGCGAACAGGCGGTTGCGCATACGCGCCGCTTCTTCGAAGTCCTGGTTCTCCGAGGCCGTTTGCATCCTCTCCTCGAGCTCGCGCAGGATGGGCCGCGTCTCGCCGGAGAGGAAGTCGATCACCCCGTCGATGATCTCCCGATAGTCCACCTTGGAGACGTAGCCGACGCAGGGCGCGAGGCAGCGGTCGATGTGGTAGTCGAGGCATGGGATGCCCGAGTGCCGCCCGGGCTGCGGGCCCTCGCACGGCCTGAAACGGAAGACCCGGTTGAGGACGTCGAGCGTCTCGCGAACCTTCTTCGCATTCGCGTACGGACCGAAATAGACGACTCCGCGGCGGTGGCGTTCCCGAGTGAACATGACCCGCGGGTAGTCGTCGTCAACCGTGACGGCGATGTAGGGATAGGACTTGTCGTCCCGCAGCCGCACGTTGAAGGGCGGCCGGTGGCGCTTGATGAAGTTCTGCTCGAGGTGGAAGGCCTCCGTCTCCGTGCTCGTGACGACGACCTCGATTCGCTCGACACGGCTCGTTAGGGCGTCGAGCCCCCGGCGCGCGTCGCCTGCGCGAAAATACGACCGCACCCGCGGCCGCAGGGACTTCGCCTTGCCGACGTAGAGCACGGCGTCGTTCGAGGCGCGGAACAGGTAGACGCCCGGCTTGGCCGGGATCGCCTTCAACTGCGCCTCGATGCGTTCGGTGCGGCTGTCCGTTGCGGCCGTGCTCATCCCCCTGCAAGCCTAGCCAGGGGCGGGATTACAAAGCTGACCTCGCTCGTTGGAGGAAATGTGGCCGAGAACGGGCGCCAGGATTGGTTCGGCACGGCTTTCGGGCCCGTGTCGAAAAGTGCCCGCTGCCTGGGCACCCGCAAGCATGCGCTCGAGGCCATCGTCCAGCTAGCTGTGGAGCTCGCCAGCGAGGGCCGCGAG
>Ga0307308_10000825_pt1 | contig 11736 bp, 9 predicted proteins | sample ER_DNA_195_FD_194501 | JGI IMG/M metagenome (GOLD analysis project Ga0307308, IMG submission 194501) | Bulk soil microbial communities from the East River watershed near Crested Butte, Colorado, United States - ER_DNA_195 | ecosystem: Environmental > Terrestrial > Soil > Floodplain | place: USA...
AGGTGACGGGCGACGTTCGGCGTCTCACGCAGCGCCGCAACCAGCTCGGAATTGACGTGGTTGACCTCGATTGACGAAAGCCGCAGCCGCGCCAGGCCCGGGGTCGCGCCGGCAGCGCGAACCAGGTCGGGAAGCGAGTAGCGGGCCTCGCGGTCGCGGTAGCAGCCGAGGTTGATCCCCGTCAGCACGATCTCGCGGTGGCCCTGGCCCACACGCCTTCGCACCTCGCGCAGGACGGCTTCGGCCGTGCGGCTCCGCGACGGGCCGCGGACGAATGGGATCACGCAGAAGGTGCACGAGAAGCTGCAGCCGTCCTGCACGCGGACGAACGCGCGCACCCGGTCGAGCCTCGAATCCGCCTGGACGCAGCCGATCGGGCCGACGTCACGGGCGACGAAGTCGGGCGTCTCCTCGCTGCGGCGGGCGACCACAACGACGTTGTCCGGAAGGCCGCCGAACCCGTCGGCCGCCAGGTTGGCTCCGCAACCCGTGACGTACACGCGCTCGTGCTCGCGGGCAGCGCGCGCGGCGGCATGCCGCGACTTCCGCACCGCCTCGTGCGTCACGCAGCACGTGTTGACGACCGCGATCTCCGCACTGCCCTCGCGCTCGACATGGCCGTCTGCGAGCAGGCGCTCGCGGATCAGCTGCGCATCGGCGTACGAGACCTTGCAGCCCAGGAAGCGAACCGAGAAACCCGCCACGGCGCCCGCACTCTACTCCTGATGCCGAAAGAGGTCTGCGGCCCAGCCCTCCTGAACGACGCGACGCTCGGCCCCATAGCCGGGGGCCTCCGGCCGCTCGGATTCCAGATACCCGGAGACGATCATGGCAGGCGAGCGAAGCTGCGGAGCGAGCTGCTCGACGAAGGCTCCCGAGACGTTCGCGACGACCGCGTCGGTGGCCGGAGGCGTCTCGGCGAGCGCGTCGGCCCGGCGTAGGTCAAGGGAGACGCCGTTCGCGCGGGCGTTTCGCTCTACCGCCTCGAGTGCCGCTTCGTCGTGGTCGATCGCTACCACCGGCGAGAAACCGAGCCGCGCAGCCGCGATCGCGAGCACGCCAGAGCCACAGCCCACGTCGAGCAGGCTGCCGCGCGGCTCGAGGTCGAGCAGCAGCCGGAGACAGAGCCGCGTGGTCGGATGGCCGCCCGTGCCGAAGGCGCGGCCAGGGTCGATGATCACCGTGTTCGCGGCTGCGGGCGCCTCCTCCCAGGGCGGCCCGATCCAGAGCGGGCCGACGCGCACCGGCCGGTGGAAGGCGCGCCAGCGGTCCTCCCAACCTCCCGCCATGGCCTCCGACGATACGGACCCAAAGGCGGCCCACAGCCGTTCCTCGCCGCCCGCGTCCGTGTAGGCCACGAGCTCGACACCGTCGCCCGCGTCGAGCTCCTCGAACCCTTCAGGGAAGAGCTCGAGCATCAATGCCCGGGCAGCCTCAGCGCGCTCCGAAGGGACGATCGCGGCGACACGTCGTAGCGACTTCAGCGGAATGCGCTCTTCAGCTTCTCGAAGAACCCCTCGTCGCGCCGGTAGGTGTCCTCGCCCGCGCTGCGCTCGAACTCCTCGAGCAGGGCACGCTGCTGCTCCGACAGCCGGCGCGGCACCTGGACGTTGACGAGCACGCGCTGGTCGCCCCGGCCGAACCCCTGCAGGACCGGCATGCCACGACCGCGCAGGAGCCGGATCTCGCCCGCTTGCGTGCCGGGCTCGAACTCGAGCTCGGCGTCTCCCTCGAGCGTCGGGACGCGAACCGTCGTGCCGAGCGCGGCTTCGGTCATCGTCAGGTCGACGGTCGTGAAGATGTCATTCCCCTCGCGGACGAAGCGCGCATCGGGGCGGATCCGCACCTGGACGTAGAGGTCGCCCGCGCGTCCGCCCAGCGAGCCGGCGTGGCCTTCGCCCGTCAGGCGGATCTGCTGGCCGTCATGGATTCCGGGCGGGATCTCGACGTCGAGTGTCCGTTCCTCGACGATCCGGCCGGTGCCTTCACACTCGTTGCACGGGTGCTCGACGATCCGGCCGAGCCCGCCGCAGCGCGAACAGGTCTGCGTACGGATGAACTCGCCGAAGGCGGTTCGCGAGACGTGCTCCAGCCTGCCCGCGCCGCCGCACGCCGGGCAGGTCGTGGGCTCGGTGCCGGGCTCGGCGCCGCTGCCGCGGCAGGCAGTGCAGGGGACCGAGACCGGGAACGGCACCTGGCGCGTCGTGCCGCTCGCGGCTTCCACCAGGGCGATCTCGATCTGCGCCGCAACGTCCGCACCGCGCGAGCGGCGCGGCCGCGACGAGACGCCGAACAGGTCGTCGCCGAAGAACGCGGCGAAGAGGTCGGAGAGGCTGCCGAGGTCGAAGCTCGTGGGCGTGAAGCCGCCGCCGCGCAGCCCGGCGTGGCCGTAGCGGTCGTACAGTTCGCGCGTCTCCGGCTTGGACAGAACCTCGTAGGCCTCCACGACCTCGCGGAAGCGGTCCTGCGCGTCCGGAGCATCGGAGACGTCCGGATGAAGCGTCCGGGCGAGCCCACGGAAGGCCTTCTTGATCTCGGCTTCGCCCGCGCCGCGCTGGACTCCGAGCACCTCGTAATAGTCGCGCTGCGTGGTCGACATCAGCCACCAAGCGTAGCTTTGCCGCTAGTTGTCTTCGTAGATCTCCTCGAGGAACCGGGAGAGCTCATGTGCGGCCGCGCGCACGGAGCGCAGCGCCTTGTCGTAGTCCATCCGGACCGGGCCGAGGAGGGAGACCGCCCCCAAGGTGCGGTCGGTGAGCCCGTAGGACGCTCCTACGAGCGAGAGCTCGCGCATCGACGGGTGCTCGAGCTCGGGCCCGACCCGGACGAATGGTCGGCGGGGGTCGAGCGCCTGGCTGACGACCTCCAGCAGCGCGGCACGTTTCTCCAGGACCTCGAGCAGCCGCTGGTATGCGTCGAGCTCCTCGGTGCGGAGGTCTTCGAGCAGCCCGGCTGTCCCGCCGACGTAGAGGCTCTGGCCTTCTGCCGCCAACGCTTCCCGGAAGAGCGCCTCGATCGGGAGCAGAAACGCGCGCTCGGTCACGCCGAGGCTCGGATCGTCGAACCGGCGGCGGAGTAGGTGGCTCCCGAGCTCGAGGCCGGAGACCCGCTCGTTCAGGTACTCCGAGGCCCAATTCGCAAGACCTGCATCGACCGGCTCGGGGAAGCGATAGACCCGTTTAGTGACGCTGCCGGTCGAGGTGATGACCACGACCATCACCAGCTGCGGCTGCAACAGGAGGACCTCGACGTGCCGGACCGTCGCCGTCCCAAGCGGCGGCGCCGATACGAGCGCGAGCAGCCTCGTCAGGTCGGAAAGTGCCTCTGTGGTCGCCTGCAGCGCCGCATCGACTTCCGTCCTCGCCGCGCTCAGGTCCAGCGGGAACCCCTCCGGCTGAGGCTCCAGCCGTTCGAGCAGGCGGTCGGCGTAGTACCGGTAACCGCGCTCGGTCGGGACGCGTCCCGCCGAGGTGTGCGGATGGGTCAGGAGGCCACGGGCCTCGAGCTCCGCGAGCTCGCTGCGCGCCGTCGACGATGAGACGTCCAGCCCGGTCCGCTCGACGAGCGTGCTCGAGCCAACCGGCTGGCCGGTCGCGACGTAACCCTCGACGACCCCGCGCAGGATCCGCCGTTGGCGGTCGGTGAGCTCCATGTCCGCGTTCATGCCCTTTGCAGGAACTTTACGCCAGCAGCTCCGCCGTCACGCCGCCGCCCAGGAAGCGACCGTGAGGCGTGAGGGCGAGTGCCTCCATCGGCTCGCCGTCGCGCGACACCAAGCCGAGGCGCTCGAGGCGCTCGACCGCGCCCCAGTCGACCGCACCCTCCAGCCCGGCAAGCGCAAGCGGCTCGTCCAGCCGCAGGCCGAGTAGAACGCGCTCGCTCCTGCGCACGTCGGCTGACAGTTCCTCGAGCTCCCGCGGCGGCGTCCGGCCGCCCGCGAGCGCGGCGAGGTACGCGCCGAGGCGAGGCGTCGTACGCCAGCGCCGACCTTCGATTGTCGAGACCGCGCCGATGCCGAGACCAAGGTAGTCCCGCCCTCGCCAGTAGGCGAGGTTGTGCCGCGAGCGGAGGTCGCGCCCGTCCGCGAGCGCAGCAGGCCGGCAGAAGTTCGCCGTCTCGTACCAGCGATAGCCGGCTGCTCTGAGGCGAGCCACGACGCGCTCGAAGTAGGACTCCATGGCTTCGGCTTGACGCGAGAGCTCCACACCGTGCGCGTGGGTGAACCGTGTTCCCGGCTTCGCCTCCAGCTCGTAGCAGGAGAGATGCTCGGGCTCCAGCGCCAGCGCCTCGCTCAGATCAGCGTCGAGATCGGCGGCGCTCTGGCCGGGGATCCCGTAGATGAGATCCAGCGAGATGTTGTCAATCTTGGCATCACGGAGAGCGTAGACAGCGCGTCGGACGTCATCCGGCCCGGCCCGCCGGTCGAGCACCTCGAGCAAACGCGGCTGGAAGCTCTGGGCCCCGAGCGAGACACGGTTCACGCCACACTCCCGCAAGAGCGACGCGAGGGCGGCGGTCACGGTCTCCGGGTTTGCCTCGACCGTCACCTCCAGCGCCGGGGGCAGCGCGCGCAGTAACCGCTCGAGCTCAAGGGGCTCAGTGAAGGTCGGCGTGCCACCGCCGAGAAAGACGCTCTCGAGCTCGGGCGCGAGCGCCCCACGCTCAAGGTCGAGCTCCGCCAGCAGCGCGTCCACGTACGCCCGGTGCTGGCCGTGACGCCCGACCACGGTGACGAAGTCGCAGTACCCGCAGCGCGAGGCGCAGAACGGCAGGTGCACGTAGAGGTGCCGGACTACGCCGCGCGAGCTCACTTCTTCCCCCCGTCCAGGTTGAGCACCGCGAGGAAGGCCTCCTGGGGTACCTCGACCGCGCCGACCTGCTTCATCCGCTTCTTGCCGGCCTTCTGCCGCTCGAGCAGTTTCCGCTTCCGCGTGATGTCCCCGCCGTAGCACTTCGCGAGCACGTCCTTCCGCTTGGCCTTGATCGTCTCGCGGGCAATTACGCGCGAGCCGATTGCCGCCTGCACCGGCACGTCGAAGAACTGGCGCGGGATCTCCTCGCGGAGCCGGTCGACGAGTGCGCGGCCGCGCGAGTACGCCTCGTCGCGGTGAACGATCAGCGACAGCGCGTCGACAAGCTCGCCGGCGATCAACACGTCGACGCGCGTGAGATCGCCCTCGCGGAAGTCGATCACGTCGTAGTCGAAGCTGGCGTATCCGCGCGTCCGCGACTTCAGCTGGTCGTAGTAGTCGAGCACGATCTCGGCGAGCGGCAGCTCATAGATGAGAAGCACCCGCTCCTCGGAGAGGTACTCCATGTGGTCGAAGCGCCCGCGACGCTCGGTGTTGAGCTCCATCACCGGGCCGACGTAGTCCTTCGGAACGATGATCGAGGCCTTGATGTATGGCTCCTCGACGCGCTCGATCTCGCGCGGCATCTCGGCCGGGTTGTGCACCTCGACCTCTTGGCCGGCCTGCGTCACGACCCGGTAGGCGACGTTCGGCGCCGTCACGAGCAGGTCGAGATCGAACTCGCGCTCGAGCCGCTCGCGCACGATCTCCATGTGCAGCAGGCCGAGAAAGCCGCAACGGAAGCCGAAGCCAAGCGCCTGTGACGTCTCGGGCTCGTAGAAGAGTGCCGCGTCGTTGAGCTTCAGCTTCTCGAGCGCATCGCGCAGGTCCGGGTAGTCGTCCGAGTCGGTCGGAAACAAGCCCGCGAAGACCATCGGCTTGACGTCCTTGTACCCGGGCAACGGCTCGTCGGCGGGCCCGCGCTCCGAGGTCAGGGTGTCTCCGACGCGGAGGCGGCTCACGTCTTTGAGGCCGGTGACGACGTAGCCGACCTCGCCCGCACCGAGCTCCTCGGCCGCCCGCATCGTCGGGGAGAAGAACCCGACCTCCTCGGCCTCGAACCGCGTGCCCTGCGCCATCGCGCGGAGCGGTTCGCGCGCCCGGAACGATCCGTCGACGACCCGAACGAAGGCGACCACGCCGCGGTACTGGTCGTACGACGAGTCGAAGATCAGCGCGCGCGGCGGAGCCCCCGGATCGCCGGCGGGCGGCGGAATCCGCTCGACGATGGCGTCCAGCACAGCGTCGACGCCGTCGCCAGTCTTGGCCGAGATCCGCAGGACCCGGTCGGGGTCCTCGCCGACGAGCTCCGCGATCTCCGCCGCCGTGGCGTCGGGATCGGCTTGCGGGAGGTCGATCTTGTTCACGACGGGCACGATCTCCAGGTCGTTCTCGATCGCCAGGTAGGCGTTCGCGAGCGTCTGCGCCTCGATGCCCTGGGCCGCGTCGACGACGAGCAGCGCGCCCTCGCAAGCCTGGAGCGAGCGGGAAACTTCGTACGTGAAGTCGACGTGGCCGGGCGTGTCGATCAGGTTCAGCTCGTGGCCCTTCCAGTCGACGCGCACGGCCTGGGCCTTGATCGTGATCCCGCGCTCGCGCTCGAGCTCCATGGTGTCGAGCACCTGCTCGCGCATCTGTCGACCCGTGACCGTCTCGGTCAGCTCGAGGACGCGGTCGGCGAGCGTCGACTTGCCGTGGTCGATGTGCGCGATGATCGAGAAGTTGCGGATGTGGCTCTGGTCCATGCGCTACTGAGCGTAGCGATGCTTCCTTCTAGTTCACGCGCGCGCGTGTTCTCCCCTGGGTGGGTGGGGGTTGGGGACGGTACCGCCTTCCCGCACCCGAACGTGTCACGGCTCTGTGCCGAATGTGTGCCAATTCCATTGCGCTTTCGGCTCGCCGGGATCAGCCTCTCTCGCCGGTCGGTCGAGCCGCATCAGCCGGTGTCTGCGGCCCTCCTCCTCGACGTCCCGCACGTAGCGGAAGCCAGCCTTCTCGAAGGCTCGCCACGAGCGGCGATTCTCCTCGTCCACGGCGGCGACGCACGCATGGGTCGCGGCGTTCGCGAAGACGATCCTTTCCGCGAATTCCTCGAGGACGTGCGGGCCGAATCCGCGGCCGGTGAGGTCCTCCTCGCCGATCAGCAGATCGACGCCGGCGACCCCTTCGCCCACCTGCACGATCTCGTCCCACTCGGGGTGGTCGGACACGAGGTAGGTCTCGATCATCCCGAACGGGCGGCCGTCGAGGACGATCAGATAATGCTCGCTCGGGTCGAGGCCGTCGATCGCCTGCTCGTACTCAGCGATGGATTCGTCGAGCGAGTCGCGCCACCACTTCCGCACGTGTTCGCGCTCGAGCCAGTCGCGGACGAGCGGCAAGTCGTCTTTCCGGAGCGGCTGGAACTCGATCACGCCGCGCGCCGGCGCAGAGAAAGGAGCGTCTCGAGCTCGCGAACACCGAGCAGGCGACACGCGACCAGGTACGCTCCGAGCCCGCCCGCGAGCGCGAGCAGCAACGCCGCCAGCGCAGCGCCGAACGAGCCGCCAAGTGCGTGATGCAGGCCCGTCCAGATCCCGTAGGAGACGCCGGCAAGCAGCGCAGACGCGATCGTGACGAGCAGCACCGTGCGGGTGGTCTCGACCAGCTCGATCCGTTCGAGCTTGCGGCGCAGGAGATAGAGCAGCGCGCCGGTGCCAGCGATGTTGACGAGCGAGGTCGAGAGCGGCAGGCCCCAGATGCCGACCTTGTAGAGGGCGCCGTCGAGCGCAGCATTCAGGCCGAGATTTCCGAGCGCCACCCAGGTCGGGATCCAGGGAGACTGCAGTGAGAAGAAGGCTCGGTTCAGCATCAGCATGAAGCCGTTGAAGGAGAGGCCAAGGGAGAAGGCGGCGAGCGCCGCTGCGACCACGGGCGTCTGGTTCGGGGTGAAGTCGCCGCGCTGGTAGACGACGCGGACGATCGGATCGGCGAGGACTGCGCAGATCACGCTTGCGGGGATGAGCAGGAAGGCGATCTGACGGATGCCGTTCGAGACAGTGCGGCGAAAGCCGTCCAGGTCCACGCGCGAGGCGAGCCGCGCGAGCGACGGAAAGAGGACGGTCGCGACCGCGACGGAGAACATGCCCTGCGGGAGCATGTACAGGCGGAAGGCGGCGTTGATCGTCGACGGGGCTTGGTCCTTGTCGATCAGCCGCGCGGCGAAGAAGGTGTCGACGACTGCGTTGAGGTTGATCAGCCCGAGCCCGATCGTGATCGGGACCATCAAGACGAGCGTCCGCCGAACAGCGGGATCGCGCCAATCGATCACGACCTGGAGCCGCCCGTCGCGGCCGCGAAGCCACGGGATCGGGAGCAGGAACTGGATCACCGTGGCGACCAGGATCGAGAAGGCGTAGACGTAGAGCTCGTGGTCGATGCCGTTGACGTGCGGGATCCCGATCAGCAGGCCGGCGATGATCGCGAGGTTCCAGAAGACGGGCGTGAGCGCGGGAACGCTGAAGTGCTCGTAGCTGTTCAGGATCCCGACGACGATCCCTGAGAGGCCGAGCAGAACGACGATCGGGAAGAGGACCCGCGAGAGCCCCACCGCGAGGCTCCCGTAGCCGAAGGCGTGCATGATCCACGGAGAGATCAGGATGAACAGCGCGGTCAGACCGCCGAGACCAAGCAGGACGAGCCAGAACAGGCTGGAGGCGACGCGCCACGCGCGCTTGCGCTCGCCCTTCTCCAGCAGGTCGGAGAAGACTGGGACGAACGCGGATGAGAGCGCGGCGTCGGCGACGAGCGCGCGCAGCGTGTTCGGGATCAGGAACGCGACCTCGAACGCGTTGATCGGGCCGATGGTGCCGAAGTAGTTGCGCGCCACGATCTCGCGGACCAGGCCGAGGATGCGCGAGAGGCCCGTGGCGAGCGAGAAGATCGCCGTCGACCGCGCCAGCCGTCGGCCGCGGGCCGGGCCTTTCTCGTCCACGGCGCGAGTATAAGAAGCGCCCCCGCCGGTGCCGCCGCTAGGGCCGGGCCCTGGTACCCGAAGACCTCCTCCCCGCTATGAGCCTATTGCGGAAAGACGCGCGCGTGTGTGACGGATCTGTGCCGAGGGTGTGCCAATTGGCCGTGGCGTTTCGGGGCGGACTGCGCGGTGCTGCTACCATCGCCGGGCCCGCGCTGCGGGCGCTTTTACGTCATGCCGAACATCAAGCAACAGAAGAAGCGCGTCCGGATCGCAGCCCAGGAGCGGCTCGAGAACCTCCGTTACGCGTCGGCGGTGAAGACGTTCACCCGCCGGCTGCGGGCTGCTGTCGCCGACGGAGATCGCGACCGCATCTCTGCCGAGCACCGCGAGCTCGTTCGGCAGATCGACAAGGCTGTGGCGAGGGGCGCGCTGCACCGCAACGCGGGCGCGCGGAAGAAGGCGCAGGCCGCGAAGCTCGTTTCCGGCGGCTCTTCCTAGGGGCCGGCGCGCGCGGGCTCGGGCCCGCGCGTGACGTCGACCAGGGCGCGAGTGAACTCCAGCTCCCCAGGCAGCTTGCTGCCACCTTTCAGCGCGAGGTCGAGCTGCGCGAGGCGGACGATGGCCTCGTCGAGCTCCTCTTCGCTGAAGTTGCCCGCCTGCTCGTAGAGCTTCTGGACGTAGAAGCGGTTGCGCTTCAGGCGCTCCGCAGCGGCTCCCGGCGGGACGCCCTCGGCGTCGAGGCGACGGCAGTCGCGGACTCGGCTGACGTGCGCGGTCAGGAGCCCGGTCACGCGGAGTAGCACGTCACGGGTTGCGTCGCCAGAGCGCTCCATGATCCGCTCGCTCGCCGCGAGCGTGGCCGCGACGTCCCGCCTCCCCCACGCGTCCGTCAGGTCAAAGGGGGGCGCTTCCGCCCGTGCCGGGACGAGGTCGGCGACCTCGCGCTCGCCGATCCGCTCGCCGTCGGCCCACGTCGCGAGCTTGTCGACCTCGCTCGCGAGCTCGTGAGGGTTCTCGCCGACGAGGTCCACGAGCGCGCGGGCAGCTTCGTGATCGATCACGACGCCGCGCTCCTTCAGCTGACCCTCGACCCAGCGGGGAAGATCGGCCTTGCGTCCGCGCTTTGGGAGGTCGAAGACGAGGATCTCGCCGGCCTTCGCAACCGCTTTGGCGAGCGCGGAGTCTCGCTTGACTTCCTCTCCGACGAGTGCGAGCACCGTTGTCGGCGCGGGGCCTTTGAGGTAGGGCTCGAGCGCCTTGAGGTCGGCCGCTTTCCAACGCTCCACGTCTTCCACCACGACGAGGCGGCGTTCCACGGTGAAGAGACCCATCGCATTGCAGGCTGCGGCGACGTCTTCGCCACTCGCATCGTGCGCGGAGAGGATCTCGGTTGCCGCTTCGCCGACGCGCTCGCGCAGCCGTCGCAGCGCGCGCACGACCTTCGGGCGATCGGTGCCGGTGATCAAGTAGACCGCGGCGAGCTCTGCCACCGCCGCCAAGCATAGGCGCCGCCGGAGATCGCAATGACGAAGACGGCCACCACCGCGCGACCGGAGCGAACCTGTGCGCCTGGCAGGCTGCCGAAGAGACGGGCGCAACCGGCGAGATAGGCGGCACACCAGCCGTTGAGCCAGGCGATCGCGGTGGCCGCAGGCGGGAAGAGCGGCGCCGTGAGCGCCGCGGCGAACGCGAGGTACAGGAGCGGCGCGACCGCGGGCTCGGCGAGTGCGTTCGCGGGCACCGTCAGCAGCGGGACGGCATGGAACTGAAACCACAGGATCGGTGCGGTCAGGAGGCCGCAGGCTGTCGAGACGGCGATCGCAGCCGCGAGCTTGCCCGGAAGCGGGTAGCCCTCGAGGAACGACGCGAAGCGCGGTACCAGGACGAAGATGGCGCATACAGCGAAGAACGAGAGCTGAAAGCCTGCGTCGAGAACGTCATAGGGGTTCCAGGCGAGCAGGACCAGTGCGCCGAGACACAGGAAGTACCACCGGTCGGCGGGCCGAGCGGCAAGCCAGGCGAGCGACCCGAGCACGCCTGCCACGCCGGCACGGATCACGGACGGCTGGGCGCCGACAGCAAGCACGTAACTCCCGATCGCGCCGATCGCGCCGATCTGGCCGAGCCAGCGCGGCAGCCCGAGCAGCCAGACCAGCACGAGCGCGCCTGCAGCGACGAGGGCCACGTTCTGACCGGAAACGGCTAGGAGGTGGTAGAGGCCCGAGGCACGAAACCGGTTGCGCAAGCCCTCGGTGAGCGCTTGCTCGTCGCCGAGCACGATGCCCGCCACCACACCACGGCGACTACCGTGGAGGCCCCGCGCGATCGAGCGTGCGAGCGCAGCGCGGAGCGCGTCGCCGATGCCGGCGAGCCCGCCTCTCCGGCCAACCACGATCCAGCGGTCGGCGTGCAGGACGACGTGCACGCCCTGGTGGCGGAGCCAGGTTCGCTCGTCGAAGCCATGCTTCGCCGGGCGCGGCAATCGGACCGTTGTCGTTGCCTCGAGCAGGCTGCCCTGCGGTGGCGCTCGCCCGAGCGGAAGCTCGAGGAGGACGGCTTCACGGAAGCGCAACCGGCCGAAGCGCCGCACCTGGGCAGGAATGCGGAGCGCGAAGCGGGTCCTGCGCGCCGGCCCAGTGGTTACGAGCATGGTGCGCTCGGCCGTGTCCACTCGCGAAAGGAGGACACTTCGATCCAGTGCGTCGAGGCGGGCGCTTCCCCACCACCAGCCGGCGAGCGCGCAGCATCCGAGGAGAAGCGCGGGTCGCAGCGCCTCGTCCGCTGCGGCCGCCGCGAGCACGACGAGAGCCACCCCGATGGCTGCGCCGAACAGCGAGAGTCGGGCCATGTTGGCGCTCACCAGTCCGACGCAGAGCGCGACGACGAAAACATGAGGCGGAGGCGGATGCGGCGGGCGCGTCACGGCACCAC
>Ga0307308_10000827_pt1 | contig 11731 bp, 14 predicted proteins | sample ER_DNA_195_FD_194501 | JGI IMG/M metagenome (GOLD analysis project Ga0307308, IMG submission 194501) | Bulk soil microbial communities from the East River watershed near Crested Butte, Colorado, United States - ER_DNA_195 | ecosystem: Environmental > Terrestrial > Soil > Floodplain | place...
CTTCGAGCGCTCCATCTCCGTGAGGACGCCCAGCCGCGGATCGGGCACCGCCACGACCGCTTGATTCGCCTGTCCGCCGTGCGCCCCGGCTCGGGTGATCGCGGTGAACAAGGTCGACTTCCCGCTGAACGGGACGCCGACGAGCCCGATGTCCTTCACGCTCGCCAGTCTACGGGGGGCGCCTTTCGACCTATGCGCCCCGTCCTCGTTGCATGTCGCCGAGCGTGTGACTAGGCGGCCTTCGTCTCCCAGAAGATCTTCGCGATCTCGTCGACGAGGTCGAGGAGCTTCTGTCCCTGCGCTGGGTCCTCGGACTTCTTCGCGGCCCCGGCCTCCTTCGTGGCGTTCCAGAACAGCTCATGGAGCGTCGGGTGCTTCTCCAAGTGCTCGGGCTTGAAGTAGTCGGTCCACAGCACCCACAGGTGCTCCTTCACCAAGGTCGCCCGCTGCTCCTTGATCGCGACGGCCCGCTCGCGGAACACGGGATCCTCGTTGCCCTGGTACTTCTCCTGGCACGCCTTCACGGACTCGGCCTCGATGCGGGCCTGCGCGGGGTCGTACACGCCGCACGGCAGGTCGCAGTGGGCGTGGACGAGACGCCGCGGCCTGAGCAAAGCTTCCAGCGTGGACACCATGCCGCCTCCTTCTGACGAGGGTTCGGAACCTTCTGCAAAAACCTATCACCGCGGTCGAATCGGGGTTGTGACGACCTTGGCGGCGGTGGGGATCGGTGCGGGGATCGCGGCCACCTTCCTGCACTGGAGGCCCTTCCGCGTCGAGATCGAGGGTCCGAGCATGTCGCCGACGCTCGAGCCGGGAGACTGGGCGCTCGCGGTCGCGGTCGGGCAACTCCGTCGCCGCGACGTCGTGGTGATCGAGCATCCCACCCGGCCGGGATTCGAGGTGGTGAAGCGCATCATCGCCCGACCTGGTGAGCTCACCTCCGTTGGGCGGCTCCTACGCTCCGACGAGTTCTGGGTCGAGGGCGACAACCGGGGAGCCTCCACCGACAGCCGGCAGTTCGGTCCGGTGACACGCGACCGGATCCGGGCCCGGATCCGACTCGTCTACTGGCCCGTGTCGAGGCGACGTATCCTCTGACCATGTCGATGCGTCGAGCGAGTCTCGCGATCGTCGCGCTCGCTTGTGTCGCAGCCGTCGCGTGCACGGCACCGGCCAACGCGCCCCGGAGCGGTGCCTCGCCAACGTCGGTCGCTGGGGTCCACCCGTCGCAGAAGGGAGACGGCCCCGACGCGCAGGCAGATGCGGTCCAGGCCGAAGGCGAGCAGGATCGCATCGACCGCGTCGGCGTCGCTCCGGTGACCGGGCCCACCCGCTCGGAACCCGCGCCGGGTTGGGCCGGCTCGGTGCTCTTCGGCTCGGGGAACGACTGGGAGCCGGCCACGGCCGCCGATCCGGGAGCGCCCTACGTGTACATCCTCACCACGCGGTATAGCGGACCGGGGCAGCTCCCGTGCGCGAGGTGCGATATCCCCGCGATCGCGCTGAAGGTCTCGAGCGACGGAGGCTCGACGTTCGGCTCGGTCTCGTACCTGCCGGTGGACGGTCCCGGAGGTCAGTACGACCCGCAGATCGAGACCGATGCGAGCGGGGATGTCTTCGCCGCTTGGATCGACGGCGACTTCCGGATCGTGTTCAGCCGCTCCTCCGACCACGGCGGGACGTGGACCGCTCCGGTCCGCGTCCACGAGGGCGTGGGGTGGGGAGACCACCCATGGCTCGGCGTCAGCACCGATGGGCAGGACGTCTACATCGCGTTCAACCACAGCGACAGCTACATCGCGCAATCCCACGACGGGGGAGTGACCTGGGCCGCACCCATCAAGCTCAACCACCAGGATCGCTATCACTACGCGAACGGGCTCGTCGTCGCGCCGAACGGCAACGTGACGATCACGAATGCGAACTATCCGCGGAACGAGGGATACGCCGGACCCGTGAAGATCCTGGCGTCTCGTTCGTCCGACGGCGGCGCCACGTGGGACACCACCGTCGTGGACGTGGTCGAGATCTCAGCCCCATGCCGCAACCACGGGTGCCCGCACAACCACTACGGGGGCCACGCCGCCCTTGCCGGCGATGCGGACGGCAACCTGGTCATCGTCTACGACGGCTCCCGCGACGAGGGGGGTGCGCAGTACATCTACGCGGCGCGCTCGACCGACGGGGGTGGCACCTGGACGGAGCCGGAGCAGATCTCGCCCGGCGGCCGCGAGATCATCGCCACAGAGCCCGCCGCGGTCGGGACCGGCGATTGCGACATCCGCGTCATCTGGCTGGACTCGCGGAGCGGCATCGAGCGGTGGAACACGTGGTTCCGCCAGAGCACCGACTGCGGCCTCACCTGGAGTGACGACATACGGCTGTCCGACGCGGTCTCGGGACGCGGGTACGTGTTCGCTCGCGGTTTCGCCGCCGACTACGGCGATTACTCGGAGATCGCGGTCACGAGCACGGGGTCGACCTTCGCGGTGTGGGGCGCGGGGTTCAGCTACCACGGCCCGGGAGGTACCTGGTACAACCGGTCCGTCTGAACAGCCTGGTTCCTACGACTCGCAGTCGACCCACGCGTCGGGGTCGGGGCCGCCCGAACAGTGGTCTTGGCCGCCGCCGCCTAAGATCTGGTCCTTTCCGGTTCCGCCTCGCAGCAGGTCGTCGTCGTCGTCGCCGTAGATGGCGTCCAGGCCGTCCCCACCACGGATGACGTCGGCGCCCGCGCTTCCGTGGATCGTATCGTCGCCGCCGCCGGCGCTGATCGTGTTCGGCCCGTCGTCTCCCATGATGTCATCGGCGAAGCCAGAGCCTTTCACGTTCTCGAACTCGGCCACCGTGTCGGTGCCGGTCGCGGTCGCGGTTCCGGCCAGGAGGTCCACCTGCACACCGTCGGTCGCGTTCCTGAAGTCGAGCGTGTCGGTCCCCTCACCACCGCTGAGCACATCGCCGCCGAGCCCACCGTCGACGAAGTCGTCTCCCTCGCCGCCGCCCAGCGTCAGTCCTCCGACCGTTGCCCCGGTGCCCTGGCCGCCCGCCGCTGACAGCTGGTCGTCGCCGCTGCCACCGTCGATGGCGATCACTGGAGTGTTCGCGAGCACCACGTCGGCGTCGCCGAGGGCTTCGACCGCGTTGAGGTTGATGCCGTCTGCACCGACCGTGATCGTGTCGTTCCCCGCGCCGCCGAGTACGGAGACCGTGCCGTTCTGACCGAGGTCCACCGACCACTCGATCTCGGAGTCCGCCGCGTCGGCCTCGGGCGTCTTGCCCGGCGCGAACGCTCCGCCCGAAAGATCGATCGTGAGCTGGTTACCCTCACCGGTCCCGGTCACGGTGATCATGTCGGTGGTCGTCACGGTCGCGATATCGGTGGTCACGGCATCGAGACACGGCGCGCCGTCGACGGCGATCGTGTCGACCATGCGGGACACGGTCGTCGATCCGGTGGGACCGAGGGTCACCGTGACTGTGGCCGAGGCGGCGTCGAACGTACAGGCGGTTGCCGCCGCGCTCGCGTGCTGGATCAGCAACACCGCGAGGACGGCCATGATGGACGCCGGCACGATCACGCGACGAGCGGGGAAGCTGTGCATGTCAGACCACCTTAGTCGTCCATATCCATCGGAGCGAGAACCCAGTGGCTTGACCGTGCGTGCCCGATCCGTGCTCGGGAAGGTGCCGTCCCGGCGCCGCGCCCGCCGAGGTACACTGTTGCACCTGCAATGATCCGAACACGCTGCCGTGGGCTCGTGGGGGCCATGATCCCCGACCGGTGCTGCTGTCCCGGGGTGCCCGCCGCCGGCCGATAGGCGTCGCAGGCACCGAACCGTCCCACTCTCACGACCGATCTGGAGGTTCCCGCCCATGGATGTCATCACTCGCACCGTCGACGCTCGAGGCCAGTCGTGCCCGGGGCCGCTCGTCACGCTGCACAAGGCGCTGAAGGGCGCCGCTCGCGGAGATCTCCTCGAGTTGCTCGCGACCGATCCCGGTTCGAAGTCCGACGTTCCCTCGTGGGCGAAGCTGTCCGGCAATGAGCTGCTGGAGGCCTCCGAGGACGCCGGCGTGTTCCACTACGTCGTGCGGAAGGCGTGAGCTCGGTGAGCGAGGAGATCACCTCAGCCCGAGCGAAGGTGGACACCGACGCGGTCCCATCCCCCGACGCCGACGCCCTGCGCGAGCTCATCGACCAGGCGCTCGCCGAGCGCGAGCAGACGAGCGGCTTCAACACGAAGAACAAGATCACGATCATCGCCTGGGACGGCCACCTCGATCGGATCTGGCCGGCGCTGATCCTGTCGACCACGGCCGCCGCTTCGGGCATGGAGGTGAGCGCGTTCTTCACATTCTGGGGTCTGTTCGCGCTCGTGAAGCCCGAGAGGCGCCTCACCGGCAAGGACTGGATGACCAAGATGCTCTCGGTGATGAACCCCGGCGCCACGAAGCGCGCGAAGCTGTCCCGGTACAACTTCGCGGGAATGGGGCCGTGGATGCTGGGCAAGGTGGCCGAGGACTACAAGACCCCGCACCCGACCGAGCTCCTCGAGCTCGCGCAGGACATGGGTGTGCGGCTCATCCCGTGCCAGATGACGATGGACCTCATGGGCATCACGAAGGACGACATGATCGACGGACTCGAGGAACCGATCGGGGCCGCGACCGCCCTCCTCGAGATGAAGGAGTCCGCGATCCAGCTCTTCATCTAAGCGGCCGGGCGAGCTCACGTGACCGCGGCGCACGAGCGCGGTCCAAAGGTCGTAACCCTCCCCTTCGGGGGAAATGCCTCTGCATGGCCATCGACCCCGAGGCCGAGCCTCCCGATAGCTAGCTGGACAAGGGAGGAACGAGATGCAGGCTGCGCGGGTGAACGGGTTCGGCGAGCTGGAGACCCTCGAGCGGGTCCCGGAGGCGGTCCCCATCGAGCCGCTCGAGGCGACGCCACCGGAGCCCGAGTACCCGCTCGTCCTCGTCGAGTGGCACGACGCGTGGTTCGACTACGACCAGGCCGGTCCCGGGGATTGTCGTCCCGACTACCTCGTCCGCACCGTGGGGTTCCTCGTCGGCGAGACACCGAGGATCGTCTCGCTCGCGCAGGAGATCCTGCCCGATGACGACGGCTTCCGGGCCGTGACGCACATCCCGGTCGCGATCATCGAGCGCGTCGTTCCGCTCGCGGCCTCCTGACGGGCCCGACACCGATCTGAACGGGCCTGACCTGCTACGTGCCGGTCTGAGAGAAGTGCATGTAGTCCTTCATCGAGGACCAGTCCCCGCCCCACCTCCAGCCGATCGCTGCGAAGGCGCGAACCACGACGTCGCCCGCATGGATCATGCCGGGCAGGTCGAGCGCGCGGTCCCGGTAGATCCTCGCGGCCTTGTCCCTGACCCGCCCGTCGAGCGACACCTCTGGATTCTGGAGCGGGTTCACGTCGACGGCGAGCCCATACGAGTGTTGCGACAACGTCTGCGTCGGTCCGCTCGTCGTGATGGCCGGGCGACAGTTGAACGAGGCGGTCACGCTCCGATGCTGGCTCGGGTCGTCGTGCTTGGGTTTGTACTCCGTGGCGAGCGCCACCCGTTTCAACGGGAAGCGGGCTTCGAAGAGCTGTTGGAACACCGACAGGACGTCCTGGGCGACGGTGGCGTTCACCACCATCGGTCCGCGCTTGATCTCGCCGTCGAAACCGACGTAGTTGAAGCGCAACAACCGCAGATCCGAGATCGGGACCGGGCATCCCGGCTTCCAGGTCGTCCCCCGCATCTCGGCGGCGACCGCCTCAGGGATCGTCGAGATGCGTCCAGCGAAGTGTGTGCGGATCAGGCCGGACGTCGACGGCGGCTCCGCTGTCGCGACCGCCGATGGTGTCGTGCCGCCCGGGAGCGGTCGAGGCGTGGACCTCTCCGAGCTTGCAGGAGCCCCCGCACAGGCGGCGGCAACCAGGACCGAGAGCAACGATGTCGCGACGCTGCGCCCCGGAAGCGCTCCCTGGCCCCTCACCGTGACCGAACCCCACTCATGCTCTCCGAGTCTGCCACGTCACCTCTCGACCGCACGACGGGACTTAGGCGGAAACGGTTCCTGCGTCGAAGACGATGACTCGGCGGGCGCCCCGACCCCCTCGCAGGGCGTCCATCGCGCGGTTCACGTCGCCCAGGCCGATGCGTTCTTCGACGAGCCGGTCGATGGGGAGCCGTCCGTCGAGGTACAGGTGCGCGTAGAGAGGGAAGTCGCGAGCGCCGACGCTCCACCCGTACAGCGAGCCCACGATCTGCTTGCTTCGGTCGACGAGCCCGAAGATCTCGAACGATGCGCGGTCGCCCGTCGCAGGCAGGCCCACGAGCACCGCCGTGCCTCCAGCACCGACGGACGAGATGGCCAGCTCCGCCGCGGCGGATGCCCCGGCAGTCTCGAACGCGAAGTCCACTCCGCCGCCAGTCAGCCGACCGATCTGGCGGAGGGCGCGATCGCGGTCTGCGCCCGAGACCACGTGCGTGGCGCCGAGGTCGACGGCGAGGCCGAGTTTGCCCGGGTCCAGATCGACCGCCACGATCGGATCCGCCCCTCGCATCGCCGCGCCCATCACGGCCGACAGACCGACGCCTCCGAGGCCGATGACCGCGGCCGAGGCTCCCGCGGGCAACCTCGCGGTGTTCACGACTGCACCGATCCCGGTGCTCACACAACAGCCGATGAGCGCGGCGACCTCGGGCGGCGTGCCCTCGGGTAGGGCGACCGCCGCCTGGGCGGGGACCACCGTTCGCTCACCGAAGGTCCCGATCGACAGGTACGCGCGGACGTCCAGGGACTCGGATGTGTGCAGCCTCGTCGTGCCGTCCATCTGGAGGTGCTCGGCGGAGCGGCTACCGCTGCAGAGCCACTCGCGACCCTCGGCGCATCGTCCGCACGAGCGGCACGGGTAGTACCAGTTGAGCACCACCAGTTGCCCGAGGCCCAAGCCGGTCACGCCTTCCCCAAGGGCCTCGACCACACCGGCGCCCTCGTGGCCGAGCACGATCGGGTAGATCGGCCGCTCGCCCCAATCGCCGTCGGCCCGGTGGACGTCCGAGTGGCACACACCGCTCGCCAGCATGCGGACGGACACCTCGCCCGCCTTCGGAGGGTCGAGCTCCAACTCCTCGATCCGTAGCGGTTCCTTGACCCCGTGCAGGACGGCGGCTCGCATGGGGGAGGAATCCTAGGGTGTTCGGGCAGCTCAGAGACGGTTCGTGACACTAATTAGCTTTCCTAAGTATCATGGAAGCATGACGACCCTCACGATGGACACGACCGAGCTCGCTTCCCGCTTGCGCCTGGGAGTCACCCGGCTGGCCCGCAGGCTCCGGCGCGAGGCCGAGCCCGGGATCACGCAATCGCAGCTCTCGGCCCTGGCAACGATCGATCGTCATGGGCCGATGACCATCGGCGAGCTCTCGGCGGTCGAGCAGGTCCAGCCGCCCAGCATGACGAAGATCGTCGCCGCGCTCGTGGACGCCGATCTCATCGACCGTGACATCGACCCCGACGACCGCCGGATATCGTGGCTGCGTGCCAAGCCGGAGGGCGTGAGGCTCCTGCATCGCAGTCGGAAGCGGAAAGAAGCGTTCCTCGCGAAGCGGATGCGCTCGCTCGAGCCTCGTCAACTGGCCGTGCTCGAGGAAGCCACCGAGATCCTCGAGCAGATCGTGGAGGGCGACCGGTGACCAAGGTCGGGCTCGCGGTCCACCGCACGTTCCACTCCTTGCACACGCGGAACTTCCGCCTCTTCTTCCTCGGGCAGGCGGTATCCGTCACGGGGACCTGGATGCAAGCCGTCGCGGCGGCGTGGCTGGTGCTGCAGCTCACGGGCAGCGGGGTGGCGCTCGGGATCGAGACGGCGCTGACGTTCGCACCGATCCTGTTCATCGGCGGCTGGGCCGGCGGGATGGCCGACCGGCACGACAAGCGCACGATCTTGATCGCGACGCAGATCGCATTCGCCGTTCTCGCGCTCGCGCTCTGGGGAACGGTCGCGACCGGCGTGGTCGAGCTGTGGATGGTGTACGCCTTGTCGTTCCTCCAGGGCGTCGTGACCGCCGTGGACACCCCGACCCGCCAGAGCTTCTACGTCGAGATGGTCGGTCCGAAGGACCTGACGAACGCCGTGAGTCTAAACAGTGCTGTGATGACGGGGACGCGGATCATCGGCCCGGCGCTCGCGGGGGTGCTCATCGCTGGGGTCGGCCTCGCGTGGTGCTTCTTCCTGAACGGGGTCTCGTACATCGCGGTGATCGGCGGCCTGTACGCGATGCGCGTCCGCGACCTGCACCGGCGCGAGGCGCCGAGCGACGGTGGCCGGTTCCGCGAGGGACTTCGGTACGTGTGGTCCACCCCCGAGCTGCGCTCGCCGCTTCTGCTCATGGCCGTGCTGTTCACGTTCTCGTTCAACTTCTCCGTCCTGCTGCCCCTCCTCGCGGAGGGGACGTTCCACGGCGACGCGGGAACGTACGGCTTGCTGCTCTCGCTGATGGGCGCCGGCTCCCTCGTCGGGGCGCTCGCCATGGCGCGGCGCAATACTCCGAGCCCCAAGCGTCTGGCGCTGTGGGCGATCGGCTTCGGTCTCGTGTCGGCGCTCAGCGCCTTCGCGCCCACCCTGGGCGCCGAGCTGGTGGTGCTCGTACCACTCGGCCTGGTCGCGATCGCCTTCATGATCACGGCGAACTCGACGTTGCAGCTCACCTCCCGTCCTGAGATGCGCGGCCGCGTGATGGCCCTGTACTCGATGGTATTCCTCGGCGGAACCCCGATCGGCGCGCCCATCGCCGGATTCATCGGGGAACATCTCGGGCCGAGGGTGGGCATCGCGCTCGGCGCGCTCACGGCGATCGCCGCGGGCTCGATCGGGCTCCGGGCGCTCGCGCGGCTTGGAACGCCTAGTGCGCTCGGTGCCGATGCGGAGATCGTCGCGACGCCTGCCGCGACGAATATCACCGAGCCCGATCTCACGGTCGATGAGGCGCTCACCGCCTAGGGTGTATCTCCCCCCCGGGGATGTCGAGAACGGCGCGGCGGCTCCGACCTGTTCATGAGAGCAGCTCACCCGGGGTGCCGGAAGGAGGCAGCGTGATGAAGTACATGATCTTGTTGTTCGGGGACCAGGCCACCATGGTCGAGACCAGGTCGACGGAGTGGATCCGCGACATGATCAAGTTCATGCAGGATCTCGATCAAGAGCTCAAGGACGCGGGCGAGTACGTCGACGGCCAAGGGCTCGCCGACCCCACCCAGGCGAAGACCGTTCGTTTCGAGCAGGGCGCACCGGTGGTGACCGACGGTCCGTTCGCCGAGGCGAAAGAGTCTCTCGCCGGCTTCTGGGTCCTCGACGCCACCGAGGACCGTGTGCTGGAGATCGCGTCCACGATCGTCGCGTTCATCGAAGGGCCGGTCGAGGTTCGCCAGATCATGGACGCCCCGCCGGAGTTCTGAGTCCAGACCACGACCGTTCCATCGAGCAGAGGAGGTTCATCATGCAGACCATCACCCCGTTCCTGTGGTTCGACGATCAGGCCGAAGAGGCGGCGAACTTCTACGTCTCCGTCTTCTCCGCCCGCCGCGGCGGTGCAGCTGCCGGCGAGACGAAGATCCGGGACGTCTCCCGCTACGGTGACGCGGGTCCCGGAACTCCCGGCTCGGTCATGACCGTGGCGTTCCAGCTCGAGGGACAGGTGTTCCAAGCGCTGAACGGTGGGCCGGGCCACCCGCTCACCGACGCGATCTCGTTCGTCGTGGAGTGCGACGGACAAGATGAGGTCGACCAGCTGTGGATCGCACTGACGGACGGTGGCGAGGAGGTCGCCTGCGGCTGGCTCACGGATCGGTACGGGCTGTCCTGGCAGATCGTGCCCAAGGTCCTCTTCGAGCTCTTGAGCGACCCCGATCCCCAGCGAGCGCAGCGGGCGATGAAGGCGATGCTCGAGATGAAGAAGATCGACATCGCCGGGTTGCAGCGAGCGGCCGACGCCGCCTAGGCGCCCCCGGTGTCGTCGGTCGAGACCTCACGCGCCGAGGACCTGTTGCGCGAGCTCGCGCCGCAGGTCCTCGGCTCGTTGGTGCGGCGGTACGGGCAGTTCGACGCCTGCGAGGACGCCGTGCAGGAGGCGCTGCTCGCTGGCGCGCAACGCTGGCCGGTCGAGGGCATCCCCGAGCACCCACGGTCGTGGCTCGTGACCGTCGGCTCACGGCGTCTCGTGGACGACTTCCGGAGTGACAGCGCTCGCCGGCGCCGGGAGGAGAACGTGGCATCGCTGGACGTGGGCGATAGGAACCCGGCGTCCGATCGGGACGACGCCCTTACTCTCCTGTTCCTGTGCTGCCATCCATCGCTCTCTGCGCCGTCGCAGCTCGCCCTGACCCTGCGTGCGGTCGGCGGGCTCACGACGGCCGAGATCGCGCACGCGTTCCTCGTCCCCGAGGCCACGATGGCACAGCGCATCAGCCGCGCGAAGCAGACCATCAAGGGGAGCAACGCCGGGTTCGACCTTCCGCCGGAACCCGAGCGGGCCGGGCGTCTCCGCGTCGTTCTGCACGTGCTCTACCTCGTCTTCAACGAGGGCTACACGACGAGCTCGGGTCCGACGCTGGGCCGCCCCGATCTCACGACCGAGGCGATCCGGCTGACGCGCATGCTCCGCCGACTGATGCCGGGCGAGGGCGAGGTCGCCGGCCTGCTCGCGCTGATGCTGCTCACCGACGCGCGGCGGGCAGCTCGGACCGACGCGGACGGCTCCATCGTTCCCCTCGCCGAACAGCGACGTGACGCATGGAACGAGGACCAGATCGAGGAAGGGGTGGCGCTCGTGAGCCGCACCCTCGGCTCGACGTCGGTCGGGCCGTACCAGCTCCAGGCGGCGATCGCCGCTGTGCACGACGAAGCCCGGAGCGCCGAGGAGACGGACTGGCCGCAGATCTTGGCGCTGTACGAGGTGCTCGAACGCGTCGCGCCGGGGCCTGTGGTCACGCTCAACCGCGCGGTCGCGCTCGCCATGGTGAACGGTCCTCGAGCCGGCCTCGCCCTGCTCGGGACCCTCGATGGCGACGAGCGCATGGCGCACACCCACCGGCTCGAGGCGGTGCGAGGGCACCTGCTCGAGCTCGCGGGGGACGAGGCCGCCGCGCGCGAGTCCTATCGGCGCGCGGCGAAGATGACCGCGAGCCTTCCTGAGCAGCGGTACCTGTCGCTCCGCGCTGCCCGGCTGCGCTAGGGCTCGGTCGAGCGTTCTCGCTCCAACCGCCACGCCGTCCCATCGACGGGCTTCGAGACATCGATGATGGTGCCGTCTCGGAGCATCAGCCGGAAGCACGTGAGCCGAACGCCGTCGCGCTCCTCCAGCCAGGATCGTTCGACATCCACGGTCTCCTCGACGCCTCCCCACTCGACCGCTCGCGGCCACTCCTCGGCCGTCCCGCCTTCGGAGAAGCGGATGACGATCTCGGGGGTACGCCCGATCCAGCGGGGAAGGACCGGGCTCCACAGCAGGAACGCGATGCCGATGACGGCCACCGACCACCCCTCGCCGAGGGTCGGGAGCATGGGGATGGCGACAAGTGCGGCGACCACCCGGGACAGGTTGTACGCGACGTCGTAGACGGCGAAGACCCTTCCCCGGTACCCGTCCGGGACGGCCTCCTGCACCAGTGTGTCGACGGGGATCTTCTTCCACGCGAATGATACGGCGACCACCG
>Ga0307308_10000828_pt1 | contig 11710 bp, 10 predicted proteins | sample ER_DNA_195_FD_194501 | JGI IMG/M metagenome (GOLD analysis project Ga0307308, IMG submission 194501) | Bulk soil microbial communities from the East River watershed near Crested Butte, Colorado, United States - ER_DNA_195 | ecosystem: Environmental > Terrestrial > Soil > Floodplain | place...
GGGCCGAATTGTCGACGACCCGCCGCCAGGCCAGCTCGAGCAGCCGCTCCGGCCAGGCGGTGCCGTGGAGCGCGGCCAGCGGCTCCGCATAGCGCTCGAGGACGCGCTCGGCCCGGCCGGCCGCGATCTTGATGTCGATCCGGGCCGAGGTGACGTTCATCAGCATGTTCGCCCGGGCCGCGGAGCGCAGCTCGCCGACCCACACGGTGGGAGCGGGCGGATCGGGGACGGCCGGGTCGGCGATCGCGGCGTCGAATGCCCGGATGTACGTGCTGAGGGTCTCGATCCGGACCGCGATGTCGTCGCGCCTGGTGTTCGCGTCGGCCACGATCCGGGCGAGACGCGGGGAGGGGACCGCATGGTCGGTGCCGTACATCGCGAGGATCGAGCGGTCGCCGTAGAACGACCGACTGGCAGCGACGTAGCGGGCGACCTTGTCGGCCAGCCGGTCGGGGATCGCGAGGAGGTAGGCGCCGTTGCCGTAGCCGCCGACGAGGTACTCGGCCCGGACCGCCGACCCGTCGGGCGACTGCCACGTGAAGGCATGGCGATCGACGGCCGCCGGGACGCCGCGCCACACGACGGCGTGGCGGATCCCCGCGCGGCGCAGGATCTGGGGCATCTGGGCCACGTGGCCGAACATGTCGGGCAGATAGCCGACCGGCATCGCGGCACCCAGCGCCTCCGCAGCCTGCCAGCCGATCTCGAGATTGCGGACGATCGTCTCGCCCGAGACGAGGAACTCGTCCATCAGGATCTGCCACGGCCCGATCGCGAGGCGGCCCTCGGCGATCAGCCGCTCGATCCGGGCTCGACCCTCCGGGCGGACCTCCAGGTAGTCGTCGACCGTCGCCACCTGGCCGTCGAGGGTGAAGGCGAGGCGATCGTCGGCCTCCATCGAGTCCAGGAGCTGGTCGACCAGCTCGACGAGTCGCATCCGGAACACCTGGAACGGCTCGTACCACTCGCGGTCCCAGTGGGTGTGCGGGACTAGGTGGATGATCGCGGGGCCGGTCGGCGGCGCCCCCGCCGCCGGTGCCAGCCGGGCGTCGGTCATGCGGGCGAACCCGCGGCTTCGCCGCCGATCTCGATCCCGCGTTGCTCGGCGAGCCGGGTGATCGCCTGCTGGCAGATGACGATGTCGGCCCGACCGTCAGGGATCCCGGTCCGCGGCGGAGCGCCATCGCGGATCAGGTCGGCAAAGGCGAGAAGCTCGATCTCGAACGCCTCATCCATCGAATCGAAGACGACCCGCCTGCGCGTCTCATTCCGACCCGTCGCAACGGTGAGCAGGGTCGGCTCGTGGAGGCGGTAGGGCGACGGGAATGTCAGCTCGACCGATCCGCCGACGTGGTGGAACCGGACGTCCTCGCGATACGCGGGGTAGTCCTCGAGGTAGTGCCAGCCGATCGTCAGCCGGGTCCCGTCGGCCAGCCTGCCGGCCAGGGAGATCGAGCCCGGGAACGCGTCGGCGGGCCACGTGTCGACGCGATCGATCGCCACGACCTCGCCGGCGACGGCCCGGATCACCGACAGCTCGTGGACGACGCTCGACAGGAGCGTGCCGCCGTAGAACCGGCCGAGCGCATCCGCGGCGGTGGGCCCGATGGCCTGCCGGACGAGCTCGTTCGTGGCTTCCTCGAGCGGGCTGGTGCCCCCGGTCTTGAAGTGGCTCGGGGCCGACAGGAGGTGGGCGAAGGCGAGCTGCGATTCGCTGGTCGGGTGGAGCACCGTCACCTCGATCGTCCGGAGCGGGCCGAGGCCCGAGGACGCGTCGGCGCGGATCCGGGCGGCCTCGACCACGGCCGGGTCGAAGACCTTCATGTAGCCGAGCAGGAGACGCCCCGCGTTCGGCGACGCCGCCAGGGCGTCCGCCTCTGCGAGGGTGTAGGCAAGGGGCTTCTCACACAGGACGGGGATCCCGCGCTCGAGAGCGGCGAGCGCGACCGCACCGTGCGAGCCGGAGGTCAGGATCAGCAGGCCGTCGATCGACGCCGCATCGAGCAGGGCGTCGACGCTCGCAAACCGGGCGTCGGCCGGAACCCGGTAGCGCTCGCCGAGCTCGGCCAGGAGCCCGGACGACAGGTCGCACAGCGCCGCGATCTCGAAGGTGTCGGCCAGGCGAGCCAGCGACGGCAGGTGGACGGCCTGGGCGACGGCGCCGAGACCGGCGAGGCCGATCCGCAGCGGCACACGGGCCGATGGCGGGGAGGAGCTCATGGGCTCCGAAGTATAGGGACCGGTGCCGGGCCCGGGCCCCCCGGTCGAGCCGGTTTGACCCGACTGGGGCGCCGCCGCCAGACTGCCGTCCCATGACCGAACAGACTCCGATTTCCGCGGCCGGTGGAGCCGACTGGCGCGACGGCGTCGTCTACCAGATCTACCCGCGCAGCTTTGCCGACAGCGACGGAGACGGGACCGGCGACCTTCGCGGGATCCTCGACCATCTCGGCCACTTCGGGCCCGACGCCATGCCGGTCGACGCCATCTGGCTGTCGCCGATCTATCCGTCGCCCGGGCGCGATCTCGGGTATGACGTCACCGATCACACCCGGGTCGACCCGCTCCTCGGGACCGAGGCCGACTTCGACCGCCTCGTCGCCGCCTGCCACGAGCGGGGGATCAAGGTCATCCTCGATCTCGTGATGAACCACACGAGCGACGAGAGCGCCTGGTTCCTCGCCTCGAAGGCTTCCAGGGAGGGGCCGTATGCCGACTTCTACCTCTGGCGAGACCCGCGCGGCTTCGACGCCGAGGGCAACCCGATCCCGCCGAACAACTGGGTCTCGTTCTTCGGCGGACCGGGCTGGGAATGGGTTGCCGAGCGGAAGCAGTTCTACTACCACACGTTCCTCGTCGGCCAGCCCGAGCTGAACTGGCGGAACCCGGCGGTCGAGGCCGCCCAGTGGGACATGGTCCGGGGCTGGCTCGCGCGCGGCGTCGACGGCTTCCGGCTCGATGTCTTCAACGCCTTCCTCAAGGATCCGGACCTGCGGGACAACCCGGTGGTCGAGAGCGGCAACTCGCCGTGGGCCCGTCTGGAGCACCGCTACGACATCGACCAGGCGGACTTCGTCGATCTCATGAGCCGATTCCGGGCGATCCTCGACGAAGAGCCGGGTCGCCTGTCGGTCGGCGAGCTCTTCACGGGCGGCACGAAGCGGGCCGCCGAGTACACCCAGGGCCGCCACCACATCGTGTTCGACTGGTCGCTCATGGAATCGCCGTGGACCGCCGCGGCATTCGGGGCCGGGATCGACCTTCGCGAGGCGGCCTACGGCACGGATCTGTGGCCGACCGTCGCGCTCTCGAACCACGATCGCGAACGCCAGGCCACGCGTCTGTCGTCGTCTGTCGGGCGGGACCGGGACCCGGACCGCGACGCGATCGCGAAGGCCGCGGCCGTCGTCGTCCTCGCCCTCCGTGGGACGCCGTTCCTGTACTACGGCGAGGAGATCGGGATGACCGATGTCGACATCCCACGGGCTGAGATCGTCGATCCGCCCGCGCTCCGGGCGGGGCCCGACTTCCCCTGGTATGACCGCTCACGGTGCCGGACGCCGATGCAGTGGCGGCCGGGGCCCGGTGCCGGCTTCTCGGACGGTCGGCCGTGGCTCCGGCTGGCGCCGGATGCGGACCGACGCAACGTGGCCGTCGAATCGGCCGATCCCGACTCCGTCCTCGGCGCGTATCGCCGGCTGCTCACCTTCCGGGCGCGCTCCCAGGCCATCCGGGCGGGCGGAATGGAGCGACTCGCGAGCGGCGATCCCGACGTCCTCGCCTGGACGCGAGTCGGCGGCGGGCAGCGGCTGCTCGTCCTGGTCAACTTCGTCGGGGAGGCGCGACGGATCCGGGTGGCCGGCCTCGGCGCCGGACGCTGGGTCCCCCGCGTCGGGACGCACCGGGACCCGGCAGCGGTGGGCGACGACGGCTCGGTGGTCCTCCGGCCCGACGAGGCCGTCATCTTCGAGGCCGTCGACCCCTGATCGCGATCGCTGCCGGCAGCCGAGCCGGCCATCGACCTGCCATCCGCCGTGGCGCCGCGGCGAACGTACTCTGACCCGCGCCAGTTCGCCGCTGCTACCATGACCTCCGTCCGGTCCCGATCAACGGAGCATCGTCGTGCCGCTCGACTTCCTCAAGCGTCGCAACACCGCCGACACGCCGGCCGCGGCCGCGTCTCCGCAGGCCGGATCGCCGCCGAGCACCCACGCGGCGATCTCCCTTCCGGAGGAAGTCGTCGCCCAGGAGTACCAGCTCAAGCTGTACTACGCCGGCAAGACGAGCGAAGGGGTCCGCATGAAGGCCGGCCCGACCGCCCTGGCCGAGCTGCCGTCGATGCTCCATGGCCTCGCCCGGACCGAGATCGAGGTCGTCGACCCGTTGCCGATCGAGTTCAGCCAGGCCACGCCGGTCATCTCCCGCCCGTCCGAGGCGATGCAGTGGCTGAATGCCCACCACGTCCACTCTCCGGTCACCCGCCACGCACTGGTCGTGCTCGAATCAATTGATGCGATCGACCTGGCCTTCGACACGTTCGTCTGCACGCTCCTCGAGGGCGAGGTGGACACGAGCGGCTACCCCGACTACTCGGCGGTCGTCGGCGGTGTCGCCGCCCACTGGGATGAGGCGACCGGCGACATGATCGTCCGGTCGGTCGTCGGCTGGGGAGGAAAGGGAGTTCGCGGCGACACGGATCGGATCGCCACGAAGCTGCTCGCCGGCATCCTCACGAACGTCCTCGCCAACCAGTTCGCCCTCGGCCTGACCGCCGTCGATCGGCCGGTGCCCGCCGCCGGGCGTGGTGGCCTGGTCTGCGCGCATTGCGGGTTCGCCTCGGCCCACGAGCGGGCGTTCTACTGCCCGAAGTGCGGCATGCGCCTTCTCCGCGGCTGATCCAGGGACTCGCCCGACCCCGCTCATGCCGACCTACGACTACCTCTGCCCGAACGGCCATCGCTTCGAGGTCCTCCAGTCGGTCACCGCCGACGCGCCGGACACCTGTCCGATCTGTGGCGCATCGCCCGTTCGCAAGGCCTTCTCGGCGCCGACGATCCATTTCAAAGGCAGCGGCTGGGCCAAGAAGGACCGCAGCTCGGCGGCGCGCTCGGCCTCGAAGGCCGCGTCGGCGGCCGCAGAGAGCGGATCGGGCTCAGGCTCAGGCTCCGACGCCGGTGCAGGCTCCGACGCCGGTGCAGGCTCCGACGCAGGCACCGCCTCCGGGACCGACAAGAGGTCGGGATCGAGCGGCGATCTCCCGAGCCCCACCAAGCCGGCGTCGGGCAAGGCCTCCTCGAGCGAGACGGGGAAGGGCAGCGGGCCGTCGAACCCGGCCGGACCCGCGGCGGCCGACTGACGTGCCGACCTCCGCCGCGGACTGGATCAGCCTCGCCGAGGCCGTCGAGATCCTCGAGGCCGCGAACATCAAGTTCAAGGCCTCGACGATCGGCAGCTGGGCCCGCAGCGGGAAGCTCCAGAGCATCAAGCTCGGCGGGCGACGGTTCGTCCGACGAGGCGAGGTGAAGGCGCTCCTGGCGCCGCCTCGTCGCGTCCGGGCGAGCGACCTGCAGCCCGGGCTCTTCGAGGAGATCCGGGGCTGACCGACGTCGGGCGCGACCCGCGTCCGGCTCGCCGCGCCGCCGTGCGCGAGCGGTTCGTCGCCGTCACGACTCGCATCGTCGGGATCCCGCGGGTCGCCCTGGCGCGCCGCGTCGTCGATCGGTTCAACGCCGCCGACGGGGGGCTGCTCGCCGCCGGCGTCGCCTACAACTCCGTGCTCGCGCTCATCCCGATCGGCATCGTCGCGACCGGGTTCGCCGGACTGGTCCTCAACGACGCGAAGAGCCGGGCCGACATGATCCGGTCGATCACCGCATTCCTGCCGCCGCTGGCCGGCGTCGTCGACGAGATCGTCGGCGGCCTGTCGAAGGCATCGCCGTCACTCTCCGTGGTTGGCTTGCTGCTGGCCGCCTGGGGGACGTCGCGGCTGTTCGCAAGCCTCGAGTCGGCGATCGCCCGGATGGATGCCGGTGGCGCCCGCCGGAGCCTGGTCCGTCGCACCGCGCGCCGCCTCGGATCGATCGCGGTCCTCGCCGGCATCGTCATCGCCGCCCTTCTCGCGACGCCGGCCCTGGCGATCGCGGTCGAGATGACGGCCAGCGGGCCGGCCCACACGCTTCTGGACCTGCTCCTCGCCGTGTTTCCACCGGTTCTCGCGGGGATCGCCCTCGGTGCGGTCTACCGGGTGATCCCGCTGCCGCGCCCGAGCTGGCGGGCGATCGGTCCGCCGGCCTTGGTCGGCGCGGTGACGCTCGTCATCCTGACCCGGGTGTTCGTCTTCGTCGCGCCGCGCGTGTTCGGCGCCAACCTCGTCTACGGAACCCTGGGGGCGATCCTCATCGGCCTGACCTGGCTCGACCTGGTCTTCACCGTCGTCCTGCTCGGCGCCGCGTGGGTCCTGGAGAGGGCGACCTCCACCGAGGCGGCCGTCGTCTAGGCGCCAGAGGGGTCAGGCCTGGCGGGTTCCGCAGCGGCGGCAGAAGCGGGCGGTCGCCGACAGCGAGAGACCGCAGCTCGAGCATGGCTGGACACCGGTCGTGCCGGCAGCCGGCAGGACGGCCGGTCGAGCGAGGACCTCCTGCGCCGACGCGGCCCACAGGGCGTCGCTCGGCGAGCCGGCCCTGCGGTTGGCGAGGAGGGCCATCGCGGGCGACTCGATCTGATCGGGCCGGACCGGCCACTGCGGGTCGGCGGATGCGGCGACCCGCGGTTGAGCCGGCGCGACCGGGGGAAGCGAGCCGTCGAGGGGGCGTCCGACCGCCGGCGTGGCATCGGGGGCGAAGATCTGCCACGTCGGCTGCGGGATCCGATCCTCGCGGGGCTGGTCGGCGGGGAACGGCGGCGAGGCAGGTGCGGGCCAGACCGGGGCAGGCGCCGGAGTCGGGGACGGCGAGGCGGCGAGGGGCTCGGGCTCGGCGGCGATCGGCTCGGCGGCGGCGACGGGCTCGGCCGCGGCCTCGGCGGCGACCGGATCGGCCGGGGCCTCGGCGGCGATTTGCTCGGCCTGAGCTTCGGCGGCGACGGGCTCGTCCTCGGGCTCTGGCGCCGCGGCGGCGACGGGCTCGGGCTCCAGTGCGACGGCCGCGACGGGCTCGGGCTCCAGTGCGACGGCCGCGACGGGCTCGGCTTCGGCCGCGACCAGCTCGACCTCGGCGGGCACGACCTCGACCTCGGTGGCCGCGCTCGCGGCAATCGTCTCGGGCTGCAGCTCCGGAGCGGCCGCGACGGCCTCGGTCGATTCCTGATCATCCGCGGTGGTCGCGGCCTGATCGGCCGCCGCCTCGTAGGCAGCGAGCTCCGCATCGATGTTCTGACCCGGCCGGAAGCGCCGCAGCAGATCCGCGGTCCGCGTGGCCCCGAGATTCGTACGACCCTCGACGGTCGGCGGCAGCGGCTCGGCGGTCGATGGTCCGACCGCGTCCTCGCCAGGTGCGACATCGGCGATCGGCTCCGCGTCCAGCGCTGCCGCCGCGATGACCGAGGCATCCTGGATGACGTCGGCCTCCGGCGCGAGGTCCGCGATCGCGCTCGGCGTGGGCTCGTCCGCGAGGGCATCGGCAGCGACCGGATCGGCGGTCCGGATCTCGTCCGCCGTCGGCCAGCGGAAGATCCCGGCCGCGGTCGGCGGGGTCGAAGGCGCCGGCGCGGGCGGGGGCGTCGATGCCAAGGTGCTCGGCGAGGCCGCGAGCGGCGGGGCCGCGATCGGCGGCGCGGTCGGCGGCGGCGCGGCCGCCTCGGGCTCGACGACCGGTGTCGGTGTGTCGCCTGACAGGAACGCGAGACGGGCGGCGGGGTCGATCTCGAGGATCTCCTCAACATCGGTCGCGCCGGTGCTCGCCCACGGATCCAGCTCGGCGGGGAAGGCGCCGTTGCCGTTTCCGTTGCCGTTCGCCGGGGCGCCGGCGGACAGGTCGACCTCCGGCCACGCCTCCGCCTCGATCCGGATCGGCTCGAAGGGCACCTGGTCCGGGAACGGCGCCGGCAGGATCTCGTGACCGAGATGGGGGGCGCACGTCAGGCAGTGGCCCTCGGCGACGTTCCAGCAGTTGCCGCACGTGTACTGGCGGCAGGTCATGCAGAAGTTGAAGGTGGCGTGGAACGCGTCGAGCTGGTGGCTCGTGAGCTCGCGGTCGTCGTCGTTGCGCGCCGCGGCCATCGCCTCATCGAGCGACGTGTCGTCGCTCATGACCCAGTTCTTCATCCCCTTCGACAGGGTCTTGATCTGGCCGAGGCGGCGAGTCTTGCGAGGCGCGGCAGATTCGAACGTGTAGCGCGTGCCGCAGCGCTCGCAGAAGGACTCGGTGAGAATCTCGGGCATCATGCCCCCGGGTTCGCGAGGATCACGTCGGAGCCAACGGCTGGCCGAACGAGGCGAGAGTATAACGCAGGCCCGTTTGGCCTCCTCCCATCGCTCGTACGGGACCAACCGGGACGATGGTCCGGTAATGGCCGGGACCGTCTGGCGACGGCGCCCGCGCACCTCGGGCCGATGGCGTCGCGGAGCTCCGCCTCGGGCCTCGGTGGGTCGGCCGCAAGTCCGCTCTCGCAGACACGCGACCGCAAGACGAGCGGTCCTCGGGCGGTCGGCCGCCTCAGGACCGTCTGCTAGACTCCGCCCCCGACATGGGACCCATTGCCGCCGTCGAGCGCTTTCTCGAACGGCTTTTCGAGCGCCAGTCCGCGCGGCTGTTCCGGACGGCCATCCGTCCCGTCCAGGTCCAGCGCCGACTCGAGCGGTCGATGGAGGAGGCCCGTACGCGCGACGGGATCCGGACCGTCGTCCCGCATCGGTTCTCGGTTCGCCTGCATCCCGATGACCTCGCCGCCCTCCGAGCCGCGGCGCCGCAGCTCGCCTCGACCCTCGCCGACGCCGCCCTCGCGTTCGCGCGGAGCCACGGCTACACCTTGCTCGACCGTCCCGTCGTCTCGATCCTCGGCGATCCTTCCGTCGCGCCGGGCGACATCGCCGTCGATCCCGCCGAGCCGCACGACGGCGTCCGCGGAGAGCGCGCGGTCGACCAGGTCCAGGCGTACGGCGTCCGCACCGCCGGAGCGACGGCCGTCGACCCGGGCTCGGGACCGCCGGTCGGCGCCGACGAGGGCGGGCAGCCTCCGGTGGCCGACAACACGGCCGTGTTCGTCGTCCCCGGCATCGACGGGCCACGGGCCACGATCCGCGAGATCCGGCCGGATCACTCGAGCCGGACGATCGCCTTCGACGGACGGCCGCTGACGATCGGACGGGCCGATGACAACGGGGTCGTCCTCCGCGACGGACGGGCGTCGCGTCATCACGCCCGGATCGACGGGCGGCGGGGCTCGCTCGTCCTGTCGGACCTGGGAAGCACGAACGGCTCCTTCGTCAACGACCGGCGGATCGATTCGATCGCGCTCGGCGAGGGTGACCGGATCCGGGTCGGGACGACCACCCTGCTCGTCGAGACGATCGCTGCGCCCGGCCCGACCGGCGGGACGGACGCCGGCCCGTCCGAACCAGCGACGGGGAGCGGGGCCGACGGCTCGTTCGCCGGCTGATGGACCCGTTCCTGCTGACCGTCTGGGTCGTCCGCCTGCTGTTCCTCGGCCTGCTGTACCTGTTCCTCTTCCGGATCGCGAAGGCCCTCGTCGGCGATCTCCGCGCCGCCGCCCGCGAGCCGGGCGCCGAGCTCGGCCGGCTGGTCGTCGTCGCGTCGCCGGCGGGCGAGCCCGAGGAGGGCACGTCGCTGGCGCTCGACGCGATCGCGACCCTCGGCCGCGATGTCAACAACGCGGTCGTCGTCGAGGACCAGTTCGTGTCGGCCGAGCACGCGATCCTGACCTTCCGTGGCCGGGCCTGGTATCTCGAGGACCTCGGCAGCACGAACGGCACGTTCGTGAATGGCGCACCCGTCGAGGGCGTCACGCCCCTGGGCTTCGGCGACGTGATCCAGATCGGCCAGGTCCGCCTCCGGCTCGAGCGTCCCCGCGCGGCGCGATCGCGCCGGTGAGCGGCAACGCTGCGAGCCTGCCCTCCATTCTCGGCCCGATCCGGCCGCGGCCGCGCGGTCGGGAGTCGCGTCTGCTCGCGATCGTCGCGATCACGATCCTCGTCGGGAGCGTGTCGCTCGAGCTGGCCAAACGGGTCACTGACCCGGGAGAGTCGCAGGGCCTGAGCCCGGCCAACCCGCTCCACCTCGCGATCTATCTCGGCCTGATCGGGATCGCCCACCTGGTCCTGATCCTGTCCGGGCGGCGGATGGACCAGATCCTCCTGCCGGCGACCGCGATGCTCGGCGGGATCAGCCTGCTCCTCATGGAGCGGCTGCCGCAGACCCAGGTCGTCCAGACCGTCGGGCCGTGGAAGCTCGGGCTCGGCGACATCCAGCTGGCGTGGCTGATCCTGTCGTTCAGCCTGGCGACGATCCTGGCCGTCACGGTCCGGAGCGACCGCTGGCTCCGGCTCTACAAGTACACCTGGGCGGCGGCGGGGGTCGGGCTCCTCGTGGCCACGTACTTCCTCGGCGACGACATCAACGGCCAGCGGCTCAGCCTGAGCCTCGGTCCGCTCAGCGGCCAGCCGGCCGAGCTCCTCAAGGTGATCCTCGTCGTCTTCCTGGCCGGCTACCTGTCCGAGTACCGGCCCCTGCTGGTGGAGGAATCGACGAAGGTCGGCCCGATCTCGCTCCCGCCGCTGCCGTTCCTCGCCCCGATGGTCGCGATGTGGGCGATCGCCCTCGGACTGGTCGTGGTTCAGCGCGACCTCGGCGCGGCGCTCCTCTTCTTCAGCGTGTTCCTGTCCCTGCTGTATGCGGCAACCGGCCGGGTCGGGTACGTCGTGGTCGGGGTCGTCCTGTTCCTGGCGGGCTCGTTCGTGATGTATCACCTCGTGCCGACGGTCCAGACCCGGGTCGACATCTGGCTCGACCCGTTCAAGAGCGCGTCCGGCGACGGCTACCAGATCGTCCAGTCGCTCTACGCGTTCGCCCGCGGCGGGTTGCTCGGCACGGGCCTCGGGGCGGGCCTGCCGACCGTCGGCGGCAACCTCCCGATCCCGGCCATCCACACCGACTTCCCGCTGGCGGCCCTCGGCGAGGAGCTCGGGTTCGTCGGGGTGATGGCGATCCTCGGGCTCTTCCTCGTGGTCGTCGAGCGCGGGCTCAGGATCGCCGCGTCGGCGGCCGACGAGTTCCGCGCCCTGCTCGCGGCCGGGCTCGCGCTCGTGATCGGGACCCAGGCATTGATCATCGCCGCCGGCAACCTGAAGCTGATCCCGCTGACCGGGATCACGCTGCCGTTCATCAGCTACGGCGGCTCGTCGCTGCTGGTCAACGGGATCATCGTCGGGCTCCTCCTCGCGCTGTCCGATCGCGGCGTCGAGCCGCCGCCGCCGCCGAGGCCACGCGGCCGGCTCGCCCGCCTCACCGGCCGAGTGACACGGCTCGAGTCGCCGTCGGGTGCCCGCGCGCCGCTGCCGTCGAGTGCCCGCGCGCCGCTGCCGTCACGTGCCCGCGCGCCGCAACCGCCGGCTCGGGCCCCGCTGCCGCCGGCACCGACCGGGGACGGCGAACCATGAGCGTCGCGCCACGCACGCCGGCCCGGCCCAAGCCGCTCGGCCAGACGATCGGTCACGTCGGGCTCGCGCTCATCGTGGCCTTCGCCGGGATCGCCCTCG
>Ga0307308_10000833_pt1 | contig 11696 bp, 14 predicted proteins | sample ER_DNA_195_FD_194501 | JGI IMG/M metagenome (GOLD analysis project Ga0307308, IMG submission 194501) | Bulk soil microbial communities from the East River watershed near Crested Butte, Colorado, United States - ER_DNA_195 | ecosystem: Environmental > Terrestrial > Soil > Floodplain | place...
GGGGCCGAAGCCGCTCGACTCGATGGGCGCCCTGCTGCGCATGCGGCACGCCGTCCGCGAGACGAACGAAGGGACGCTCTACGAGTGGCCACGGTTCAACGCCGACTCGAGCGCAGGCGACGTCTCGGCACATGAGCGGGAGGCCCTGCTGACCGTCATGACGGAGGACGAGCTGACGAACGCATTCCTCCCCGAACTTGGCTACACAGGCCCGCATCTTGGCATCCTCGCCGACGGCAACTGGTGGTTCTTCGTGCTCGAGCGCGGGGCCTAGCGCGCGAAGACCGGGTGCGTCAGGCCGGTTCGGCGAACGCTGTCGAGGTCGGGTCGTAGATCAAGGCGCCCCCGTCAACCGGGAGCGAGACACCGTTGACGTAGCTCGCATCCGGGCTGACGAGGAAGGAGACAGCGGAAGCGATCTCGTCGGCCTCGGCCGGGCGACGGATGGGGGTGTCCTGGTGCAGGAGACGGTATGCCTCCTCCCGGTCGATTCCCCTGGCCTCCGCGACCACGTCCATGTCCTCGTCGCCCATGGGCGTTCTCACCCAGCCCGGGCACACGGTGTTCGTGCGCACGCCGGCCGGGCCGTAGTCAGTGGCGAGGCAGCGACCCAGCATGATGAGGCCCGCCTTCGAGGTGCAGTAGGACGTCCAGCCCGGCCCGGCGACGTAGGCGCTGGTAGACGAGATGTTGACGATGGCGCCCTTTCGCTCGATCAGGTGCGGCAGCGCCGCACGGGCCATGTAGAACGCGCCGCTCAGGTTCACACGCAGGACGTGGTCCCACTGCTCGGGCGTCTCGTCCAACCCGGTCGCGACGTTCCCGATGCCGGCGTTGTTCACGAGGGCATCCACGCCGCCGAAGGCCTCGACGGTGGCTGCTACGGCACGCTCGCAGTCCTCCGGTCGACCCACGTCGCCGGTGACCGCGATGCCTTCGCTCAGCTCCCCAACGACCTCGTCCAGGACCTCAGCGCGGCGTCCCATCACGGCGACCGCGTAACCGTCCGCGCTGAGGCGGCGGGCAATCGCAGCACCGATGCCGGTTCCTCCTCCGGTGACGATTGCGGAACGGGCGGCCACGGCGCGGGAGTAAACCACACCTCGTTTGAGCGAGCGGGTCTAGGCGGCGACCCAGGCCTCGACGCTCTCCGCGCGACCGCGCAGGTTGAGCGTGCGAGCTTGGAGACCGGCGGTGTCAAACCCCGAAGCCGTCGCGGCGGCACTGCTGACGAGGATCTCTCCGCGTCCGGCCGAAGCCGCGAGCCGGGCGGCCGTGTTCACGGAGTCGCCGAGCGCCGTGAAGTCGAAGGCGTCTCCCTCGCCGACCGTGCCCACGTACGCGACGCCGGTGTGAACGCCCGCGCCCAGCGGAATCCACGGCTCGCCGTCCCCGTGGCCGGTTTCCCTCAGAAGCTCACGTGCGGATTCGACCGCGTCCGCGGCGTGGTCTGGACCCGCAAACCCTGGAATGAACAGGGCCATGACCTGGTCGCCGACGAACTTGTCCACGATGCCGTTCCGCTGGTCCACGATCTGGGCGGCGAGCCCGTAGAACCTCGCCATCAGCTGCGAGAACTCCTCGGCCGGCATCCCCTCCGCGAGGGCCGTGGAGCCGCGAACATCGGCGAAGAGGAGCGAGAGCTCGATCTCTGCGCCGCCGGGCCTCTTCTCGAGCGCGTGGATGCAGCCGCTGCAGATCCGCCGGTTGAGGCGGGAGGGCCCAAACCCGATGAACCGCATGATGCTCCCCGGGCTGCCGAATGGCGTATCGCAGAGCTTGCAGCGGGGGTCGGAGGGAAGCGAGCGATTGAACCGGCGCATCCACGGCGTCCAGCAGATGTGCCCGCGGGCCTCGCCCATGAGCACGTCGTGCCATTTCTCCGAGTGGGTTTTCTTGGCCAACGCGCACGAGTAAAACACACGTGATGCGCCGTAAGGAACGGCGGGAGGGGCCGCTCGCCCCCTCCCGCCGAAATACCGTCGCTAGGAGGCCGTGGCCTTCGTCTCGTCCCGAAGCGTCTTCGTAACGGACTCGACCTCGCGAAGCGCCTCCTTCTCTTCCTTGAGGTTCTCCTCGAGCAACCCGACGGCCTCGGTCTCGCCGAGCGCGCGCGCCATCTCGATCAAGCCGGTGTAAGCGGCGACCTCGTAGTGCTCTGTGCGCGCGGCGGCGCCGGCGTCGACGATGTCGATGAGGTCGTCGGAGACCTCGCCGATCATCTCGTCGTGCTCCTTCTTGAGGCCTTCGAAGCCGAGGCACTTCTCGGTCTCGGACTGCTCACCGAGCGCGTCGAAGATCTGCTCGAGGTTGGTGACGTGCCCGCGCGTTTGCTCGAGATGCCGCTCGAGGCCCTTGCGGAACTCGGCGTTCTGGACCTCCTGGATGAGCTTGGGAAGCACTTCCTGTGTCAGCTTCTCCTCCACGTAGAGGATGTCGCCGAGCTCGTGCAGGAAGAGATCCCGGGGCGTGGTGATGTCTGCCATCTGTGCGTGACCCCCTTCTCGTTTACCTCTAGGCGATACCCGGCCTTATGGGGCGCAAACCGCCTTCCTCTGGGAGAATCGCGCGGTGATCGATCCACTCCAGCGCTGGAAGCAATATGGTGAAAAACCCGACTACGCAGGGCTTTTGACGTATGGCGGCCAGCCGTACACGGAGGACGTTGCTGGCCTCGCGGGCGCAGACGTGGCGATCGTCGGCGCCCCAACCGACGATCTCGTCTCGGACCGGCCGGGGACGCGGTACGGGCCACGGGCGATCCGGGCTGCGAGCTGCCCTCCGGGGCCGCACCTCGAGGCGGGGATCGACGCGCTCGAGGCGCTGCGGGTGGTCGATTTCGGCGACGCGCCGGTGATCCCGGCCGACGCTGCTCGGTCCCACGAGGCGATCGAGGCGACGGTTGGCGAGGTGGTCGACGCCGGTGTGCTCCCGGTGGTGCTCGGCGGGGACCACTCCATCTCGGAGCCCGACGTCCGGGCGGTCTCGGCGCGCCGCGGGCCGGTGGGCCTCGTCCATTTCGACACCCATACGGACACGGGGACGGAGGTCTTCGGCGTCTCGTTCTCGCACGGGACGCCGATGTACAAGCTCGTCGAGGCGGGGCACGTCGACCCGGCGCGCTATGTCCAGATCGGGCTCCGTGGCTACTGGCCCGGCAAGCGCGAGTTCGAATGGCAGCGCGAGCGCGGCATCATGAGCCTCTTCATGCACGACGTCCGGGACCGGGGAATCCGGGCGGTCGTGGCCGAGGCGCTCGAGCGAGTGGGAGCGGGTCCCGTGTTCGTGACGGTGGACATCGACGTGCTCGACCCGGCCTTTGCGCCGGGGACGGGGACACCAGAGCCGGGCGGGATGACGACGGCCGACCTCCTGTGGGCGTGCCGCGAGGTTGCCGCGCGCGTGGAGATCGTGGGAGCGGACGTCGTCGAGGTCATTCCGACGGCGGTCGGCTCGGCCGACGTAACGGCTTTAGCCGCCGATCGCGTCATCCGGGAGCTCCTGACGGGACTGGCGCTAGCCCGTCGGTGAGGTAGTTTTGGGGTCGATGGGTGGGCAGGTAGGGGCGATCCACACGGCGGCGGCGCGCGGTTTCCCGCTTGTGCCTGAGGCGTACGAGCGCGGGCGCCCGATGTATCCGTTCGCGGCTGTCAGGCGGCTTGTTCGCGAGCTTCGCATCCGGCCCGAGAGACGGGTGCTCGATCTCGCGGCCGGGACCGGAAAGCTGACGCGTCTCCTCGCGCAGTCGGGTGCCGACGTGGTTGCGGTCGAGCCCGTCGACGCAATGAGGAAGCGTCTCGTCGAGACGGTGCCCCGAGTCAGGGCGCTCGCGGGGACGGCCGAGGCAATTCCGCTCGAAGACGATTCTGTGCACGCCGTGACGGTCGGACAGGCGTTCCATTGGTTCGACGGCGACGCAGCGCTCGCCGAAATTCACCGGGTTTTGCGTCCAGGCCGGCGTCTTGGACTCATCTGGAACGTGAAGGACGAAAGCGTCGACTGGGTCCGTCGGCTCGCTGAGATCATCGAGCCCTATCGTGGGAGCGCGCCGAAGGTCGCGTCGGGCGATTGGAAGGACGCGTTCGAGCGAACCGAGCTCTTCGGGCCGATCGAGCGGGCGCGCTTTTCCTTCGTGCACGAGACTGATGTGGAGACCGCCGTTGCTCGCGTGACGTCCATCAGCTTCATCGCCGCCCTGGATGAGGTCGTCCGCGAGCAGGTCGTGGCGCAGGTGCGGGAGCTCGTGGCGAGTCATCCCGAAACCCGCGGGCAGCGTGTCTTCCCGCTGCGTTACCGCACCGGCGTCTACTGGTGCGACCGGCTTTAGACGGTCTCGCGGCGGCGCACGACCGAGAGTCCCCAGGCCTTGCCTGACGCGAAGAGCTCGTCCGGGTCGAGGTCGTCGACCCAGCCGATGAAGTGCTTGTCCTCGTCGTCCGGCGTTGAGCCGTAGAGAGCTCCGCGGTTGTACTCCTCCGGCTCGAGGCCTGTGCCTTCGCCGCGCTCGAGCGCCTCGAAGCGCTCCTCGGCCGCCGGTCCTTCTGCGTAGCCCTTACCCACCCTGAGGATGCTACCCCGGCGGGCGCTCGCGCACCCAGACGTCGAGCTCGTACCAGTGGGTGTCCTTGAGGGCTTCGACGACGCGGGGGTCCGTATGGGGCCCGTAGTACACGTTGTGGTCGAGATCGGCGCAGATGGTGAGTGCGTCGAGCGGCATGTCCGGGAGGTTCACGAGTACCTCGCCCGGGAGGCGTGCCTCGGCCACCGAGTAGTGCTTGAAGTGAAGCTCGGGGGCGAGCTCGAGCATGGTCGGCCAGTCGGGGCAGCTGCGTGTGCTCATCGTGTCGGGGCGGGTTGTGCGGCGTGTTGTCGAACGAGCGCCGCGAGCGCCTGGATGAAACGGGGGTCGTCGTTCAGCGACTCGATGCGCTCGAGCTCGAGGCTCAGCTCCGCGGCTTTCTCGCGCCCTTCCACGTCGATGTCCCACAGGATCTCGAGGTGGTCGGCAACGAACCCGATCGGTGCGACGAGGATCTTCTTGGCGCCTTGCTCGTTCAGGCGATCCAGCTCCTCGAGGAGGTCCGGGCCGAGCCAAGGCTCGCCGGTCGCGCTGGCGCTCTGGAACGCGAAGGACCAGTTGGCGGTCTGGGCTCGTTCTGCGATGAGGCGGGAGGTTTCCAGGAGCTGGTCTCGATAAGGATCGCCGTCCGCGAGGATCCGTTCGGGCAGGCTGTGCGCCGTGAAGACGACGTGTGCGTCCGTCCCGCGCACGCGGTCTGCCAGCAGTTCCAGGTACGGCTCGTGGTCGTGCCAGCTCTCGATGAAGATGAGCTCAGCGCGGCCGGCGAGCGCTTCTTCGAGCTGGCGCCTGTAGCCGCCGATGGACATGCCCGAGAAGTGGGGGGCGAGGACGAGCCCGACGACACGGTTGGCCCCGTGGGCGACGGCTTGCTCGGCGGCCTCGGCGATGCGCGGCGTCCAGTGCTTCATTCCGACGTGCACGGGGACGTCCAGCTCGCGTTCGAGCGCCGCCCGCTGCCGCTCGGTGATCTCGTTCAGCGGTGAGGAACCGCCGATTCGCCGGTATCGCTCCGCGAGCTCTTCGACAGCTTCGGGGCCCACGGGCCGCCCGCCGCGGATGTCCGCGAAGTACGCGGGCACGTCCTCGGGATTCGATGGGCTGCCGTAGGCCATCAGCACGACGGCCGTTTTCACCCTTGCGTGCCGCTTTCCTTGCATTCCGCGCGCCCCTCGCGCGCTTTTCCCCCATACCCTTGAACCGGGAGGAGGCAAGGGGTGGCCCCGTGTACGACTCTCATGCCCAGACCTCTACGGAAGTGCGCTCGTGAACGAGCTCGACGAGCCGGCGGAGCACCGCTGGGTCCGTGTCGGGCAAGACTCCGTGCCCCAGATTGAAGACGTGGCCGTGGCGTCCCGCGACCGCGTCGAGAATCCGCTCCGTCGATCCCTCCACCCGCTCCCAGGGGCCGAGCAGGAGTGCGGGGTCGAGATTGCCTTGCACGCCTCGGTCAGGGCCCACGATTTCCCACCCGCGCTCAATCGGGATTCGCCAGTCGAGTCCGATCACGTCGCCTCCTACGGAGGCCATGTCGCCGAGCAGGTGCAGCGTCCCGGTGCCGAAGTGGATCGTTGGCACGTCGACGGCGCCGAGCACGCGGGCCGAATACGGAGCGACGAACTCCGCATAGTCGTCAGCCGACAACGCTCCCACCCAGGAATCGAAGACCTGAATCACGTCCGCGCCGGCCCGCACCTTCGCGTCTAGATAAAGCGAAAACGTTTCCGCGAGCTTTTCCATCAGCCTGTGCCAGACCTCGGGCTGCCCGTACATGCATGCCTTCGTCTTGGCGAACTCGCGGGTCGGCTTACCCTCGATCAGGTAGCCGGCCACGGTGAACGGCCCGCCCGCGAAGCCGATCACCGCGCGCTCGGGCGCCAGCTCGTCGCGCACCAGCCGCACAGCTTCGAGGATGAAAGGCACGGACTCCTCCGGGTCCGGCACGGTCAGGCGCTCGACGTCCGCGCTCGAGGAGATCGGCTCGGCGATGACCGGTCCGACGCTCTCGACCAGCTCGACGTCGATCCCCATCCCGAGAACCGGAAGCATGATGTCCGCGAACATCACGGCGGCGTCCACGCCGTGGGCACGCACGGGTTGCATTGTGACCTCGGCGCAGAGGTCGGGCTGGCGACAGACGTCGAAGAGGGAGTGGTGCTTGCGCAGCTCCCGGTATTCCGGCAGCGAGCGGCCGGCCTGGCGCATGAACCAGACCGGTGTCTTTTCGACCGACTCACGTCGGCATGCGCGCGTCAGGAGGGGTTCGGGCACACCCGAAGCCTAGCCGGGTACCGCTCTCCTACCCGCCGATGATGAGCGCCAGGTGGGCGCCCTGCAGGTCACGGCGCGTCATACCGTCGAGCGGCGCGACGCGGCGCAGGTGGAGATCGTTCGCGAGCCGGAGCGCCTCACCCTTGAACGCTGCCGTCCGGTACATGACCACCGAACGGCGGAAGTCGCTCCGCGGAGCGTTGCCCGTCGCTGCGACTATGTAGTGGAAGCGGCTGAGACGATCGGCGACGGTGGCTGCGAGCCCTGGAGTCCCGTTCCCGTTCAGGACGATGATCGACGTGCGGCTGCGAGGGAGCTTCGCAACGACAGCGGCGCCCTTCGCCCCCGGTGCTGTGGCGGCAGGCTTCGTCGCGGCCTCCACCACGGCGCGCATCGCGGCGGGCGACGTCGCCTTCTCGGCGTGATTGGTCACGAGCTTGGCGCCCAAGATGACGGCGACGACGATGAGGATGAGGAGCTCCACCGCCGCGACCCCCGCGGCGACCATCGCGGCGGTGCGCCAGGGGGTCTCGATGGTGGATCCGGAGGCGTATGCGTGCTCCACGGGGCGCTTTAGTTCGCCCCGTCTTGGCGCTCTCCTTCCGCTGCACGGATGAATCTCCACGTCGCACCAAGCCCTTCCTCGAGCGACGTCTGCGCGCGGAAGCCGAGCTCGCGCTCGGCGAGCGCGGGGTCGAGCACGCTGCGTCCGAGCTCGCCGGCCCGGGGGGGTTCGAAAGCCAGGCTCACCTCGATTCCCGCGACCCGCCCGCACGCGTCTGCCAGCTCGAGCACTGACGTTTCGATGCCGGTCCCGACGTTGAAGACTCCGGTGCGGCCCTGCGCTGCCAGGGTCGCTGCAACCACATCTTCGACGTAGACGTAGTCCCGCGTCTGGTGCCCGTCCCCATAGACGCGCAGCCCTTCTTCACGCGCGAGCCGGCCGAGGAAGATCGCGACGACGCCGGCTTCGCCGTGCGGATCCTGTCGCGGCCCGTACACGTTCCCGTAGCGGAGCGAAACGTGGCCGCGATCTTGGAGCCGGTTGTAGACGGCCAGATATTCCTCGGCCGCGAGCTTCGAGGCTCCGTAGGGCGAGAGCGGGCGGCGAGGCGAGTCCTCGCCTGCAGGCTCCTCGCACTCCCCGTAGATCGCTCCTCCAGTCGAGGCGAAGACGACCTGAGTCCCCTGCCGACCCGCAGCCTCGAGGACGCGGACTGTGCCGAGTGCGTTTACCTCGAGGTCGAAGTCCGGTCGCTCGACAGAGACCCGCACGTCGGCCTGCGCGGCCAGATGGAAGCAGACCTCCACCCCATTGCCGAAGGCGTTCTCAACAGCCGCTGCGTCCCGAGCGTCTCCTTCGACGAGCCTCGCGCCTTCGTTCACCCGCTCGCGCCGGCCCGTGGAGAGGTTGTCGAAAACGGTGACCTCGTCCCCGCGCGCGACGAGCGCATCGACGAGATGAGAGCCGATGAAACCTGCTCCCCCTGTCACGATCGCCCGCACAGCGCACTAGCATAGTGCCCCTCCAGCAAATGACTACCGGGCTTCTAGCGGCTGCAAACCGTCGCAGGGCGGCGTCCTCGGTCGCGCACGTATGACCTGTATACGCGCGCTTCCTGCGTCCTTGCCCTGCTCGGTTTTCGCCGCCAGAGAGCGCGGCGACATTCACTGAAGGGGCACCGCCCGCTCGATGTTCATTACGTTCGAAGGGGTCGACGGATCGGGGAAATCGACGCAGGTGCGTCTCCTCGCCGAGCAACTGCGCTCTGAGGATCGTGACGTCGTCGAGACCCGCGAACCGGGAGGCACCCAGCTAGGCGAGCAGGCGCGCGAGCTCATCCTCGGGGGCGAAAGCGTCTCGCCCTGGGCGGAGGCGGCTCTCTTCGCGGCCGCCCGGGCGCAGCTCGTCGACGAGGTGATCCGGCCGGCCCTCGCGCGGGGCGCGGACGTCATCTGCGACCGCTACATCGACTCCTCACTCGCCTATCAGGGCATCGCCCGCAACCTCGGAGTCGAGCGAGTGCTCGAGCTGAACCTTGCGGCCACAGGTCATCTCCTGCCCGACCGCACATTTCTTCTGCTCGTGCCGCTCGAGGATGCGAAGGGACGACGTGGCCGCAATCCGGACCGCATCGAGAGCGAGGGTGACGAATTCGTGGCCCTCGTCGATCGCGCGTACCGCGACCTCGCAGGTATCTTCGCCGGGCGGATCGTGACGGTTGACGCCACGAAGCCGCCACAGGAGGTAGCCAAGGAGATCCGTGGACAGCTTCGAGACCTTCCCTGAGCAGGACGAAGCGAAAGCCCTTCTGCGGGCGGCGCTCGCCGAGGGTCCCGCGCATGCGTATCTCTTCCACGGGCCGCGTGGAGTAGGCAAACGCAGGGCTGCCCTGGTCTTTGCAGCCGAGCTGCTCGGCGACGCGCAGCGGGTGGCGCGCCGCGCCCACCCCGACCTCTACATTCTGGAGCCGCTCGGCGGCCAGATCCGCATCGACCCGATCCGCGATCTGCGCCGCGATTTGCACATGCGCCCCTTCGAAGCCGCGCGGCGCGTCTACATCGTGTTCGGCGCAGAGCTGATGAACGAGGACGCGGCCGACGCGCTGCTCAAGGATCTCGAGGAGCCACCGGACTACGCAGTCGTCGTCCTAATCGCGGACGACCTGGGGCCGCTTTCGCCCACGATCCGCTCCCGCTGCCAGCACGTTTCTTTCCGGAGGCTCTCCCAGCGAGCCGTCAAGGCCTACCTCTCGTCGCGCGGCGCAGAGGGCGAGCGCCTGGAAGCGCTCGCGCGCGTCGCCGGCGGCCGCCTCGATCGTGCCGACCGCCTCCTGGACGCCGAGGCGGGCAAGCGGCGCGGAATCCTCCTCGAGCTCGCGCGCTCGGTCTACCTCGATTCCGCGTTCGATCCCTCCGCCGCATCGCGGTGCGTCACCGACCTCGCTCAGGAGCGCGCCGCCGAGGCCCGGGCGAAAGCCGAGGCGGAGACCTCTGGAGAAGAGACCCCGCGCGAGCAGGAGCAGCGGCTGCGTCGCGCGGCGCGCGGCGCCGAGCGGGACGAGGTGCTGGACGCCCTCGACGTGCTGTCGAGCTGGTACCGCGACCTCTTCGTCATCGCGGCCGGCGCCGACAGCGCAGTGGTCAACTCGGACCGTCTCGGAGAGCTCTCCGAAGACGGAACCTCCGATCGCTCTCCGGCGGCCGAGCGGGCGGCCGAGGCCGTGCGCGAGACGTGGCGATCGTTCGAGTTCCAGGTGCAACCGGGGCTCTCTCTAGAGAGCCTGTTCGTGCGGCTCCGACGCGAGTTGGCGACGGCTCCGTAGGCGACGGAGTAGCGTTTTCGTTATGGCGACAGCGGTCGGTGTCGTTTTCTCCCCGGGCGGCAAGGTCTACTCGTTCGACCCGGGCGGTCTCGATCTGGCCTGGAACACGCGTGTCATCTGCCAGACGTCGCGCGGCCACGAGCTCGGTCGAGTCGTCAAGCCCAACCATGAGCTCGACTCGGCGCCATTGCCGCCGCTCAAGAAGGTGGTACGCCGTGCGAGCCCCACAGACGAGGAAACGCTCGAGACCAACCGAGCGGAAGCGCAGCGCGCGATTCGAGTCTTCCGCGACGTGATGAGGCAGACCGGCCTCGAGCTGAAGCCGGTCTCGGCGGAGCTCGTCTTCGACGGTTCGCGGCTCGTCTTTGCCTACGAGGCGGAGGGCCGCCCCGACCTGTCCGCCTTTCGCGACGAGCTCCGTCGCCGGCTCGCGAGGCGCATCGAGCTGCGCTCCGTTGGCCCGCGGGAGTGCGCGCGCCTTTGCGGCGATCACGGACTTTGCGGGGGCCAGCACTGCTGTCGGCGTTTCCCGTCGCACGAGCAGCCGATCACTCTGCGGATGGCGAAGGACCAGGAGCTGCCGATGAGCTCGGGGCGCATCACGGGTTTATGCGGGCGGTTGCGCTGCTGTCTCGCGTTCGAGCACCCGGCGTACAAGAGTTTTCGCGACCGCGCACCTCGAATGGGCCGGCGCGTCGAGACGCCGCAAGGAGTGGGTGTGGTCAGCGCCTATCAGGTGCTGGAGGACACGTGCACCGTCGAGCTCGAAGGCACCGATCCGGTCGAATTTCCCATCGGCTCGTGCAGAGAACTGGCGGAAGAGCGCGCCTAGGGCCGGGTTCGTCCCTCGAACAGGGGATGCCCTCGCCTGCCGGTCCCCGCAGACTCAGTCTCGTGAGCGCTGCGCCCGATCGCGCGGAAGAACTCTTCACCGAGCATTCTCGGCGGATCTACGCGTACTGCCTCCGGCAACTCGGTTCTCCTGAGGAGGCCGAGGACGCAATGCAGGCGACGTACCTGAACGCCTGCCGCAGCCTCCTAAGTGGTTTCGAGCCCGAGGTGGCCCAGGCCTGGCTCTACAAGGTGGCGCAGAACGTCTGCCTCACAAAGCAGCGCTCGAGTTGGAGGCGTCGCCGGGTGGAGCGCCCCGAGGACATTCAGGAAATCCAGGACTTCATTCCTGCGCGCCCCGAGTCCGGCGACGAGCTCTTCGGCATCGGTGAGGCGCTGGCCGGGCTTCCGGAGCAGCAGCGGCGAGCAATCCTCCTGCGCGAGTGGCAGGGCCTCTCGTACCGCGAGGTGGCCGAGGAGATGGAGCTTTCGCAGAGCGCCGTCGAGACTTTGATCTTCCGCGGCCGCCGGTCGCTCGCCGCCGCCTTGGACGAGCCGGAAGAGCCCACGCGGCGTGCCCGGCTCATGCACTCGCTCGATGCCGGTGCCCTCCTCGCTGGACTGAAGACGGCGCTGAGCGGCAGCCTGGCGACGAGCCTGGCCACGGGGATCGCGATCGCAGCCTCGAC
>Ga0307308_10000835_pt1 | contig 11691 bp, 9 predicted proteins | sample ER_DNA_195_FD_194501 | JGI IMG/M metagenome (GOLD analysis project Ga0307308, IMG submission 194501) | Bulk soil microbial communities from the East River watershed near Crested Butte, Colorado, United States - ER_DNA_195 | ecosystem: Environmental > Terrestrial > Soil > Floodplain | place: USA...
CAGAACTGGGGCGTCCAGGCCGGCGCCCGGACGAATCATCTCTGTCTTGATCTGTACGACCTGCCGCAGATCCCGCACCGGGTGGCCGAGGAGCTCGGCGGTGCTGCCCGCTTCGTCATCCGGGAGGGCGAGTGTCCATGGTGCCGCCTCGTCCGCGTCGAGCCGGGCCGACCGGAGCGGCTCGTCTGGGAGGACGACTCGACGGTGGCATTCGCCCCGTTCGCGTCGCGTTCGCCGTTCGAGATCTGGATCGTGCCGCGCCGTCACGAAGCGGACTTTGGACGGGCCACGCCGTCCGACGTCGCGGCGACATCCGAAGCCCTCCGCCAGGTCCTCGGACGCCTCGCCGCCAGCCTCGACGGGCCGCCGTACAACCTGGTCCTTCACACCGCACCGCTCCGCGAACAGGTCGACGCGACCTACCACTGGCACTGGGAGATCCATCCCCGGCTGCGCGAGATTGCCGGTCTCGAGCTGGGAACCGGTCTGCCGGTCAACCCCGTCTCGCCCGAGGACGCCGTGGAGGAGCTGCTCGGTCGCGTCCGGCCGGCATTCGACGGCACGCGGGAGGCGACTGGCTGATGGTGGCAACGCCGATGGAGGGACGGCGTCACACGGCGTCTCAGCACCTCGTCCTTGCCCCGTGGATCGCGCGACCCCTGTCGCCCGACTCCCTTCCGTCTCACTCCTCGGAGGATTCATGCTCGGCGAACTCGAGAGAGACCTCGGCCCAGGCCGCGGCCTCGTGGGGGGTCCGGCGATGAGCGGCGTCTGGGACCGGGATACGGCCGGAATCTTCGTCGAGGAGCTCTTCGCTCGCCATCATGGCGAGATCTACGCTTATCTCATCCGGATGATCCGCGATCCGGAGCTTGCGGCGGACCTCACGCAGGATGCCTTCATCAAGGCGTACAAGGCCTACGACAGCCTCGAGAAGCCCGAGAACGCTCGCGCGTGGCTCTATCAGATCGCGCACCGGGTGGCCCTTGACCACATCCGCCGCGGGAAGATCGTGCGCTTCCTGCCGTGGACCGGCGAGTCACGCGGAGCGTCGCCATCCGCGGAGCATCTCGTGATGGAAACCCATCTGTCCGGCGACCTCCAGCGAGCGCTTGCGCGCATCCCCGAGCGCCAGCGGGCCGCATTGCTCCTCGCCGAGATTCACGACCTGACCGGACTCGAGCTCGCCGCTGCCCTCGGTGTCAGCCATGTGGCGGCACGAGCGCTCTTGACCCGGGCTCGCGAAAGCCTGCGCCAGGCTCTTGCTGCTGAGCGAACTGCAGAGTCCGAGGCGGAGATCGCCCGGGACAACGAGATCAGCGCTGCGTCGGGAGACGAGCGATGACCCTGCTCGGCGGGCGCGGCGGCCGATCCGATGACTGGAAGACCCCGCATCTCCGCGCCCAGGCCCGCGCCGCCGAGCGCCTCGAGAGTCCGCTCGACCCGGCGGAAGATGCCTGGCTGAACGATCATCTGGCCGACTGTTCGGATTGTGCGGCGACGGCAGCGGACTACGCCGCGCAGCGTCTCGAGCTGCGAGCCCTGCGCGATCGGCCACCGCTCCCGCCGCGAGACCTATGGGCTCGAACCGCCGCGGCGATCGAGCGCGAAGCCGGACCCGCCTCTCGTCGCGGACGACGCACGACCCAGTCGCTCCTGGCGCCGTACGCGCTCCTCGCCGGCGCTCTGATCGTGGCCGTCGCCGTGGGATCCCTCAGCCTCCCTCACTCGAACGTTCCTACAGCCAGCGCCGCGAGCACGGCGTCGGTCGCTGGTGGATCCGGCCAACCGACCGCCCCGGCGGCGACCCCGATTCTCGTCGGCCCGGGCTCGGTCGCGTATCTGACGCAGACCAACGGCCAGATCCAGGTCAATCATCTCCAGTTCAGCCGTGTGTGCGGGCCCACGACCAAGGGTTGCGAGACCTTGAGCCCGAACGACACCCAGACGATCGGTCCCGTGGCGAGCCCGGATACGGTCTTCGGCGCGGCGGCCGGTGCCGGGGATCGGCCCCTCGTCGTTGTCTCGAATGGCAATGGGTCGGGCGGCAAGGTCTACGCGGTCACCCCCAGCGAGTCGACGACGACGGCAGCGTCGCCATCGCCGTCGCGATCTGCTGCGGCCCCGTCCCTGACCCCTACTCCGACCTCACCACCGGCGTCGGCCTCGGTTGCGCCATCGGTATCCATTCCCCCAACTGCATCCCCCACTGAGGCAGCCAGCTCGGCGCCGAGCGAGCCTCCCTCGGCGTCCCCGTCGGCGTCGTCCGCCTCGGTTGTCGAGATCGCCCGCGACCTGAAGGTCCTCGACACGACGGCGGCCTACGCGCCGGATGGTTCTGCGTTCGCATTCACGGCCCGACCGGACGATGGCAGTCATGGCCCGGACATCTACCTGTGGCGCGTCGGCGATGCCCAGGCAGCACCGATCACGACCGACCATCGATCCGTCTTCGGGTCGTGGGCGGGCGCGTCCATCGTCGGCAGCACGGTCACGGCCGGCTCCAACGGCCGTCTCGAACGGCCCCTCGCGTTCCTCATCGCGCCCGGTGCGACCGAACCGACCCTGCAGCCTCAGACCGGACTCGCCTGGCGCCCCGTCGTGGATCCGCATGGCCGCGCGGCGGTGTATTGGTCGGGGCGCCTCGAGCCCACCGAGGACGGTCTCGGCTGGACCACCCGCAGCGGAAAGCTGGTCGTCGGTCGCTGGGACGATGTGACGCCCAGTGCCGCGCCCTCGGCCAGTTCGAGCCCGGCAGCGTCGGCCACGACGACCGTTACCATCATCAATGACGCGACGTCGAGTCCCGACGAAAGTGCGACGGCCTCCGATGACGCCGATCAGCCACGGAACCGGTCCGAGACCACGATCGCGAATGGTCCGCTGACCGATTGGGACGCTCGCTGGGACATCACGGGCACACGGCTGGCCGTCTGGATCGCGGACTCGAACGACCCGACCGTCGGCCGCCTCAGTCTCTATGTCGTCGATCCGTTCAACGGCAAGATCGACCTGTCCAAGCCGCCACTCGAGAATGAGCCGGCCCTGGCTGGCTTCGCGCTCGCCGACGGCCACCTGGCGTGGGCTGCCCCGTCCAAGGACGGATCCTCGGAGAGCAGCGTCCTTGTTCTGGCGTGGACCGGTGATGACTTCGGGAAAGTAGAGAGCGCCCCAGGAGACATCCTCCTAGTCCGATAGCGGTCACCCCATCGGCGTCCATGCGTGCGTTGCCGCTTGCGCTCCTCGCTCACGGACGTTTGAAGTCCGCTCGCTCCGGTGCTCGGACGGCGCCTTCGCCTGAACGCCCCTGAGGCGACTCTGACGCGCGAAACTGCGAAGTACTAGGACTGAGCTCGCCGGCGGGGCCAAAAGGCGCTATCGTGCGCGGATCGTGCGACCGACCAAACTGGTCGCGATGGCAGCGCTCACCGCCGCTCTCGCCCTGGTCGCGCTGCCGGGTATCACCGGTTCGCGGAGCCCCAACGCCGCGAGCCTCGTCGACCCGGCGGCGTTCCAGCCGCTCCAGGTCACCGCTAACGCCCCCGGCCGACAGGTGTCGGTCGGTCCCCTCGATCCCGCCTTCCTGTCCGCGGGGAGGGTTGATGCGACAACCGCCTTCGTCGAGCCTGGGACGGCCCCGACGGCCATTGTCGGGCGCCCGCGGGTGGATCTTCCCAGCGTGAGTGCGGGCTCCAGTCTCAAGCCGCCGCGCTACAAGCTGACCGGTTACGCAACCTTCTATGCCAACGGGACGACGGCAATGCGGCTGCCCCGGGGAACGACGATCATCGTCTGCGGCAAGGGCGGCTGTCTCGAGCGGGTCATCACCGACTACGGGCCAATCGCCGGCACGCAGCGGATCATCGATCTCTACACGCCCGACTTCTTCAACGTCTGCGGATGCCCGTCCTGGGCGGGCACCACCTGGGTGACAGTCTCCGTTTACTAGCGGCGCGATAGGCGCGGCGCTAGCCCCAGCGCTGTCGTAAGCGCGGCAGGATGTCGCGTGCATAGGTCTCGATGAAGCGCGACTGGTCGTCGGTTGGGGCGTGGAAGACGAGATGGGTGAAGCCGAGCTCGATGTACGGCCGAAGCTGCTCGACGTGCTCGTCGGGGTCGTCGGAGACGAGCCAGCGCGTGGCTGCCTCATCGGTCGACAAAGCCGCCGATAGTCGCTCCATCTCGCGCGGATCCTCGACACCCATCTTCGTCTCGCCGGGCAGGGCGAGCGCGGCCCAGATCCGGGTGTCCTCGCGGGCCCGCTTCCGATCGTGGTCGTAGGAGACCTTCATCTCGATCATTTTCTCGATCCCATCGACCGGTCGGCCGGCCTTCTCGGCTCCCTCGGCGACCGCCGGGAGGAGCGTCTCGCTGTACAGCTCCATGCCCTTGCCCGACGTGCAGATGAAACCGTCGGCGACGCGGCCGGCGAGTCGGGCGGCTGCCGGCCCGGACGCCGCGATCCACAGCTCGACCGGGTCCTTCGGTCGGTCGTAGATTGTCGCGTTCTTCGTCTTGTAGAACTGGCCGTCGAAGGTGACGAACTCGCCGGTCCACAGCAGGCGAATCAGCTCGGTCGCCTCCTTCAGTCGGGCGAACCGCTCCTTCTGGTCCGGCCACTCAGCTCCGAGCGGGACCTCGTTGAGCGACTCGCCAGTGCCAACCCCGAGCACCACCTGCCGGCCTTCGGCGAGACAACCGATCGTCGCGAGGGCCTGGGCGACGACCGCCGGGTGGTAGCGGAACGTCGGCGTCAGGACGCTGGTCCCGATGGAGATCCGCTCCGTCCGCGCCGCCAGCGCACCAAGCCATGCGAAGCAGTTTGGGGCGTGGCCGTCGGTGTGGCGCCAGGGCTGGAAATGGTCGCTGACGAAGACGCTGTCGAACCCGGCCGTTTCGGCCTCGATGCCGAGGTCGAGGAGCTCCTTCGGGCCGAATTGTTCCGCGGATGCCTTGTACCCGAGTGTGAGCATGAGCCGTGGGCCTCCTGATCGATGTGTCGTGGTCCATGTTCGCCCACTCCGGCCGTTCCGGCACGCACCGGCCGCGCGTCGGGGCCCCGGCGTAGGCCGGAGGCGGTTCGGCCGGGGTTTCCGCTGGGGTATCCTGTCGGCGACCCTTCGGCACGGCCCCGTGAGGCCGCATGGGAGGCCCAGTGAGGCCGGGAAGGAGCGGATGAGCGGCCGTCACATCATGACCGCGGAGGAGATCCGCCGGGCGACGATCCGGATCTCCCACGAGATCGTCGAGAAGCAGGCCGGAACCGCCGGCTTGGCGCTTGTCGGGATCCAGCGTCGCGGTGTCCCTCTCGCCCGCCGCATCGCCGCCGCGATCGCCGAGAACGAGGGGGTCGACGTGCCGGTCGGGGCGCTCGACATCACTTTCTACCGTGACGACCTCTCGCTCATCGCCCAGCAGCCGGTCGTCAAGGGGACTGACCTGCCGTTCGATCTCAACGGCTCGACGATCGTTCTCGTCGACGACGTCCTCTACACCGGGCGGACGATCCGCGCGGCAATGGACGCGCTCGTTGACTTTGGCCGGCCGCAGGCGATCCGCCTGGCCGTGCTCGTCGACCGGGGCCATCGCGAGCTGCCGATCCGCGCCGATCATGTCGGCAAGAACGTCCCGACCTCGCGTGAGGAGATCGTCAAGGTCCACCTCGAGGAGATCGACGACGAGGACGCTGTGCTCATCGATCGCGTCGAGGTCGGCGCGCCCGAGGCCGAACCGGTCGCGTGAGCTCGCCGACCGCCACCGAGGCCTCTCCACCGGCCGACGAGGCGCCGGTCGTCGTGCCGTCGGTGGATGCGGCCCCGGAGACCCAGGCAGTCGCCTGGCGGCACCGACATCTGCTCGATCTGGACGTCGTCTCGTGGCCCGAGATCGAACTCGTCATGCGCACGACGGACGCGATGCGCGAGGTCCTCGAGCGGCCGATTGCCAAGGTCCCGGCGCTTCGAGGGCGGAACGTGACGATCCTCTTCTACGAGGCGTCGACACGGACACGGGTGTCGTTCGAGGTCGCGGCCAAGAACCTGTCGGCCGACGTCGTCAACATCGCCGCGGCCACGTCGTCGGTGTCGAAGGGGGAGTCGCTCGTCGACACGGTCCGAACGGTGGAGGCACTCGGTGCGGAGATGCTGGTCATTCGCCACCCAGTGTCCGGGGCGCCATATCTTGCCGCGGAGACGTTCTCCGGGTCTGTTCTGAACGGCGGCGACGGGTGGCACGCCCACCCGACGCAGGCGCTGCTCGATCTCTACACGATGCGCTCGCACCTGCCGGGCGGCTCCGTGGCCGGGCGAAAGGTGGTCATCCTGGGCGACGTCCTCCACTCCCGTGTCGCCCGCTCCAACATCTGGTCGCTGACGGCCGCCGGGGCCGACCTCTGGCTGTGCGGGCCGGCGACGCTTCTGCGCGGGTTCGAGGCGTGGGCTTCGCGTGGCGCGGCGGGTGGTGGTCGGTTCAACGTCACGTCCTCCCTCGACGAGGCACTTCGTGACGCCGACGTGGTGATGGCGCTGCGGATCCAGCGGGAGCGCATGGCCTCTGGCTTGTTGCCGTCCGTGCGTGAATACGCCGCGCGCTACGGGCTGACGTCCGCGCGGCTCGGGCTCGCCCAGCCGGGCGCGCTCGTCATGCATCCGGGACCGATGAACGAGGGCGTCGAGATCGCAGCGGATGTGGCGGCTGGGACCCAGTCGGTCATCACGGAGCAGGTTACGAACGGGGTGGCAGTCCGAATGGCGCTGCTCTACCTCCTCGCCGGGTCACGGGCGGGTGGCGTCGCGCCGGCCGCGGCCGGGCCGAACGCGTGACCGACCTCGACATCAGCGGAGCCTGGCTCGTCGATCCGGCGGCAGGGCGTGAGGGGCCCGGCGAGATCGTCGTTCGCGACGGGGTGCTGGAGTCTGTCGTCTGGCTCGAGGGCGAAGAGGCTGCTGGTGTTGACGATCGTGGCGTCATCATCGCGCCAGGGTTCATCGACCTTCACGCTCATTTCCGCGAGCCCGGCAATGAGGACGCCGAGACGATCGCTTCTGGTCTCGCGGCCGCGGCGCACGGTGGCTTCACGACGGTCTGTCTCATGCCGAACACGACGCCGCCGCTCGACGAGCCCGGTGTCCTCGCCCGGGTTCGCGCCGCCGCCGATGCGAGCGGATCGGCCGTCCGATTGCTCGCCTACGGAGCCGTGACGGCCGGCCGCGGCGGGGAAACGCTGGCGGCGCTCGGCGAGCTTGCCGACGCCGGTGTTGTCGGGTTCTCGGACGACGGCTCGTGCGTGGCGTCCGCGTCACTGGTGCGGAACGCCCTGGCGTACGCAGGGGCGCTCGGACTGCCGCTCGTCGATCATGCCGAGGATGCGACCCAGACCGATGGCGCGGAGGCGAACGACGGGTTCGTGGCGACGGTCCTGGGGCTGCGCGGATGGCCGGCCGCGGCCGAGGAGGCGTCGGTCGCCCGCGACCTGTCGATCCTCGCGGAGGTCGTCCGCGACGTGCCGGCGGCGCGGCTCCACCTGACGCACGTCTCCACGGCAGGCGCGCTTGACCTGGTCCGGCGGGCGAAAGCGGCCGGGCTCCCCGTGACGTGCGACGTGACGCCTCATCATCTCGCCCTGACCGACGAGTGGATTGCCGGCTCGCGGCACTGGGCGTGGGAAGCGTCGGGCGATCCGTGGAGCGACGGGGCGATCACGACCGAGCCATACGCGTCGTCGCTGCGGGTCAATCCGCCGCTTCGCTCAGCCGCGGACGCCGCCGCGTGCCGAGAGGCCCTGCTCGACGGAACCGCGGACGCGGTCGCGACCGATCACGCTCCCCACACGGCCGTCGAAAAGGATGTCGAGTTCGGATCGGCCGCCAACGGGATCAGCGGGATCGAGACAGCCCTCGGGTTGGTGCTGGCGGCGGTCGACGCGGGGCTGCTGCCGCTCGCGCGGGCGATGGCGCTGCTGACCAGCGGTCCCGCCCGTGTGCTCGGGTCGGCGTGGGGTCGCGGCCCGACGCCGGGGCTCGTCGAGGGCGCCCCGGCCGACCTCGTCGTGTTCGATCGCTCGGAGACCTGGACCGTCGAGCCGAACGTGCTCGCATCCCGGGGCAAGAACACCCCGCTCGCCGGCCGCCAGCTCGCCGGCCGCGTCCTGTTCACGGTTGCGGGCGGTCGCCTAGCGTACGAGGCCGCCGACTGACCAGTCGACGTCTCGCCCTTCCGCCGAACGATGCTCGGTCAGGGCGCCGCCGAGAGGGCGGGCGACATCCCGTCGGCCGTCACGTCGAAGACCTGGGCCGGGCCCTTCGCCGGATCGGCGTCGATGACGAGCCGGGTCCGGACGATCGCATTGCCGGCAACGTCCTGGTCCAGGAAATGGACGAGCCAGACGGCATCGATCCCGGCGGTGGACGAGGTCTCCGCGAGATCGGGCTCGAGGGCGCCGAGCGCGGCGACCGCGATCGGGAACGCCGAGATCAGCCGGTTCGGGCGGTCCGTCCCGGGGAGCCCGGCGGCGTTGGCCGCCCACGACGCCGTCCCCTTCGGGATGTTGGACGGAGCCGGATGGACGGTCGTCGCCAGTGTCGCGTCGAGCGCGAGCCGCCCCGGATCGAGGATCGCGTCGACGATGAAGTTCCGCCGGCAGCGCTCCACGAGCCCGCTCGGACAGGCGGCCGCGCGGCGATCGTCGAAATGGCCGAGGACCGCAACCTGCGTGGGCTTCGTGTCGAGCCGCGCGAGATTCACCGACTCAGGCGGGATGACGAGGTTGATCGCCGGACCGTCGGGGCGCGGGAAGGCGGACCCCTTGACCGGGGGCGGTTCCCGGTCTGCGAGCCAGGTGAGGGTGCTCGGGCACTGATCCAGGACCGGCTCGCCAGGCCGGATCAACGTGCAGAACAGCGAGCCCGGCGCCCAGGCCCAGCCCGCGACGAGGAGCTCGGTCGCATCGAGGGCGTGATCGCGCCGCTCGATCGTGGCGCTGACCGTGAGCGGCCGGCCGACCCGGGCCAGGAGGTCGGGGAACGCCTGGACCGCGAGGTTGCCGGCGACGGCCGGGCCATCGGCCGTCATCTCGTAGAACTGCGGGCCGCGGTCCGGGAACAGGAAGGTGATCGGAAGGGGCGGCCCTGAGCCCTCCTCGGTCTCGACGGCCGTGATCGAGGTGACCGTGGTCGCGGTGCCGATGGCGGCCCACCCCCCGGCAAGGGCCGGCTCGGCGTCGACGAGGCCGCCGATCGACATCACCCGCCGCGACAGGACCGCGAGGCGATGGCCCTGGCTCATGACAGCGGGGTCGAACTGCTCCGCTGGGCCCGTCGGCGGAGGGATCTCGAGGCCGCTCGACGTCGTGCCCTTCTCGGCCTGGACGGCCAGGTCGTACGACGTCGTGACGGGCCGCGCAATGCCGCCGATGCTGTCGATTCGATCGACCACGAAGCTCGTCCAGCAGTCGCCCGGAGACGAGCAGAGCGTCGCCCGTCGATCGTGGAAATGTCCGGTAACCGTGATCTCGACCGGCGCGGCCGGAGGCGCCGAACCGAACATCAGCGACGGCAGCGCGTCCGCGTCGACGAGCGCGAAGGAGGGCTGGATTCCCGGTCCGGATGGCGACTCGTTCAGGCGACCGACGCCGGAGTCCGCGACCGATTCGACGATCCAGGGCAATGCCTGCGGGCACCAGAGCTGAGTCGGGTTGTACGGGCGCATGGGCGCAGGACACGGAACCGGGACGCCCCCGCGGAGCCAGCCGGCCACCCGGATCTCTCCCGATTCGTTCGACGCGTCGCGCATCGCGATGGCTGCCCCGACCGACTTCGCGGGGAGGGAAGCCGGTTCAGCGGACGGGCCGGGTGAACCGGCCGAACCGATCGTCGCGGTCCCGGGCGGGCTCACCGAGGCGAGCGGGTCGCGGTCGCGGAACCCGATGCCGATCACGGCGATGACGACCACGGCAAGCACGGCGGCCAATCCGGCGGACGCGCCAAGGCGAGTGACCGCCGAACGTGGCCGTGGCTCGCGGCGCAGTCGCTCGATCGTCAGGTCCGTCAGGTCGGCGATTGGTCGCGTGGCGGAGGTCGCGCGCGCTGCGAACGCCGCCTCCAACCGCTGGTCCTCCCAGCCGCTCGTCATCGTCGGTGACCACGGTCCTGCTCGATCGCGTCGGCAAGCGCGCGCCTGGCGGTAAACAGCCGCGACTTCGCCGTGCCCTCGGGGATCTCGAGGATCACCGCCAGCTCGGCGACGGGCCGGCCTTCGAGATGGTGGAGGACGAGGATCGCCCGCTGGTCGACGGGCAGCGCGGCGAGAGCGGCGTCGAGGATGGCCGCGTCGTCGGGCGGCGCACCGGCCGCCCGCTCGGCCCGCGCGACCACGGTCGACGAGGGGATCTCGCGGACCCGTCTTCGGCTCCGTGATCGGATCGTCATCCGCGCGGCGTTGACCGCGACGCGCTGGAGCCAGGCCTCGAACCGTTCCGGTTCGCGCAGCCGCGGCAGCTGGCGCCATATGGCGACGAACGCCTCCTGGGCGGCGTCGCGGGCATCGGCCTCGTCGCCGAGAATCGCGTTTGTCAGTCGGTACACGGCATCCATCCGGGCGCGAACGATCGTTTCGAACGCGTCGAGGTCGCCGTTCCGGGCCCGGTCGATCAGCGACCGGTCGAGCGCGGGTCCGATCGGTCCTCCCTCCTGCGTTCAGCCACTTGATGCCGCTCGTCGGCGCTCGGTTCATTCGAGGTCGCACGCCACGCCGGCACGGCCCGAGGTTCACAGCATGCGACGACTCGGCTGCCCGAACATGACGGCCGCCGGCTCGGCTACGCTGCGGCGATGCCGCGATCGACCATCAACAGCGACTTCGAGCGCCGTCCGTACTGGCACGCCACGATGCCGGCCCTGCCCGACCGGTCGAACAGGCCACTCCCAGATGCCGCGGACGTCGTGGTCGTCGGTGGCGGCTACGCGGGGATAAACGCCGCCCGCGAGCTCGCCCGGCAGGGCGCATCGGTCAGTCTCCTCGAGGCCGAGACGCTGGGCTTCGGCGGCTCGACCCGCAACGGCGGCATCGTCCATCCGGGATACAAGTGGGGCCCGAAGGCGCTCATCAAGCGCTATGGCGAAGAGACCGGCCGTGCGCTCTACGGCGAGACCCTGGCCGCGTATCAGCTCGTCAAACAGCTGATCGCCGACGAGGGTATCGAGTGCGAGTTTCGCGAGACCGGTTTCCTCGAGCTGGCTTACGGACCGTCGCACGTCGCCGATCTCCACGAGGCGATCGAGAGCCTGGCGCTGGTCGGCGTCGAGGCGTCCTTCGTCCCGCGCGAACGGCTGCACGAGGAGATCGGCAGCAACGCCTATTTCGGGGGCCTGGTCTACCCGGGCAGCGGGCTGCTCCACCCGGGCAAGTACTTCGCCGGGCTTGTCGCGGCCGCGGACCGGGCGGGTGCGGATCTCCACGAGGGCGTGCGGGCGAAGTCGATCCGGACCCAGGCCGACGGGCGGCTCGTCGTCGAGACGACGCGGGGTGCGATCATCGCGAAGGACGTGGTCGTCGGGACGAATGGCTATACGGATGGGCTCGTCCCGTCGCTGCGGCGGCGGATCATCCCGATAGGGAGCTACATCATCGCGACGGAGCCACTCCCCGAGGAACTGGCACGGGAACTCTCCCCGAAGGGCCGCGCCTTTTTCGACA
>Ga0307308_10000836_pt1 | contig 11685 bp, 8 predicted proteins | sample ER_DNA_195_FD_194501 | JGI IMG/M metagenome (GOLD analysis project Ga0307308, IMG submission 194501) | Bulk soil microbial communities from the East River watershed near Crested Butte, Colorado, United States - ER_DNA_195 | ecosystem: Environmental > Terrestrial > Soil > Floodplain | place: USA...
TTCTCTGGGGCAAAGTCGTATGGTTGTAATGCTTCGATCCCACGCCAGGTGTTGTGTGGTTCAAGACAGCATCGCGAATTTCCTTTGGAATACCCATCGAGGCGAGGCGTGTTTCAACCGTGCGCCGTAGATCATGGGGTGTCGGAGGCTCAGCTCGCCAAGTTTTTACAGCCTCATCTTCTCCGCCGAGCTGAGTGCCGAAGTTCGCCATTCCGTCCGTAAGTGAATTGCTCCGCATGTGCCCCATACGGCGAGGCGAGCGAACAGGCAACAAATAGCGTTCCTTGCTGTCAATCATCGCCAGCAATTCGAGCACCAAGCCGCGCGCCATCGGGGATAGAGGCACCATATGATCGCGCCCATTCTTTACGCGGGGGCTGGGAATGGTCCAGGCGGCAAGTTCCGGCTGGCCTAAGTGTTCCAATTCGCCCCGGCATAAGCCCGCCACCTCGCCAACGCGGACGCCGGTTAACAATGCAAGTTGCAGGGCGAGGCCCGCGCGACGAGTTAGCGGCGGCTCGACGACGCCGCGCCAGAACAACCGAATCTCTGCGTCCGAGAGCACGCGGTGGCCAACATTCTCCTGCCCGCGCCTGCGCAGGCGATGACACGGATTAAAATCGACTAACCCGGCGTTTAGCGCGAACGTGAAAATGGTACTAATTAAGCTGTGGACTCGATTTGCGAGTGTCGGCGTTCCGTTGGCGACTAACCCCTCGATAAGTTCGATAACATCAGCGCGTTTGATCGACGCATATGCCCGATTTTTCCACTGAGTAGAACGTGGTTCTTCAGGGTTCTCTCGTCGACAGCATAGCTACGTTTTTTGCGTCGCGCATATTCCTCTAGGTAACGATCCGCCAGCGCCCCAAACAATTTGTTGCCACCAGATGCAAGGCGCTTCGCCTCCGCGGGATTGCCGCCCGCCGAAACGACCTTGCGGTAGCCGTCAGCCGCTTCCCGCGCCGCTGCTAGTCCAATGTCAGGATAGCGCCCAATAGTGATGCGCAATGGTGCTTGCGTGGTCCAGGAAACGGAATGACCAGCTCTTAACGCCGTTAGCCGTTACCCGCAGCACGAGGCCGCCGCAGCGAGTGTCGGATATTTCCAACCGACCGGTCGTGGGGCGCGGGAGCGCCCGCAGGTATGCGTCTGTCAGGACCTTTTGCATATGCTGTCTTTAGGATCGCGCCGGGGACACACTGGGGGCACAAAATCACTGGATGCCACAGAACAAACCCGAACCTAGCCGGACATCGCGCAAGGATAAATTGGCAACTTCAAGGCACTAATACGTTCGTGCTCGTTCGTGCATGTGCTTCCGCAGTGATAAAGCGTCCCCACGGTTTCCTCGGTGAGGCAGACGATTCGCTCGTGGGGAAACATGCCCTAGGCAAGCATATCGACCTGCGTCGCGTCGAGCCGTTCAACGCCGCCTGCGGTCGTGACTCTTCCGCCGTCGAGCCACACAACGAGGCTCGCGATTCGCTTCACCTCGGTGGCATTGTGGCTGACGTAGATCATCGGCACCTCCGCTTCGTCCCGCAGACGCTCGAGATAAGGCAGGATGTCGCGTTTGCGTGCCGAATCGAGCGAGGCAAGCGGCTCATCAAGCAGCAGAAGACGCGGGCGCATCAGCAGCGCGCGGCCGACCGCGATGCGCTGGCGCTCGCCACCCGAAAGTCGTCCCGGTCGCCGATCGAGCAAGTGACCGATATCGAGCAACTCGACCACGTGTTTGAATGCCACCGGGTCGGATTTGTGGCCGCCGATCCAGCGCCCGTATTCCAGATTGTGTCTGATAGTGATGTGTGGAAACAGCCTGCCTTCCTGGAAAACATAGCCGACGCGCCGGCGCCAGGCCGGCACATCGATTCGTGCGGCACTGTCGAACACCACTTCGCCATCAAGTTCTACGCGACCGCGATCCGGCCTCAGGAGACCGGCAATCATGTTGATCACGCTGGTTTTCCCCGCACCCGAGGGCCCGAACAGGGCTGTCGCGCGGACTTCGCTCGCGAAAGAGACGTTCAGCGAGAACTCGCCGAGGCGCTTTTCCAATTGCACCGTGAGCATGTTACGCCCCGTGCAGACGCGCGGTCGCACGCCGAGCGAGCCACTCGGACGCGAGCAATGCGGCAAAGCAGATGACAATGGATATGAGGACGAGCTTGAGAGCGTCGGCGTCCCCTCCCGGCACCTGGATCAATGTGTAGATCGCAGCCGATATGGTCTGTGTCTCGCTCGGGATATTCGACACAAAAGTAATGGTGGCGCCGAATTCGCCGAGTGCTCGTGCAAAGGCGAGCATCATCCCGGCAATGATTCCGGGCAGCGCCAGCGGCAGTGTTACCGTTGCAAAAGTCCAGCCGTTGTTTGCACCCAGCGTCGCCGCCGCGTCTTCCAACCGCCGGTCGATGGCTTCGATCGACAACCTGATTGCCCGCACCATCAATGGAAACGCCATTACGCCGCAGGCGAGCGCCGCCCCTGTCCAGCGGAACGAAAATACGATGCCGAAATAATCTTCGAGGAATGCACCGAGCGGCGCCTTGCGGCCGAGGCTGATCAGCAGCAGGTAGCCGGTGACGACCGGCGGCAGCACCAGCGGCAAATGTACGATCGCATCGAGTACGGATTTTCCCCAGAACGATCCGCGAGCCAAAAGCATGGCAATGGCTATGCCGAACGGCAGCGCTACCACGGTCGATATCGCGGCGACTCGCAGCGACAGCGCGACCGCGGTCCAGTCCTGGGGTGAAAGGTCGAACACGCGCTGTCGATGCCGCCTACGACACCGGTTTGATCAGGTAGCTGAACCCATAAAGTTCGAATATCGCCTTGGCAGCCGGTGTGCGCAGGAAACTGAAATATTGCCCGACGCCCGGTTTCTTCGTCTCGGCGGTCGCGGCTGCCGGATAGGTGACCGGCGGATAAGCGTTGTCGGGAAAGATACCGATGACCTTCACCCTCGGTTCGACCTTGGCGTCTGTTTCATAGACGATGCCAATTGGCGCTTCACCGCGCGCGACGAAGGCAAGGGTTGCCCGCACGTTTTCGGCTTGCGCGAGCTTCGGCTCGGCCGCCGTCCATGCTCCGAGCTTTTCGAGCGCAGCCTTTGCATAGAGTCCGGCGGGAACGGCCTTGACGTCGGCGACGGCGATACGGCCGTCGCCGGCAAGTCTGGCGAGGTCGAAGCCGTCACCGATGACTACATTGGCGAGCTTGGAATCCACCGGCGCGATCAACACCAGCTTGTTGCCGAGCAGATTGATCCGGGTATTCGAATTGATCAGCTTGCGCTCCGACGCGTAGTCCATCCAGCGCAAGTCCGCCGAGATGAACACATCGGCGGGAGCGCCCTGTTCTATCTGCTTGGCCAACGCGGAGCTTGCCTCGTAGCTCGCGACCACCTTGATGCCGGTAGCTTTGCTGAAAGCGGCATTGGCATCGTCGAGCGCATTCTTCATTGACGCTGCCGCAAAAACCGTGATCTGTTCCTGCGCGATCACCGGTTGCGGCACGCCCGCGACCGCCCAGACAAGGGCGAGATGGGCAAAAACTCGGGCAAACATGGCGGTTCTCCTGCCGCGCCAGAATGGGCGCCGGCCTTGGTCTGAATTCGGGTTCGAGATCGGAACCGCCGTTCCGAGTGCAGGCGGCGCACGCACAGCACGCCGCAACTTCTGTCAGCCTAGCAAGTCCTGCCCACCGCGGTAAAGTCCGGGTCCGACGAAAGGGAATGACATGGCCGCTGCGGCACCCATCGAAGGCGAGTTCGACTACATCATTGTGGGCGCTGGATCGGCCGGCTGTCTTCTGGCCAACCGGTTGTCGGCCGATCCGGCGAACCGTGTGCTGCTATTGGAAGCGGGTGGCAAAGACAACTGGATCTGGTTTCACATTCCGGTTGGATATCTGTTTGCCATCGGCAATCCGCGCGCCGACTGGCTGCTCAAGACCGAGCCGGAGCTCGGCCTCAATGGCCGCAGCCTGAATTATCCGCGCGGGAAAGTCGTCGGCGGATCCTCGGCGATCAACGGCATGATCTATATGCTCGGTCAGTCCGGCGACTACGATCACTGGCGTCAGCTGGGGCTACCCGGCTGGTCATGGGATGACGTGCGGCCTTACTTTCGCAAGCACGTCGATCACTTCCTGAAAGGCGAACATCATGCCACCGGCGGCGAGTGGCGTGTCGAATATCCGCGATTGACCTGGGATATTCTCGATGCGTTTCGCGCGGCGGCAAACCAATATGGGATTCCGACTGTCGAGGACTTCAACACAGGCGATAACGAAGGCATCTGCTACTTTCATGTCAATCAGAGGCGTGGCCGGCGCTGGTCGGCGGCGCGTGGCTTCCTGAAGCCTGTTTTGCATCGAACAAATCTCCGCCTCGAGACGGGTTGTCTTGTTGAAGGACTTGAACTGACCGGAAAGCGCACGGTTGGGGTGCGCTGGCGGCAGAACGGTGAGCTGCGCAGTGCCCGATGCCGTGGCGAAATCATTCTTGCTGCCGGCGCGATCGGTTCTCCGCATATTATGATGCTTTCAGGCATTGGGCCGGCCGCGCAACTATCGCAATTCGGCATTCCGATCACGCTCGACAGACTGGGTGTCGGCGCCAATCTGCACGACCACCTGCAGCTGCGCCTGGTCTTCAAGGTTTCCGGCGTGAAAACGTTGAACGAAACCTACGCCTCGCTGCTCAACCGGCTCGGTATGGGCGCCAACTATGCGCTGCGTCGGCGTGGTCCGATGACCATGGCGCCATCGCAGCTTGGCGCGTTCACGAGATCGGACCCATCGCAAAGCACCGCCAACATCCAGTATCACGTGCAGCCGCTTTCGCTCGATAAATTCGGCGAACCGTTGCATCCGTTTCCGGCCTTTACGGCAAGCGTCGCCAATGTGCGCCCGACCAGCCGGGGCGCACTCACGCTCAAATCGAAAGATCCTTCGCAGGCGCCTGCGATAAGCCCGAACTATCTGTCGACCCCCGAAGACCAGCGCGTTGCCGCCGATTCAATCCGTGTCACGCGAGAAATTGTGGCGCAGCCGGCGTTGCAGAAATATTCGCCCGTCGAATTCCTGCCCGGGGCGCAGGTGCGCAGCGATGACGAGGCCGGCCTGGTCAAGGCCGCCGGCGATATCGGCACGACCATTTTTCATCCGGTCGGCACCGCTCGCATGGGCCGCGACGATGATGAGCGGGCGGTGGTGGACGCCCGCTTGCGCGTCATAGGCATCGATCGCCTGCGCGTCATTGACGCATCCGTGATGCCGTCGATTACGTCCGGTAACACCAACTCGCCGACCATGATGATTGCGGAAAAGGGCGCGGCGATGATTTTGCAGGATCAAAAGACGCTATAATCGAACCGCGGATCAGGGGTGTCATGAATCTCGTGGAAAGAATCAAGGGGATCCTGCTGCAACCGAAGTCGGAATGGGGCACCATCGAGAGCGAGCCGGGGAGTGCCGGGTTTCTGATTCCGAACTATGTCGCGTTTGTCGCCGCGATCCCCGCAGTCTGCACGTTTATCGGCACGTCGCTGATCGGATTGGGTGGATATCGTGTCGGCATCGGCCTCGGTCTGGCCCGCGCCGTGGTCGTCTATGTTCTGTCGCTGGTCGGCGTGTTTGTCGTGGCCTACATCATCGATTTCCTCGCCGGCACGTTCGGTGCGCGAAAAAGCCCCGACAACGCGATGCGAGTTTCGGCTTACTCACCAACCGCCGCCTGGGTGGCAGGCGTGTTCAATGTCATTCCGGCGCTGGCTTTTCTTGGGATTCTCGGCTTGTACAGCCTCTATCTGCTGTACACCGGCATTACCGCCCTGATGCGGCCGCCGGCGGACAAGGCATTGGTCTACACCATCGCAGTCATCGTCTGCGCGATCATAGTGTGGATCATTATTTTCGGCGTTGTGGCCCTCTTGTTCGGCTTGTAGCGCCGATCAGGGCAAAGCCTTGAGATGACGGATCGGGCGGCCGGGCGCAATGGCCTGTGCCGCCGCGACGATGGCGTTGGCATCGATGCCATAGTGCCGATAGAGCGCGGCCAGCGATCCGGTTTGTCCGAAGTGCTCGACGCCCAACGGACGCGTCCTGTGTCCGGCGACGGCGCCAAGCCAGGCCAGCGTGGCGGGATGTCCGTCGAGCACTGTGACAATCCCGCAGTGTGGCGGCACGTCGGCAAGCAGCCGTTCGATATGTGAGCGCGCATGCACCAACCCGCGCTCGCGCGCGCGTTGCGCGGCGGTCCAGCCCGCATTGAGCCGATCGGCAGACGTGATCGCCAGCAAACCGACGTCGCGGCGGTCTTCGGCCATCAGGCCGATGGCGTCGATTGCTTCCGGCGCCACCGCGCCGGTGTAGGCCACGACCACCTGGCAATTGGGTCCGGGTTTGCGTTGCCAATAGGCGCCGTCGACGATTTGTTGCCGCAGCTCCGGAGTCATCTCTCGCTTGATCTGGTCGATCGGCCGCGTCGATAAGCGCAGATACACCGATCCTCCGGTCTCATCGCGAAGCCAGGTGCGTTCAGAAGGCGCCGCCTCTCCGTCTTTCTGCATATAGGAGAAAGCCCAGGCCATGATGGCGGCGAGCTCGTCGACATAGGCAGGCTCGAAGCTGGCGAGTCCATCCTGCGCCATCCCGATCAGCGGCTCGGCGATCGACTGGTGTGCGCCGCCTTCGCCGGCGAGCGTGATGCCGGACGGCGTTGCCACCAACATGAAGCGGGCATCCTGGTAGCAGGCGTAGTTGAGCGCATCGAGGCCGCGCGCGATGAACGGGTCGTACAGCGTGCCGATCGGCAGAAGGCGTTCGCCATTGATGGTGTGCGACAGGCCCAACGCGGACAACAGTATGAACAGATTCATTTCGGCGATGCCGAGCTCGATGTGCTGTCCCTTGGGAGAGAACTCCCAATTGAAGGTCGACGGAATGCGCTCGCTCTTGAACGTATCGGCCATGGCCTGACGCGCGAAAAGTCCGCGGCGGTTGACCCAAGGCCCGAGATTCGTGGACACGGTCACGTCGGGCGAAGTGCTCACGATGTGGCGCGTGAAGTCGCTTTCACTACGGCCGACTTCGTTGAGGATCGCCCCGAAGCCGTTTTGCGTGGACATGGCCGGCTGGATGGTAACGGAAAGGCTTTCCGGCACATCCAGTTTGGGAGCGTGAAGGCGCCGCACAGTAGCGGCCGCGAAGGGAACACGGTCAAGGAACGACCTCAATTGTTGCGCGGGCAGCCCCAGGCCTTCGAATTGATCCCACTCGTGACCGGGCCGAACGTCCATCGCCTGACGGAACCTCTCCATCTGCTGCGGCGTCATAAGGCCGGCGTGGTTGTCCTTGTGTCCGGCAAACGGTAGCCCGAAGCCCTTGACCGTGTAGCAAATGAAGCAGGTCGGATTTTCGGGGTCGGCGCTGTGGAATGCGTTCAGCAAAGACGGCAGATCGTGCCCGCCGAGATTGTTCATCAGCGCCGCGAGCTCGTCGTCGCTGCGTTTTTCGATTAGCTTGCTGACGTTGCCCTGGTCGCCGATCTCATCATTCAGCCGCTTCCGCCACGCCGCCCCACCCGCAAACACGAGCGCCGAATAGAGCTGGTTCGGGCAGTTGTCGATCCATTGCCGAAGGGTCTCGCCGCCCGGCTCTTTGAACGCCGCCTCCTGCAACGAGCCGTATTTGAGAATGACGGTGTTCCAGCCGAAATTGTTGAAGAGTTGCTCGTAGCGAGCCCACAACCCCTCGCGCACGACCGCGTCGAGACTCTGCCGGTTGTAGTCGATGATCCACCAGCAATTATGCAGGCCCTGCTTCCAGCCTTCGAGCAACGCTTCGAAGATGTTGCCTTCATCCAGTTCGGCATCGCCGACCAGCGCGACCATGCGGCCTTCGGGCCGGTCTAGGCCCCAGCCATGGGCGCGCACATAGTCTTGCGTCAGCGAGGAGAACAGCGTCTGCGCCACGCCAAGGCCGACCGAACCGGTGGAGAAATCCACATCGTCGACGTCCTTGGTGCGTGAGGGATAGCTCTGCGCGCCTTTGTAGCCGCGGAAGGCTTCAAGCCGTTCTCGTGTCTGCTTGCCGAACAAATATTGGATGGCGTGAAAGATCGGGCTTGCATGCGGCTTCACCGCGACGCGGTCCTGCGGGCGCAGCACATCGAAATAAAGAGCAGTCATGATCGTGGCGAGGGAAGCGCTCGAGGCCTGATGCCCGCCGACCTTCAGGCCATCCGCGTTCTCGCGCAGATGATTGGCGTTATGAATCATCCAGCTCGCGAGCCACAACACCTTGCGCTCAAGGGCGGCAAGCATCTTGAGCGCATCAGGGCCCGTCGATCTGGACTTTGTCGTGCTCATGCGCGCGTCGCCCCCATCAGCGTTTGTCGTTGGCCAGACTTGTTTTGCCGGCGGGCGCTTCGAGAACGGTTTTGCAGGCGGGCGGCAAATCGGAGAGCATCATCGGCTTCGCAGGTTTGCCTGGCGCAGCGATCGATGGACGCAGGACTTTGTCGGTTAGCCAGTGGTCGAGATCCTTGGCGCTGCAGCCATCGTCGCCGGGCACTGGCGGTTGTGCGCGGCAGTTGGGTGAATCCGCCGGGCACTTCAGACGCACATGGATATGATCGTGGTGTTTGTACCAGGGGCGTACTTTGGCCAGCCAGGCGTGCGGTTGCTTTGCTTCGACGCGGCAAAGTTCTTTCTTGATCACGGCGTTGACCAGCACGCGTTCGACTTCCGGCTGCTGGGCAGCAGTCTTGATGAAGGCGACGTGTTGGCGCGTCCATGTCTGCGCGTTGAGATGCTTCCAGTCGTCGGACACGAGACTGATCGCCGAAATGGTATCGCGTTCTTCCTTGGTTAAAACGCGATCCGGCATCGGCATGAACCAGATGTCGACATCCAGCCCAGTCTGGTGACTGGCGTGGTCGGAGGGCGATGGTCCGCCGCGCGGCTGGGCCAGATCGCCGACCAGGATACCGTTCCAGCCCGTGGCTTTGGCGGCGAGTGGCGCAAATTTTTCCAGGAAATGAATCAGGCTGGGATGGCCCCAATTTCGGTTGCGCGACAGACGCATCACCTGCCATGTCGACCCGTTGACCGGGAATTCGACACCGCCGGCAAGACACCCCCGCGGATAGTAGCCGATCGACACGGCCTTCCCGATTGATGGAAGCTGTACCGCGCCAAAAAGCTGCTTGGCTGGCCGCGTTTTCTCCTTCTGAGCTTGCTCTTTTTGTTGCTCGCTCTGTGATTGCTCTTTGGATTGCTCCGCGATGTCCGGTTTCGGCGGCGGCAGAGGGGCCGTCGCGGCAGCCGCCGGCGTTTGTGCCAGGGCAGCGTGGCCGCTGGCGGCAAATGCGCCTGCGACAATTACGACAGACAGAGCGAATGGGGCCACGATTCGCGCGAACATGACGTCTCCCGGTCTACCGATTCCGCTACTGCCTGTCAGGTTAATTATACGAGGGTACATTTGTGGTGGCACAGGGTTCCATTGTACGACTAGTTGCCGCAAGCGAAACACAACGGACTTGAGTCAATACCTCACCTCTTTATCTAAATTAATGAACCTGTGCCATCCATGGCACCTGTCGCGTAACGGAGGCGTACTTGTCGCGCGTAACCTTCGCAATCTTCGTTCTCGCTCTCGTTTTTTCCATCGCCCCGGCACAGTCCGCAATCGTTGTCACCGTCGACAAAACAGCGCAGCGCCTGACCGTCGAGGTCGACGGCGCAAGCCGCTATCGCTGGCCGATATCAACCGGGCGCTGGGGTTACAACACGCCGAATGGCAGTTACCGGCCGCAGCGGCTGGCGCGGAAGTGGTTTTCGCGCAAATACGATTGGTCGCCGATGCCTTATTCGATCTTTTTCAATGAAGGCTATGCAATCCACGGCAGCTACGAGGTCTCGCGCCTCGGTAGACCAGCCTCGCACGGCTGCATCCGCCTGAGTCCCTCGAACGCCGCCGTACTGTTCGCGTTGGTCAAGGATCGTACTGACGAAACGCGCATTGTTGTCACCGGCGAAGCGCCTGTGCAGCGGGTGCGCGTGCGCGATGACGGTTGGCAGGAGTACCGAAGCCAGACCTACGAAAGTATTTTTGAGAACTCCTGGGACGGCAATCGCGCCCGCTCGTACTGGCAGAATTGGCGATAGTGCCCGAAGGGCCTAGACGTCCACTTTCAACGCCGCGATGAAGGCTTCCTGCGGGATGTCGACTTTGCCGAATTGCCGCATGCGTTTTTTGCCTTCCTTCTGCTTGTCGAGAAGCTTGCGTTTGCGCGTGGCATCGCCGCCATAGCATTTGGCGGTAACGTCCTTGCGGAAGGCGCGCACGGTCTCGCGCGCGATGATTTTTCCGCCGATCGCGGCCTGTATCGGCACCTGGAACATGTGCGGCGGGATCAGCTCCTTGAGCTTTTCCGCCATGGCGCGGCCGCGGGATTCGGCGCGCGTGCGATGAACCAGCATCGCCAGCGCATCGACCGGATCGCCGTTGACCAGCATCTGTAATTTGACCAGGTCCGCCGGCCGGTAGTCAGTGAGGTGGTAGTCGAACGAAGCGTAGCCACGCGAGACCGATTTGAGTCGGTCGTAGAAATCGAACACAACCTCGTTGAGCGGCAGATCGTATTTCACCATGGCACGGTTACCGACATAGGTGAGCTCTTTCTGCTCGCCGCGGCGGTCCTGGCAGAGCTTGAGCACCGAGCCGAGATATTCGTCCGGCGTCAGGATCGTTGCTTCGATCCACGGCTCCTGCATTTCCTCGATATGGTTCGGCTCTGGCATATCGACCGGATTGTGGATCTCAAATTCTGTGCCGGTCGTCAGCTTGATCTTGTAGATGACCGAAGGCGCGGTCGCGATGAGGTCGAGATTGAACTCTCGCGACAGTCGTTCCTGAATGATCTCGAGGTGCAGCAGGCCGAGGAAGCCGCAGCGGAAGCCGAAGCCCAGTGCCGCGGAGGTCTCCATCTCGTAGGTGAAGCTCGCATCATTGAGGCGCAGCTTTCCCATCGCCGCGCGCAGGTCCTCGAATTGCGCGGCATCCACCGGGAACAGGCCGCAGAACACGACCGGTACTGCGGGACGGAAGCCGGGGAGAGGCTTGTCGACAGGGTTGCGATCGTCGGTGATGGTGTCGCCGACACGCGTGTCGGCTACTTCCTTGATCGAGGCGGTAAGCATTCCGATCTCGCCGGGGCCGAGTTCGTCCGCCGGCTGGAGCTTCGGGGTGAATACGCCGGTGCGGTCCACCTCATAGCTGGCATTCGTGCCCATCATGCGGATGCGCTGGCCTTTCTTGAGCACGCCATCAACGATGCGCACGAGCACGACGACCCCGAGATAAACGTCGTACCAGCTGTCGACCAGCAGCGCCTTGAGTGTTGCTTCGCGATCACCCTTCGGCGGCGGCAGCCGCGTCACGATCGCTTCCAGCACCTCCGGGACATTCAGCCCGGTCTTTGCCGATATCTCGATGGCATCGCTGGCATCGAGGCCGATGACGTCTTCGATCTGTTGCTTGACCTTCGCCGGCTCGGCGGCGGGCAGATCGACCTTGTTGAGCACCGGCACGATCTCGTGGCCGTTATCGATCGCCTGGTAGACATTGGCGAGCGTCTGGGCTTCGACTCCCTGGCTCGCATCCACC
>Ga0307308_10000838_pt1 | contig 11682 bp, 13 predicted proteins | sample ER_DNA_195_FD_194501 | JGI IMG/M metagenome (GOLD analysis project Ga0307308, IMG submission 194501) | Bulk soil microbial communities from the East River watershed near Crested Butte, Colorado, United States - ER_DNA_195 | ecosystem: Environmental > Terrestrial > Soil > Floodplain | place...
CCGCGAGAACAGCTCGAGAAGGAGTTCTTGGACCTCGTCGAGGCCGAGGGAGTAAGCGATATCGAGGACCTCAACCGCATCCTCGACAAAGCCGTCACCCTCAAGGCGTTTCTCAAGTCTCCGGACCGCGTCGAGAAGGTGGCAAAATTTGTCGCCAATCACTACCGGGAGAACGTCGAGCCGCTTGGCTATAAGGCTTTCCTCGTCGCTGTCGACCGCCAAGCTTGCGCGCTCTACAAGGAAGCGCTCGACAAATATCTGCCGCTCGAGTACTCCGAAGCCGTCTACACGGAAGCCCACAACGACGAGCCGGAGCTAAAGAAGCACTACATCAGCGAAGAGGACGAGAAGAAGCTCCGCAAGGCGTTCCTGAAGCCCGGTGCCGTCCCCAAGATCCTGATCGTGACCGAGAAGCTGCTGACTGGCTTCGACGCACCGATCCTGTACTCGATGTACCTAGACAAGCCGATGCGTGATCACACCCTCCTGCAAGCGATCGCCCGTGTGAACCGACCCTACGAGGTCGAAGGTGAAGTGAGAAAGCCGGCCGGTTTCGTGCTCGATTTCGTTGGCATCTTTGACAAGCTGGAGAAGGCCCTGGCCTTCGACTCGGACGTCGTCGCGGGAGTCATCGAGAACATCGATGTCCTCAAGGAACGCTTTCAGAAGCTGATGGATCATGACGTGCCGCCTTATCTTCGGCTCGCGCGGCCGCCACTTGATGACAAGAGCGTTGAGGCGGTCATTGAGCGCTTTACCGACAAGGACGAGCGCGAGAATTTCGTGAAGCTCTTCCGCGAGGTTGAGACGCTCTACGAGATTCTGTCTCCTGATCCGTTCCTTAGAGACTTCATCGAGCGCTATGGCCAGCTGGCGATGCTCTACGCGATCTTGGGCGCCGCCTTCAACGTCAAGGGTCTGCCGATAAGAGATCTCATGAACAAGACCGAGGAGCTCGTGCGCCGGAACGTCACTGCGGAGGGGTTGAGTCAGATCCTCCCGATGTACAAGATTGATGAGGACACGCTCCAAGCCCTGAAGAAGGACGGGGGATCGGACTCAGCCAAGATCGTGAATCTCGCGCGGAGTCTGGCCACAACGGTCAACAACGTCGAGGACGAACAACCACATCTCATCCCGATTGGCGACCGCGCCGAGGAGATCCTGCATCTCTTTGAGGATCGGCAACTCGGAACGGTCGATGCCTTGAAGGAGCTGGAGAAGGCGCTCGCCGAGTACAACGCGGCTCAAAGAGAAGTCAAAGAACGCGGCTTCAGCATGAACACCTTTTCGGTCTATTGGATCCTGCAACGTGCCGGATTTGCCGAAGCCGACAAAGCAGCCCCACTAATCGACCAACTCTTTGCCCAGTTTCCGAACTTCCGCGACAACGCCGAGGAACGGCGCGATCTCATGGCCGAGCTCTACAAGATTCTCTTGCCACACGTCTCTAAGACTCGTCGTGCCTCGCTTGCTGACGAGCTGTTGAGGATGAGACGGAGGTGACAACCGCACTGATCGGCACGAAGGCGAAGATGTGGCGCGATAGCGCAGAGTTCAAGGACCACGCGCGCGGTTGGGCGAGTCGCATCGGCGTCAAACCCGCCCGAATTCAGGTCCAAACAATGAAAACCAAGTGGGCGTCCTGCTCGACATCAGGTGCGATCAGCTTTAGCTCTGACCTTCTTATGGAGCGCCGATCGTTCGGCGAAGCGGTCATTGTCCACGAGCTCATTCACCTGAAAGTCCGAAATCATGGCCCCGTCTTTCGGAGTCTCCTTCGCGCCTTTCTCGCCGGTCATGAAGATCTATCCGACGTGTCATGTGAACGAGCGAGGCCGCCCAGACGGCGCACAGGTGGACATCGTGCGAGTTGAAGACTGCGTCACCCGGAACGTTGTGGTTCCGGACAACAAGAGCCTCGATGGCCTCTGGGATTCGATCGTCGTCAAGCAGGTGGTCAAGGAACAGCTCCTAAACCACGCGTTACTCGCATTGGAATTACGACAGAAACTGCCGTTCTCGGTAACCGCCCTCCATGGGCTTCTGTTGCTCATCGGGCCGCCCGGTACCGGCAAGACCACCCTCGCGCGAGCTCTAGCGACGCAGGTGGCGCCACGAGTACCAAAGGGGAAAGCACGTCTCATCGAGATAAACCCTCATGGGTTGATGAGTGCAGAGCATGGCCAGAGTCAACAACTTGTCTCGAAACTTCTGACGGATTACATCCCGTCTATTGCTTCGGATGGAATGCCGACAGTCGTCTTGCTAGACGAGGTCGAGTCGATGGCTGTCGCCAGAAGCGAGGCTTCGCTGTCAGCGAACCCTGCCGACGTGCACCGCGCCACTGACGCCGTACTAGCAGCCCTAGATCAGAACACTCAGGACAGCCCGCATTTGATTGTTGTTGCAACGTCGAACTTCCCGCGCGCGCTCGACGAAGCGCTCCGCTCGCGTGCGGACGCCGTCGTTGAGTTGCCCAATCCCGATCGCGCCGCGATCGTTGAGATACTCAAGAAGACCCTTAGCGACTTTGCTCCAGCTGATAAGCACTTCGCCGATCTAGCGCGCGACGCAACCCTCACCAAGGTCGCCGCCGAGCTCGTTGGGTGCGATGCGCGGCGCGTGAGGAAAGTCGTGACCGAAGCGATTGCGCTAGAGCTCGACACAGTGCTGGATTTCAAGCGACTCTCAATCGACGATCTATTGGTCGCGGCGCGAAACGCGAAGGCGTCGCTCCCGAAGGCCGAGGGACGTGGATAGGCGCAGGACGATCGCTGCGGCTCCCTTGCGCGGTTCAACGCAAGCCTGGACCGTTATTGAAGAGCTCATCACTAACACGCTTACGGCGTCGACGAACATTTCATCGAACGATGTTCGCTCCGCCTTGGACGTCGCTGCGGAAGTGGGACGTCACCTTGTAGCTGGTGGCTATCTCAGGAAATCCGCGCTCGTTCTGGTCGCGGGTTCACTCCGGTTGGAAATTCACACCGTCACCGGCGACGAGGCGCTGACGTCTGGCGACGACGCGACTGCCGTTCCAGGCGCGGCGCAGGCCAGTGACTGGGTCCTATACCTGCCAACGCCAGATCCACTCGGCAAGATCGTACAGGCGGCTGCCGAAAGGAATCCCCACCTTTCGAGCAGCATTCCGCCCGACGCCGCTGAGCAGGCAAAGAGCGCAGGACCCGCGATCGATCGCGACGCAATCCGACGCCTGCGTGGCGACAAGAGCCAATGACCGGCACCTACGTCACCACTTACACGCGGACCCATACCGCGACGTGGCTCGCAGATCTGATCCTTAGCAGCATCGCGGACGTCCTCGCATCTCTCGGCATCGACACGACGAGGCTCTATCAGAAGTGGAACCAGGATCTAGCCGCGATTACGGCTTGGATTGAAGAGGGATCACTCGCCATGGTGTTGGTTGAGTGTCACCGTCCCGATGGGACCGTTTCTCCGGTTGTGGAATTTCCGGTCGTCTACTCGTCAGAGGCAATCGGAGACGTTCAGTTCACCGCGCATAACGCCTCGATCGCGCGATTTCGGGCGAAACTTGAGAGCGTTCCGCGTGGGACGACTTACAGGCTGTTTTGCACTTTCAACTGGACCCCGTCTGAGCAGCCGGGCTGGAGCGATGGGACGCGGGCATCAACCGAAGGACTGAGATCAAGCTCGCTTGGAACAATCGGAAGTGCACCGCACGCCAGCGCCGGGATGAGGTATCTCAAATGAGTTATGTGGACGACGCATTCGCGCTATTGAAGTCGGGGCTCGAAATCACCGATACCGAGGCAGAACTCGCATCAACACGCCAGAGGTCGATTCGAGAACACCTGGATACCCACTGGGATATCGCGGAGGACTTTCTGACCGGTAGCTACGCGCGGCAGACTAAGACCAAGCCACTCAAAGACGTTGACATCTTTGTCGTACTGGATCCCAAGGGTAAGCAGGCGAAGTACGCAGAAAAGCGTCCCACCGAGATTCTCGAGGAGCTAAAGGAAATCCTCGAGAAGAAGTGGAAGGGAAAGGTCACTGTCGACCGGATGGCGGCAGTCCTCTCCTACGGAGACGATGTCGCGTCATTCGACGTCGTTCCCGCGTTCAAAGGCGCACAAGGTGACCAGAGCGCGCGGGGTTATCACATACCCGACACGCTTACTGGCGGCTGGATCCGAACCGATCCCGCCGAGCACGGGGAGCAAGCGACGGCGAAGAACAAAGCTTGCGATGAAAAGTGGATTCCTCTCGTAAAGATGTACCGCGCCGCCAATCGTGAACTTGGCGAGCCGGTGCAACCCTCGTTTCTGCTTGAAGTGATGGCCCTCGATGTGGTCGAGAAGCCCTTTGGTCGTTACCAGGATGAGCTCTCGTGGCTTCTTGCGACGTCTGCCGACCGCCTCGACGAGTCGTGGCCGGATCCAGCGGGTCTGGGCCCAGACGTCAACGCCGAAATGACGCCGGACGATAGAACCAAAGCGCGGGAGGAGTTCCGCCGAGCTCACAACATTGCGCAACGCGCGGTCTGGCTCGAGGACAACAGTCAAGAACGAGCTGCGGTTGAGGAGTGGAGGCGCCTCTTCGGAAATCGAATGCCGCGACCTTAACCATGAATACCAACGACATCAACCAACGGCAGAACCAGCCGGACGCGATTTCACTTCTGAAAGCCGCCGACGCGGCCTATGTGTATGCCCGACGGGCCGACAGCTTTCGAACAGTCGTAACGATCGCGAGCCTGGTGGCAGCCATGACAGCCGCGGTCCGTGCAGATCTTGTTGAAGTTATGGCGGTGGCGGGCGTTGCCGGGACTCTATTGAACGAGCTCGCGCGCCGTTTTCTCACCCTTCGGTGGACTCGACAAGCGATGCTCTTTCAAGAATGGCTCGACACATCGCTGTTTGGCCTTGCGTGGAACCCAACGTTGGGCCGCAAGCCACGCGAGGAGGATCGGCGCTACTGGGAGAAGCGGTTCAGCGGCGACGAGAGTCGCAAGAAGGATTGGTATGTTGACATCGAGGGTTTGCCGCCGGGTCATGCGGTCCTTCTTTGTCAGCGCGAAAACCTTTCATGGGACGCGCGTCTGAGGCGGATCTGGGGAACCTCGCTTCAGATGCTCGCGGTCGCGCTGATCGTTTTGGGCCTTCTCATTGGCTGGTACGCCGACTGGAAGGTCTGGGAGCTTGTAGTTCGTTGGCTCGTCCCGGCTGCGCCCGCGCTGGTATTTATTGTTGACAGCGGATTGCGGCACCGCCGGATCGCCGACGAGAAGGACGATCTCATCAACCGCGTGGAAGATCTGCTTGAGGATGTGCCGGTCGCTTCCGCCAGGGGGCAAAAGCGCCTGCTCGCGCGTGCTCGCGAAATCCAGGACCACTTGGCGCGGCTTCGCGCAGAGGAGACGAGAGTCCCGGGATGGCTCTTCAATCGACTTCGACGCGCGTACGAAGACGAAGCTGCAACCGGGGCGAAGAATTGGCACGACAGGTTATTGCGCGAGACGCCCGAATCATGAAGATCGCGATCTTCGGCTGGGGATCTCTCGTATGGGACACCGGTGACTTGCGCATCGTCGAGGGAAACTGGCACAAGGAGGGCCCCGATTTGCCGATTGAGCTTTCGCGTTTCTCCGACAACCGGCGCCATCTGACATACGTCATCGATGAGCGCCACGCACGCCGGGTACCTACTCGATATGCGATCAGCACATACACAGATCTTGAAAACGCGATCGCCGATCTCGCCTGCCGGGAGGGCTGTGCCGCCACCCGGATTGGCTACGTCGTCGCGGATGCCGTTGACCACCGCGCGAGGCGTGGTGTTCCCTGGGAAGACATCCAGACTTGGGTGCAGACGGCGAAGTTAGATGCTGCAATTTGGACGGATCTCAAGTACCAGTTTCCTGAAGCCTGGACCCTCGATAACGCTGTCCGCTACTGGAAGACCAGGATTCCCGCCGACGCGCTCGCTGAAGCCGCGAAGTACGCGAGTAGCGCACCGCCAGAGGTTGACACTGATCTTCGGCGCAGACTCATCGAAGAAGGACTGATCGCCAGGACTGGTGCCGTTGAAATTGCGGATGCGCGCTTGAAGGAATCGAAGACGTGACTCTCGCTGAAGGAATGAGGATTGTCGATGCCCAGATAGCCGCTGCCGGCAGTCTGCACTCGACGCTCGCGCAGTGGCAGGTGACGGACAACGCGCTCGGCCGATTGCGGGATGAAATGCCTGGTTTCGGACCAGAGGAGGCGCTTCTCAAAGTCGTTGCGATTAACGCTCTCTACGGCACGAACGTGTTCGCCTTGGTCAGAGCCGCACGGCACGTTGAGGCGGTTCTCGCAACTATCGAACTCTCGAAAGGCGGTCCCGAGCTTGTGGAGTCACTCGCCAACATACCTACGACTTCGGGCGCCAAGCCCCGACGCTACGTGAGCTTTGCGTCGAAGTTCGCCCACTTCTTCATCAGTCCTGAGGGCTTCCCGATCTACGACTCGTACGCCGAGCGAATGCTCCTGCTTCACATGGGATCTTCGGCCGCGCGCGATCCAGCGCGACCCTACGAAGTGTTCACCGCGAACCTCGAAGCGCTGAAGACTAAATGCGGCCTTGAGTCCAGCTACCGCGAACTCGACCGCTACCTCTGGATCGCTGGGCTATATCGAGCCTACGAGCAAGGAGAGCGAAGGCTAAACGCGGAGCTGCTCCACGTCTTTGATAACCCTTCGGCTGAACAGCGCCCCTTGCTTCGGACACTGCGAGGCAACTGATGAGCCTCGTGAGCGACTAGTGGCTGAGAAAGAGGACGAGAAGCAACTAGCCCGGACGCTCACTAACACTCAACGCGAAGGTGCGAGAAGGATTCTTCAACACGTTAGCGACGAGGTGGACCGGATCGCGACCGGCGATGAGGACCTCGCCTTTCGCTTGCGCCGTTACATCCATGCGCGGATCCAAATCAAGAACTCGGGCACGTCACAGCAGAGGCAGAAGAGGCAGAGGAAACTGTTTGACAAGCAGGAAGGGAAATGCAGCTTCTGTGGGACGTCTTTCGCTCAGATCGGCGGCACAGAGATGCATCGATTGACGCCGGGGCGCTACACCAGTGCGAACACTGTGCTCGTCCATCGTGACTGCCACCAGGAACACCATCTGCGTGAGGGAAGCGAGCAGGAGGACGGCGAGGAGTAGCGCCTCGCCTAACAGCCGCTTGCCTGTTGACTGGAATGAACGTTTGGATCATGAATTGATGTGCTAGCCGGCGTCTGACTCCCCCAACTGATCCCCAGCTTCCTAGTAGAGATAGTGATAAGCCAGTAGAGCTGGACTACCTGATGTGAACGCACACTTTTGCGATTGCTACCTGAGTTCGAATAAGTGACGGCACGGTCTACCACACCGGATTCGAAACCCATAACCGCCTCTGGACAGCGATCACCGCGCAGTTTGCCTAGGTGGATGTCGGTTGATCCGCAGCGCATCCTGGAACGCATTACACGCACGGAGACGCAGACGTCCTCACTGCTGAGCCAGCGCCGGCGGATCGCTGGGATCGTTGCGCGCGAGAGCGCCGAGACACTTGTTGGCCACCCGGCGGGCTTGCGTGTCGAAGTCGTACGCCGGTTGCTCGGACCGGTCGCGGATCAGGTCGCGCGCCGCTTCGTCACGTACGACGGCGCGCTCGGCGAGGCCGGAATGCGTCACGGTTCTGCGTGGATCGTTGACGACGCGACCGGCGGTCTCGCCGTCGAAGGGCGCGAGCGCATACCGACGCGAGGGCCGATCCTCGTCGTCGCGAACCATCCGGGGCTCTCCGATGCGGTCGCCCTCCTCGCGGCGCTCGGGCGAGACGACGCCTGGATTGTCACGGCGAGCTATCCGTTCCTCCGCGCCATGCGTCTCGCGAGTCGGCGGTTCCTATTCGTCTCGGACGATCGCGCCGATCGCCTCTCCGCTTTCCGCAGCATCGTCGCGCGGCTCCGCGCCGGCGACACCGTGCTGGTCTTTCCTTCGGGTGGCCTCGAGCTAGATCCCGCTCTGGCACGCGACGCGGCGCTGGCGTCCCTTGGGACGTGGTCGCGCAGCATCGAGCTCCTCGCGCGGTTGGCCGAAGACACGCTCGTTGTCCCCGTTGCCGTCAGCGGCGTCGTCTCGCGCTCCGCATTCGACCATCCGCTCGCGAGGCGGCGCGGCGTCCTCAAAGCGCGTCAGCGCATGGCGACGCTGCTGCAGCTCGCGGTCCCGGCGCTGTACCGGCCAAACCGCGTGAGCATCAGCTTCGGTGTGCCGATCGCCGGCGGCACGCGCGACCTGCACGCCGCGGTCATCGAGGCGATGCGCGCGCTTATCACTACGACGTGAGGATCATCCTTGCGACCGTGATCGCGCTGACCGTGGCGGTGCCGCTGGATCTCGCGATCGAGGCGTTCGCGCGGCAGGCGTTCGCCGTGTCCTCGGAGTTTCCACCGTTCCAAGGGTCCGTCGCGCCTTACACGGCCGGCGGGATCATCCTCGCGGGCGTCCTCTATGCGGTGCTGCGGCGCTTCGTCCGCGACGCCGACCGCGTGTACGTTCGCCTCGCGATCGTGACGCTAGTGCTGTCGTGGATCCCGGACGTCGCGCTGCTCTTCATCAACGAACCCGGAGCGACCGTGCCTGCCGTGGCATCGCTCATGCTCATGCATGCCGTCGCCGCGGCGATCGTGGTCGCGTCGCTCGTGCGGATCGCCGGCGTGCGATCGTGAGTTCGACCGCCTCGGCCGCGGCATCGAGCCCGGCCGGCTCGGACTTCTCGACCTTGACCTGAACCTGCGCAACGCGCTCGAACCGCACCAGAAGTGCGCGCGCGACGTCCGCCGCAATGCGTTCCACGAGCACCCGCGGACGGCGGGCGACTTCCTCGCGCACGCACGCGGCGACCTCGGAGATGTCCAGGGCCGCCGCGAGCTCGTCTCTGGCGACCGCGTCGGCGATGTCGACCGAGAGCGCGACGTCGACCAGGTAGTCGTGCGCTTGCTGCTGATCGGCGGGCGTTGGGCCCTGCCGGCCGCGACACCGCAGGCCGCGGATGATGATCTGGCCGGGGAGCCCGCTGGCACGTGGCATACAAGTGGCACCGTATCTGTTGAATGGATGACGTGCTAGTCGCTTCCCCCGCCGATGCCTCCCGCGCCGACGCGTCGTTGCCCACGCGCTGGGGCGACTTCCGCATCAGTGTCTTCCGATTCGACGGCACCGAGGTCGTCGCGCTCGCGCGTGGCGAGCTCGACGGCGCCGAACCCGTCCTCGTCCGTCTTCATTCCGAATGTCTAACCGGCGACGTTCTCGGCTCGCTCCGCTGCGACTGCGGGGACCAGCTCCGCGCCTCGCTGGCGATGATCGGAGCCGCCGACCGCGGCGTCCTTCTCTATCTCGATCACGAAGGGCGGGGGATCGGGCTCTTCAACAAGGTCCGCGCGTACGGCCTTCAGGACCAGGGGCTCGACACCGTCGACGCGAATATCGAGCTCGGCCTTCCGGTCGACGCACGCGACTACTCCGCTGCCGCGGCGGCCCTCCGCGAGCTCGGCGTCCAGTCGGTGCGCCTCATCACGAACAACCCCGCAAAAATCCTCGGGCTAGAAATGCATGGCGTCGACGTGGTCGAGCGCGTTCCGATCGAGACGATCCCCAACGAGTTCAACGCGCCCTACCTGCGGACCAAAGCTTCGAAGATGGGCCATCTTCTCGACGACATGCCGGACCCACGTCAGGTCGGCGCCGCGACGATCCCAGCGCACCGTCCGCTCGTGACCGTGCACTACGCCCAGACGCTCGACGGGCGCATCGCATCGCGCACCGGTGACTCGCAGTGGGTCAGCGGCGAAGGCTCACTCCGTCTCGCGCACGAGCTGCGCGCTGCGCACGACGCCGTCCTCGTAGGTATAGGGACTGTCCTCGCCGACGATCCAAAGCTCACGGTGCGTCTCGTTCCGGGTCACTGCCCGGTGCGCGTCGTCGTGGACAGTCAATTGCGCATCCCGCTCGATGCGAATCTCCTCGACACGTCCGCCGCGCGCACGATCGTCGCGACGACGACTGTTGCGTCCGAGGAACGTGCCGAAGCGATCCGCGCCCGCGGCGCCGAGGTGCTGCGCGTGAAGGCGGATGCCGACGGCCACGTGGATCTGGGAGATCTGCTCGCGCGTCTGCGCGCCGACAGTATCCGCACCGTGCTCATCGAGGGCGGCCGCGGGATCATCACCGCGGCGCTGCGCGACCATCTCGTCGATCGCCTCACGGTCTGCATCGCGCCGAAGGTGATCGGCGAGGGCATCGCCGCGGTCGGCGATCTGCACATCGACCGGCTGCGCGACGCGATGACCTTCGAACGCGCCGGCTTCATCGCGTCCGGCGGTGACGTGGTCTTCTACGGCGAGCCTGCGGTTCGGGCGTAGCTAGCGTGGCCGCCGCGGTCTGGTTCCCGCGCGCGCGATCCGTGGAGCTTCGGACCGAGGAGATCGCCGAGCCTGGTCCCGACGAAGTCCGGGTGCGCGCCGCTCTGTCCGCGATATCGCACGGCACCGAAATGCTCGTGTACCGCGGTGAGGTCGATGCCGATCTCGCGCTCGACCTCCCGACGCTCGCCGGCGGATACGGCTTTCCCCTGAAGTACGGGTACGCGAGCGTCGGTCGCGCGGTCGCGGTCGGGAGCGAGGTCCACGGCTTGCGCGAGGGCGACCTCGTCTTCGCGCTGCATCCGCATCAGGACGAGTACGTGGTCCCCGAGTCGCTCGTGCGGCGGCTGCCGGACCGCACCACGCCGGAACAGGGCGTGTTTCTCGCAAATCTCGAGACCGCGATCAACGTGGTGCTCGACGCCAAGCCGCGTCTCGGCGAGGTCGTCGCGGTCTTCGGTCAGGGCGTCGTCGGACTTCTCGTCACGCAGCTCCTGCGTCGCTCGGGCGCTCGCGTCCTGGCGATCGAGCCGTCGGCGCTCCGGCGCACGTTCGCGGAGCGCTGTGGCGCCGAGGCTGCGATCGCGCCCGGCGATGAGGCTCTTCTGCGCTCGCTGACCGGCGGGCGCGGCGCCGACGTCGCCATCGACGCAAGCGGTAGTCCATCCGCACTCCAGGAGGCGATCGATTGCGTCGCGACCGAGGGCACCGTGGTCGTCTGCTCGTGGTACGGCGAGAAGCCGGTGCCGCTCGACCTCGGTGGCCGCTTCCACCGCGGACGCGTGCGCTTGATCAGCTCGCAGGTCGGGCGGATCGATCCATCCCTCGGACCGCGATGGGACCGCGAGCGGCGGATGGAGCTCGCGGCGGACCTTCTCGCTGAGCTCGTTCTCGCGGAGCTCATCACACATCGCATCCCATTTGCGCGCGCGGCGGAGGCATACGCGCTTCTCGACCGTAACGCAGCCGAGACGGTCCAGGTGGTGCTCGACTACGCCTGACGTCGCGCTCGTGACCGCTGGCGATCCGAACCGACGCACCGGCGGCAACCTCTACAACCGACACATGCTCGCGGCGCTGCGGCGCGCCGGCGTTCGCGTGCGAACCGTCGTGCTCCGCAACCGTCGCGATGCGGCGCGACTTGGAGAGGTGCGGGCGCCGCTCGTTCTCGTCGACACGATCGCCGCTCCGCTCGCCGCGCCGCACCTCGCACGCCTTCGTGCGCGAGGATTAGAGGTCGTCG
>Ga0307308_10000839_pt1 | contig 11677 bp, 15 predicted proteins | sample ER_DNA_195_FD_194501 | JGI IMG/M metagenome (GOLD analysis project Ga0307308, IMG submission 194501) | Bulk soil microbial communities from the East River watershed near Crested Butte, Colorado, United States - ER_DNA_195 | ecosystem: Environmental > Terrestrial > Soil > Floodplain | place...
GTAGACCGAGCCTTCCCCCACGTGATCCAACGCTCGACGCGCAACGCGACGAGGTTCGCCTGCCACAGTGAGGTGAGCACCGCCGTGGCATCTGGCGGATCGGTCGGCGCCGAATCCAACTGCAGCGACGCCTCGCGCGAGATGTCGATCTCGACCCCATTCTCGTCCGCCATCAGAATCGACGGCGCGTGGGCGATGATGACCTGGTTCCCGACCGCTTGGCTGGTGACGACCGGCACGCCGATGATCGACCCACCCGAAGCGTTCAAGCCCGGGAACAGCGGGGAACCAACCGCGTTCAGCGCCAGCCCGAGGTTGAACCCGATGGACTCGCTCATCAGGATGACGAGCTCGTTTACCGGATACCCGAGCACCACCATGGCGGCGATTCTGGCCGCGATGTCCGACCGTGCAAAGGCCGGGGTCGTGCCGCCAGCCGCCGTGCCCGTGACGCCGTTGGTGATCGACGCGGGGTTGACGTTCGCCACCGCCGCGACCGTGGAATCCACGAGCTGCACGTCGAGGAACGCCTGGGCGCCCTTGACGAGCTCGTCCCGCACCGCTGCTTCCGCAGACGGGGTGGACAGACGGACCAGTTCCTCGGTCAGGACGATGATGCCCGACGCCTTGGCGAAGGACAGCGTGACCGAGGCGTACTGCGCATTCGTGACGGGCTTCCACTTACCCTGGCCCACCCACTTGTACGTGCCGCCCGCGGTCTGCGCCGGCATCGACACGTTGAACGGCACATGCCGCAGTCCGGGGATTCTCCCGAGCAGCGTCAACGGCCGCAGCAACTGCAGGAAGTCGTTCAGGTAGTTCGTGATGACGAGCGGAGCCGCGAACGTCGCCTGGAGCGTGGTGCCCGGGGCGACCGCCGCGCGGGTCATCATGCCATCGCGGAGCCCGCCGTAAATCTCGTCGGCACCATCACCCCACGTGCGCTTGGCGTACTCGGCGGCCTCATGCTTGTTGCCCTTGCAGACCGCGAGCGCCATGACGTGCCGCGCGAACAGGATGCCCGGCTCGGCGGTGTCCCGCATGGTCACCACGGGTACGCCGCTCCGAGACTGCGTCGCCTTCTCGGTGCCGTTGCCGTTCACCGGCGTGGCCGCTTTGTCGTTCGCGAGCTTGAGGCTCCGAAGGCGCAGGAGTTGCCCGTCATGCGCTTCGACTTCTTTGCCCAGCGTGTCGAACTGCTCCTGCTGCGTCGCGTCGAGCGTGGTGCCGTCGGTACCAGACTTCTCCATCAGCGCGTTTTGCTGCGCCACTTTTGCGGCACGAGAGTTCTCGTGCTGGGTGATCTGTTCGGCGATGGTCATTTTCCCAGTCCTCGGAGGAGGTGAAATGCCCGAGACGCCGGGGCTTGTGTCTGTGGACTCGCCGGACGCGGCGAGAGTTGAAAAGGCTGAACGGACGGCCAGAATCGTGGCGTCCTGATTGGCGTTGATCGGCGTGACCGTAAGCCCGTGCCAGCTCCAGCGCGTAATGCGCGATCCGGCACGGGGGTTCTTCGGCTCCAGTGGGATGAAATCAATCGACAGGCCGCGGACCAGACCATTCTTGATGTCCGCCCAGGCTGCGTCGACGCGGTCTTTGACTGAGCGACCGCCCGGCGTGCCGTCGTCAAGGATCGTCGGGACGTGCGCGCGAATCCAGCGCATCCCGCCACGAATCTCCGACGCGACGACGTTCCCGATGGGCTTGGCGTGATCGTGCTTGCCGGCGGTGTGGAAGAAAAGCGGGATCGGGAGCTTGAACGTCGCACCGGCAGGTTCGATAACGGTTTCGTAAGAATCGACAGCCGCTGAGTTGGCGATGCCCTCAAACGTCCGCTGCTCCGCGTCAACGGCGCGGATCTCCAGCAGCCCGACCGCTCGGTCCATGACTGAAGCCTACGAGATTGCGACCGGTTCCCTAGTACCCTAAAAAGGTTACTTAGCCAAAAACCACAACGTCAGGCGGTGACGCGGGTACGTGGTGCCGGGGAGACGTTCCGCCGCTTCTCGGATGTGCTGCTTCACAGTCTCTTCCGACAGGCCCAGCTCGCGCGCGACCTCTTTGTTGGTGAGTCCCTGCGCGACCCGCTCGGCCACTTGCGCTTGGCGCTCGGTCAGCTGCTTCATGGGCGGCCTGCAAACGACAGGAACGTCAGGAACGGCTCGCCGCCGACCTCACCCGCCGCCAGCGCGTCGTTGCGTGCTACCCAGGACAGGCACCCCGCCATCGCCAGATCAATCTTGTTTGGCGAGTCCGGCCGCTCTTTGCGCAAGATCCACAGCGTGACGCCCTTCTCGTCGACGAGGGTCGTGTACGACCGCCGCGCATTGGCGATGTGCGTCTCAAACTGCTTGTCCCCGCTCTGCTCCAGTTCCCCAGCCGTCATCGCCCCGACATAGGAGCGCAGCGCATAGGCCATCGGCTTGCGTCGGTTCGTCCACCATTCGAAGACCCGCTTGTCACCATAACGACTCGCCCAGGTCGCGAGCCAGCTCTCCCATTGCGGCGGGTCCCCATAGAACCGCACCACGGTCCAGCGCTGGAACGCATCGGAGACGATGCCGTCCACCTCGCCATGGGGCACCTCCCAATCGGGCAACTGAAGGGGGCGCTCCCAGGCACCGAGTTTCCACTGGAAGCCGGTCTTTATTTCCGTTCCGACAAGCCCTGTGGCGTCATCGAAACGCCCACCGTCGAAGCCGATGGTGATCGCCGCGCCATCTGGCACCACGTATCCCGGCCGCGCGAGCGACCGCCACTGGTCGACATCAAACGCCATTCCTGACGCCTGCACCGGCCGATTGAGCCACACGCGCTCGAGGTAGGCGCGATCAGCGTCAGGCGCGCGGAAGGTCTCGACGATCCGGTCGATGGCGCTCCATTTGGCGATGTAGGGTCCCGATGCTTCGATCACGGCGGCCTTAAGCCCGACCTCGGTGTCGAGATCGTGCTTGTCCGATGCTTGGCGGTGGAAGAAAAAGAGCCGCGCCTTCGCGCCCTTCTCACTCTTCTCGGCCATCGTCTGCGCGTACTGCATCGTGCTTTCCGCCGTCGACCCCATACCGGGCTCAGGCGCCGTCGTGGTCTCGAGCGCCCACGGATCAGCAATCGGCCGCTTGGCAAGATTCGCGAGCATCACCGACCAAGCCCGTTTCAGGGAATCCAGGGTGTAGCGGTGCGTCTCGTCCGCATGCTCGAACGTCGTGCGCGCACCGTCGCGGGCATTCGGAGAGGCCGAGACGGCTTCCGCCTTCCCGTCGCCCCCGCGGCGCACAATGCGCTCGAGCCCGATGTCGAAGTCCCGCCCGACTGAGCACTCCTCGAGGATGCGCCGGAGCGCGCCATAGGTCAGCTCTTCGGTCTGCTCCTCGGTATACGAGATCATCGGGATGTAGGGATCAGTCACCCCATCACCGATCGGTTCCCGGCCCTTCCAGCTGCGCGCCCGGACCGGCCCCTCAGGGTGGAGCTCCACGCCGGCGATCCAGGCCGCGAACTCCGTCTTGCTCGAGCCCTTCCGCAGGGACAGCGCGCACCGCTGGAAGCGCCGCTTCCCCGCATTGGGGTTTAGCTCCCGCACGATCACGCGGTTCTTGCGCCGCTCCACACTCGCAGGCTCAACCTCGTAGAGTCTATAGACCCAGCCGCGTTGTTCCTCGTTCAGTTGGATCACTTGACCAAGCAGATCGCCAGGGCCGTGACAAAATCGCTCCTCGATGAAGTCGCAGACCTGCGACCCCAGCGTCGGCCAGGGCTCCTCGTCAATAGCGGGATACATGAAAATGCTCATGCAACGCTCGGGCGACGATTGCGTACTTGGACAACTTGCGTTGCCCAGCGACAATTCCCGGGTTCGTAGTGGCCGTCGCCATTGATGCGATCGATGCTGTATCGCTGCGACGGGCGGGGCCCCATGTCGCCCAGAAACGTCTCGAAACTGTCGCGCCAAGCTTGGCAGACGCCGATCCCACGGGCCCCGTAGTATCTCCAATTGTCCCGCTTGGGATTGGTACAACGCTGGATCATATGCTGCCAACTGATGTAGGTCAGCGTCAGGCCAGCGCGATGAGAGGCATGGCCGTGACGAGTGCCGCATTCAACAGACCGCTCCTGGCGCAGGCAGCCACAGCTCTGCGTTCGACCGGATCGGAGGTTAGATCCTAGGATGGTCTGTCTCCCTCCGCAGGAGCATTCACACCACCACGCAGCTTCCCCGCGCTTGTCCGAACCAGCGCGTTGAAGGACCATCCACCTACCGTACTGCTGGCCCGTCAAATCAAGGGTTTTCATACGACCTTTAGCGCCTCACGGGGGTCTTTACTTGACGCCTCTTTGTGCTGCCGGCGCTTCGACGTGCGTTCCGCCGCCTGGTCGCCCTTCTCGATCTCCCACTGGAGGCGCCGCCGGTCGATTGGCGATAGCCCTAGTCGCTCCTCGTTCTTCGCAATGCGCGTCTCCACGGCCACGCGGCCCTGCGCCTCGTCGGCAGTCCAGAAATCCTGCTGGAGCTCAGCCGTCCGATACACCAAGCCGAGCACGTCCGCCTCCAACCACTCGGACGCCATCGGCGATTTCCAGATCGCGTTCCACCACGCCACGACCCGCGGGTGCCACCGCTCCGTCACCTTATCGCGCTTGTAAAGTGCGGGCACCTTGTTGCGCGCTGACGCTTCCACGCTCGGCAGCGTCGCATGCGTCGTCGCACGGTTCGCGCGTTGCCGCAGATGCGCGGGCTTCGGAGACGGCCCTCTCATGCTACACGTTTCCGCGTGAGTCGTTTTGACACAAACTCGTAGGCACAAAAATCAGGGCAGCACGGTCTTCCCGGTGTCGTTGGCCGAAGTTTTCTCGGTACGCCCCCCACTCTACTTCCCAAAGCCGCCATCCCGTGTTGCAGTCTTGCGGTCATGGCATGGTTTGCTGAACGCTTGCCAGTTCGCGCGATCCCAGAACAGCGTCATGTCACCACGGTGAGGGATACGATGATCGACGACGGTAGCCCGTGGTGCTGTGGCTACGCCTTGGTGTGTGGCGCACATGCAATAGGGGTGCTCAAGTAAGAACGCCTTGCTCTCACGGCTCCATGTCCGGTCGTACCCACGCCGTATTGCAGAGGGGCGCTGGTGCGTAGCGCATGGACCATGGGCTACGAGGGTAGGACAGCCAGGATAAGTGCAGGTACGCAGAGCTCGAGGCATCAAGGCCGCCGTACCGCGGAGACGAGCCGCGGAATGGAGGTGAGCACGTTCACGCCGTCGCCAAAAACCTCGTATACTACGCTACCCGCAAGTGCGGCGAGCTGGGTGCGCAGGTCATCCCCTTGCAGCACCCCGAAGTAGATGCCCGTGCTCCCACGTTCCGTCAGGTTCACGCTCATTGTGGCGTGAATCGCGGCGCCGCCGTCCGTGGCGCTCAAGCGAGCACTCAACCCAGTCAGTCCAGTCGCGGCTTCAATCGCGCCCGTGGCGGCGTTCTTCCGCGTGGCGCGATATTCGGGTTCGTAATCGTTGTCCAACGAAATGGATTTCATTCCGTGTCCTCAGCATTGAGCTTCGGGCCCGACTGATCCTCGACCTGCTTACTCACCTTGGACTGCTCCTGTGCCGCGTAGCGCACGCCCGATTGGTCAACCACGAGATACCGCTTACTCGACTGATCCAAAACGCCATACCGGGACCCACTGCGATCCTCGAGCTGCAACGGCAGCGCCACGGGTCCGGCTGGTTGACCGCCATACACGGCTGGATCGAACCGGCCGCGAAACATCCAACGGAACGCTGGAACTGGCGCACGGCGCCATGCTGGCCGCAGCAGCTCAACCGGCAGATCGAAGCTCGGCGTCGCCGCCTGCACCGCCGCCCAGGGGCTCGTGATCCGGAGCCGCTCGGGCGCGCGCTCGACGCGACGGGGACGAGGCGGTGCCAGCGGCGGATCGTCGACCACGGGGGGCGCCTGCTGCGCGGCAACCCATGGGGTGATGCGCAGGACGCGCTCGGGGATCGGCTCTGCCCGCCGCCGTGCGATCGGGGATAGTGGCGGATCGTCCGCAACGGGCGGTGGAGCGAGCTGCGCGGCGACCCATGGGACGAGCCGGATGAGACCTTCGGGGATGAACTCGGCGCGCCGCCGCAGGACGAGGCTGGGCAGTGGCGCATCGGGCGCACCCTCAATCGGCAGAATGAGGACGCGGATCGGCGGCGTGGGCTCGACGCGCGCGCCGACGGGACGAGGGGCGCGCAGCAGCTCCACCGGGAAGGGATCCGCCGCAGCCGCGCCTTCAGCCACGATGACCGTCTGCCAGCCAACGACCAGCGGGCGCGCTGGATCCCGCATCCATCCCGGGACACGACGGACCAGCAGTTCGACCGGAAAGGCAGGCGCTTGGACATCGGGGAACAGGACCGCCACCGGCACAATCAGCCGACGGCGGGGCTCCTCGACAACGATGAGCGAACGGCGGAGCGCAAGGAACGGTGGCGCATCGGCGGCGGCCGGGGCAGCGAATAGCGCCGGATCAAAGGGGCGCCCGCGTCGCGCGGGGAGTTCCGCCGCGACATATGCGACGCGATTGATGACGATGACGATGACACCGTCATCCAGGGTGGCGAGCGGGAAGGTGCCGAGCGCGTCGTAGCCGAGCATCGCCTAGTGACTCAGATCTCGCACGGGATTGGTTACCGCCCCATCCTTCAGTTGCATGACCAGGGCCGCCACGTCCGGAAACGAGCGCGCCCACGCGGCGGCATCGAACGTGGCCTCTTCGGACATCATCCGGACCGTCCGCGAATCGCCCGTAACGGGGTCGGACACGTGGACATTGAAAATGAACATTGAGCCTCCCTTACCAGACCGCTTCAGCGCGCACTTGCGTGAGTGTCCACGCGGCCGACGCACCGCCGTTGATCGACAACCCGATGAATTGTCCACCGAGCGCCGTGTTGTCGAACGTGCCGCTCGTGCCTTCCACATGCCCGGTGGCATCGTTCGCGAACCCCGTACCGACTGTGGAGCTGGCCGCCGTGCCGCGATGATCCCACCAGGCGGTGCCCTGAATCACGCCGACCGCACTCACGAGCCGCACGGTCAGGATGATCGTCAGGGTACCGATGTCAGCGATGGCGGTCTGGGCGGGCCCCGTGAGCACAAGCCGCGATGTGTCGCTGGTGGTGCGCGCGGCGCCGGTGCGGATCGTGTAGATGGGCGTGGCGACGCCGGCTCCCGTCTTGGAGGCCGAGATCACCCAGCGAATGATGCTGCGCGCCTGCATGCTGAAGCCCGGCAGCAGGATGTCGGAGTCGGTCACGTAGGTATCCGCGGCAAAGCCCGCACCCTGGGCGGCGATCGCGGAGTTGTTCGACTGACCGAAGTAGCGATTGGCGTCGTTCTTGGTGAAGAACAGACTACTGGTTGTGTCCCACCAGAGGCCGCCCTTCCCGGTCGCAATAGTGCCGGGGAGGCTGCTCTCGTTCATGAGTATCAGGCTCATCCGACCTCCATGACGCCACCGGGCCCGATCTCGAGCGTCTTGCCGGCGGCGACTTCGTAATCCTGCGCGATGTAGGCGCTCCCATAGGCGGGCACGTAGCCGTTCTCATCCGACAACAACCGGCTCGCCAGCGCGAGCTTCTGGTGATTGGCCTGCGCGGGGATAAATACGTGCTTCGTCCCGGCGCTGAAGTTGACGAGCGCGCCCGCGTTGGACGACGCGAGCACCATCGTGCGCACGAGCACGTTGCCCGTCGTCCAGGTGCCAATGCCCGACTCCCACTCGCTCGCGCCCTGGTGCACGATGACGTACTCGACGACATCGTTGTTCACCGCCACGGCGCTGAAGGCGCGGAAGAGCGCGGAGACCGCGCCATCGAGCGTCAGATTGCCCGTCCCGGTGGTGACACTGCTCTCCCGGACGCGATCGCCACAGACGTAGCTCATGGGATCCCCACCAGGCGCGGCACCACAACCGCACTGGGCTTCAGGTTCTCCACGAGGAAGCGGTTCACCGCCGCGCACATGTAGGTGGCAATGGCGTGGAGTTCCGCCCCTTGGGTAGGCCGATCATCCTGGGGGTTCTTCGGCACCATCTCCTGCGCCAGCTGCGCCACGCAGTCGAGCAGCAGTTGCGCGACGAACGCCTGCCCCCCTGCGTCGAACTGGATCTCCGTCGCGCCGGTGGCCGGGGTATGCACGATCACCACACGAACAGCCGGCGGCGCCATGCCCTAGTCCTCGATCTCCGTGCTGACGATCACCCGGCCGAATGGCTTGGCCGGTGTGCCCGAGGGCCAGGCTGGATCCTGGATCTCCGTCGTGCTCAGCTCCGCCGCTCGCCGCTCGACGAACTCCGCCGCGCGCTCGAGCGTCTGCTTCAGCGTGGCGTCCCGGGTATCGGCGACCTTGGGCTGGTGCTCTTCGCCGCGGCCCTTGGGCACGGTCTCGGACGACGGAATCGGCTCGCCGCCCGACACGGATAACTCGATGGTGAGGCGCATACGCGGTGCTCCCCCTGCCAAAAGGTGAACCTGCCGACTCAACCGAGCTCTTCGATCGTGACCGACATCTGCCAGACCTGCGACGCCGGCGCCGTCCGGAACTTCAGCGCGATGATCCCCGCGCCCGGCACGTGGAGGTATTCCTTCTCCCCCTGGTTCAAATCCCACCCGGACAGAACGTTGAATCCCTTCTCGTAGGGCACGTCGGTATCCGTGCCTTCGGCGGTGGCAATGACCCCAGTCCCGGTCGTCGAGAGCGTCAGCCCCGGTGTGGGATCGCCCGACCTGGTCTTGAAGAGGTGCGTCCCGACCACCGCGGTCGTCACCGTCGCGGCGGCGGACTTCCGGACGAACGCGATCTTCTCCTGGACGGAGGTGACGGACCCGTCCTGCGTGAGACTCGCCGCGACGATCAGGAACGGGACCGCGGCGCCAGCCACCAGCTGCAGGATGCTGATCGCCGTCGACACCGTCGCCTCGTGGCGCAGCGTGTAGCGATGTCCATAAGCCATACGCCTACCCTCCTCCGGCTCACGCCGGGTGGTGTTTACGCCGCGCGGGAGATCCGTCGGCTGGTGAAAATCACATTACTCGGCGGTGGCGGCGAGCCGGCGTCACCGGCCTCGAAGTCGTCCACCAATCCCACGTCCACGACAGGGTTGCAGAGGAAGAGCCCCGCATTCCCCACTGTCCAAAGACTATCCGACGCCTGGAGCTTCTGGACGCCGTTCACGTACAGCGTGATGAGACTGCCTACGATGCCGAGCTTGATGATGTCGCTCGCCGCAAGCACCGTCCCTGCGTCCGACGCGAGAACGGTGGGCGTGGAAACGTTCCACTTTTCGATGATCAAGTTGTTGTTGCCCTGGTTCCTGGCATCCACGCCACCGTAATAGCCGCTGCGCAAACCGTCCCCGCCGGGCGACTGGATGCGATAGCCCGCCATCATCGAACGATTCGCCGCGGCCGCCAGCGCGCAGACCACTTGGGCGTACCCGTCATCCGGCCAACTGATGGCGCTGTAGAAATTGATGCAGTCATCGGCGGCGGTGACCACGTCGACTTGGTTGGAGAAGATGCCCAGCCCGCCCCGTTTGTTGGTCCAGTTCGCGCCGAGAGTTCCCGCATCGGCGCGATTGCAGTCGTCGGTCGCGAGATTGGTCATATCAGCTCGTGGGCAGGATCGCCGCGAACATCGAGGCGAATCCCCCCTTGTTGTTCATGTTGCTCTTGAACAGGCAGAACTTCCCATCGGGCGCCATGTTCGGCCACAGCGAATTCGTGTAGTAGTCCGACTGGACGTTCACGTCGCCAAGATTGTAGGTGTGACACAGCAGGCGTAGGCCACCAGAATTGTCCAAACGAATCATTCCAATACTGCCGGGTTCCATCTTCTCGTTCCCGTGATTGGTTGCACCATCGAATGTCTGATAGGCCTGCGTGACCCATTGCGTCGTATCTGATGCCTGATCGACCCAAGCGCCCGACGTGTACAAATTCCCGATGTAGTAGGTCTCATTCGGCGAGACGCGCGCCGGGCTGGCGCTTTCCAAGTCCGCATACCAGAGACCGCGATGCACGTCATTCACATCGCTCCCGAACACATACTGGCGCGCACTGTCACTGTGGCTGGGATACATGCCGCTCATGCCGCTGATCGTCGCCACGGTGTCGGCAACCGCGTTCCAGACATCGAAGGTCGTGGTGTTGTGAATGAACGGGGAATCTTTCGACATCTTGAATTCGTTGGTCGAGAACGAACGCTCATAGAACGTATCGGTCTGCGAATCCCACACGACGACCCACGGTCCACCGTCGCCCGCCTGCGCGGCGAAGTAGCGGTCATCGGTGGTGGCTTGCAACCACACGAAGCGTGTCGCCCCGTGCAGATGGCTCGTGCCCCAATCCTTCGGCCACACCCCGCCTGTGATCTCGCTGAACGTCCCGCCGCTGATATCGTACTTCCGGAGGTTCAGGGGCGAGCCGCTAAAGGCGTACATCACGTTCGGCGTGACGAAGCTCATCGCGCGGGAGATTTCACGCGCAGATTGCCCCGGCGCAGCACAGCGGTATCCTACGGCATGCGTGCTGGGGTTGAAGGTGATGACATGAAAATCCCCTGTTCCATCCGGGCTACGCATTGCGGTAATGGGATAAACGCCGCCCGTCGGTCGCCCAATCCGGCAACCGCCGCTCGCGTAGTCCACGCCGCACATCTCCGTGGCGGTCCCGCTGATCGGCGCAGTCGGTGTCGTGAGCTTGACGATCGTGATGCCCGTGACGGGATCGAGATACGACGCGCCGGCCGCCATGTTCGGTACATCGAGCGCGGTGTACGCCGTCACGTCGAGCGCCTGGTCGGTCGCCGCGGGTAGCAGCATCGGATCAGGCGCTCCACCACCACCACCACCACCCGCCGGCGCCCGCGGCAGCATCGGCACAGCAACGACCCGCAGCATCAGTGCGACCGCCAAGACATTCGTTGGTCCACCCCCCAAAAAACAAAACTCCGGCGGCCCGCTGGTGCGGGTGCCGGAGGGTCGGTGTGCGACGTGTCTCCGTCTATTGGGTGCTAATGTAGCATACGATCAGCTTTTGCGCCTCTCCTCGGTGGGCTTCCACACCGCCGTGTACTTGAACTTCACCTGGTACTGCGGCCCGCAGTCGATCGTCATGCTCCCAACAAACCCCTGGCGCCACATCTCCTCGATCTTGCGCAGGATCTGGAGGAACTCGGTTTCCTCCCCCGTGACGCCGGCGCAGTCGCTCACGTCGCGGCCGTCGTCGTCATAGAGTCGACTCACGTGTCCGGGGGCTCCTCTCCGGTAGTAACCCCACGCCCCAACACGTCCGACAGGCGAACCGGGCCACCCGGTTGGCCGGGAAGCGGTCCTAACTTCCCGTCGGCGCGCGTACACCATTGCGGCGACCCGCACCGGCAGTGGTGGTGCGACTTATCGCAGCCACGACACCAGCCCATCGCCAATGGGCCACCGGGGCCGCTGAGTTTCAAGGCGTCTGCTTCAGTCATTTGGCTCAGTGTTTTCGTCATGCGTGCTCCCCGGTCCCACGTGGGCGGTCAGTCATAGAACCCCCGCATCACGCGGTCTCCAATGTGCGCGTGGCGCACCCTGCGAACCTCGCTTCGATAGACATTGCAGCGCGGATCGTAGCCATCGGGCACCCGC
>Ga0307308_10000840_pt1 | contig 11674 bp, 12 predicted proteins | sample ER_DNA_195_FD_194501 | JGI IMG/M metagenome (GOLD analysis project Ga0307308, IMG submission 194501) | Bulk soil microbial communities from the East River watershed near Crested Butte, Colorado, United States - ER_DNA_195 | ecosystem: Environmental > Terrestrial > Soil > Floodplain | place...
CGGCGCGGTTGCGAGTTTCTCCGCTTACGAGCTGGCACACATGCGTTTAGACGAAGACAAGCTCGAGGCGCTACGGCGCTGGGGCCGAGGGCTGCAACAGGCGGGTGGCGAGGAGTCCCCCGCCACTGGTCGTGCGATTCTGATGCTGATCGCGGAAATAGAGCAGTTGCAGACCGACCTTAGGCTCGTCCGTGAGCAACCGAGCCGGTTGGGCCCGCTGTCAAGCGACGAGGCCGCCGGGAGCCCGGAGGAGGCGTTTGCTTCGACACTTCACGAGCGTCTGCAGCGGGTCCTTAGGCGGGATTCGGATCCTTCCCCTCGGGCCCGACCACAGTCTGGGGAAGAGTCGGGATCGGGCCTGGGAACCGATAGAACGACGACAACACCGCAGGCTTGGATCGAGGCCCTACGGCGGCACCGGTAACGTCGTGCGTCCTGCGACGCGCGAGTTCGTCGCCTACGCGAGCTGCTGCCGAGCGCAGTCTAGGTCCGTAACGGACCGAGGTGCGCCAACCACGAGCGAAGCTCCCCTATCTAAGCCTTGCCTGCTTCGGCGGTGATCGCCTGCGTGAGCGTCCTCACAGCTCGAGCAGTCGGGCGAGCGAGGGAGGAGCAGATAGGGCACAGCACTGAGTCTTTAAGCGTTGGCGGAGCTAACGCGAAGGGTTCTGAGCACCTGCTGAACCTGGGAGCTCCATAAAGTGCTCCATACTCGCCCGCAAGTTGCACGATGCGTAAGTAGATTCGAAAGAGAAAGCTGCGCTTTGCGCGGCCTTTGCAAAGCCCTCTGACGGACTCGAACCGGGTTCGGGGGCGTGGGTCGAGTCCTTGGAGAATCCAGCGACCTGCGAACTCTTCCGAGGGATAGTCGAGGCACGCACGGATAACGCGGAGCCACGAGGGGTCCTGCCTGGCGACTGCTATCACGGCCTCGTAGCCGTTCATGGCAACGATCGGAGCCGCGCTCGGTGCGAACCCTGGCCCTTTGTGAACTTTACGAGAGCCAAGTTGATTGTGACGTTAGATGCAACCCCGAACCGGGTAGTCGTTCGATTGGTTGATGTTTGTTCGTCGAAAGACTCGTCGCGGCGCGTCGAAGGGAAGCACCCGTCGCGTCGACAACGTAACGGTCACCCGTCGTGTCGACAATGTGCTCGGCCCGCAATGTACTCGGCCCGCTAAGAGTCCGAGCATCGTCCGCCACCTCGGTCGCGAAGAATCGGCGAGGTCCTCGCCATGTAGCGGCAGCCGCGAGGCACGGCTGACAGCCGAAAAGCACACCGCCAAACAATCCGCGAAGCTCGACAGCCTCTTCCTGAGCTCGACGGCTTCTAGCGACAGCTCGATCGGATGTCTCGACGGCTGAGCCATCCCTGTTTCGTGCATGACCCCGTCGAGAGGCCGAGTGCGTATCCGTCACGAACTGACGGGGCATCCGTTGACATGGAATGGAGTCTTGCCTCGGCGTGGCAGAGCTTCGTTCAAGTCTGCTGCGGGCGGCATTCGTCCGGGCCTAGCCCGGAGGCGGCGAGATGCGCGCGGAGCCTCGCGCGTGCGTCGTGCAGGGTCTTGTAGAGCGCGCCACGTGTGGTCTGCATGCGTTCGGCGACGACGTCGACGGGCACGTCGTTGAGTGCGAGGGCGACGAAGACCATCCGTTGGTGAGGCGTTAGCCCATCCTGCACTGCGCGTACGAGAGCAGCGAAGAGTTCACGCTGCTCAAGCCGGCGCTGCGGCGATGCTTCGCGTCCGATCGTCTGCCAGGAATTGTCCTCGGTTGGGATCTCTCTTCCCAGCCAGCGCCACCGTCTGAGCGTCACCGACGTGTGGTAGAAGGCAAACGTCCATGCCCAGGTCGTGAAGCGGCTCTGGCCGCGGTAATCGTCGAGGTGGGCGAGGACGGCGACGAGCGCGTCGTCGGCAGCCTCGTTCGCCAGATCGTCGAGCGGTTCATCGCGGAGTTGCGGGAGGACGCTCCGACGCTTGGCGAGCGTAAAGCGCGCAGCGCTCAGAAGCAGTATGTGGAGCTCCCCGACCGCCTCTTCGCGGCCGGGCCCGGCGTCGCGGAGCCGCTCGAGCCATTCACGCGAAGCGGCGTCGCCAGCGATCGACGCGCGTGAAGGGCGGGGCGGGCCGCCGCCGGAGTGTCGCCGCGTCTGGTGGCGCGTAGACCGGGTCACCAAAGGCCACGACCGCTCGGTCGTTTCCACGATTCCCCCTTCCTCCGCAGCCAAGTCAAATGCCGGCGGCGACCGAGGACCGATCATGCGGTGGCACGGATCCAGTCGCGTCCGTCAACTCACGGGCGCGACGCCCTAGCGTCCGCAGGTAACGACCTAGGGAGGGCCTAGCTCCGGTTTGTCAATGGGGAGCGGGTGACCTCGAAGCTGCCGGGCCCGTCCACGCGATCGTGATCGAACCTTCGCGAACCTCCTCGAAGGCCGCCCCCGAAGTAGCGCATCAAGCGAGCGCGCGTCAGTAGCGGTGGCAATAGAACAACCCTGAAGCCGCTGCACTTGGCTGGCCGGCCGCCTGGTCACGTACCAGGAGGTTGAGCGGCCGACCCGCCGGCCGCCATCCAACGCCGTCGCCTGCACCGAGACTCGCCTTACCGCGAGACGGTTTCCTAGTTGTTTCGAGTACTAGCTCTCGGACGCGCCCGTAGAGAGATGGAGTCAACGCTCAAAGATGCCGCTCGTTGGGCACTCAAGTGAGGCACGCTCGCGCATCCAGCGGAGCCTGCCCTCGACCTAAGACTTGCTGTGGCACTCTGAGGGGGAAGCCGGGCTTTACGTCGTCGAGCCGCCGCCAAGCGATCAGGAACACCTCTCCGCCACCGCATCGTCGGCGTCTGCAAGGGAGCGCGAGCGCCAACGGCAGTAAACCGGGGATCTTGACTACTTCCTAGACGACCCAGCAAGCGAAGCCAGGCGGGTCTGTGTAAGCCAGACACCTGCCTCGCGCACTTGGCACCGAAGACGCTCACGCCCGCTCTCTCGCAGCGACGAGAGGCTGCTTAACCGCTCGCCCCGGTCGGAGCAACCGCTACCAGCTCTCGAACGTCGACCTCGACCAGTTCGCGACTCTCATCGGAAGCCTCCGGGTCGAGCCGCCAGCGACTCCCAGACGTGGTGCGCTTGGCGTGGCGACTCCGTGCGTGTCCACGTCCGCCCTTTGACAGATCGACGATGGTCGATACATTTACGTCTGTCGATATGAGGTGAATGGGGATGCTGAGCTGGTTAGGGAGGTCGAGGGTTGGCGGTCGAGTTTTGTGATCGCTGCGCGCGAGTGTGCGATGCCGGCTGCCGTGCGGCTGCAGTGCGCGAGCAGACGCTAATGGTGGCGTTGCGCTTTGGGGGCGGTTCTGATGGCCGCAGTTGAGGCGCCGATCGTCTGTTGCGGGCCGCTGTCGGCACCCATGCTGGATGAGGAGGAGGCGATGGCGACGGCGGAGTTGTTCAAGGCGCTGGCGGATCCAGCGCGGGTGCGGATCGTGAACACGCTTGCGACCAATGCCGAGCCGGTGTGTGCCTGCGAGTTCGAGCCGGCGCTCGGCCTCTCGCAACCGACCGTCTCGCACCATCTCAAGAAGCTGACTGACGCGGGGTTGCTCAAGCGGGAGCAGCGCGGCAAGTGGGCGTATTTCTCGTTGAAGCGCGACGCCGTCGAGAAGCTGGCGGCGGTCGCCGATCTGAAAGGAGTGTGCTGTTGATGGCGACGACCGCTGATGAGCTGCGTGACGAGGTGCGGCGTCGCTACGCGGAGTCCGCCCGCGCAGTCACCGGAGGAAACAGTGGCGACTGTGGTTGTGGCAGCGGCTCGTGTTGCGCGGACGGGGAGAGCGACGGGAGCAAGTTCGGTCAGGCGCTCTACGACCCGGAGCAGCGCGGGGAACTTCCCGAGGCGGCGACGCTGGCCAGTCTGGGCTGTGGTAATCCCACGGCCGTCGCCGAGCTGCGTGAGGGGGAAACGGTGCTCGACCTCGGCTCTGGCGGTGGCATCGACGTGATCCTGTCGGCGAAGCGCGTCGGGCCGAACGGGATCGCCTATGGGCTCGACATGACGGACGAGATGCTCGCACTCGCGCAGAAGAACACAGCCGAGGCGGGCGTCCGCAACGTGCACTTCCTCAAGGGTGTGATCGAGCAGATCCCGCTGCCGGCGGATTCGGTTGACGTCGTGATCTCGAACTGCGTGCTCAACCTCTCGGTCGACAAGCCGGCGGTGCTGACCGAGATCGCGCGCGTGCTCAAACCGGGTGGGCGGATCGGGATCAGTGACGTCGTCGCCGAAGACCACCTCACCCCGGAGCAACGGGGCGAACGCGGCTCCTATGTGGGCTGCATCGCGGGCGCGCTTTCCAAGGGCGAGTATGAGGCGGGGCTCGAGGCGGCCGGCTTCGAGCAGGTGTCGGTCGAGTTCACGCACAAGGTCGCCGACGGCATGCACGGCGCGATCATCAAGGCGGTCAAGACGCGCGAGTCGAAGCGCGAGGGGCTCCTAGTCGCGCAGCCCGCTGCGAGGGCAGGCTGCTGCTAAGCCTGTTTCCAGGATGATCGCGAGGTCGGCTCCGCCGCTCACGATCGGTGCTCTCGGCGACTCTCTTCGGAATCGGCGGCGCCACGGGACCGATCCTCGCCGGGCCCTGATCGACACTACCGGCAACTACACCGCGGCCCTCGCCGCCGCCTGCTTCACCGCAGCAGGCGCAATCCTTCTCAGGTCGCATAGATGAGCTCCGATCTGGATTCTCCGCAACGCGCCGCTCGCCTCGTGGCTGTCATCGGCGCTGGCCAGTCGGGGCTGGCCGCGGCCCGCGCCCTGCGCGAGCTCAACATACCGGCGGTAGTCCTCGAGGCCCGGGATCGCGCGGCGGGGTCGTGGCCGTGCTACTACGAAAGCCTGCAGGCATTCTCGCCCGCCGGGTTCAGCTCCATGCTCGGGATGCCGTTCCCTGGCGACCCAGGCCGCTACCCCAGCCGTGACGAGGTGGCCGATTACCTTGAGCGCTACGGCTCCGCGCTAGACGTCGAGATCCGGACCAACACCCGGGTGGTGACCGTCCGCCAGAAAGACCGTGAGTTCGTGGTCGTCACGGCTGACGGCCAGCGGCTGCGAGCCGCTGGGATCGTCGCGGCCAGTGGATCATTTTCTAGCCCCTACCGCCCCACCTTCCCAGGCGAGAAGAGCTTCACAGCCGAGCTCTCGCATGTCGCCGACTACCGCAACCCAACCCCCTACGCCGGCAAACGGGTCATCGTCGTCGGTGCGGGCGACTCCGCCGCCCAGGTCGCCAACGAGCTTGCGCCCGTCGCGAACATCACACTCGCCACACGCCACCCCGTCAGGTTCATTCCGCAGCGGATTGGAGGCGAGGACGTGCACTATTGGCTGCGCGAGACCGGCTTTGACTCCCTACCCGCCGAATGGCTGAGCAAGATCACCGGCGGCAGCGTGATCACCGACAGCGTTGGCTTCCAGCAGACCCTCGCTGACGGCCTGCTCGACGTTCGCCCGATGTTCATCGCCCTTGATGCCAATCACGTCGTGTGGAGCGACGACGAGCGAGAGCGGGTCGACGCGGTCATCCTGGCCACCGGCTACCGCCCCAGCCTCGACTACCTGCGCGAACTCGGCGCCCTGGACCCAGACGGCGCGCCACAGCACACCGGTGGGATCTCGACCACCCACCTCGGGCTGATCTACCTCGGCCTGGAGTACCAGCGCTCGTATGCCTCGAACACCCTGCGCGGGGTCAGCGCTGACGCGTCAGCCGCCATCGCCCCACTGGTGGCATGGATCCGCGACGCCCCTCGGACTATCGGTCTCACGATCACTCAGGATGCGCAGTCGCGCTGACTCCCTCTGTGTGAGAGAGGTGGCAAGTAACCGTTCTCTGTAGAAATGACGAATGACCCCTTCCGGATAGAAAGGGTCAGCGCCATCTGATGGCATGGTTTTGTGGGTGTCTGCTGGGCTCGTTGGCGCGCCGGTTGGTCCGGGGAGGGGCGAAGGAGAAGCCCCGCCCCGGATTCCCCGCTCAGCGGCGTGCGCCGTAGCCGCCGTAGCCGCCGCCGGAGCCGCCGGAATCAGAAGCGGTCGGTTCGACCGCCCGGCCGCTCGCTGCGATGACATCCCAGGTCGCGCCGAAGTTCGTCAGGCCTTCACCGTTTGTCTGGCCCGCCTTCTTGTCTGCGATGAACGTGTAGAGGGGGTGACCCGCGTATGTCACCTGCCGCTTGCCGTTGGCCCGCTTGGTCACGCCGAGCAGGGAGGCGTGCACGCTCTTCCCGGGCCGAGGCTTCGCGGTGCTGAACAGCGGCGGCCAATAGGTTGCGCAGGTGCCGTAGCAGGCGCTTCTGCCCTGCTTGTCCTTCTCGAACAGGTAGAGCGTGCGGCCGCGCGCGTCAACGAGAACGTTGCCCAGCGGTGTGCTTCTGAGCGTGACGAGAGCGCCCTTGGACGCGTGCAGAGGCGATGCCGAACTGGTGTCGCCGAAGACGGCGGCGACGAGAGCGGCCCCGGACAGGGCGGCCGCTGCGATGAACAGTGTGATCTTGCGCTTCATTTTGAGCTCCTTGTTTTTGTTGTCGGAATGGCTGTCGAAGCCAGCCACGGGCACTGTCGTAACCGTCAGCCGCTTCGTGCGCGACTCCCTGAGCCGAACGAGTTTCTTCATGGTCTTCCTTTCGGAGTGGTTGACTCTCATGCGCTAGAGACACCGGCGGGCCGGCGTCTATTCCCGCAACGGTGGATCGATGCCAAGCTCTGTGCAGAGGGCGCTTCAGAAACGCGATCGAGTTGGAGGGCGCGCCTGGATGCCCACGCGAGCGTCGAAACCCTCGACCGTTGCGTCGTGCGCGCCGAAGTTCGGGTCGCGCGGGAATAGGTTTGGCCGAGGCGGGGTCTTCCAGGATATGAGTGTTCTCCGCGCTCTACACCTGGATACGCCTCGCCCACCGGTCTTGCGGCGCGGGTCGGGCGACGCCGTGGCGAGCTCGGAGTTACCGTTCGGGTTGCCGTGTCGATGAGACGTCGTCGAGAAGAGGAGGCTGGCAGTCAGGAGATCGCCGAGATGGCGGCGCTTGCTGACGGGTCGCTTGCGCCGGAGCGTCGTGCCGCGCTCGAGGCACGAGTGGCCGCTTCCCCGGACCTCGCCGACCGGCTTGCCGAGCAAGAGCTCGCGGTCACGCTGGCACGGAACGCCACGGACGGAGTCGCGGCCCCGCCGGCCTTGCGAGCGCGTATCGAGGCGCAACGACGTGGGCGCCCCGCACGGATGCCGCGTCGCCTCGTCCTGATCGGCGCCCCTGCGACCGCGGTGCTGGCGATCGCGATCGGGCTGGTCGTGTTGAGTTCGGGTACCTCTCGCGAGCGCTTCCACGCGGCACTCGCACCGACCGAGCTGGTGCCCGGCGCCAGGGGGCAGGCGACGCTCACCAAGACATCCTCGGGCTGGCGGATCGAATTCGACGCCACCGGACTCTCCCGCCTCGACGGTCGGCGCTTCTACGAGGCTTGGCTGCGCAATCGCGCCGGCGTGCTCGTGCCGATCGGGACGTTCAACGAGGGCCGGAAGGTCACGCTCTGGGCGGGCGTGTCGCCGAAGAACTACACGACGCTGACCGTCACCCGCGAGCGGGCCGACGGCGATCAGGCGTCGTCGGGCGAGAAGGTGCTCGTCGGAACGATTGACACAGGCAGCTGACCCTGCTGCGGCTTGTCTTGAGCCGGGCAAACCGCCTCGGCGATCACCCCCATCAGGCTGAGCCGCCCTCGATTCGGCGGACCACCTGCTGGCGGGCGCGGTAGAGGCGGCTCATCACCGTCCCCTCGCGGATGCGCAGGGCGCGTGCCGCCTCCTTGTAGGAAAGGCCGGTGATGTCGACGGCGACGAGGACGTCGCGGAAATCAGCGGGGAGCGCTGCGACCGCGGCGTAGAGCTCGGCGGCCTCAAGTGCGGCCTGCGGCTGGCGCGCGTCCGGGTCGGCGAGGAGGTCAAGCTGGTCGGGTAGCGGGCCGGGACGGAGTCGGCGGCTCTCGGTCCGCTTCTGGTTCAGGAAGGTGTTACGGAGCGCACGCAAGAGGTAGCCGAGGTCGTCCTCGTTGCGGAGCAGTCGCGGGCGAGCGAGGAGCCGCGCATACGTTTCCTGGACGAGGTCCTCGGCGTCCTCGCGGGAGCCGCAGAGCGCCCAGGCGCCCGGTAGAGCCGGTCGAGGTGGTCTCCGAGCCGGGCGGGGTCGAGCGTGCGTTCCATGGGGTTATGGCCTCCAGCGGCCGGTGCCTCCGCGCGAGCATAAGGCCGGTGCGGGTGGCCGCGAGCCGCGTGCGACGCGCTCCCACTGCAGTCGCACGAAGGGTGCTGCACGTCGGCGAGCACTGTAGGTCGAGGCTGGACGTCCCGGCAGCGGTCGGCCAGGAGGGTTTACCGTGATCCAACCAGCGCGATCACTGGCGAGAAAGAGGATCGCCTCGACGGCGTCGGCCGGATAGCCGTGACGTCCCAACGGATGGAACGCGTTCACCGACCAAAGCACGTTGCGGGCCTGCTCGGCGTCCACACAGCGAGCCGGTATCGCCGCCGCCAACTCGATCGCATTCCCGAACGCGCACGGGTGCGGGCAGCGCGGCTTCGATCCGGCCGTCGAGGGAATAGGCGCGAGTTCGTCGGGGTCTCTAACACATGAGACGTCAAACGAACTCCGAAAGGAAACCATGAAGAACCTCATTCGAGTCAAGAAGTCGCGCACGGTGTGGCTGGCGGTTACGACAGTGGCCGTCGCCGCCGCCATCGCCGGCGGGGCCGGGATCATGGCCGGACAGGCGAATGCCGCGCCCGCCGTCAAGACCGACAGGGCCTCGTTCAAGGAGGCTAAGTTCAAGCACCCGAAACTCAAGCACGGCGTCCTGACGATCATCGGCACCGAGGCGAGCGACAAGATCGTGCTTCGCCTCCAGGCCGGCGACCCCGGCGTTCTCCAGGTCGACGTTGGTGACGACGGCTCGCCCGACTTCAGCTTCGAACGCGGCAAGGTCGCGAAGATCGTCGTCGATGCCCGAGCCGGTGACGACCTCGTGCGTATCGACGAGAGCAACGGCGCTTTCACCGAGACGATCCCGACGACGATCGACGGTGGAGACGGAAACGACACGATCGCCGGCGGCAAGGGCGGCGAGACGCTGCTCGGCGGCGACGGGAACGACGTGATCGACGGCAACGGGGGCAACGACCTGGCGCTGCTCGGCGCCGGCGACGACACCTTCGTCTGGGATCCGGGCGACGGCAGCGATACCGTCGAAGGCCAGGACGGCGCCGACACCATGCTCTTCAACGGCGCCAACGTGTCCGAGCAGGTCGAGCTGTCGGCGAACGGAAGCCGGCTCAAGTTCTTCCGGACTCAGGGCAACGTTACGATGGACACCGCCGGTGTGGAGCGGGTCGACTTCAACGCCCTCGGCGGCGCCGACCTCGTCACCGTCAACGACCTGAGCGGAACCGACGTCAGCAGCGTCAACGTCGACCTCGCCGGCACCCTCGGCGGCGCCAGCGGCGACGGCCAAGCCGACCGCGTCGTCGTCAACGCCACCAACGGCGAGGACACGATCAACGTCAACGGCGACGCAGGAGGCGTGAAGGTCAGCGGTCTCGCCGCAACGGTCAAGATCCTCCACTCCGAGGCGGCGAACGACCGGCTCGAGATCAACACCCTCGCGGGCAGGGACTCCGTCGACTCCAGCGGCCTCGCCGCCGGAGCAGTCCAGCTCTTCGTGGACGGCCCGTAAAGGAACCACACCGAAAGGACGCGGGGCCTCCGCCTTGGAGGCCCCGCCCACCAGATCTCAACCGCCGACAACCCCGACTCACTCTCACCGAAAGGACCCTCATGAAACACAAGCTCACAGTCTCCATCGCCACCGCCGCGGCATTCGGTGCCGGCTGGGAGGTTCTCTCACCCGCAGGCAAGAGGACTGAGTCCGGTGGCTGACAAAGCCGACAGCCCTGCACGGGCCGTCGCCAACGACGACGGCCCGTCGCCCGCAACGCGGGAACACCTGAGAGCACAGACGCGAGAACTGGCCCAGCGGCTCAGCGGGACGGTCGAAGTCCTCCTTCTTTGGCGCCCCGAGATCGACCGAGTAGAGCTTTCCGTCCGCGACCTGGCAACCGGCGCGGCCTCAGCATTGAGGTCGCGCCAGGCGATGCGATCGACTCCTTCAACCACCCTTACGCCTACGCAGCCAGGCGCGAGAACACTCACCGCCACGAGCGAGACGAGACGATGATCGTCGATGGCTAGCGTCGAATGCCTACAAGAAGCTGTCCGCGTGCTCGTCGCAGAGCGGCAAACATTGCGCGACCGCGACGCGGGCGGCGACGAACTCGAGTCGAACCGGCTCGAGCTGGCGGGCCGACAACAGCAGCTCTCCCACGCGCTGATCGACCGTTACCTTCGCCACGCCGAACCCGACGCAGCCTAACCATCCAAACCTTCCGGGCGGGACGCGCTTACCTGTGTGCGCCCGCCGCTCGAAGTCAAGACGAAAGAGGCCAGGGTGAGGGCGGCGCTCTAGTCCCGCGTTAGATCCACGCGCGCGAGCGATGCGAACACGAGGCCGGTTAGGCGCCCTGGCAGCTCATGAGGTAGGAGCCGCCCGCCCCTGTCGGGGGCGGGCGGCTCGTGGTAGCTCAGGGCGCTGTGGCGAAGAACGCGTCTTCGCCGTGTCCGCAACGGCTGCCGAAGCAGGCCTGCTCGCGGAGGTCGGTCCAGTACGCGGCCACGCCGCCGGACGGCAAGGCCGCGATGTTCGAGTAGTCGCCGATGAAGGAGGTTGCGAACGGGAAGCTCGCGTTCAGGGTTGCTGCGAACCAGCGGTCGCCGGTCGTGGGATCCGACGACACGGTCGAGACCTTGCTCGTCGTGAAGGCGAGCGTGTCTGCCCCGGTCTCGGTGGCCAGCGAGTAGTCGTACTTGTGATTCGCGGCGTTCTAGGGACTACATCCGGGAGCACGTCATCCAGACGTTCTCGTCGCTCCCGCCGATCAGCCGCGTTCTCGAGCCGTTCCCGGAGGCTCAGGTGCGTCCGGTGCTCATCCCGAACGACTGCAGTGACCGCATGTTCGCGACGCTCTGGGCCCGGCCCGAGGAGTATCTCGACCCGCACGTCCGCGCAGCCACCTCAGTCTGGCAACGCCTCCCGGCCGGCGTCGTGACCCGAGCGATCGACGACCTGCGCCAAGACCTCGCCTCGGGCGAGTGGGACAAGCGCTACGGCCACCTCCGCACAACCGCCGAATACGACGCCGGGCTGCGCCTCCTCACAGCCGAGCTCTGGCGGAATTCCTCCGCCTCATGAGCGCCGGACGGTTTCCGGGTCCGTAACCGAACAGCCCGATAGCGGGTCGCTCTGGCGTCATAACGCAACGCTGGCGCACTCCAGTTGCCGTCTTACCTCAGCCAGTCGTCGCGAAGAACGCCGAACTGGAGCTTGTCCGCGAACCGATCAACTCGGTACGAGTGCTGTCGCAGCCGACCCTCGAACGTCATCCCGGCTTTCTCAAGGACACGACGGGATGCCGGGTTGTCCCCATGACATTCCGCGTGCACCCGATTCAGCGCGAGTACACGAAAGCCGTGATCAATGACCGCACGTACTGCTTCCGTCGCGTACC